>WNGJ01006483.1_pt1 | contig 12396 bp, 12 predicted proteins | sample 5400611 | NCBI WGS metagenome assembly WNGJ01 (sample SAMN13153375, study PRJNA577476) | soil metagenome | isolation source: 40 cm soil or saprolite under Garry oak tree replicate 1 | place: USA:California | collected 2016-06-15
GCCTGGCCGCCCGCGATACGCTCCGGCTTGAGGCCGGCATGCCGCTGTACGGCAACGAGCTCGGCCCGGACGTGACACCTTTCGAGGCGGGCCTAGGGCGGGTGGTGAAGTTCGACAAGCCGGGCGAGTTCGTCGGCCGCGAGGCCCTGGCCGCCCGCGCTGCCTCCGGCCCCGTCCGGCGCCTGGTCGGCCTGACCATCCAGTCCCGCCGGATCGCCAGGCACGGCTACCCCGTCCTCGCCGACGGGAAACCATGCGGGAGTGTCACGAGCGGGGCCCCGTCGCCGACGCTCGGCGTGCCGATCGCGATGGCGTACCTGGAGCCGGGGGCCGACGAGGATAATCGTGTGCTTGCCGTGGGCATCAGGGGTGCCGAGGTGCCCGCCCAGCTGACTGACTTGCCGTTCTACGGGAGGAGACACTAACAATGAGCGTTCCAGCCGATCGGCACTACACCCCCGAGCACGAATGGGTCTCGATCGACGGGACCACGGTCTCGGTCGGCATCACCGATTACGCGGCCCAGCAGCTCGGCGACGTGGTCTACCTGTCGCTGCCGACGGCTGGCGCCAGCGTCACCGCGGGCGAGCCCTGCGGCGAGGTGGAGTCGGTCAAGTCCGTGAGCGACCTGTACTCCCCGGTGGACGGCGAGGTCATCGAGGTCAACGCCGAACTCGAGGGCGACCCCTCGCTGGTCAACGCCGAGCCCTACGCGGCCGGCTGGATGTTCCGGGTCCGCGTCGCCCAGGACGGCAGCGGGGCCCCGGCGCTGCCGGCTGACCTGTTGTCCGCCGCGGAGTACGACGAGCTGACCAAGAGCGCCGGCTAGGAACTCTGTCCGGCCAGTCCCAGCACGGTGTGGACCGCATAGCTGGAAAGCCTTCCCGCGGTCACCTGCGTGGCGCCGGTCAGGCCGGTGACCTGCACCGGCCCAGAGATCTGCGTCTGGATGCCGTTGCCGAGCTGGCCGCGGACGCCGAGGCCCCAGGCCAGCACGGTGCCGTCGGACCTCAGCGCGAGCATGTGACCGGCGCCGGCGGAGATCTGGGTGATCCGGCTGCCGGCCGCGATCACGCTCACCGGCCGGGTCACCGCGGCACTGGGCGGCGCGATGTTCAGCTGGCCGAGGTCGTTGGTGCCCCAGCCCCAGACCGAGCCGTCGGTGCCGAGGACCTCGGCGAACTGGCCGCCGGCGGAGATGCCGGCGATGGACACCGGAAGCCCGGTCACGCGCTCGGGGGTGGAGTGGCCGGTCACCGTGCCGTCGCCGAGCTGCCCTTCGTCGTTGTTGCCCCAGGCCCAGACCGAGGTGACCACCGAGATGCCGCTGGCCTCGGTCGCGAGGGCCGAGTCCCAGCCCGCCGAGATACCGGTGACCTGGGACAAGCCCGCGATCTTGACCGGGACCGAGACCGGGCTATAGGACGTGGCGCCGTTACCCAGCTGGCCGAACCGGTCGCCGCCCCAGGCGAACACGATGCCGTCCGAGCGCAGGGCCAGGCCGAAGTCGCGGCCGGCCGAGATCTTGGTGACGCGGTTCAGCACGTTCACCCGGGCGGGCACGATCTCCCCGCCGCTGATCGTTCCGCGGCCCAACTGGCCGTGGTCGTTCCGGCCCCAGGCCCACACAGTGCCGTCGGACCGCAGGGCCAGGCTGAACTCCTCACCGGCCACCACCTGAGTCATGACCCCGCTCAGGCCCTGCACCTGGACCGGCGTGGACCGGTCGGTGGTGGTGCCGTCGCCGAGCGCGCCGTGGTCGTTGAGCCCCCAGGCCGTGACCGTGCCGTCGGACCGCAGCGCCAGGTTATGGGTCCTCCCGGCCGCGACCTGCACCACGTCGCTGCCGGCCGCGATGTCGCGGTACAGCGTCCGGAGGAGGACCGTAGTCCCGTCGCCTAGGTCACCGAGCGAGTTGTCGCCCCAGCTCGCCACGACATGGGACAGGACCGGGATGACCGTGACCCGGGCCTGGGCCGGCCCGGCCGCGGCCATGCCTGCCAGGCCGAAGGTCAAGGTGACACAGCCGGCCAGCGCAGCCAGCCGCCGTGATCGCCGCAGAACCTTCATCGCTGTTCCCTCCGAACGTCAGGTACGTTCCGGAGGCTACGGCGCGGCGGCGCGGCGGCAGTACCGTGAAACTACGGTATTTCGGCTAGCGCTTGCGGCGGCGCACGAGGAATACCACGGTGACGCTGACGAGGACGGCCGCCGCGGCGGCGCCTGCCATCAGCGGGTCGACCTGGCTGGCGCGCTGGCGGACCTGCTCCATCGCCCGGTGCACGTTCTTCTTCGGGCTTACCCGGTCAGAGATGGCGTCGATGGTGCGCGCTAGCTGCGCGCGGGTGCGGTCGATGTCCGCCACCAGCGCGTCCTGGTCGACAGGCCTGGCGTCGGTCTCCGCGTCCGCCATCTGGTGCTCCGTTCCTGTGCTGGGCAGTCACCCCGCCCGTTCGGGATGAACGGTTCATTGTGTCAGGTCCACCACGACCTTTACATCACCTGGCTGCCTGGCGAGCCCGGCCTGCCACCCTGACAGCGGGACGCGGCGGCTGATCAGGCCGCCGAGCCAGGCCGGGTCGGCCCGGGCCAGCGCCTCGACGGCCTGCTCGTAGTGGCGGCGCGCCGCGCTCACCGTGCCGAAGATCAGCGAGTTCCCGAGCACCATCGAGGCGCCGAGGCGGCTCATGTTCACCGGCAGGCGGCGCTGGCCCGAGGAGATGCCGATCAGGCACATCACGCCCGCCTGGGCGAGCTTTCCGGCCAGCTCGACCACTAGCTCGCCGGCGCCGGTGCACTCGAGCACGACATCCGGGCACAGGTCCAGGGCGCGGGCCGGGCCGTGATGGTAGGTCGCGCCGAGGGCGGCGACCAGGGCCGGCTTGGGCCCGGCCGTGACCCGGTCGAAGACGTGCACCTGATAGTCGCGCTGGCGGCCGAGCAGGGCGGCGAGCATGCCGATCGGCCCGGCCCCGGCGACCAGCGCGACCCGGACCCGCGAACCCGGCTGGGGCCCGGGCGGGGCGCGCAGGACCAGCCGGTCGATCTGCTCCCAGGCCTTGGCCACGACGCTGCCCGGCTCGGTGAGCACGCCCAGGTCGCCGAGCCGGTCCGGGACCGGGACCGCGAACCGCGGGCCGACCCGCCAGCGGGTGGCACCGTACCCGTCCAGGCCCTTGATGCCGCGCTCGGTGTACCGGCCGTTCGCGCAGAAGTCCCAGCGGCCGGCCGCGCAGGCCGGGCAGGGCACCGGGTCCGGGCGGCGGACCACGCCGGCCACCAGGTCGCCGGGCCGGACCGGCGCGTCCGCGGGGGCCTCGAGGACCCGGCCCAGGGATTCGTGCCCGATCACCAGCCGCGGGCCGGGTTCCGGCGGCTGGCCGCCGCCGCGCAGGATCTCCGCGTCGGTCCCGCAGATGCCGGCCAGCAGGCCCTCGACCAGGACGGAGCCTTGTCCGGGCGGCGGGTCGGGCAGCTCGGCGATCAGCTCCGAGCCGGGGCAGCCCGGGATCACGCTCATCGCCTTCACGTCAGTGAACTTATCCAGCCGGGCTCGTTCCCGGGTAGCGGCCCCGGCGGACGCGGGGAGCTATGGGCCACCCGCTCTCCATTCGGACGGGCGCGACGGCGGCCGGAGGGGCCGGGGTCCATCATCATCATGTGATGTCCCGCTTCTCACGCGTCTCGCTGCGTTGGGTTCGAGCGAGATCACACCGACCGCCCCATGAGTTCTTTTGGCCTCGCTATCGCACTTCCTTCTACTGGATTACCCACTCTCCCGCCCCTGCTGTCCGCTAAGCCTGACTTTTCGGCAATTTCCTGAATGGGTTGGTTCTGGTGCTTTATGCTGCCCACGGGATCAAGGAGGGGGACTGCGACTGGCCTGGTACTCGCGCACTCTCAAGTGAACGGGTATGTACCGCCCGTGAACAGCCCTCTCCTCGTGGTGAGAGAGGGCTGGGGACATGAAAACCTGGGGTAGGCGCGGCCATGCGCTGATAGTCACGGCCGCGGCGCTGATGCTGGCGGCCGGCTGTTCAAGCCGGGGAGCCGCGCCGACGGCGACGCAACTGGAAAAGACGGACCTGAACGTCGCCGTGGTTCCGGCGCTGGATTCGGCGGGCTTCTTCGTCGCGCTCTACGGGGGCCTGTTCAAGGCCGAAGGGCTGAACGTGCACTTCACCCCCGCCACGAGCAGCGAGACCGTGATCGCCGACCAGGTCAAGGGCCAGTTCGACATCACCCTCGGCAACTACGTCTCCTATATCCAGGCGCAGCAGCGGCACGAGGCCGACCTGGACATCTTCGCCGAGGCATCGGTGATGGGCCCGGCGACCCAGGGCATCTACACGCTGCCGGGCTCCAAGATCACCGGCCTGGACGGCCTCCAGGGCGAGACCATCGCCATCAACGCACCCAAGAACATCCTGTACCTGCTGGCCGCGTCGGTCCTGGCCGCGCACGGCATCAAGCCCAGCCAGGTCCGCTTCGCCAGCATCCCGTTCCCCAACATGACCGCCGAACTCCTGTCCGGCGCCGTCAGCGCGGCCCTGCTGCCCGAGCCCTTCGCCAGCGGCGCCGAAGAGACGCAGGGCGTCGTGCCGCTGGCGGACCTCAACCAGGGCGCCACCACGGCCTTCCCGATCGCGGGCTACGTGGTCACCAAGCAGTGGGCGGCCAAGTACCCGCACACGCTGGCCGCGTTCTACAAGGCCATCGAGGAGGGCCAGCAGGTCGCGGACACCAACCGGGCCGACGTCGAAGAGGCGATGATGGACATACCCGCCCCGTTCGGCGTGTCCAGGCAGACGGCGGCCGTCCTGGCCCTGGACAGCTATCCGGTCAGCCACGGCCCGGTCGGCAGCGTGGACAAGATACGGCTCGAGCGCGTGGTGCACGTGATGCAGCAGTTCATCGGGTTCCCCAAGTTCAATATCGACACGATGATCATGCCCGGCCCCTGAGCCCGGGCTACGGACGCCGGCCCCGTGCGGCCCGGACCATGACCGCGGCGGCTAGCAGGCCGGCGGCGGACAGGACGGCCAGCCAGCAGGCCGTGCCGGACATGGCCGCGGCCGAGGCGGCCGCGCGGCCGGGACCGGAGCCCGCGCGGGAGAGGTAGACCGAGCCGATGGCGGCCACCCCCAGCAGCTGGCCGAGCTGCACGGTGGTGGTGAGCAGGCCGGACGCGTCGGCCGCCCGGGCCGCGGGCACGTGTGTCAGGGACTGGGTGAGCAGCGGGCTGACCGACAGCCCCAGGCCGAGGCCCACAGCGGCCAGGCCGGTCCAGGTGAGCGCGTCGGCACCCCCGTGCAGGCCAGCACCGTGTGAGCCAGCACTGTGCAGGCCCTCCGCGAGGGCCAGGTAGGCGAGGATGCAGACGGTCAGCCCGGCCGGGACGAGGACCCGGCGGGCCGCGGCGGGCAGCCGCCGCGAGTTGTACCCGGCCAGCCCGAACACCCCCGCGAACGGCAGGTAGGACAGCCCGGCGCGCAGCGCGCTCTGGCCCAGGCCCGCCTGCAGGTGCAGCGTGTAGGCGAACAGGAGCCCGCCGTACGCGATCTGCGTCGCGGCCAGGGTGACCAGCCCGGACGGCAGGGCCGGGGCGCGCAGCACGGCCAGGTTCAGCAGCGGGTCCCCGCCGCGGGCGGCCACCCGGCGCTCGATGAGCACGAATCCGGTGGCCAGCACGATGCCGGCCGCGATGCAGCCGAAGCACCAGGCCGGCCAGCCCTCCTCGCGCCCCAGCACCAGCGGCAGCACGATCAGCAGCACCGCGCCGACCGCGGCGGCTAGGCCCGCCAGGTCGGGCTGGCCGGCCCGGCCGGCGGCGGGAGCGCCGGTGCTGGTTTCATCGGGCGGGACCAGGCGGGGCACGGCGGCGGCGAGCACGATCCCGATCGGCACGTTGATGGCGAACACCGGGCGCCAGCCGGTGCCGAACAGGTTCGCGGTCACCACCACGCCGCCCAGCACCAGCCCGGTCACCGCGCCCGCGGAGAGCACCGCCGCGTAGGCGGACAGCGCCCGGGCCCGGGCCGGGCCGGTGAAGTTCAGCTGGATGATGCTGAACACCTGCGGCACCAGCACCGCGGCGCCCGCGCCCTGGACCAGCCGGAAGCCGATCAGCGCCTGGCTGTCCGGCGCCAGCGCGCAGGCCAGCGACGCGGTGGTGAAGATGAGCACGCCGGCCAGGTAGGTCCGGCGCCGCCCGTAGCGGTCGCCGAGCCGGGCGCCGGTGATCAGCAGCATCGCGTACGCGATCGTGTAGCCTCCCACCACCAGCTGCAGCGACGCGCCGGAGGCGTGCAGGCTGGCGGCGATGGACGGCATGGCCACGTTGGTCACCAGGACGTCGATGATGCACATGAACTGGCCGAGCAGCAGCACGGCCAGCATGAGCCAGGAGCCGTGGGGAGTCGTCGTATCGCCCGGGACGGGTGCGGTCCGGGTCGGCAGGGCCATTGTTCCTCCTTCTATCACCGACACGACGAGCGGGTGACCTCGGAGGGGACAGCGGCGGCCGTTAAGTTTCCGCGATCCGGCGTTCCAGGAAGCGGCGCTCGGGGACGGTGCGGGCCAGCGCGAGCGCCGCGCGGTAGGCGGCCCTGGCTTCGGCGGGGCGGCCGAGGCGGCGCAGGAGTTCGGCCCGCGTGGAGTGCCAGTACTGGTAGCCGGGCAGGTCCAGGCCGTCCACGATGGCCAGGGCGGCGGCCGGGCCGCCGGCTTCGGCGATCGCCACGGCCCGGTTCAGCCGGACCACGTCCGAACCGGTCCGGTCGGCGAGCTCGCCGTAGAGCGCGGCGATCTGCGGCCAGTCGAGGGGCGTTTCCGCCTGGAGCGAGGCGATCGCGGCCTGCAGGGCGTACGGCCCGCGCGCGGTCGGGGCCTGCCGCAGGGCCGGGTCCAGCAGCGCACGGTCCAGCAGGTCCCTGGCCTCGGCGATCTGCTGCCAGTCCCAGCGCGACCGGTCCTGGTCCGGCAGCAGCACCAGGTCCTGGCCGTCGAACCGGGCCTCGCGGCGCGCGTCGTGCAGCAGCATCAGTGCCAGCAGCCCGAGTACCTCGGGCTCGGCCGGGAGCAGCGCGGCCAGGATGCGCCCCAGCCTTATCGCCTCGCCGGCCAGGTTCGATTGGCCGTCCGGCTCGCCGTAGCCCTCGTTGAAGATGAGGTAGACCACGGCGAGCACGGCGCCGAGCCGCTCCGGCAGCTGCGACGCGGCCGGGACGCCGAACGGGATGCCGGCCACCTTGATCTTGGACTTGGCGCGGGTCAGCCGGCGCTTCATCGTCTCGGCCGGGACCAGGAAGGCCCGGCCGATCTCCTCGGTGGTCAGCCCGGCCACCGCGCGCAGCGTCAGCGCCACCTGCGCCTCGACGGCCAGCGCCGGGTGGCAGCACATGAAGACGAGCTCGAGCCGCTCGTCCGGGATGGGCGGGTCGGTCATGACGTCCTCCGCCTCCTCTGGCTGCTGCGCGAGCAGGGGGAGCTTCGCGGCCAGCACGCGGTCGCGGCGCAGCCGGTCGATGGCCCGGTGCCGGGCCGTGGTGACCAGCCAGGCACCGGGATTGTCCGGCGTCCCGGCATCCGGCCAGCGCTGCGCCGCGACCGCGAACGCCTCGGCGGCGGCCTCCTCGGCCAGGTCGAAATCGCCGAAGTAGCCGATCAGGCAGGCCAGCACCCGGCCCCACTCGTCGCGGAAGATTTGCTCGATCAGTTCCGGCCCCGGCTACGCGCCGTCGATGACGACCGGCCGGATCTCCACCGAGCCGCCGATCCTGGCGGCCGGGATCCGCGCCGCGATCTCGGTCGCCTGGTCCAGGTCGTCGGCATCGATCAGGTAGAAGCCGCCGAAGACTTCCTTGGTGTCCGCGAACGGACCGTCGGTGACCAGCGTCTGCCCGTCCTGGACGCGTACGGTGGTGGCGGTCTCGACCGGATGCAGGGAGGCGCCGCCCACTACCCCGGGCAGCTTCTTGATGTCCAGGTACTCGCGGTGGTTGGCTTCCCGTTCGTCCGCGCTGAGCGCCTCGGCGGCCCCCGGCTTGCTGTAGATGAGCAAGGCGTACTGCATCTGCGGCTCCTTCCTCCTGGTAGCTATCTTGTCGTGCCGATGACGAACGGAGCGCGCCCGGGGGGACAGCGGGCCCGGGATTATTTCCGCGGCGGCGTTGGCGGGCCCCCCGGGGAGACCAGGCCGGCCTGGTAGGCGGCGATAACCAGCTGGACGCGGTCGCGGGCGCCGAGCTTGGCCAGCAGCCGGGCCACGTGCGCCTTGGCGGTGGCGGTGCTGATGACCAGGCGGCCGGCGATCTCCCCGTTGGACAGGCCGCAGCCGACGAGGGTGAGGACCTCGCGTTCGCGTTCGGTGACGCCGGGGAGCTCGCGTGGCGGCTGGGGTGCGGGCTGGGAGGCTGGCGGCGGCTTGGCGAACTGCTCGATGAGGCGGCGGGTGACGCTGGGCGCGATCAGCGCGTCGCCCGCCGCGACGACGCGGATCGCGGCCAGGATGTCCTCCAGCGCCATGTCCTTGACCAGGAACCCGCTCGCGCCGGCCCGCAGCGCGGCGTACACGTAGTCGTCGTCGTCGAACGTGGTGAGCACGACCACCCGAGTCGGGCCGGTCTCTGCCATCATCGTCTGGGCCGTCATCGTCTGGGCCGTGATCATCTGGGTGGCCTCGATGCCGTCCATGCCGGGCATCCGGATGTCCATCACCACCACGTCCGGCCGGGCCTGCCGGGCGAGCTGGACCGCCTGGGCGCCGGTGCCGGCCTCGCCGACGACGTCGAGGTCGGGGCAGTCGGCGATGAGCACGCGCAGGCCGGCGCGGATCAGCGGCTGGTCGTCGGCTAGTACGACCCGAACGGTCACGGGGCCGTCACCGGGACCGGCAGCCGCGCCGCCACCCGGAAGCCGCCGCCGGCCCGGGGGCCCGCGGTTAGTTCCCCGCCCAGCAGGCGGGCCCGCTCGCGCATCCCGTCGATGCCGAACCCCCCGCCCTCGATCGCACCGCCCTCGCCCGGTCCTTCGGCGGGCGGCGCGCCGCCGCGCCCGTCGTCGGTGACCTCGATGCCGAGCTCGTCGGCGCGGCAGTCGACGGTCACCCGGCAGTGCCCGGTCCCGGCGTGCCGGACCACGTTGGTCACCGCCTCCTGGATGATGCGGAAGGCTGACAGGTCGATGTCGGCGGGCAGCGGGCGCCGCGGGCCGAGCCAGCGCAGCTCGACGCGGACCCCGGCGTCCCCCGTGGTGGTGGCGAGCCGACCGAGGTCGGCGAGGCCGGGCGCTGGCGCCGGCGGGTCGTGGCCAGGCCCGGGCTCGGCCCGGCGCAGGACACCGAGCATCTGCCGCAGCCCGGCCAGGGTTTCGCGGCTGGTGGTCTCGATCGCGGTCAGGGCGTTGCAGGCCTCGGCGGGCTGGGTGTCGATGACCCGGCGGCCCACTCCGGCCTGGATCGCGATGATGCCGATGCTATGCGCGACCATGTCGTGCAGCTCGCGGGCGATCCGCAGCCGCTCGGTCACGGCCGCCTGCGCCCGCCGCTCCTCGGCCTGGACGGCGGCCTGCCGGACCGAGTGGCCGGCCAGCCAGGCGATGACCGTGGTCAGAAGGACGACCACGTCGAGCTGGACCGGCATGTCGAGCCCCTCGGCCAGGAAGATCACCGGCACCCCGAAGACCATCAGCGCGGCGAGCAGGGAGATCCGCCGCGGCCTGGTGGCCGCGATGAAGCAGACCTCGATGCCGCCCGCGGCGTAGAACAAGACCAGCAGGCCTAGGCCCAGCCGCATGGCGTCCAGGGTTGACGCCACGACCGGAATCGCAAGTAGCAGGGCCAGCGCGAGCAGCGGCCAGCGGCGCAACAAGCCGACGGACACCACGGCCACGCAGGCCACCATGGCCGACGCCCACATGATGACGATGGTAACCACATCGGCGCCGCCGGGATATTAGCCCGCTGGCGTACTCCTGCAGGCTAATCCGCGGCGCCAGATGTGGCCCTCAGCCCGATGCGGGCGGCCGCCGGACCGCGACAGATTGGGGACGTGACACGGGGATACACGGGGGCGGCGGTGCCCGTGCGGGCGCGCCGCCGGGTCGGCGGGATGCTGGTGGCGCCGGACGCGGGCGTACTGCGCGCGGTTCCGGTGCTGGTGGGCGTGGTGGCGCTAGCGGTGTACGTGCTGCCCTGGCTGCCGGCGGCGGCGGCGCACTGGCCGCTGTGGGACGTGCGGGTCTACTGGTGGGGCGGCCGGCAGGCCGCCGCGGGCGGCGCGGCGCTATACGCGCCCGGCGCGCCGTTCAGCTTCACCTACCCGCCGTTCGCCGCGCTGCTGTTCTCGGCTTTCGCGGGTGCCTCCGCCGGCGCGATGAAGATCGTCCTGACCGCGGGGAGCCTGGTCGCGCTGACGGTGCTGTGCGGCCAGGCGCTGGCCGCGGCGGGGTTCCGGCGGCGCCCGGAGATCGTCTTCGCGGTGTCCGCGCTGGCCCTGCAGACCTGGCCGGTCGCGTACACGCTACACCTAGGCGAGGTCAACCTGATCCTGGCCGCGCTGATCGGCGCCGACCTGCTCCATCCCCGGGACGGGGCCTGGTGGCAGGGCATCGGCACCGGGCTGGCCGCCGGGATCAAGCTCACCCCGCTGATCTTCGTGGCCTACCTGGCGCTGACCGGCCGACTGCGGGCGGCGGCGGTCGCGGCCGGGACTTTCGCGGTCACCGTCGCGGCCGGATTCGGCGGGCTGCCCGGCCCGTCCCGGACGTTCTGGCTGGGCGGGGTCTTCGGCGACCAGAACCGGATCGGCGACCCGGCCAACCCGTCGGACCAGTCGCTGTCCGGCGCGGTGGCCAGGCTGGCGGGCACTAGGGACGCGCCGCACCTGTGGTGGCTAATAGCGGCGCTCGCGGTCGGCCTGGCGGGCCTGGCCGTCGCGATCTGGGCGCACCGGCGCGGGTACAGGCTGGCCGGGTTTGCGTGCTGCGCCGTGACCGGCCTGCTGGTCTCGCCGATCTCCTGGACCCACCACTGGGTCTGGGCCGTCCCACTGCTGGTGTGGCTGACCGCGGCGGCCTGGCGGCGCCGCTCCGCGGCCTGGGCGCTGGCCGCGGCCGGCGCCGCGGTGGTCTTCTCCGACTACACGCCGATCCCCTGGCCCGGGCATCCGGCCGATCCGGCGCGGATGGTGGCCAGTGACCTGTACGTGCTGTTCGGCCTGGCCGTGCTGGCCGCGGTCGGGGTGGCGCTGGCCCGGGCGCGCGGATCCGGCCGGGGCGGAATCCGGGCGCTACCGGAGCGCCCTGACCCGCGCGATCAGCTTGAGCATGAGCGAGGACAGCGTGGGCTTCGGCGAACGGACGTTCAGCAGCTGGCTGCTGAACATGTAGACATCCGTGCCGACGACGGTCCACAGCGCGACGGTCACCACGGGCGGACCGCCGATTCTCGCGTCGGTCAGGTACTCGGTCAGTAGCAGGGACTGGTGGCCGCCAACGCGCTCCGCCTTCCGGGCGTGCACCGTCTGCCGGAGCGTGCCGCCGTGTCCGTCGGCGGTGCCCACCGACCGGCATGACTTGTACTTGGCGCTGATCTGGCCAAAGACCGAGGCGGCCCCGTGATTGCCGGCGAACTGGTAGACGGACTGCTGGAACGTCTCCGCCACGGCCGTCTTGCCTCCGCTGCCAGCCAATGTGGTAGCGAAGGCGGTCTCACCGAAGCCCTTGACGGTGCCGATGAAACCCCAGAAGGTAGCGCACTTCATGGACGGGATATGGAACAGGGTGCCGTGCTCCAGCTTGCCGCCCGAGTTGTTCGAGAAGATCACGGAATAGCCGGCCAGGATGTGCGAGGGAGGCAGCAGCCCGCTCTTGAGCTTCTTTCCGGTGACCTGGACGGGAGAATGGGGCACCCCGGGTGATGCCATCGCCGCGGGCACGAGCAGCGCACAGGCGGCGGCGGTGACCGCGATGACGCCAGCTTTGACGCGGAAGGGCATGGCAGGCCTCCTGATTTCGCCCGTTTTGAGGCCGCCGGCATAGCGGGGATTTCGGTGCGGGCGGGGGGATTTGCACTCCCGTACCGCGAGAGACACTGAAGAACCCGAAAGAGCATTCACGCCAGCTCAAGGCCACATTCCTGCTTCCCTGCCTCTCGCGGACATCCCCGCAGGTGCATCGTGGATCATCCCCGGCGGTAGCGCGGCCGGTATCACGGCAGGTCGTCGGCAGAGGCGTATGTCGTTCACCGCCACGAAACGGGCCGCCGTATGTCCTGGCACGGCGGCGGCCCTAAGCGAGTCGACCCTCTTGGAGGTCAATCCGCCATGCCTGAAACCATGTCAAGAACCTCGCTGATGCGCTCAGCGAGCTGCTCGACGATGGCTACGAGCTGACCCT
>WNGJ01006486.1_pt1 | contig 12396 bp, 11 predicted proteins | sample 5400611 | NCBI WGS metagenome assembly WNGJ01 (sample SAMN13153375, study PRJNA577476) | soil metagenome | isolation source: 40 cm soil or saprolite under Garry oak tree replicate 1 | place: USA:California | collected 2016-06-15
CGCCGACGGCGCCGTCGTTGGCGAGCAGCATTCCGAATCGGCCATAGTCGCGCAGCGTCGCATTGAAATTACCCGATCCCGTCTCGGTGCCATCGCGCATCTTGACCCAGGTCGCGTCGGCTTCCGCGCCCAGCGGCTGCCACAGCCGCGGTGTCAGATAGTCGCTGAGTGAGGTCCCTGTCACCGCGCGAAGCACCAGCACCAGGTTTACGGTTTCGGCGGAGGCGTAGTGAAAGCGGCTCCCCTGCTCCGCTTCTCGGGGACCGAATTCGCGCAGCGCCGCGATCGACCCCTGCTCCAAGCGGGCGATATTGAAGCGTGTCAGGTCGTCCTTGCCGTCATAGACCTCGTTGAACGGCACGCCCGAGGACATTTTGAGAATGTTCCGGATGGTGGTCTCGCCATATGGGCTGCCCGCCAGTTTCGGCACATATTTGGCGACGGTGTCGTCGAGCGAGTTGATCCTGTGTTCGGCCAGCGCCATGCCGATCGCAACACTGACGATGGATTTGGCCATCGACTGCGAAACGAAGCGATGGCTCGCGTTGCGATCGTATTGATAGCGCTCGACCAGAATCTCGCCGTTCTTGATCAGGAGCAGGCCCGTGATCCGCTGGCGTGCGAGAAAATCGTCGATGGTGCGGGTCTGCTGCTCGAACCGGTATTCGATCCTGGGTTCGCCGGCAGCCTTGGGAAGCGGCAACGGCGTGCGCGATTTCGTCAGCGTGTAGTAGTACGGCAGAATCTTGTCGAGATTGCTGAACGATCCGACCCGGACGCGCTCGTCATAGAACCAGTTGGCGCGGGTGCCGATCGGATAGCCTTGCACCTTCCCCAACACATCCTCATCCGGCGCAGCCCATGCCGGACACGTCAGCGCGGCAAACGCGAGATATAAGATATGAGCGAGATATGAGATATGAACTCGCGCCGCGCGCATTGATCCGCCCATGCCGAAAGATTGCCGACGGCTCTTGCCTTACAATGGCGATTGGGCAGGTGTCGAGACAGCTTTGGCGGCTACAGGCCGAAGTTTGACGCAGACGTCTCGTGGCCTATTTGCGCGCCGATCAGTTCGCCGGCTCGAACATGCATTGCAGCGCCGGCCGCGCGATCTTCGTAAAGGTCGGGCCGATTTCGGATCGTTTCGAGGCAGGCACCCACTGGGTCTCGATGGTCGGCACGCCGGTCTCGCTGATGCCACGCAGCAAAGCCTCGCGGAGGTCGTTGTCTTCGACGACCGCGGCTGCATGGTCATGCAGGCAGCCGCAAACCTCTTCCGGATGCGCCCAGCGTCCGAGCATGTGGGGCGCGCACTGGCGCACGAAGTCGGTCCGCGGATCAGGCATCTTCATTGCCGAGCGGATCTGGCTCTGGGCCTGTGCGGATTGACCGAGGACGAAGGTTGCAACGATTGCGAATGCGCAGATGCGACGATGCATGATGACCTTACGAGCGACTCTCTGGCGTTGTTCGATGGTAGCTCAGCGGGCGGCAACGACGATAGCGGCCGGTGCGCCGCCGTAAGCGAAAGTGCCGATGCCCGGCAGGCCGCTCTGTTCGGAACCGGCCATCGAGGAACCGGCCAGCACAAGGGCGAAGGCAAGGATGAGACTGACAGCGTGCATCTGACGGACTCCGGGTTTCGACTGCCGACGCTGACCGCCGTTATTGTCCGGCGGCTTGATACCGTTGCGCGGTTTCCAGAGTTCTGCGCCAAAAGCGCAAAATGGTTTCGTCGCCCCAAGAATTGTTTCGTCGCCGCCTACCCGACGAAACAATTCAAAAACAAACGTCAGCGATTTCAATCTGTTAAGGATTTCAGCTCATTGAAACCGAGAGCCCTCGTTCAATGACCGATTCCAGGCATTGGACACGCTTTGTTTCACCGCCTGCGCTCCGCCCGCGCTAGACTGAAAGCATCGCCGGCCTGACTTAAGGGAATCACGCAACTTTCGGGGTGGGCTGCGCGTTACCCCACTTGCGACAAAGGATGGCAGTCATGGACGGTGACGACATCGCTGTTGGCAACACCCCCCCGATCCGAAAACCCTCGCAAATCATCATCAGACGCCTGCGCGCGCCCACTGGCGCATTCGGATCGCGAGCCGCTAAACCGAGCCTGCCGAAGACTGATCGGCCGGCCGTCTGTGGGGAGATGTCGCAGCAGCGCGGCCACAACGACGCTCAGTCGACGCCGCAGAAATTCCTGCGGCTGGTTGGCTGCTACGATCCCAACGCCCGCTCATCGGTCAAACGATAGAGCATGATCCGGAAAGCACCGCTTCGGGGACGAACCGGTGGGTGGGCACCGGTTTTGCCTCGCGTGAAGAAAACACGTCAGAACAAAAGGCTCTGACAAGCGCGGATTTTTTGCGCGGAGATCGTGCACAAAGATGAACGGGGCCGTTTTCCGTTATTGAACGAACTCCCCGCATTTCTGGATGGCAGTGTCGGCCGCGCCCCATGGCATGATCGGCACCGTCGAGGTCGAGTTCTTCGGCGACCCCTCGATCAACTTGTCGGAATAGACCATGTAGACGAGCACGTTCCGCTTGGCGTCGCAGCCGCGAACGATCTGCATCTTCTTGAAGAACAACGAGCGCCGCTGCCGGAACATGTCGTCGCCCTGCTCCAACTTGCCCTTGAAGCGAATCGGACCAACCTGGCGGCATGCCAGCGAAATGTCGGAGACCTGTTCGGCAACGCCGAGCCAGCCGGTGAAGCCGCCTTTCTCAGGCACGGTGAAATGACAGGCCACCCCTTCGACCTCGGGATCGTCGACGCCATAGGTCGCCAGCTTGTCGTTCGGGCTGATCAGCTTGAACACGGTCGAGCGGCGGAAGATCAAATCTGGTTCATCGCCGGCAGATGCTGGTGTGACCGTCCAAAGTAATCCGGCCAGCAGCGCCAGGATCAGGCCTCTCACGGACCCGTTACGCGACCTTAAGATTTGCAATGGCCCCTTCGATTTGAAACGTCCCCGCGCGGCAATTGCGATCAGAGAAAGCTGCACTGAAATCATAGGTTTATCCGTCCCGCTTGGTGCGCAAGTCAAGGTGCCGCGACAGTTCACGAAGTCGGGAACAAGGGCGACCTGCTTCCGCCCATGTAAGAGCGCAATATCCCCGCAGAAAGACCGCAGCAGGCGGTTCGTCTTTGCCACCGCGTTTAACGCAATGTGAGGCTTTTTTGCTACGGTGGCGCGAAAACCGCGGAGATCGGAAGCCCAGACTGGTGAACGCGAATCTCGTTTGCAACACTAAAACCCAGAGATATCGAGGGATTCGAAGAATGGTGCGCGTAAGCGGGTTGAGTACGTCGGCAGTCAATAGACGGTTTTGGTGCGCGGCCATTTTGACCGCGGCCGGCGCGATCGGCACCATATCCAGCGCAGATGCGGCTCTCTACTACTGGCAAGACTCCGAACCCGGGTTTTATCGGCCCGAACGGTCCTCGCAGGCGCATCGACAAAAAGTGCGGCATTCGGGGAAAAAAGAAGCGGCTGAAAAGGAAGCCGCCGCCAAGCCTCAAGGGCCCCTGATCATCTCGGTCTCGATCAACAAGCAACAGGTCAAGATCTACGACGCCAACGGTGTCTTCGCGGAGGCCCCGGTTTCTACGGGGATGCCCGGCCATTCGACACCGATGGGCGTGTTCAGCGTCATCCAGAAACACAAGCTGCACCATTCCAACATCTACAGCAACGCCCCGATGCCTTACATGCAGCGCATCACCTGGTCTGGTGTTGCCCTGCACGCCGGCGTGCTGCCCGGCTATCCGGCATCGCACGGCTGCATCCGCATGCCGACGGGCTTCGCCGTGAAGATGTGGAACTGGACCAAGATGGGTGCGCGGGTCATCGTCACGCCCGGCGAGATGACGCCTGCCAGCTTCGCCCATCCCCTGCTTCCGTCGCTCAAGGTCGCGCCGCAACCGGTTGCCGTCGAAGAACCGCACACGGACGCATCGGCCGCGGCAAAAGCCGATAAGGGTGCACTGGAGACGAAGCCTCCGACGGCTGCCACCAACCTCGAATTGAGATCGACGGTCGGCCACAGCAACGTGGTGACACCGATCGCCGACGTGACGCCGATGACGCTGCGCGATCAGACCCATACCGCCAACGCCGCCGATGCGAAGATCATGGTCACGATGTCGGATGCGCCCTCCGGCAACAACGCACCATCGCGCGAAGATCACGCGGCGGAGGCCGATAACGTCAAGGCTGATGGCGTCAAGGCTGACGCGGCCAATACGGAAGGTGCTCCGTCAACCACGGATTCCGCAACCGTCGATGTCGCAAAGACCGGTGAAACGGCGACCTCCGAGCCAAAGCCGGCCGAAACGAGGCCGATCGAAACCGCAATCACCGAAACCAAGCCGGCCACGGCTGACGCCTCCGATAAGGCCGCTGAAACCAAGACGGCTGAAACCAAGACGGCTGAGACGAGGACGGCTGAACCTAAGACGAATCCGCCGAAGCCGGAAGCCGCCAAGATCGAGCCGACAAAGGACGTCGCCAAATCGACTGAAAAACCGAACGAGACCGTCAAGGCGGCAGGCGACACCAGTGCAGGCGCTCCGGACGGCAAGAAAGATCAGACCCGTCTGACCAAACCGGAGGGGCCGAAGCGCACCGGGCAGATCGCAGTGTTCATCAGCCGCAAGGACTCCAAGATTTACGTCCGGCAGAATTTTGCGCCGCTGTTCGATGTGCCCGTGACGATCGCGCCAAGCGACCGGCCGCTTGGCACCCATATCTTCACCGCGGAAGTCGACAAGAACGACACCAACGCCCTGCACTGGTCGGTGGTCTCGCTACCGGTATCGGTCCGCAGCGTCATGCGCGGCGACAACGAGGAGCGCGGTTTGCGGCGTCGAAAGAACGCGGCCGCCGACGCGAAGCCGCTACAAATGCCCGCCAGCGCGGCGGAAGCGCTCGACCGGATCAGTATCCCCGCTGACACGATGGCACGTGTCTCCGAAGCCCTGACGACTGGCGCCTCGATCATCGTCTCCGATCAGGGCATCAATCAGGGCGAGACCGGCGAAGGTACGGATTTCATCGTCTCCCTGCACTAGAGCGCGATGACTTTTCATCGAATCGTCATCTCGCTCTATCTTTTTGTTTGAGCATGATCTTTTCGGAAAACCGGTACCCACTTTCCGGATCATGCGCTAGGGCCGCCTGATGCCTAGCGCCATGCGGTGCCGGCGGCTAAAACACCGCCGGCATGAACGAGCATCCCATCACAATCAAAACCGCTGAACCGCAGGCCCGCGTGGTCAGCGACGCCTTGGACCGGCTGAACGTCCTCGGCTGGTCCGGAGGACTGGCGGCGATTATCGCAGGTCTTGCGGCATCGTTTCTCCTGTTCGGTTACGCGGTGGCCTACTGGCGCAACGCCGATATGGACTTCATGGTGATCTATAGCGCGCTCGCCATGAACGACGGCAAGCCGCAACATTTCCTCGATCATACCGCCTACCTGACCATCGTGTCGGTCAAATCCTGGTTTCAGCTTTGGCACGGCCTTGGCCTGTTGGATGCCTACACGCTACCGGCCATGCCGCCGGCGAGCGACGCGTTCGATGCCGCGATGACCCAGGCGGTTCGTGCGGGGCGCGTTCTGGCTTTCCTGATCGCGGCCATGTGCGTGCTTGTCTTCGCCGGCCTTGCCCGCCGCATCTTCCGCGACTGGCGCATCGCGCTCGTGGCCACGCTTGCCTTCGCGCTCTCCGGCGGCGTCGCCGTGCACTCGCGGATCCTGCGCAGCGAATTCGTCGCGGCCTGCCCGGTCATCTTTGCGCTGATGATCCTGATCATCACCGGCCGCCGCGCCAGTCGCGCGCGGCCGCTCGGCATGGCTGTCGCGGCCGCGCTCTGCGTCATCGGTCTCGAAAATAAGGTGCAGGCGATCCTCTTGATTGGCATGGTGCCGTTCGTCATCTTGCCATTTGGCGGCCCGGACAGCGCGAGCGTTGCGTTCTGGCGAAAGGCGGCCGCAAGCTGGCTCACCGCGTCCATCGCGGCGATCATAGCCCTTGCCGCCGCGTGGGTGGCATGGCCGCTGATCGCCACGGGTCTTGACCGCGGTCTACTGGATGCCGCGCAATTTCATCCACTCCTGCTCAATCGTTTTGGCGTCTATCAAGTCGCCCTCCTCGTTCTGATCGGCGGCTGCATGATCGCTTACGCCACGATCTGGCGGATCAGCGCCGCTGAGACGCTTGCCGCGATGTCGGCGGTGATCGCGGGTGCATCGATCGCGCTGCTCTTGCTCGACGCCGACTACAACACCGCCAATGTGATTGCCGTGATCAATCCGTTGGAAAAGATGCTGATCTTTGCCGACGCCAACACCGCCGGCGCCGCCAGCGGATCGAGCCTTGCGGCTGTTGTCCTGCTCCTCCTCGATGGATTGGCCTCGGTTCTCGCCCGTTACAGCTTCGTGCTGCATTCCTCGCCACGCCCGACGGTTTTTCTCACCTGGCTGATCATTCCGGGAATCGTCTACGCATGGCGGCGCGGCGAGAAGCTGGCCGCCCTGCAATCGCTGATGCTGATGCTGGCGGCGACCGGGATCGACACGCTCGGCGTCCGTCGCGGGCTGAAGATCGAATATTTCATTTTCACCGATCCCTTGATCGTGCTGGCCGGCGCGATCCTGCTCGAACGGATGCCCGAGCTGCGCTTTCACAAATGGGCCTACGCCATCGCCGCCACGCTGTTCGGCCTGCATGTCGCCGTCGGCCAGGCCGAGCCGATCAAATATGCCTTCAAGCGTTCAGGCCCGGAATCGATCTGCGAATGGAACCGCTACTACATGCCGCTGATGCCGCTGCCCTGGTGTCCGCATCAGCCATAACGGCATCTTGAGCGGTGGCCGGTTCCAGTTTGAGCTATGCTAATCGCCGCGTCGTCTGCAGGAGAGAGTAGTCATGATCGACCGCAGAGCCATTCTCTTGGGAACAATGGCCGCCCTCACCGGCCCTGCCGCGATCCGAACCGCGCGAGCACAGGCCATGAGCCAAATCAGCGCTTACGCTTTCTCTTTTCCAGCGCTTTCCGGCGACGACATCCGGCTCGCTGAATATACCGGCCATCCGCTGCTTGTGGTCAACACGGCCTCCTTATGCGGCTACACGCCGCAATATGCCGGGCTGCAGACATTGTGGACCGAGTTCCACGACCGCGGCTTCGCCATCATCGGCGTGCCTTCCAACGATTTCGGTGGACAGGAACCGGGCGAAGCGGCCGAGATCACGGAAACCGCCCAGCATCAATATTCTGTTACCTTCCCGATCGCGGCCAAAGCCATCGTCACCGGGCCGGGCGCGCATCCCTTCTACAAATGGGCGGCGCAGGCACGCCCCAAGGATGTCCCCCGCTGGAACTTCCACAAATATCTGATCGGCCGCGATGGCACCATCGCCGCGGTCTTTGCGTCGGCCGTCGAACCCACCGACACCCGCGTCAAGACAGCCATCGCCCGGGCGCTGGCGGATAGTTGAGATAGCCCCGGAATTAACCGCCGCAACGACAATTCGGCAGTGTGTCCTTCGGTCGTTGCGTTGGCCTTCGAGAGCCGACTAAGCTACTATCTCGGTGGGAATGGATCGGGCGACGGCGACAAGGCCGCGAGCGGCAACGAGATTTTGAGGGGAACGAGATGCGTGTTGCGACAGGACTGATCGTTGCGATTTCGCTATATGTACCTGGTATCGCGTGGTCGCAGAGCTCACTACCCAAGGCTGCGGCCGCACCGCAAGCGGCCCCACCGGTCGCTGCTCCCGCGGCGGCGCCGGCCCAAGTCCAGCCCCAAGCCCAAGCCCAGGCCCAGCCCGCGAGAGCGCCCTGCAGCAATCCGAACGCGCTCGGGGTTGCGCGCACCGTCGAGATCGACACCACGGGCGGCCCGGGGTTCGGTTTCGAGCACTTCAAGGAACTGGATTTCCTGCGTGACCATGAAGTGGTGCTGACCTTCGACGACGGCCCGTGGGCGGAGAACACGCCGTCGGTGCTGAAGTCGCTGGCGGAGGAGTGCACGACCGGCATCTTCTTCATCATCGGCAAGCACGCGACCTACTATCCGGAAATCCTGAAGCAGGTTTATGCGGCCGGTCACACCGTAGGCTCGCACACCTGGTCGCACGCGACCTTGACCAACAAGAAACTGACCGAGGATCAGCGCAAGGAAGAAATCGAAAAAGGCATCAGCGCGGTGAAATGGGCGTTGGGCGGCCCGTCGCCGGCGGCGTTCTTCCGCTTCCCGGCACTGCAGCATCCGCCGGAGATGGTGACCTATCTCGGCACCCGCAACGTCGCGATCTTCTCCTGCGATCTCGACTCCTTCGATTTCAAGGCGCGCAACGCCCAGCAAGTCATCGACGTCACGTTCAAGAAGCTCGACAAGCTCGGCAAGGGCATCATCCTGATGCACGACTTCCACAAGCACACCGCGGAAGCCCTCCCCGAGCTGCTCCGCCGTCTCAAGGCCGGCGGCTACAAGGTCGTGGCGATGCGCGCCAAGGCGCCGGTGCAATCGCTGCCGCAATATGACGAGGAACTGCTCAAGGACGCCAAGCTGCCGACGGTGAGCCAGCGGCCGGTTTCGAGCGTTGTGACCACGGTTTCGGAATAGCGGTATCAAACCGAACTAGGACGTGATGACGTCGAATCGTCATCTCGCTCCATCTCTTTTGTTTGAGCGTGATCTCCGCGCAAACGCGTTCCGCGTTTGTCGCGAGGGAAAACTGGTGCCCACTCCGCATCAAGTGCGGGACAGGCTTTCTCCGGATCGTGCTCTAGGCCGCCGTGAAACGCAGTTTTGCGAGGAGATCCATTTCGTTGTCCTCCCGATCGCATCCAGACCGCCGATGCCGGCGCCGCAAGAAATGAAACATGAACCTGAACCAGTCAGACCATATTATTGTAAGATTAAAGAACGTGGTTGTTGAAACTGCTTGCGGTCTTCACCCCTGGGAGCGGCATCCCGAGCATCCCAACAAGCTCTCGATCGATGTCACACTGTACGCCAAGCTGCAGCATCGTCGCCTGCCGGAGTTTGGCTATATCGACTATGATCATATCCGGGACTTTTTAAAGCAATTCCCGACCCGCCCGCATACCGATTTGCTCGAAACTCTCTTGGATGAAATCGTGGATAAATGCTTTGCCGATGATCGCGTGGATGCTTGTCATGTGTCGATCATGAAGCTCGCCATCTTCAACGAAATCGAGGCGGCCGGGGTGGAAGTGTACCGGACCAGGGCGCAGTGGACGTAGCGCGATGCCGATCGCGCTGGTGACTGGAGCGGGTGGCCGACTGGGCGAAGTCATCGCGCGGCACCTTGCAAGAAACGGTCATCGGCTGATCGTGCATGTCAACAAATCGCGCGCGCAAGGACGGAAGCTGACGCAAGAGATCGTCGGCGAAGGCGGCGAGGCCGTATTGGTTTCTTGTGATTTCAGCCGGCCTGCAAGGGTCCCCGGATTCTTCGACAAAATTGCCAGACAACACGGCGTTCCTGACCTCATCGTCAACAACGCATCGACGTTTGATTACGACTTTCCCGGCAAGGCCTCAGAGGCGATCCTGAACAAGAGCCTGGCGATACATGTCAACGCCCCGTTTCTGTTGCTGGAGCTTGCCTACAAGGCAGCCAGCAAGAAACATCCGATCACCGTCGTCAACATCCTCGATCAAAAGGTCGTCAATCTAAATCCGGACTATTTCAGCTACACGATCGGTAAGTGCGGCCTCCATGCGGTGACGAAGATGTGGCAGATGAATCCGTCCAACAAGCTGCGCGTCTTCGGCATTCTTCCCGGGCTCCTGTTTCCGAGCGGCAAGCAAACCAAACGAGATTTCGAGCGGGTGAAAGCCGACACCGTTCTTGGAGAGAACCCTTCGCCTCAAGAAATCGCGGATGTGATTCTGCTGGTCGCCCGCACCAAATCCATGCCCGGACAAAATCTCATCATCGACGGCGGCGAAAGCCTCGTGCCCAGGGCGCGAGACATCGCCTACGAGTGAGCAACACTGTTCCGCAAGCTTACCCCTAGAGCGTGATGACTTTTCTTCGAATCGTCATCCCGCTCCATCTTTTTGTTTGAGCATGATCTCCGCGCAAACGCGCTCCGCGTTTGTTAGCTAAGGGAAAACCGGTACCCACTTTTCCGGATCATGCTCTAGACGTCCCCATAGGCGGACTCGGCCGCCTTGGATCTCCGGCCATATCCGGCGATCATGAACAGCGCGCCGATGAGCGACAGGTTCTTGAGCGCATCAATCAGCGTCTTGCCGTTATCAGGCGGCACCTGGTTCCAGAAGTCGTGGAAATAGAAGGTCACGAGGGCCACGAAGATGATCAAGAGAAAAGCAAAAAACCGTGCGCCCAGATTGAGCGCGATCATCAGCCCCGCGATGACTTCGAACGCACCGGCTACGATCGCAAACACCTGCGGCGTCGGCATGCCCGTCATCGTTTCCAACTGCGCCGTATACGGCGCAAGCGCCTCCGGTATCGCGATCTTCGCCGCGATGCTGTCCGCGGTCGCCTGAATAGCGAACAGTTTGGTCGCGCCTGTATACATAAAAAGCACGGCGAACAGAACTCGCCCGAAAGTAATGAATGCTGGCATGGTCGGCCTCATTGATAGCTTTTTAGGGGCGGGGGTCGTGACGGTGGGCAGCCGGATTATGGGGATTCCGCCTGCGCTTTTCAAACGCTCAAATGGCGGCCGGCCGTGCGCACCTCTGCATTCGGAACCCGGCAGATACCCGGCAGATACCCGGCAGGTTCTTGGCTACAGCGCGAAGACTTCGGGACGAATTGTCATCGCGCTCCAGCGTGTTACCGGAACTTGATCTTTTGCCCGGCTATCGGGGAGGTTGCCCGAAGACGTGCTTTTCCGGGTATCGCCCTATGCAAGGAGGTTTGGCTGCTGACGGCCGGCACGCTCCTGGGCTTCGACGGCGGCAACCGCGGTCATGTTCAAGACGCCGCGCGCGGTCACCGTCGGGGTGAGAATGTGCGCCGGGCGAGCGGGGCCAATCAGGATCGGCCCGACCGGAACCGCGTCGGCCAACACCTTGACCATCTGATAAGCGATATTGGCGGCATCGAGGTTCGGCATGATCAGGATATTGGCCACGCCCTCCAGCATCGAATGCGGCAGGATCAGTTTTCGCGTCGCCTCGGAGAGCGCGGTGTCGCCCTGCATCTCGCCGTCGGCTTCGAGCTCCGGATGGTGCTCCTTCAGAAGCGCGGTGGCGCGTCGCATCTTGCGCGAGGAATCAGAGTCGTAGCTGCCGAAATCGGAATGCGACAGAAACACGATTCTGGGCTTGAGATTGAAGCGCTGGACATGGTTGGCCGCCATCGCGGCCACCTCGGCAAGCTCTTCCGCGCTCGGATTGGGCCGCACCTCGGTATCGGCGATGAAGTAGGCGCCCTTTGTCGTAATCAAGAGCGCAAGCGCCGCGAAATCGCTGACGCCAGGCAGAAAGCCGATGATGTCGCGCACATGGCGCAGATGGCTCATGTAGCGGCCCTCGACGCCGCAGATCATGGCATCGGCCTCGCCGCGGATCACCGCAAGCGCTGCGATCACGGTGGCGTTGGTGCGCACCACCGTGCGCGCGGTATCTGGGGTGACGCCGCGCCGTCCGGCGACGTCGATATAGGACTGCACATAGGAACGATAGCGCGGGTCGTCCTCGGGATTGATGAGGTCGAAATCCTTGCCCACCTTGATCGCAAGCCCGAACCGCTTGATGCGCGCCTCGACCACCGAGGGGCGCCCGACCAGGATCGGCCGCGCCAGCTTTTCCTCGAGCACCTGCTGCGTCGCGCGCAGCACGCGCTCGTCCTCGCCTTCGGCGTAGATCACGCGCACGGGCTGCGTCTTCGCCTTGGCGAATACCGGCTTCATGACGAGACCGGAGCGGAACGCGAAGCGCTCCAGCAGCGCAGTGTATTCGTCGAAATTCCTGATCGGCCGCGTCGCGACGCCCGACTCCATCGCCGCTTTCGCCACCGCCGGCGCGATGCGCTGAATCAGCCGCGGATCGAACGGGCTCGGGATCAGCGACCCCGGCCCGAAGCCCTGTACCTCGCCGGCGTCGAAGCCGCGCGCGGCCGCTTCCGACGGCGGATCGCGCGCGAGCTGCGCGATCGCATCGACCGCTGCATGCTTCATGTCTTCGTTGATGGCGGTGGCGCCGACGTCGAGCGCGCCGCGGAAGATGAAGGGAAAGCACAGGACGTTGTTGACCTGGTTCGGAAAGTCCGACCGCCCGGTGCAGATCATCGCGTCGGGCCGCGCGGCGCGCGCCTCATCCGGCATGATCTCCGGGTTCGGGTTGGCGAGCGCCATCACCAATG
>WNGJ01007822.1_pt1 | contig 12394 bp, 14 predicted proteins | sample 5400611 | NCBI WGS metagenome assembly WNGJ01 (sample SAMN13153375, study PRJNA577476) | soil metagenome | isolation source: 40 cm soil or saprolite under Garry oak tree replicate 1 | place: USA:California | collected 2016-06-15
GCAGCTCGCCGGCGATCCGCGGATAGCCCCAACGTGGGTTCTCGCGCGCAAACCGCAGCACGAGCTCTCGCACCCGGCGATCGACGCGCGGACGGCCCGGACTTCGCCGCGGCTGCGCCCACTTCCGACGCACAAGCTCCCGGTGCCAGCGCAGGAGCGTCTGTGGCGTCACCACCAGTCCGTGGCGCCGGAGGGGCGGGAGCAGTCGGGCGAGCGCCGCCAGCAATGCGCGATCAGCTGGCCGCAGCAGGGGTCGCCGCTCTTGCCGTCCGAGCACGGCCAGCTGGTGTCGCAACACGAGTAACTCAAGGTCTTTGGCGAACTCGCTGCGCCGGTCCCTAACCAGCAACCGAAGCACAGCCGAGAAGGCGAGATAGGTGAACGAAAGGAGCATGGGCCGATGCTCTCATCGCCCGACGCCAGGGGCAGCAAGGGCGAGCGCTTTAGTCTGGGGCGGCAGCCAATCCGTTGCGAAGCCCAGCACGATCTGGTATCCGCGCGCGCGCGTCAACTCGATAAATAGCGCCACCTCTGAGCGGCGCTACCAGCGAGGACCGAGCAACCGCTGAGGGTTCACGCGCCGAACCCGCATTTTGAAACCCCTCACGCTTCGAGCCCTGCGGAAGGCAGGGTGTCGATGCTGGTCGGCGCGCTCCACGAAGAGCCGTTGAAGATCACCGCATTGCCGCCGTAGTCGACCGCCGCGCAGAACGTCGCCCACGGACAGGACAGCGACGTCGCGGAAAATGCAGGATCGACCGCCGCTGGGGCGGACCAGCCGTTGGACGCCAGCGCTGGGGAGGGCCCGACGAGCATCAGCAGTCCAACGATCCCACCTACCAAGGCGGCGTACCACGAAGGCTGCTTAGCCCCGGCCAGACGGGAAGCCTGCTTCCTCGCTTGCCCCTCCTCTTTCCGGCTACAAGCCACAACCGCAAACAGCAGCCGCACGCTCATTACGGCCAGCTCGCAGAGCCCGAGAAGCGGCCGCGGCCTCGTCGACAAGTTGATCTCCCGCTCCTTTCTGCCCACCTGGGTTGTGCGAGCGCTCTCCCGCGCCATTGCCAGATGCGCGGTCGCGCGGTTGACCCCCGGTCTCGAGCGTGGTTCAGTCGCCCAGACGGAGGAGGCACGAATGAGCACGTCCGGCAACACAGGTCCTCTCGGCCGGCCGCGTGGGATCGGCTTCGGGATTCTCATGTTCATCGTCACGCTCCACTTCTACTCGTGGTACTGGGTTTTCAAGACCCAGGAGGAGATCAAGCAGCACACGGGCGAGGGCCTCGGCGGGGTGCTTGGCCTCGTCATCTGGATCCTGCTGGGAGGGGAAGGCCTCGGCAGCGGCGGCTTCCGCCGCTCCTGCCTGAGCGAAACCGCGCGCAGCTAGCCAGGCAGGACGGAGCCGTAGCCGTCGCAGGTGCGGCGTCCGATCAGGGGAGGCTGGTCGCGGTTGTGCTCGATCGGGATCGGTGGCCAGCCTGGTCGTCCTGGCCTACGCGACGAGTCCTACGCGCCGAGCGGACTAACCGCGTGAGTTGGTGGAGCGCCAACTCCCCAACTGACGACGCTCGGAGGGGCTTCGTGCCTTCCGAGCCTCGTGCAGGGACTCCAATCGCGTTCAGAGACCTGCCTCAGCCCCGGTATGACCCGACGCGCGCAGAGCCCGCAGCGGGGGTACCAACCCATGCGGCCCGGAACCGCAGGATCATCAGGGGCGCGCCGCGACATCATGAGGGTGTGGGAAGGCCCGGAGCGCCCGGGCCTTCCCATTTGGCCGCCCTCTCTCCCACTGCCTGTCAAGGCTGCGGCTGCCAGTTCGGCGCATTGTCGGCCCACCAGGACGGGCACGAGAAGGTGCCGCTGTTGACGCGGAAATTGTCGTAGGCGACCTTCACGTTCGGGTGGCTGAATTGGGGCGCGTTCGAGAAGACGTTCAAGTTCATGGCGATCTCATTTACGAGGTCGCTCGTGCTTTGGAGAGCGCTCCAACCCCCGGCTGTCAGTCGGTAGGCGGTAAGCGTCGTGCCGACGCGGACGAAGCGGAGCGTCCCCGAGCTCTCCGGTGCCGGCACGAACTTGTTGATCGGGCCGGGGAAGTGCGTGGAAATACCGGTTCCGCCACCCGGATCGAAGACGAACATGCCGTGGACGTCGCCGAAACTCCCGTTGACGATGTCGAAGGTGTCGAAGTCGACGTTCACCCCGCTTTGCGGCGGCCACTGCAGCAGCTGGTAATCGACCTGGATGTCGAAGTCGCCGAGCAGATGGCACTGGGCGCCGACACCGACGTTGGCGAAGCCGAGGAGCGGGTCGTTGAGCGTGTCCGAGGGCATCGAGACTTCTAACCGACCGTTTGTCTCGGCGATCGATGGCCCGCTACCGGTGACGAACGGAATTCCCCAGAAGGGGTCGATCCGGTCAGCATCGAAGGCGTCGAGAAACGGGATGCGCGGCGTCGAGATCTCGGTCACCCCGCTGCCGTCGGGGTTCATCGTGTAGACGCCGTCATGCTCATCCGGAGTCCCGATCGCCGTAATGCCGAAGAAGGTGATCTTCGTCCCGTCCGGCGACCAGGAGGGCTGCAGCTCGAGCCGATCGGGCGTGTTCGCCAGTCGCCTGAGACCGCTTCCGTCGCTGCGGACGACGAAGAGGTCGCTGTTGAGCGGCCCGCCGAAGGTGAAGCGGACGAAGAGGAGCTGGTTTCCGCGCGGTGACCAGTCGGCCTCGACGTCGGCCGTCTCCGGCCCAGGCGGCGAGGGCAGCACGAGCTGCGCGGCGCTGCCGTCGGCGTTCGCGGTATAGAGCCGCTGCGTCCCGTCTCCACGCGTGCTGCTGAAGGCGATCCGGCCTCCCCGCGGCGCCGCCGCGACGGTCGCGTTGTCCGACGAGACCGGCGTCAGCTGTTGGAGACCGTTGCCGTCGGCGTTGATCCGGTAGATCGCCCGGTTGGGGAAGCTCCCGTTCTGGAAGAGGATGTGCCCGTCCGCGGTCCAGGTCGGGCGGCGGTCGTCGTTTGCGTCGTGCGTCACCCGCGTGACGGCGGTGCCGTCGGCGTTCATCGTGTAGATCTGGTAGTTGCCCGTTCGGTTGCTGGCAAAGACAATCCGGCTCCCGTCCGACGACCAGCGCGGGTCGGTGTCGTCGGCCGGATAGCGGGTGAGGTCGACCCGGTTCGTCCGGTCGGCGTTCATCGTGTAGATCTCGGCGTTGCCGTCGCGGTTCGTCTCGAAGACGATCTTTCCACTTGCTCCAGCAAACGCAGCCCGCGACTCTCCGGCTGCCATCGCCGCAGTCAATAGTGCGAGGAGGAAGGCGAGCGTCGACAGGGCTGGTCGCCCCAAAAGGTGTCTCAGTTGCAAGCCTCTTTTCATGGCATATTCCCTCCGGAAGCTTCTGCTTTGGTTGTCGAGCCGAGGATCGCCTCAGCCGCTAACGCGGCGCTAACGCGGCGCCGACTCGCGGAGCCTTGGCGCTTGGCGTTCGGGTCGGCTTTAGCCCGACGCGATCCGCCGGCACTCGAGCGGCCCCTCCGGGGGTGATGGCACCCCTCCGCAGGCTGAAGTCGTGGCGAGTCACATTGGGGGCGGCTGTCGATTATCAACGACAGGACCGCACCGGCTAGCGACCGACTGCGCGCCATGGAGCAGCTTGAGTCCAGAGCCCTCGGCAAGCCGAAGGAGACCGTGGCCACCGAGCAGGCCGAGCCGGACGAGCTAGCCGCCATGCGGCAGATGAGCACCGAGGCGCGCCGGATCCTGCTACGCCGCACGAACGAAGGAGAGGCTGAGGCGGCACAGGAGCACTAGCCAGGTGCTGGCCATCGCCCGCCGATCCTGCATGGATAGGAGGGTCGGCGGGTGAGCGTATGCGAGATCAGCATACGCAGGAGGGTCGGATTCGACCTCGCCCGCTGCCGCAAGTTCAAGCGGACGGGGGCTGGGGGGGCCACCCCAGCGGCAGCGATTCGCGCGACGGAGTCCCACCCCGGGGGAGCAAGCCGAGGCGTTTGTCCGCGCGCGGCTGGCGATCATCAACGACCAAGGGGTGGCACCCCGCCGCGGCTGATCGCCTCCGGAGTCACACCGGGGTGGAGGGTCGCGGCCGGGCTGTCGGGGCGCTGCATTAGCGGCGCATGAGCTGAAGCGCGGTGAGTGGAGCATTCATGCAAACGGCGCCCCGCGCCTACTTCCTCGCAGGTTCGTACGAGACGTTCGGGGGCGGCGGTGGTGCAAGAGACAGACAGAGTTTTGGTTGGTTTGCGGTCTTGGTAGCCGCAGCGACGGCAGAGCATCTTTGAGAGAGAGGACCTCTATTGTGCGAGGAGCTTCGCGCGAATGCGAGATGCGACGACGCTATTCTTCTTCGCTTCCGCGAGAGCAAGAGCGCGTTTGAGAGCGGCCCGTGCGTCTTCCGGCCTTCCAGCGAGCCTACTGATCTCGGCGTCGGCGAGACACACATCGGCGTGGAGCATCGTGTAGTTCGTCGGTTCGACGAGTCCAGCGGCTTCTTGGATCAGGAGCTTGGCTTGTCTTAGGTCGCTCTGTCGGCCAAGAACCCTGGCCTTCACGATGCACACGCGCGTGAGTGGCTCGAAATCGTCTTCGGTGGCATCTTGCTCGGCTTCCTCGGCGAGCTCGACCGCTTCGTTTTCGCGAGCGAGCTCAAGCGCTGCTTGCGCTTGGAGCGCGAGAGTAGTTGCGACAAAGCCGGTCTCGGTGAACTCGGCGAGTACGCGCCCTCCCTCGGCAAGGGCGTCATATGCTGCTTGTGGTTCACCAGCTAAGAGTTCGGAATCACCTTCGAGCATCGCTGATCCCGCCCAGTCGAGCCGGCTCCCAATCTCCGCGAAGAGGTTTCTTCCTTCGACAATGTCTGCGCGCGCTTCGTCAAACCTGCCCTGAAATCCGGCCAAGACGCCGCGGACGACGTGGGCCGTCGCCTCGAGTCGGTTCGTCGCTGCCTCTCGAAGGAAGTCATCGCAGCGCTTAATTCCCTGGTCGGCGGGGAGCGAGCCCCACCATGAATTCCAGACCAGCCACAACCGTATCTCGTCGCGCACACGGGGATCGACGTGGCGCCCTCGCTCGAGCGCAGTAAGCCATACCCGCTCGGCCTCGTCGCTCCTTCCAAGCCAGGCATGTAGGTTGCCGACGAAGCGCAAGGCAGAAACGGTTCTTGCCTCGTCTCCAAGGCGCTCGAGGTCTGCCAGTGCTGCTTCCGCGATCGCTAATGCATCGCGCATTGCGAGGGTCCGGTCGCCCAGGATCCGCGCCTCGACTCGCGCGAGCGTAATTTCCGCCAGCATTGCTCCGTCCTCCGCAACCCCCGCCTCGATCTCCGCGTCCTTCCGTAGCTCGTCGGCTCGCGTTACTTCACCAGCGGCCGCCAGAATCGATGCCAGGTCGACTAGCGCGCGGCACCGATAAGTGTTCCCATGAGGAAGGAGCACAAGCGCGCGACTCGTGAGGTCCTCGGCGCCCGTCAGCACTCCTCGGTCACGCGCCTGCTGTGCTGCGATCAGCAGGCGTTCGGCCGCTCGAGCGGCAAGCAGAGTCGCGGTCTCGTCGAGCGGGTTCAGTTCTACGCGGTAGCGGTATGCCTGCTCGAGGTGGTAACCGACGACTTCGTGGGCACCATCGTCGTCGCCATCAACCTGCTCCGCAGCCAGTTGGTGAAGCTCCGCACGGATGGCCTTTGGCAACGACGAATAGGCCACATCGCGCATGAGGGCGTGGTGGAAGCCCAAGGAAGTTCCCGAGTTGCTGGCATGGATCAGGCCTTTTGCGACCAGACGCGCGAGAGACGATTCCGCGTCTGCGTCTCGGAACATGTCAAGGACAGCGGTACGATCGAAGTCGCGTCCGAGTACCGCTGCTGCTTGCAAGAGGGCGCGCTCGTGGTCATGTAGGAGGTCAAGCCGGCTTGCGAGAAGCGCCTCGATCGAGGGCGGGGACAGACTCAGGGCTCGTGCGTCATCCTCCTGTGTGTATATGACGAGCTGCTCGGCGAATAGTGGATTTCCTTCCGCGAGTTCGATCACGCGATCGCGGGTGCGAGAGTCGAGATTTGTGTCGAGGCAATCGACGAGCTCCCCGATCTCCGGTTCTGCTAGAGGCGGGAGGTCAAGCGCCCAGTGATTCCATTCCGTCCGTTGCTCGAGTAGCTCAGGGCGACTCAAGCAGAGGAGAAGAAGCGGAGCTTCGGCTCGTTGGTGAAGAGCTTCGATGACGTCGAGCACGGCTGGGTGTGCCCATTGGACATCGTCAATGACCACGACCAGCGGCCTTTGCTCGCCGAGCACCTCAACAAAGCGGCAAAAGGCCCATTTGAGCTCCTCTAGGTCGACGGACTCTTGAGCCAAACCCAGAGCAGCTGCAAGCGACCGCGCGATTGACCGCCCGTCAGGCTCCGCTGATAGGAGGAAATCGAGGGCATTCCTTGTGTCAGCTCCGGCCGCGCTGAGGACCTCCCTCACGGGAAGCCAGCTCGCACCCTCCCCGTAGGCCACGCATTTGCCGGTGAGCGCGGTGGCGTCCGGTGCAACCTCGGAGACAAACTCGCGCGCGAGCCGTGTCTTCCCGACCCCCGGTTCACCGGCCAAGATGAGGAGCCGGCAGTGTGCGTCGCTGCGACTCGCTTCGAACGCTTGCCTCAGCATGAGCAACTCGTCCTGACGGCCCACAAGCGCGGCCTCGAAGCGGCGCGGGATGGCAGGGGCACCTTCGACTACGTCCAACAGACGCCAAACACCGATTGGTGGTTCTTCGCCGACCTGCAGCGGCTCGAGGGTGTCGACCCTGGCGGCCTGACTAACGAGGCGGACTGTATTCGCGTCGAGCACGATCTCCCCGGCAGCAGCGGCGGCTTCGAGTCGTTTGGCCACATTCAGGACGGCGCCGGTCGCAGGCGCGGTCAACTCCTGCCCACTGACAAAGACTTCCCCGGTGCTAATGCCAATCCGCGGCTCGAGCTCCCCATCAATCGCCTCGAGGCGGTCGCGAAGCTGAACCGCTCCGCGGACAGCCCGTAACGCGTCGTCTTCATGCGCGAGTGGAACGCCGAAGATGGCGGACACATCGCCGGTTGCGAGCATCTCGCCGGTGCCGCCGTGTTGACCGATCACACGCTGTGCTGTAATCGCGTAACGAGAAACGAGCTGATCGAGAGCCTCCGGATCGAGATGAGAGGTTCCGGAGCGAGTCAGCTCTACATACATCGCGGTTGCGGTCTTGCGAATTGGTCGTCGGTCCGGTCGTGACTGGGCAGGTGTGAGGACTGTGTCGTGACGCAGGATCGCCTGCTCGAGCTTGCGCAGCGACCCACTGGGTTCGAGCCCCAGCTCCTCAACAAGGAGCCGTCGTGCCTCGCGGTAGTGGTCGAGCGCGTCTGCCTGCCTGCCGCTGCGATAGAGAGCGAGCATAAGCTGGGCGCGGAGGCGCTCGTTGTAAGGATGCTCGTCAACGAGAGTCTCGAGCCCCGGGATCAGCCCAGAGTGTTCGCCGAGTTCAAGCTGGACGTCGTATAACTCCTCGCGAGCCGCCAGCCGCAATTCCTCTAATCGAGGCGCCTCGAGGAGCACGAAGTGCTCAAAGGAAAGATCGGCAAGCAGTGGACCGCGCCAAAGCCGAAGTGCCTCACCGAGGTCGGCCGTGCGCTCGCTCGGGCCACCCCTACTCCGTGCCCTGGCGACCAGCCGCTCAAAGCGGAAGAGATCGACCTGCTCTGGATCGATGTCGAGTCTGTAGCCGGCACGCGTCGTGAGAATGGCATCCGCGCCGAGCGCTTTGCGCAGCCCCGAAACCGAGTTCTGAAGCGAGCCTCTCGCGGTAAGTGGGGGCTGCTCGCCCCAGAGATCATCAATCAGCTGGTCGACAGACACGCTGTTTCCGAGCCGCAATAGCAAGGCACCCAACAACGCCCGCTGCTGTCGCCGCGGAATTTCGAGCTGGCGCCGCTGATCCCAGACCTCGAGTGGACCGAGGACCCGGAAGTCCATCGCACCACCGTTGTAGCAGCGGTTCGCAGGTGAATCTAGTGCAACCGCACTTCAGACGTTGGCGGTCGCTTCTCGAGGCGGCTGCTCATGCGGACTCAGTGGGCGTGGGTCGGTTCGTGGTCGGAGGTTGCACGCCGCGAGGATGGTCGGAGCCGCGGTGCCGATTCCGGCCGCGAGCTCGAACCCCGTCGCAGTCACTCCGCGCCGGGGCCATGCCTGCTGAAGGCATGCTGGGACATGGTCGAGAGGCGAACAGCCTCACTAAGCGCGCCGTCACGCGCTCATTGCGAGCTGGCGTTCGGCCGGAGGAAGTCAGCTCTAGCGAAGTGGCCTCGGTTTCGACTCAAGGCCGCCTCTCCTAAATAGCCTCGGGCTTCGCCGGGCAATGTCTACCAACGCTCAGTCAACACATCACGGCTTGTGAAGTGGCCCGCGCTCGGGTCCGCTCGACAAGCGGTTTCGAAGCGCTGTGTCAAGCGCGCGTCAAGTTGAAATGACCGCCCCCGAGCGTTGTCCGACCTTGGGAGCGAACGGCCGGAGAGGGGTGGCACCCCCGCGTGACTTCGACGGATGCCGGAGTCTCATGGTTCCACGGTAAGCGACCGGCCCCGTGCGATGGAGCAGCTCAAGAGCCGCGCCCTCGGCAAGCCGAAGGAGACGGTGGTTCTCACAGTCCTAGAATCCGAACGTCTCCTACAGGGGCCCGCCTACGTCTCCGCCCTGCACGCGCTCGCCTGCCGCAAACTCGGGATCCGCCACAGCCGCACCCGTCCCTACCGGCCGCAGACAAACGGCAAGGCCGAGCGCTTCATCCGCACCCTGCCTGCCGGCTGGGCCTACGGGGCGATCGACGGCTCGAGCGAGGAGCGGACGCAGGCCCTTGACGGCTGGCTCTGGCACTACAACCATCGACGACGACACTCAGCTCTCGGCCGCCAGCCGCCCGTCAGCAGAACCAACCTGCTCGGGTCTTACACCTAGGCGTTCGGCTCGCCGCGCGACCCGCCGGGCGAAGAGTTCTTCGAAAATCCTCGCTTCTTCGAAAATCCTCGCTAGTAGCGCGAAATCCTTGTGCGGAAAGCCTCGAGAGTCGTTACAGTCAATCGGCATCGGTCCGAGGGGGGTAAAGCATGAGAGAAGGGGAGAGACTGGACGGATTCGAGCCGATCAGTCCAGAGCTCGTACTTGTTGATCCGGAGCTGGCCGCGCGCGTCCGCGCATTGCCGGTCGAGCACGCAGCACCGTTCGCGTTCCACGCGAGGACGAGGCGGGGTGGTCGACGGCTGAGAGCTCTGCTTGCATCCACCGCGGTCACCGCGATCCTCGGCGGGGCGGTCGCAGCCGGCATCTTGGCGGGTCCGCAGGCGGCCTCCGCGCAGTACCAGTACGGGCACAAGGTGGTGATTTGCCATCACACGGGATCGGCGACGAACCCGTCGGTGACGATCATCGTCGACCAGCACGCGGTGCCAGCGCACTTGGCGCACGGCGACACGCTCGGTCCCTGCCCGTAGGACTGTCGTTTGCCGGCCTGAGGGGACGGGCTTCGGGCCATGGCCGAAAGAGCGACTAGGGGTAGACGAGCTCGGAGTTGACAGAGTGTGCGGTGAAGCTCAGCGAGTGGGGCCGCGGCCGGCTCGTATGTAACCGCTGAAAGAGTTTGTGGGACCCACACCCGAAGCGCCGCCCGGCGTTCGGCTCGCCAGGCGCCGCGACCTCACTCGGAACCCTGCGCTACGCGAAGAATGTCGAGGCCCGCGCGGCCAGCCTCGTGGCCTGCTAGCCCTCCCGCTAGTGCTGTCGTCGGCCTAGTAGGCGCCGGTCGGAGAGGGTCTCTTCGAGCTCTTCAGGGCTCGGCTCTCCCTTGGCTTCGTCGAGCAGGTCTTCGAGGACCGCCATCAGCTCGCGGACCCCGTGGAGCGCCTGGCCGCGCCGCTCCTCCAGGCGCTGAGTCTCGGCCCGCAGTGTTTCCTGGTGCCGGCGGGCGCCTTCCTCGATCCGACGGGCACCTTCCTGCGCCGACTCGAGCACGGACTTCACCCGCGCCTCGGCCTCCTCGGTCAAGCGCCGCGCGCCCTCCTCGGCATCGTGGCGATGCGTCTTCGCGTACGCCTCGACCGCCATCCGCATGTCGCGCGCGTAGTCGTCTGCCTCCCGCCGCGATTGCTCGGCCTCCGTGGTGAGCTCGGCGATCTTCGCCTGTGCCGATCTGCCGGCTTCCTGGAGGAGCTGATCGGACTTCCGCCTCGTGTCGGCCCGGATCTCGCTGGCGGCGTCCTCGGCGGCGCTGAGGATCGCCGAGACCCGCTCGCCGATGGCCCCCAGATCACGCGGCCCGGACGCGTCCTCGGGAGGCGTCGTCCCGTCCGCCCCGGATTCGTGCATCGTCTGTTCGCGCTCAAGCTCGCTCATTCGCGGTGCCGCAAACTAGTGCATTGCGCGGGACTCCGCAAACGAGATTCCAGAAAACGCCGTTGGTTCCCCCGCCGCCCGGCTGGATTTTTTCCGCTAGAGAGCGGCGAGCCGTTCGTTGGCGCCGCGACCTCGTTGCTTGAGGGGTTTCAAAACTCCGGTTCCGCCTGGAAAACGCATCATTCCCGGGCATGAATCAGAGTTTTGAAACCCCTCAGGGTTTACGCACCCCACAGGCTGAGCAGCCTCGCGCGAATGTGGGCACTCATGCGGGTGCTGGACGGCGGCGGCTGCGGAGGACGGCAACACCCACGACAACGAGCGCGGCCACGGCCGCTGCCACGGCGCCCACAGTCGTCCACGGGACCTCGTATCCGCCCCCGTTGATGGTCGGGGTCTCCGGCAGGCCCGCCGCGACGAGCTCATCCTTCAACGTGGCGCTCGCAACGTACCAACCCCCCACGGTCTTCTCCGTGCCGAAGAAACGCTGGCCGGGCTCCAGGTAGGTAACTGGACTCGGCTTCGCGTAGGGGTAGAGATCCTGGCGAAGCTCGTCCACGCCACTCGGGCCGGGCATTGCATAGGTGATCGTGTAGCGGGGCCCGAGTGCGCCCTGTGGGCGGGTGGAGAGCATCGGGTTCGGCTCGGTGACGAACACGGCAGGAAAGAAGCCGGCGGTCTCGGCGAGCTGCATGAGCTGCTCGCCGCCGACCTGCCCCTCACCCGCCAGCGTGATCCCGTTGCCAAGGGCGGGGCCCGTGATCTTCGCTTGACTCGCGCCCTTCGCGAGCGCTGACGTCGCGACGAGCGCAGCAGCAAGAGCGACGGCCGCCGAGAACAGTACGAGACGCTTCATTGTGAGACCTCCTGCAATCGACATCACCCCTCGTACACCGCGGCTTTGGGAGCGGTTCCATCTGTGCACCCCTCTTACTCCAGGGTTTCGGCGATCTCTACTGCCTGCATCAGGCTGGCTGCGCCCTCAAGCCTGAGCGTGAGCTGGCCGTTCGTCCAGATCAGCGTGTTCGCGGCGAGCCTCGGTGGGCCGCCGGGGAAGAGTACGACGTGCGGTCGGCCCTCGATCCACACGCCGGGACCAATCGAGCCGCGGATTGGGACAAACTCGACGTGCGTGCCCATCGCCGCCAGCTTCTTGCCGAGCTCGGGCGTGAAGTCCAACCCTGCGATCTCGGTGACGAGGATGCGAACGCGCTCCGGCGTGCCGTACAGGAGCGTGACGACGTCATCTCGGCGGTAGACGCCGTCGGGGTTGCCCAAGAGCTTTGAGCGGAGCAGCGGGAACGGCGCGTCGGCGGGATTGATCGCCGTGCCGAGCCCGAGTGGAGCCGCCGGCCGAACCTCCGGGAGGCGGTCGACGAACTCGATCTGCACTGCGCCGATGCCGAGGAAGCGAAGGATCGCCGTCCGCGCTTGCGGCACGGCGAAGCCGGCACCAACCGCGAGCACGGCGATCGCGAGCGCCAGTGCGATCCGCCAGGGCCAGGCCGCTCGCCGCTGTTCCGGTAGGTCCCGGCGCACATTCGACGCGACATCCGGTGTCTCGGGGAAGTCGATGGCCGCGCCGAGGCCGCGGAGCTCGCGCTCGAGCTCAAACATGCGCGGGCACCTCCTCACGCAGGCGCTCGAGCGCTCGGGAGAGCCTCGACTTCACGGTGCCCCCGCGAATCCCGAGTACGGACGCGGTTTCGGCTTCGCTCAGATCGAGGAAGTAACGACAGGCGACGACGAGCCGATGCTCCTCGGAGAGCCGGTTGACAGCCTCCAAGAGGACGCCAAGCTGCTCGCGCCCTAGCACAGCCGCCTCGGGGGACGGGGCCGCGTCCCCCGGGCGGATCTCCTCGGCTGCGCGTAGCGCGAGCGCGTGGCGACGGCCGGCCGAACGGCGGCGGTTGCGCGCCTCGTTGGCGACGATCGCGAGCAGCCACGGGCGAAAGGGCTTGCCACGTCGAAACCGGCCGAGCGCAC
>WNGJ01006489.1_pt1 | contig 12391 bp, 7 predicted proteins | sample 5400611 | NCBI WGS metagenome assembly WNGJ01 (sample SAMN13153375, study PRJNA577476) | soil metagenome | isolation source: 40 cm soil or saprolite under Garry oak tree replicate 1 | place: USA:California | collected 2016-06-15
CGTCCACTTCGCCATTTGCTCGGGAAACGGACATTGCGCGCAATCGGAATTGTCCTGCATGCAAAAATCTTCGTAGATCTGCAGCAAACCCTGTTGATGCGCGACGGTTCTCAGAAATTGTTTCCGGCGTGGATCATTTCCGAAAAGACGCGTCGCGCCGGTTTCGAGTCGTCTATTCGATAATTGTGCGGGAAGCTTTGCGTATTCTGTCCACAGGCTCGTCCCAAGCGCACTCGAAGAATCGAGATCGTGTGCCAGCCAAAACGGAAACAGCACATTCGCCAGGATATCCGCGACACGCGATTCACCGATGAGCGCCATTTTCTTTTGTGATGGCTCGGAGGTGAGCGTGTAATGAAAATTCCAAAACGGATGTTCCAGCTTGCTAAAGAAACTGTGCGGGGTCTTCATTCTGCCTTTCGCCCCACTGTAGGGGACGCTGTTAGCGTCCCGACTCGGGAAGCCAACGGCTTCCCCTACAGTTATCGGGGAAGCTAACGAACGCCGAAACGCCGGCCAATCGCGCGCCAAAATTGCCAACGCGGCCAGCCTGCGTTGCGGATGATTTACGGGGCGCGTGCTGCTGATCCGCCAGACCTTCGCCGGCAAGATTAATCGTTGCAGGCCATCGCGATGCGGCCACCAACCGTCCCATAACTGGCGCACATATTCGCGAGTCGATCTCTTGTAAACATCGAGATCGGCGGTTTGCAGGAAATCGGCCACGCCAAACAGCATCGACTCAGTATCCGGCGGAGTTTCCCGCAACCAGTTCAGTGGCAATCGTTGCGCCAGAAGCAGGAACGCCAGTTTATTTTCTTTGTAACCGAGGGCCGCCGCGATTTCCTGAAAGAGCGCCTCGTCGCGTCCGTGAGTGTCGATCTTGCTGCGAATTCGATTGGCTTTTTGCTGCAATCGGAACTGTGCTGCGGCATTCAGAACACGGCAGACTCGTTTTTCCGGCAAAGCTTTGAGTGGCGCCTGGCACCGCCCCGGTCGCGCCAGCGGGATATTCGCGCTAAACGCATCCGGCAAAGCTGTGAGATCGATGCAGACTTGCGGCACATTGCGATTCGATTTCGTCCGCGTGAAAAATTCGCGCCCGCTTTTCTCGACGAAAACGTGCAGCACCGCCTCTTCGAATGCCGGATTGGTGGCGTGACCGTGGGTTTCCCAACTGCGATCGCTTACATCGAGCTCAATGCAGCCGCGAATCGGATCGCTTTCGTTTATCCTGATCGCAGCCTCGCGAAAATCGGGTCCCGCTTCGCGGTTCCAGGTGCCGAACTGGATGATGTCGATCTTATCTCCGGTCGTGCTGACAAAGTGCTTGCCGAAATCTCCGGCAAACCAGCGCGCTTGCAGCTCCAGCTCATTTGGAATCTGCGGAGTAAAGAACAACGCACGCTCACGAACGCGCGACGTATCGCGCATTTGTGCGTAGCGCTCTGTGAGAGTGTTCACGCGTAGATTATGAGAAGCCCATCCGCAAATGTCACGCGTGGCGTCATGCACATTTCGGGGTAGCGCATGCGGCGCGTATGCTGGTTTCGGCGTCGCGCCGAAACGGTCTTTCCTCGAGTATTGCCTCTGCAGCGGGAATGAAGCGCGCAGAGAGTTCGCGAACCCGAGACGGCTTCGCCAACACGCGAGACGCCCGCACATGGCGGGCAGGCAGCGCGCTACCCGAGCCAGTGTCGCCGCACTCCCAAGGAAGGGCGATTTCTAAATCGCCCCGGCGGCTAGAAAGCCACCGCTCCTTGTTCCTGCACCTCTGGCTCACTCAGTCGCTCGCGCGAGTATCCCACTATTTGCTCAACCAAGGCCGCATGTGGCCGTGGGAAAAGAAACAGATACTTCGGACCGTTTCCGGCAGGGAGTGCAATGACGAGATTCTCGGAAAGAAATTTTGGCTCGTGACTCACCACCGAGCTCTCCAGATCGATCGTATGCGCAAAGGGTCGGCCGTTCTTGCGCGCGACAAACACCAGCTTGCGCGGCTCTTCGTTTGTGGCGATGAGCGCACCGGAAAGATTTGCTGGAATGCGCCGGCCGCGGCCGCTGATGCACGGCGCAGCCCAGGCGATTGTTTCGCCAAGAACATTTTCGCGGCTGAAAACGGATGCGAGCCGGGCCGGTAGCGTGTTCGGCAATTTAACTGGCAGATTGCGGTCAGCCGGTCCGTTTAGTTTTTTCCAAGCCAGCCAAATTTTCACTTTCATGGCACGCAGAATTTTCGGCGCAAAATAGAAGAAGGCGCCGATGCCGATCAGAAAGATGACCAAAGCAAGCAGCGGATTGAAATGGACGAGCGCCAGCCCGCCCAGCACGGCCGCATCTTCTCCGAGGCTTAGCCCGATGTTCGAAAATGGCTCCGGCGATGTGTTAGCGCCGAGACGCGTAGCCGCCTTTGCGGTGTGCGCGATGAGACTCGTACCACCGGCGAGTAACGCGACGATCACCGCATACGCAGGACTTGGATGGCCGAGCACCTGAATTGCAAGCAGAGCGCCGCCAATCGGGCGAATCACAGTATGAACGGCATCCCACGCGGAATCGATCCACGGAATCTTGTCGGCGAGAAATTCGAGAAAGTAGAGGACGCCGGCAATTGTAATAATCGCCGGATGGCCCAACACCTCGAGGGATTGATACTGTGGCGCCAGCGTGATCCAGTGGAAATGGATGGCCAGTCCGGTTGCGAAAACCGTGAGATAAAGGTTGATGCCGGCCAGGGCAGCCAGCCCAAGCGCGACAGCAAGAAGGTCAAGTTTCTCCACGCGCGAACTATACAGTGCAGTTAAAAAGATTAAAAGAGTTACAATGTTACAAAGGAGGCCATTTTAACGCTGTAACATTTGTAACGCTTTTAACTTAGTCGATAATCTGCGCCATGCTCGACATTCGCCTGATTCGCGAGAAACCAGATTTTGTCTCCGAGCGGCTTGCGACGCGTGGCGGTAGCGATGAGGCGAAAATTGCCGAAGTGCTCCGGGTCGATGCGGAACGGCGCAAGATCGAGACCCAGTTGCAACGGTTGCAGGCTGATCGGAATCGTTTGAGCAAAGAGATTGGCGCGAAACGTTCGCGCAACGAACCGAGCGAAGAACTTGAAGTCCAGGTGCGCAAGATCGGCGATGAGATTGGCGATCTCACACAACGCGCGAGCGCGTTGGATCAAGAGCAACGAAACTTATTGCTCGAGATTGCAAATCTGCCGCACGAGAGCGTTCCGATCGGCAAAGACCCGAGCGGCAATCGCGTAGTCCGCAGTTGGGGCGAGAAACCGCAGTTGAGTGACCCGGCCGATCATGTGGCGCTTGGCCAAAAACTGAAAATTCTCGATCTCGAGCGTGCGGCGAAGCTGAGCGGCAGCGATTTCATCTGTTTCACCGGCGCGGGCGCGAGACTGGAACGTGCGTTGATCAATTTCATGATCGATTTGCACACACGCGAACATGGTTACACCGAAATCAGTCCGCCTTTTCTTGTCCGGCGCGATTGCATGATCGGCACATCGCAATTGCCCAAGTTCGAGGCCGACATGTATGGGCTGGAAGAGAACCAGCTTTTTCTTGTGCCGACTGCGGAAGTCCCGCTGACAAATCTTCATCGCGACGAAATTTTGAACGTTGCCGATCTTCCCAGGAAGTTCGTTGCGTATACGCCCTGTTTCCGGCGCGAGGCTGGCGCGGCAGGCCGCGAAACACGCGGGATCATCCGGGTGCATCAGTTCGACAAAGTGGAGTTGGTGAAAATCACGATACCGGAGAAATCGTACGACGAATTGGAATCGCTAACGGCGGACGCCGAACGCGTTTTGCAGCTGCTCGGGTTGTACTATCGCGTCGTCGAACTTTGCACCGGCGATCTGGGCTTTGGTTCGGCCAAAACTTACGACATCGAAGTCTGGTCGCCGGGACAGAACGCGTTCCTGGAGGTATCGAGCTGTTCCAATTTCGAAGATTTTCAAGCGCGCCGGATGCATCTTCGATTCAAGGATCGCGATGGAAAAAACCGGCTTTGCCACACGTTGAACGGCTCGGGGCTGGCCCTGCCCAGATTATTCGCGGCGCTGATTGAGAGTTATCAGCAGTCGGATGGTTCAGTGCGGCTGCCGGAGAAATTGCGCGATTATTTTGGTGCCGAGAAGATTGAAATGACGAAGCACGAATGACTAATGCCGAATTAATGACGAAGCCAGAATGACAAATGGAAGACGCAGCGTTTGTTCGGCATTCGATGCTTTTGTCATTCCTTCGTCATTCGCTTGCCACGCCGTAGCTCAGCGAAGGCGGGTCATTCGTCATTGATATTTCTCAGGACAATTGTCGTGACACTTCCTGACTGAGCGTCTTGCCGTCGACACGACCCGCGACCTTCGCCTGCACCGCTTTCATTACCGCACCCATCTGTGCCTTGGACGTCGCGCCGGCTTCGGCGATTGCTTCTCGCACGGCTTGTTCGACCTCGTCGGCGCTCATTGCTTTCGGCATATAAGCGTTCAAAATCGACAATTCCTCTTGCTCCTTCTTTGCCAGGTCAGCGCGACCGCCTTTTTCGAAACTGTCGATGGAATCCTGGCGTTGTTTGGATTGCTTGCGAATAACCTGAATGGCTTCGGCGTCACTCAACTCGGCTTCCGCGCCAGATTTTGCAATTGCGGCGTATTTCAACGCCGATTTCAACATGCGCAGGACCGCGAGTTTCGTCGTGTCTTTTGCCCGCATCGCTTCTTTCAAATCGGAATCGATGCGCTCTTGAATGTTCATCCGAACAAACTATGGCAGGGGAGAGAAGAGCAGCAACATTGTAATCCCGGAGGGATGATCCGAGGTTAGCCGGCGGTGCAAACCGCCGGAAAATACAATGACAGCAGATCAAGCCCCGGTCGGGGCGTCGAAAATTTATCCCGGAAGCCTTCGGGGTTGGATTTCGCCGTTGTTTGGACGCCGGCTAATCTCCACACCGACCCTCCGGGTCTGTTCGTGTTTAGCGCCAGAGACGGAGCGGCGCTAACCAGAAACGTGAAACGCCAATCCACTTGTGGTGCGGTTCAGCGCCATCTGGTGCCGGCGTTTCCAATTGTCTTCGGGCGCCGTTGTAATTTTGATCCGAAGCTTCCTTCCGTCAGCCGGCGCGCAATTTTTGAGCACAGGCTTGCACAGATGCGGAATCGCTCACGCTCATCACTTCTACGCCTTTGCGCGCGCGTCGCAGTAAACCAGCCAGCACGCCGCCGGGTCCCAGCTCGATGAAGAAATCGCAACCGAGCCCGGCGAGTCGCTCGATGCAATCGAGCCAGCGCACCGTGCCCGTGACTTGATCCTGCAGCGTGCGCCGAATTTCAACCGGCGTTGTCACTTCAGCGCCGGTCACGTTGCTAATCACAGGAAAACGCGGCGGTTGCACGGGGACGTGCTGAAGTGCAGCGCCAAGCTTTTCATATACGCTTTCCATCAAACGTGAATGGTACGCTCCCGCTACGTTGAGTAATGTTGCGCGACCAATTCCGTATTCCCTGGCAACGCCGACCGCGGCTTCTACTTTCGCGCGTTCACCAGAGATGACGATCTGTCCAGGCGCGTTAATGTTCGCAACGTCGACATCCTCATCAGCGGCCAGCCGGCGTACATCATTTTCAGCGCCGCCGATCATCGCCGCCATCGTGCCATTGGTCGCGGCGCAGGCTTCATCCATCAATTCGCCGCGCCGTTGCACCAGTTTAAGTCCGGTCGCGAAATCAAAGGTGCCTGCCGCGGCGTGCGCAGTCATTTCGCCCAACGACAGACCGGCGGCGCCTCCAATCTGAAAATCGCCCCCCAGCTCGCGCAAGATCGACAAGCAAGCGAGTCCATGAACGAACAGTGCCGGCTGACAATTTGAAGTCTTGGTCAACTCCTCAATCGGACCATGCCACGCTATTTCGCTCAGCTTGCGCCCAAGAACGTCATCCGCTTCCTGAAACAAGTCGGCTGCGGTAGGAAACTGTTCCGCCAAGTCGCGACCCATTCCGACGCTTTGAGCGCCTTGCCCGGCAAATAGCAGTGCGATCGTTTTGGCCATCACATCTAGCTAATCGAGTTCCATCACAAGCGCGAGTGCGTTCTGCTTCTGGGCACAGACCGCTAGCTTGCAGCCCCGAAAGCTTTCGGGGCTGGCCGACTGCCTTTGATTCACGCGCTGCTCCTTTTCGTTGCATGTTCGCGGCAAGCTGCCGCGAACTACAGGCTGGCAGCCCGTTCGACTTCGCTAGGGAAAGGCTCTGTGCTCCCCGGATTTTCGCCGTAACACAGCGAGGCCCACTGAGATAAGCTGCGTCAATACAAAAGCGTAAAAGAAGCTTGACTTGGTTAAAATAATCTGAGCACTCTTAAGATATGAGCATACAGCGTTCGCAGAAAGCGGTATCGGGTTCCGCGCGATGCGGAACAGTCATTGCAGTTTTATTAATGCTGCCATTCGTTTCCGTTAAAGCGGAATGGATCGAAAAGCCTGTGCCTGAATTCCCTTTGGGCATATATTATCAGGGCTTGGAAGGTTCGGTAGTTGTGTCCTTGACCATGGACAGAGGTGGCCGAGTGACCAGCTCACGAGTGATCAGAAGCAGCGGCCATACAATCCTGGATCGGTTGGCCCGCGAGGCATCGATGAAATGGCGCCTTGCACCGCATTCAGTCGTTCCTACCGATCTGGGCGTGGGGCGGCTTCAATTAATTAGGTTCCGCCAATCCAATCCCGGTTACGCAAAGGCGCTTGTCCCCGGTTCTTTTCCTTTTTGGAAAGAGGTGCGATGGCGCGACCTCTGAGCTAAAGCATCGCGCAGGCAGTCGGGTGGACGATAATTTCGGTCCATGTAAATCATTGCGCCCGTCAGGCGTGGGCATGGCCGGATGAAGCGAAAATTCATGCTACAGGCTGCGACCGCTAAAATCCGCTGACGACAGCGGACGCTACAGCGCTTCGAGATCCAAAATGGCTGTAGCGTGCGCTGTCTTAGCGCACCGTCCTGGGCGCAGCGACGCAGCACGCGCACGGGCGGGCAGGCAGCGCGCTACCTACTTTAGGGTTGCGGTTGCCGGTTGACTCGCCAGCGTAAATGTGATGCCTGACTGTTAACATTGTAACTTTTGTAACCCTTGTAACTTTCTTCCATGCCCTTCACCACGCGCGAGATTGAATCACCCGATCCGGTGACGCGAATCGTCGCAGCGGATGCGAAGTTGCGCCATCCGGAGGACGACATTGGTGAAAAGATGGTGCTCAACATGGGGCCGTCGCATCCGGCCACGCACGGCGTGCTCCGGCTGGTGCTTGAACTCGACGGCGAAATCATCACGAAGGCAACGCCAGACATTGGTTTTTTACATCGCGGCGATGAAAAAATCGCCGAAAACATGCAATACAACCAATTCGTGCCTTACACCGATCGGCTAGATTATCTCGCTCCGCTTTCGAACAATGTCGCTTACGCGCTCGCCGTCGAAAAATTAATGGGCTGGGAAATCCCGCCCCGGGGAAAAGCGATTCGGACGATTTGCTGTGAAACGTCGCGTATCTCGTCACATTTGATGGGCATCGGCGCAATGGCTCTCGACCTGGGCGCGATGACGGTCTTCCTCTACACGTTTACGGAGCGCGAAAAACTTTATAATCTGTTCGAGCTGTTGACCGGCGCGCGTTTCACTACTTCCTACACGCGCGTGGGCGGACAGATTCGTGATCTTCCAGAGAATTTCATCCCGCAGCTACAAAAGTTCCTCGACGAATTTATTCCGAGTCTCGGTGAGTGCGATAAATTGCTGACGCGCAATCGCATCTTTGTCGATCGAACCAGGGATATCGCCGTCATCACCAAAGACCGCGCGATTGCCTATGCGCTTTCCGGCCCGAATTTGCGCGGCAGCGGGATAGAACACGATCTGCGGCGCAAACATCCGTATCTGGATTACGACCAGTACGACTTCGATGTCGTGATCGGCAGCGCGGGCGATTGCTACGATCGCTATCTGGTGCGAATCGAGGAAATGCGCCAGAGCGTCCGGATCCTGCGCCAGGTGATCGATAAATTACCGGCCGGGCCAATCAACGTCGCGGATTGGAAAAACATGATGCCGCCAAAATCACGTGTGATGACGAAGATGGAAGAGTTGATCCATCATTTCATTGTAGTGACGGAAGGATTGGATGCGCCGCCGGGCGAGATTTATTTCGCGGCGGAAAATCCGAAGGGCGAGCTTGGCTTTTACATCAACAGCAGGGGCGGCGGCGTGCCGTATCGGCTAAAGATTCGCGCACCATCGTTTGTCAATCTCAGTATTCTGCCTGAACTTTTGCCCGGTTGCATGGTGAGCGACGTGCCCGCTGTGCTGGGCAGTCTGGACTTTGTCATGGGCGAGTGCGACAGATAAGCGATAAGACGAATGACGAACGTCTAATGACGAAGGAAATGGGAATGACGAAAATTGGCCCGAAAAACAAAGTCAACTGCTCATTCGAGCTTCGTCATTCCTTCGGCATTCGCCTGCCTCGCCGTAGCCGAGCGAAGGCGTGTCATTTGTCATTCGTCATTTTTTCCGCGGCGCGCCTCGTGCTTGTGCTTTTGATCATGCTCTCCGCCTCTTGCAGCGGGAAGCGCATCACAAAGTCAAATGTCGATCAGGTGACGGAAGGAATGTCGAAAAAACAGGTCGAATCCATCCTTGGCCCGCCCACGTCCATCAACAACCAGGATTTCGTTATCATGAAAAAAACGACCTATGTGTACCGACAGGGAAAGGACGCGGTGACGATCGTTTTTAAAGACGATAAAGTGCAAGCAAAAGACAGCACGTTATCCGATTGAGCTGCTGTAGCGTCCGCTGTCCTCAACGCACTGTTTTGTGCGCGGTAACCTGTCGAGATTTTCCGCTGAGGACAGCGGACACTACAGCAGCAAGCGGTAGTTGCCTCGCGTAGCTTCGCCGGATTACTATCTCACATGGCAGACTCGACGAGCACAGATGTTCCCGCCGAGTTGAAGCGGAAAATGGACGAAGCGATATCGCGCTATCCGAAGGAACACCGACGAAGCGCGGCAATGCCGCTGCTACACCTGTGGCAGGAACACTTCGGATTTATCAGCGACGACGGCGTGCTCTGGATCGCTGCAAAACTCGGTTTGCAGCCGATCAATATCACCGAGCTGGTTACGTTTTATCCGATGTTTCGCCAGAAGCCTGTGGGGAAAACGCATATCCGAGTCTGTCGCACACTCAGTTGTGCCATGGCTGGTAGTTATCAGTTGATGGAAAATTTGTGTGCGACGATCGGAATTGAACGCCGGCCCCATGGCGATGGAATGCACAATCCCATTTCAGTCAGCGCCGATGGAAATTTCAGCATCGAGTTTGTCGAATGCCTGGCGAGCTGCGGCACCGCGCCGGTCTGCATGATCGGCGAGACGTTACGCGAGAATGTGGACGCCGATTCGATTGCCGATCTCCTGCGCAATCAAACGTCAAACATCAAACATCGAACATCGCCTCATCCGCTCGAACATCGCCTCATTTTCAAAAACATCGGACGTGAAGATTGGACGACGGATATCGATTGTTACCTGCGCGACGGCGGTTACGAAGAATTGAAACAAGCGCTGACGATGTCGCGCTCCGAAATTGTCGATAAAGTTAAAAACTCCGGACTGCGCGGTCGCGGTGGGGCGGGATTTTCGTGCGGTCTTAAATGGAGCTTCATCAAGCCGGACGAAAAGCGGTCGGTCTATCTGATCTGCAACGCCGACGAATCTGAGCCGGGCACGTTCAAAGACCGCTACATTACTCACGAAGATCCGCATCAACTACTGGAAGGCATCCTGATCTCCTGTTTCGCCCTGAATGCCCGCACAGCCTATATCTACATAAGAGGTGAATTCCCGGAGGGCGCGAAAATCCTTGAACACGCCATCGAAGAAGCGCGCCAGCACAATTTCCTTGGGCGCAACATTCTCGGCTCCGGATTTGATGTGGAGGTTTACATCCATCGCGGGGCTGGCGCTTATATTTGCGGCGAAGAAACAGGCTTAATCGAGTCGCTCGAAGGCAAACGGGGTTATCCGCGGATCAAGCCACCCTATTTCCCAGCTGTGCTCGGTCTCTACATGTGCCCGACCATCGTGAACAACGTCGAGACGCTTTGCCACGTAAAACACATCATTGCCATGGGTGGCGTAAACTATGCCCGACTCGGCCGCCCAAACAATACCGGCACCCGAATTGTCTGCGTCAGCGGCGACGTGCAGCGGCCTGGCTATTTCGAAATCGAAGTCGGCGCGGTGACCATAGGACAGTTGATTTACGAAATGGCCGGCGGATTGAAACCTGGCCGAAAACTGAAGGCGATCATTCCCGGCGGAAGCTCCGCCAAAGTTTTGCGGGCGGGTGAGCGGTTCAAACTTAAACAGAAGCAACCCGATGGAGCGTCAATCGAACGCGAAATGTCGATCGATGAAATCCCGATGGATTTTGATTCCCTTGCCGCGGCGGGGTCGATGGCTGGTTCCGGCGGCGTGATCGTGCTCGATGATTCCCGCGACATGGTTTGGGCACTCAATAACATCAATGAGTTTTATGCCCATGAGAGCTGCGGCCAGTGCACGCCCTGCCGGGAAGGTTCGCTCTGGATGCAAAAAATCACCGATCGCATGCTGCGTGGCGGCGGTGTTACGGAAGATCCAAAAACGCTCAAAAGTATCGGCGGTAATATTGCCGGACGTACGATTTGCGCGTTTGGGGAAGCGTGCGCGTGGCCGACGCAAAGTTTTGTCGAAAAATTTCCAGAAGAGTTTGCGGCTCGTGCGCAGAAACCTGTGCCACCAGCGCTTCCGCCTGAATACACGCCGGAAGAACTGATCGAAGCTGAGTCGATTCAGACCGTTCCCATGGCGCACGATCCCGGCTGGGAAAAAGCCGGCGCCGCCGGATTAATTTAATCCTCACTCTTTCTCATGCTCATGCTCCTGCTCTAATCTGGGAAATGAACCGTTATTTCGATCATGAAAAGCGGAATGCATATGGCCGTGCCGCCCCGTGCTACGGGTCCGATCGGGTAGCGCGCCCGTCTCGCGTGCTGGTGATCGCGTCCTCGCGATCACGGACTTTTCCTGCGCTCCCCACTTCTTGGACAATGGTAAGCGCTGAGAAAGATTGTTTCGGCGTGACGCCGAAACCAGCACGCGAGACGCGTGCGCTACCCATAACGCAATGGAACGCGAAGCGGGGCTTCAAACAACGGGCCCTTCATCGAGTCTCACCTGCGCTTAAGAAGGATGTAAGGAACGTAATTGTGAAGCGGGGTCAGAGCATGAGCATGAGTAAGAGTAAGAGCAAGACCGAGCAATGAGCGATCAGAATCCATCATCGCAGCCTATGCTCAACGTCCAGATCGATAGCGTGTGGCATCAGTTCCCAAAGGGCACGCGCATCATCGAGGCATGCGAGCAGGCTGGCAGTTATGTGCCGCGGTACTGTTATCACAAGAAGCTCAGTTCCCCGGGCAATTGCCGAATGTGTTTGATCGAAATGGGATTCCCGCGACTCGGTCCGGATCGTAAATCGGAACTGGGCGCTGACGGCAAACCACTGATCAACTGGATGCCCCGCCCGCAAATTTCCTGCGCCCAGGATGTGGCCGAAGGAATAGGCGTGCGCACAAATTCTCCGCTGGTTAAAGAATGCCAGCGCGGCGTGATGGAATTCCTCCTTATTAATCACCCGCTCGACTGTCCGATCTGCGACCAGGCCGGCGAATGCCGCTTGCAGGAATTCAGCGTCGATTTCGGCACGAGCCAGTCCCGTTTTCTCGAGCACAAAGTGAAGAAACCAAAGAACGCTGTGCTCGGGCCGCGCGTCACGCTCGATGACGAACGTTGCATCCTCTGCTCGCGCTGTATTCGTTTCTGTCAGGAGATCGCGCACGATGACGTCCTCGGTTTCGTTGATCGCGGCAGTTATACCGTGTTGACCGCGCATCCCGGCAAGCGGCTGGAGAACAACTATTCTCTTAACACGGTCGATATTTGCCCGGTCGGCGCGCTTACTTCGACCGATTTTCGTTTCAAGATGCGAGTCTGGTTCCTTAAAGAAACCAAAAGCATCTGCACGAGTTGCGCCACGGGTTGCAACACCATCATCGGAACCCGCGAGGACGTGATCTACCGGCAGACGCCGCGCGAAAACGATGCAGTTAACTCCTGTTGGATGTGCGATTACGGCCGGCTCAATTTTAAATATCTCGAGGCCAAAAAACGTCTGCTCGAGCCGCAGATTCGTCGTGAAGGAAAACTCGTTCACACCGACTGGTCAACCGCGATCGCACAGGCGGCGCTCCAGCTAAAGCAGTTCTCCGGTGCGGA
>WNGJ01007743.1_pt1 | contig 12390 bp, 9 predicted proteins | sample 5400611 | NCBI WGS metagenome assembly WNGJ01 (sample SAMN13153375, study PRJNA577476) | soil metagenome | isolation source: 40 cm soil or saprolite under Garry oak tree replicate 1 | place: USA:California | collected 2016-06-15
CTGCACGCTCATGCAGTACACCGCACTCAAAGCTGAGTGTGTGGCGGAGGCCCCGCAACGAACCGCTGGTAGATGTTGACCGCGCTGTTCTCGTCACGGTCCATCACCAAGCCACAGTTCGAATTCTCGCAACGATACATCCGTTTCCACAGTGGCATGTCTTGCTTGCGTTTACACACATGACACATCTTGGTCGTATCGCGCTCATCAATTTTATATAGTGCTTTCCCATAATGCAGACACTTGTAGGTAAGCATCTGCACAAAGCCGTAGAGCCCCCAATCATTATATACCATACGGTTACGGATGCGCCGCTTGTTCCGCTCTTTGGGGGGCTCCTCTCCTTTTTTCTTAATGACCATCTGCCGTTGGGAAAGATCGCCGATTACCACAGCCCTTTCAGCCAGTTGGTGTGCGATGAGATGAGAAGCTTTATGCAGACAGTCTCGTTGTTTGTTACGCTTGCGTTCGGAGACCCGCTTGTACACCTTGGAGAGATGGATGTACCTGCGTGATTTCTTCTTGCAGCGGTCACGCTTGGAACGAATCTTGTCCAGTTGTTTGTTGTGCCAGCGGTAGCCCTTGAACCCACCAATGTGGTAGAAGCGTCCCTGGTCGTTGACACCCGTTGCCAGCATTTTGATTCCGAGATCAAAAGCTACAATACCATCATGGCGTATCTCACGTTGCTTCCGTTTCTTCTGCTTCTTGCGAGGCTTGTACTCACTGTCTTGATTGCCTTGTTCCGCATCGTCATAGACGAATGAGCAATAGTAGTTGCCTCGTGCATCTCTTGAAACGGCTACCTCGTGGAAGTGCTCAGGAGGGTCTTCGGTGAGATGCGCGACGATGTTAGGGTAGCGTTTGGGTCCCCAATTCCCGCCGCCACCTGTTGGGAGGATAAGGGTGTTTCCCTGCACTTCCAGGTACATTGCGGGATAACACAGTGTGAAGAACTGATGCCGTGGCTTGACGCGGGGAAAACCTGCTTTCTCGCCTGCTTCCAATCGGCGAAATAAGCCTTGCATAGCCTTGTCCAAGCGGAAGTACACCTCTGCTAAGAGTTTGCCATAGACGAAACGTAAGTCTGGGTCAAATGCTTTACTCTCTCGTAGGGACTTCTTCGCCCTTTCGAGGTTCCAGCGCTGCCCGTTACGTAGCTTCATGACTTTGATCTTCTTACACAGTAACATGATCTATCTTTCTGAGTCGTTAGTCCTTGTCAAGGAGCAATAAATCATCTCTATGTCCCCATTTATCTAGAAAACGATAGAAATTCCTTTTCTTCAATCGCGTTCGTTCGGCGTCAGAGAGATTCGCGTCTTGAAACGGAGGATAGCTTTTAATAGGTAAATTTGGTGTAACCACCGCACGAAAACCACTATCACGTACCGCAAAATTAAAATCGATCGCCATGTAGTACGGAAAACGATAACTTTCGTCAAACAATCCTATCTTCTTGAGCAGTTTGCGCGGGAAAGCCAGACATGATTCGTCAATTACTTCAACTTCCGCATCAGTCGACTCTTCAAAATGGTGTAGATCTATAGAACTCAGGCCTTTAAATCCGGTTATTCCTATGCTTTTATCCGCCAAAATCTGTACTACAGGCGTGAAAACATCACCTATCAATTCGACACTGGTATCGAGCAGTAGAATATACTTCCCCCTGTTTTGCTTCAGGCCAACATTTCGTGCTTCTGCTTCGCCCAGCGGACGAGATGTATCCAGCAGATGCAGTCGTGAGTCGTTACGCAGTAGCTCATTGAACCAGGTATCCAGCTCCTCAAACGATCTATTATTAACCAACATAATTTCGACTTCGTGAGTCCCTATATATCGCATTACGCTTTCGACACAACGTTTCGTCTCCTCAAAATTGGTGTTTGCTAGAATATTCACCGAAAACTCGCAGAGATCCACCTCATCCAACAAGGAAGGTACATGCCGGGCTGTTCGATAAACGACTCCATCAACGTCAACACTGGGCAGAATAATGAGATGAGCGCCATGAGGATTATCTTTTATACCATATCCGGCTTCTTCAATTTGTCGTTTCAGTGCATCGGCCTGCTCATATTTTCCCCGTTTACGTAGTTCATCGCGCTCATGTGATAGTGCTAATATATCAGCAGGTATACCTGGGCGTGAAGATTGTATAGTCATACATGTGTCCTTCTTTTTTACAATTCAGTTTCTCTATCAACGACTGTCCCTAATGTGGCTTTCAATCCAGCCATGCTACCAACCAAGCGCAAGTCCATCGCAGCGTGGGTCGGCAGCTCCTTCAAAATAATTACTGGTGGAATTGATTTGAATTGCTTGCGCATGACCCATTCCATCATCCCATGGCCCTACAATATTTGTACGATGGCCAAGCATATCTAACAACAAAGGCACGCCTTGAGGGAAGCGATTCTCCATCATCACCACTTCAGCAATATTTCTTTCCAGGTGCCCATCCACTCCTCGTTGACCTGGTATGATGTTCTGTTTGCCACTCAAAGGATTCAAGCGAATATACCCACTGCGCCAGCGTGGCGCCGCTATTGCCTGCTGAACATTCAAGCCAAAATCAAGCATCGCTGAGAGCAACTGGACATGTATCTGTGGTTGCGCATCTCCGCCCATCGTTCCAACCGCCATGTAAGGCGCCCCATCACGTAAGACCATCGCGGGTGTCAATGTATGCATTGTACGCTTCCCTGGCTGCAAGAAATTTACGTGTCTCGAATCGAGCGAAAAGTACGTCCCACGGTTATGCAGCATCACCCCTGTATCTCCCCCAACGACCCCGCTCCCGAAGCCATTGTAGAGGCTTTGTATTAACGAAACGACATTTCCCTCTCCATCCGCCACGCATAGATACATAGTATCGCCTTCTTTTTCAAGTCCTGCTGCTACACTAGGCGTTGCCCTTTGCAGGTTTATCCTGGCACGCTGCAATTCAGCATATTCTTTACTTATCAGCCGTTCAACAGGCACATCCACAAAATCAGGATCGGAAATATACTGATCCCGGTCAGCAAACGCTAGTTTCTTTGCTTCGAGCAAAATATGTAGGTATTCTGGCGTTTGATAGCCCAAAGACTTCAAATTATAACCCTCGATAATATTTAACATCTCCAAAGCTGTAAGGCCTTGTGAATTTGGTGGAAATTCAAAAACATCGTAACCACGATAGTTCGTTGAGATCGGCTCTACCCAGTCAGAATGGTGCTTCTGCATATCTTCTATACCGAGTACTCCACCGCACTGCTGGACATAATCTGTAATTTCTCGTGCTATTGGTCCGCTATAGAAGGCGTCACGTCCCTCTTTAGCCAGCATACGGTACGTAGAAGCCAGATTGGGTTGTCTAAATACATCTCCCGTTTTCGGAGGCCTGTTATCTGGCAAATATACTCGGGCGCTGCTCTCCCATCGCTTCAAAACAGGTACTGCCGCCTGGGTAAGCCAACCGCTCAATTTGCTGGTTACCGGTGCACCCTCTTCAGCATATGCAATAGCTGGAGCAAATATCGTTTCTGCAGCAAGAGTGCCAAAACGTTCCAATGCCTCGAACCAACCATCGACTGCCCCAGGAACGTTGATTGAGAGTGGACCACGTTCGGGTATCTGCTTGAAACCCTGAGCAGCAAATAACTCAGGCGTCATATCCTGTGGTGCGCGACCACTCCCATTCAACGCGTACAACCCGCGTGACTTCTCATCCCAAATGAGCATGAACACATCGCCACCGGCTGAACATGTAGATGGATACACAACAGTCATTGTGGCGTTGGCAGCAATCGCCGCATCGATAGCATTTCCACCCTGCGCTAGAATCTGTAAACCCGCCTGGGTAGCAAGATAGTGCGCGCAAGCAACCATACCACGGGAGGCAAAAACAGGCTGATCGGAGAGCATAGCGGAAGGCTCCGTTTCCTTCTGAATTAGTGGCACTGACGACTTAGCTAAGAATTATGCATGATGAATATTATAGCATCTATCATTGCAAAGAGTATGCTGATTAGTACCCTATCTCAGGATGTGTGCAGGTTACCAAAACAGCAGTGCTTTGTGTGTGATAAACTCATACAATAGAGCTAGAGTGTTCATTCTCACAGGTAACCTGATGAGAGTAGTATGTTATAGGATCCAGGAGTAACAATGAAGCGCTCATTTCTAAGTTTCCTTGATAAATCGGCCTATGGCCTGACCTTGCTCTTCGCGCTCGACCGGCTCTTAAAAATGGCCGCTGTCATACACTTCTTTCGCCGTCCCCAACCACCACCACCTCCATCGTGGCCTGAGGTGACTCTACTGCAACCAATCACGCGAGGCACGAGCAACCTGCTCGATTCTCTGCAAACGCGAGCACGGCTCGATTATCCCGCCACAGTGCAGCACCTGCTGATTTGCGACGCAAACGACGTTGAGACGCGGACCACAGTCTCCTTATACCTGGCCGAGTTTCAGACATTGCAGGCTGAGGTCGTCCTGGTTGAGTCAAGTGGTGGAGCAGGGAGAACAATAGCGACCAAGATGAGAAAACTTCAAGTGGCACTCCCGCGAGCCACAGGCGACGTGTTGTGTTTTGTGGATGACGATGTTGCGTTACGCCCCAAGACTCTGCACGTGCTGATACCATATCTATTTCAGCCTGGCGTTGGCGTGGCTTTTGGCTTTCCCTGTTTTACCAACTGGCAAACCGCCTGGTCAAGCCTCATAAGTGGCCTCATCAATGCGCATATGCTGTTGAGTTTTGCAGCGTTGACCTATCTCACCAAACCGATCAGGATTAATGGCCACATTTTCGCCTTCCGCAAGGAGGTATTTCGAGACGTAGGTGGATTTGACGGCCTGGAACAGTACATCGATGATGAGTACACCATTGCTCAGCGCATGCGGGAACATAAGCTTCATGCAGTGCAAACACCGCTGATCTATGATATTGATAATTCCCTGAACTCATGTAGTGCTTATATAAAGCAATTCAAACGCTGGTTTGTAATACCGCGCCAGGCCATGATGCCATCTCTCACACCGAAAGAAAAACTGGTGGCCTCGATAGCTAGTGTCGGTCTCCCTTTGCCGGGTGTTATCGCGCTGTTGGCCCTGCTCACTCGACGGCGCTCTGCATTATGGGCGCTCGGCACCAGCCTGACACTGTTCGGGACCACCTATGCACTGTGCGAGCAGCGCTATTTGCAACGCCATATGCCACTGCGTCGCTGGCCTCTCTTGTTCATCGTAGCGCTATGGACCCCGTTACATATACTGTGGACAATCTTCTTGAGCAACGAAGTGGAATGGCGCGGCCAGAGACTGCGCCTGCACCGTGATGGTACCATGGAGATTTTGTCATAAGGGATAGAGGAGAGCTACCGTCACAATGAGAATTGCTATCGTAGCCCTTGGTTCACGCGGCGACGTTCAACCACATATTGCCCTGGGTGCTGGATTACGAGCTGCCGGATATGATGTTTGCCTGGTCACGCATGCTCTCTTCGAGTCACCTATCCGCCGTTTAGGACTGGGCTTTTCTCCAGTAGAGATCAATCCCCGTGACGTGGTGGAAAATGAAATGGGTCAGGCATGGTTGGGGAGCGGCAATAATTTTCTGTCCTTCTTTCAACGCTTTTCTCGTTTAGCAGAGCCGCTGATCCAGCAAGCGATGATTGACTGCTGGCAAGCCTGCGAGCATGCGGACGCTATAGTGACCTCCCCTCTCGGCATCTGTGTGGCTGCCTCTGTCGCCGAAAAACTGGGTGTGCCATGCTGGATTGGTGCGGGGCAACCTCTGACACCCACGAGCCATTTCGCCATACCCTTTTTTCCTGACGCACCATCCTGGCTCCCCTTTGGCAGCGGCTCCTATTATCGTTTGACCTATGGATTATCCACGCGCATCTTCTGGCGGCTTATCAGACCCTCTGTAAATAGGGCTCGCCAGCAGATACTGAATCTGCCACCACTGTTCTCACATTGGCTATATGAACAGGTGCGGCAGCAGCGCTTTCCCATGTTGTACTACTTTAGTCCCTCTGTCTTGCCTCAGCCACCCGATTGGAGCAATAAAAACCATATCACTGGCTACTGGTTCCTTGATGATGACCAGGATTGGCGGCCTCCTGCAGATCTGCTGGATTTCCTGAGTTCTGGCCCAGCCCCTGTCTACGTTGGCTTCGGCAGTATGCGCACTCCAAAATCGGAAGAAATGACGAATATAGTGCTACAAGCTCTGGCCCGTACCAGGCAGAGAGGTATACTTGTCAGCGGCTGGGGAGGCATTAGTAATGTCGATTTGCCTGAAGAGGTGTACAAGATTGATTTCGTTCCTCATCACTGGCTTTTCCCACAAATGGCAGCGGTTGTTCATCATGGTGGCGCCGGGACAATGGCCGCAAGCGTACGCGCAGGTGTTCCGACCGTCATGATTCCATTCTTTGGTGATCAACCATTTTGGGGAAGGCGTTATTTTGCCTTAGGCGTTATGCCAAAGCCTATCCCACACAAGCATTTGACAGTGGAACGGTTGGTACAAGCTATTCGTATTGCTACCAGCGATGAAGTTATACGTACACGCCTGGCAACGCTGAATGAGCGTATGCGTACCGAGAACGGCGTGGCACGAGCTATTGAGATTCTAGAAAAGTGCTCCTGGTCATGATGGATGAGGAAAAACTGGGCGCAGGAAACATCTCTTCTGTCTATAGCTCTACATCTTCAACACCTGCACCCTGCGGCGTTTCATACCCGCTGGAAACGCCACCAGGCCTTGCTTGATGTACACCGTAGCTGGACGACAGCCATACTGCGCCACAGTAGTATCAACGCTCACCTGGACCGCCTGGACGACAGTGCCGAATGATGCGCCCGGAACGACTGAGAGATGGATATGTAGCTGCCCGCAACGCTCCTGCAAAACCTGGTAATCTACGATATCCGGGCTAGCTAGCAGAATCATTCGCCGTATGGTGTCAGGGAAGAACGGTCTGGTACCGCCCGCAAGTGACTCAAAATAACACACATCGTCACAGCGTCCCTCAATAGCACGAATGACGCGAAAAGATGAGCCGCAGCTACAGGGTTGAGGGTCCATCTGGAGTACATCATTGAGACGATAGCGGATAATTGGCTGCGTCCTGCGCCACAAGTCTGTTATAATGGGCATAAACTTCTCACCATTGCTTTCAGGCAATGCTTCAAGCTGGATCATGACTACATCCTCCTGGATGTGCAGCGATCCTTTCTCACAACTCACGGCAAGTAAGCCCTCAGTACATTGGTAAATCTGATGAACCGGTGCGTTGAAAGTTGTCTCGATACGTTCCTGTTCATGAGGATCTAAGACCTCGGCTACCGAGATCAGGCGTTCTGGTTTACTATGTAAATGTCCACATGTGTGCTCCTCCGCGAGAAAGCCGAGTAAAGATGGTGGCCCAACAATAATATGAGGTTGAAAATTGTTAAGCGTGGAAACCGCTTCGGTTAATGGCAACATCAGGTCAAGGTAACGAAACTGGATAAGCTTCCCACCTACCTGTTCATAGAGATTGCTGTTGGAACGCAGGAAAAATGCAACTCGTAGTCGCTTACGTGGCAATTGATGGAGTACTCTTGCCAGGATTGTGCCAGCCCATGCAGTCTGTTCCCATGAGTTTGCGATGAACAATCCACGATGCCCAGAAGTACCCGAAGAAAGACCAACTGTAAGACCATTAAGCGTAGAGTGAAAATTACGACTCCGTTCGGCTTCAAGCGCTACTTCCATTGCCCGTTCGCGCTTGACTCCACGAGTATTGAAAGTATCAAAGTGCTCCATCATCAGGATTTTATCCACCGTTGGCAATGTACGCCAATCCTGCAATGAGTGACTCGCCCAGTGACTGGAGTAGAAAGGCGAATGCCGCACAGTGTAGGCGACAATCTGCTGCGCATGCAACTCCTGGTAGCGCTCCAGGGCTGTGCCTCGTAGATGCCTCCAACGCAAGCGCGCCCTCACAAAGTGAGCAGCAAGTAAAAGCTTGTTAAATGCTTTCATGATACGCCTCGACTTCCTCCGCATAAGCTTCGGGACAATGGCTGGGTACAATTAAAACATCGGGACAGAACTCCGCGAAGTCGTGCAAACGGTAAATTGTATTTCGCACGGCAGCAGGATCATCCACAAACAAGTAAGTTATTCGGGAAGGAGGACGACATTCCCTAATTGAGCGCCGCAGCCAGCAGCCGTCGGCCACGAAAAGTATATTTCCCCGTTCAGTGTGAGCTAGTAAACCTATCTGGCCACGAGCATGCCCAGGTAGCTCTACAAGCAAGAGTGATGTATCACCAAACAGGTCATGAGTTGGTCCCAAAGCTGGAAGCGAAGTTCCCCTAAAAGACTCCAATAGCACAGCTCGCTCGCAAAAATCAGGTGGAAGTAAATCAGGAATATACGCTCGGCTCAGAGCATGTAAACCACGCCGTGACGCTATGTCTTGATATGCAGCCCTGGAAGCGATTAATTCAGCATCAGGGAAATCCAGCAGCCCTGCAATATGATCTGCATGAAAATGAGAGATAATCACTCGGCGAATATCTCTTGGTGTAAGTTTCCAGCGAGCTAATTGTTCGACCACCGCAAGTTCGGGTTTCAAGCATAACGGAGTGGCATATCTATAAAGCAAAAAAGGCAGCCGCCTGGTGACTTCAAGCATACGCTGTGCATATCCTGTATCCCATAACAACCAACCAAAATCAGGATGATGCAGCAAAGCTGCCAGTGAATGACAAGCAAGACGTCTATGACTACCTCCTTGCACAATATGATGTTCCCAGGCAAGACAATAGCCTGTATCAAGTATGTGGCATTGTAATACTGGCGAATCCTTGTTCATACTTGTTCCTTCAAAGCTTCCAGAGTGTTTGCTATCCCCTTTTCAATGGATATGCAAGGAGCATAATGAAGATCGCGCTTCGCAGCACTTATATCGTATGTCTGGTTGCGAGCAAGTATCGCTGCAGAGTATCGTGTCAAAAGAGGTTCCTTGCCTACCAGTGCTGCATGTATTTCCATCAACGATGCAGCAGTCAGCGCTATGGGTAGAGGCATCTGGCGAAGATTTGTTGAAAGATGGAGTTGACTAAGTATGTTACGAATAACATCCCATAGGGGAACATGCTCATCATTTGTGATGGTATACGTTTTTCCTATGACCGCATCTGTATCAAGAGCCAGCATAACAGCATGCACAACATTCTCAACATAAGTAAGATCAACATGGTTTCGACCATCGCCAATCTGTGGCAATCGTTTCTGTTGTGCTGCGGCGATAAGTCGTGGAAGAAGCGCCCGGTCACCCGGCCCAAAAATTGCCTTGGGCCGCAGGATCACCGTTTGTAAGCCTGTCGCTGCTGCCTCATTGACACGATCCTCGCCCAGCTTTTTTGTCAAGGAATAGATCGAAGCAAAGTGGCGTGGATAGGGCACTTCTTCAGAAACAAGTCGCTGGTCATGACCATCGAAAACTACACTTGGTGATGAGATATAGATCAAGCGCCGAACACCATGTACCAGGCACCCAGTAATCACGGCCTCAGTTCCTCCTACATTGATTCCATAAAAATCGGCACGTTTGCCCCATGGCGCTGATAGAGCTCCAGCATGACAGATGACATTCATGCCTTCGCATGCAGCTTTTACAGCAGATCTATCTCGCAAGTCTGCAGAAATGGAGACAGCTCCTTTGTCAATGAGTTCTTGCACCCTCGTCTGCTCAAAGTTACGTCCAAGGATATGTACCTTGTGACCTTTCGCCAAAAGTGCTGTTGCAAGATGCTGCCCAAGAAATCCGGTGCCACCAGTAACCAGAATATCCATATATCTCCTCCCAGACATCAAGATCATATTAGAAAGTAATCGCCATCGCGCCCAGTGTGAGACCGGCACCAGTACCTGCCAGGAGGACACGATCTCCACGTCGTATACGCCCAGCGTGAACTGCCTCAGCTAATGCAAGAGGAATAGAGGCTGAGACACAATTGCCACGTAAGGGCAAATTAATGATCATCTGCTCTCTACTGAATCCCAATCTCCTCGTAAAATGCTCAATACCATGCCTACTCGCCTGGTGGGGAACTAATGCATTAACCTGGGTGCGATCCCACCCAAGGGTGGAGAAAAAGCGATCCATAAAAGGCCCTCCCAGTAGGGCAGCCTGCTTGAATATACCTGGGCCATTCATATGAAACATGTTCATCTCTGGAGTTGTCTTCGGATCATTGGGAAGATGCAGTGTGCCTCCACCGCGAATCTCTGTCAAATCAGCGCTACCACTATACGTCTCAAAAGATGCCTGCCAGAAAGTGCTTGCCTCACCAGGCTGACTGCGAGTGACTATACAAGCAGCGGCAGCATCACCGAAAAGTGCTACGCTCTCTCGTTCACGAGGATTCAAGGACCGCGAAACAAACTCACTACTACATATCAAAATGCTATCATAGGCACCTGAAGCAACAAGATGCACAGCCGTATGAAGCGCAAACAGGAAGCTCAAACAGGTGGCATTGATATCAAAACAAGCGCTCTTACCCTCCGGAGCGTGAAGTTCACGCTGTAGAAAAGCCGCGGTGCAGGGGATTGCTTGCTGTGGTGCTGTCGAAGCGCAGATAATCGCATCAAGATCGTTCACATTCAGTTCAGCAGTTTCAAGAGCCATATTTGAGGCAGCAACTCCCATGCTGACTGCAGTTTCATAGGTGACATAGCGACGTTCACAAACTCCAGTGACTCGCTCGATCCAATCCGCAGAAATATCTAACTGCGCTTCAAGTTCTGCATTTGTCACTCGTCTTGAGGGTAAATACCAGCCTTGACCTGCAAGTTTCACTGCAAGCATTCGTTACTTTTCCTTTCTGAATGATCATCTTTTCTGTATTTTCATCTCTTGTTCTAACAAATTCTTCGTGCTGCTCTGTCGACTCATTCAATCTCTTCAATATCATACCTTCTTTTAGTGGGTTTCGCATATGACACTTGACCCATTCCTGAGGCGCTATCAACTAGACATTCATGAACGTACCCTGATATAGTGTGTAGAGCATTTTTATCTCCTGTTAACGACAATGTAAGGCATGCTGCGAAGGTTAAACCACTATTGAGGCTAGAAGGAGCCTGCTAATGCCTATTCAATCAGAAACATCACCATTTAAAGAGCAGAGTGATTCTTCCGGCATACGTGTACAAGATCAATCTCCAAAAACATCACGACACTTTATCAGCAATCTACTCGTTCCGCTCAAGGTTCGTGATTTCGGCCTGCTCTTCAGTGGTCAGATGATCTCAACAATTGGGGATATGTTCTTCGCTGTAGCGCTTCCCTGGCTTATGCTGAGCAGTGGTTACTCACCTCAGGAACTCGGCATTGTGCTTGCTGCTTTCGGTATTCCACGTGTGGGAACGCTTCTTTTAGGCGGACTATTGAGTGATTGGCTGGGACCTCGTAGGGTGATGTTGCTGGCAGATAGTATGCGTGCATTGATAATGGGTGTACTGGTGGTGCTTGTTATCACCGGCCATACAGAAGTATGGCAGCTTTGCGCTGTAGCAGCACTGTTGGGAACATTCGCAGGTTTATTTCTTCCTGCCTACTATGCCATGCTGCCAGAGGTCTTAACTGCTGACGAATTGCAGGCAGGGAATGCTCTCAACACTTCTACTATACAATTGGCTCTTCTGATTGGTTCTGGCCTGGCTGGCCTTGTTGTCAGTCATCTTCAGCCTGCAGCAGCGTTTGTGGTAGATGCACTTACATTTGTTGTCTCGGCCATCACACTAGCTTCGATGCAGAAAGGGAGAAGGTCAGCCAAACCTATAGCAACACCTGAAGATCAAAATGCCTCCGTTTCACAGAAAGCTTCAGAAGAGACATCTGCCTTTGCGCCAGATATTACTTTCTGGCAATTATTACGTACTTGGCGACTGCTGCAAGTTGCATTTCTAGTGATTATATTCGGCAATTTTTTATTCAACGGCCTGTTCGAGGTGGCTTTACCTACTCTTGCTCGCAATCAATTTTTGGCAGGTGCCAGCGGATACGGGTTACTGCTAGCTACGTTTGGTGGAGGCTCACTACTGGGAGGACTGGTCGCAGGCGGACTGGGCAAGATAGCTCATAGAGGCATACTAATGCTGTCATTGATCATGATTTTAGGTATCCTATATTCTCTCGTTCCCTTTGCAGGAGGATTACAAGGCGCAGCGCTCCTGATAGGAAGCGCAGGATTTACCAATGGCATGCTCACTGTGCTTGCTTTTACTATTATGCAGCTGCAAGCTCCACATCACCTACTGGGACGACTGATGGGTGTATTCCTGTTCGCGTCATTGGGTCTCTACCCTTTTTCAGTTGCACTTGCAGG
>WNGJ01012009.1_pt1 | contig 12390 bp, 12 predicted proteins | sample 5400611 | NCBI WGS metagenome assembly WNGJ01 (sample SAMN13153375, study PRJNA577476) | soil metagenome | isolation source: 40 cm soil or saprolite under Garry oak tree replicate 1 | place: USA:California | collected 2016-06-15
GGGCGGCTGACAGCGGAGTCGCAGCGGCTCTTCGACGCGAATCTGAAGCTGCACACAAACTACGATGCGAACTATGCGGTGACTCGTGATGGGCAGCGCTTTCTCGGGATTGCGAGAGAGAGTCCTTCGGGAGATGTTGATATTCAGATGGTGCTGAACTGGCCTAGCCTGTTGCAGTAGGAATTTTCTTCGAGGGATTCCTCGGACCTCGCTCTAGGCGGCAGACGATCAATCCGTCGCTGTTAGCAATGGATCGTCGGCTTATCGGAAGTAATTCTCGACTGGCGCTAACAGGCGTGGCTGTTGAAAAACTCAGATGCAAGAAGATGTCCAAAATAACGTCGCGTCAGGATGCCCTATAAGCGATTCGTAGGGGGTGATTGACCATTTATCATCCCCCAAAATCATGCCGTTCTTGCGAAGATCGAGTTTTTCAACAGCCACCGCTGTTATCACCAACTGATCTATTTGGCGAACGTGGCCCAATACGAATCACTTCTCACAAGCCAACTGTTACTTACCAATCGCAGCCCGCCATGCCTGAGCGGCCAACCGCAGATGAACTCATTCCGTGCCTCGTGCCATTTCCGAAGTACAAGCGTGGCGAAGTCTGCGGCGTCGCTACCTGAGAACAGAGATCGGAGCGTCTCTCAGCCTGGGTGGGTTGCCTTAGCTAAAGGAACAGAAGGCATTGAATGAGCAAAACTTATAGTGCGATCGCGGTCACTTCTCCGGCGACTCCGAGATGGCCGAGAAACCCGTTGGTTGAACCGCGTTCAAGGCAACTCCGCATCTCCTTGCAAAGCAAGAAACTGATGAATGAAGGAGATCGTCATGCTGCCTTCGCCTACTGAGCTCGAGACCCGCTTTATTGAGCCGTGACGCACGTCACCAGCACAGAAGCAGCCCGCGAGGCTTGTCTCAAGGTGGAACGGTAGTCGGCTAGCTGGCCAGTTGGTGAGCTTTGACACGTCGCGACCTGTGCAGATAAACCCCTGTTCGTTACGTTCGAGCTCTCTTGGGAGCCAAGTGGTTGATGCCTTGGCACCAATCATCACGTAAAGCACGTCAGCCTCGCGTGCTAGCGGTTCCTCTCCATGACGGACAGTGCGGATAAGTTTAAGGCGAGTTTCACCGGACACAGAAAGGATCTGCGTTGATGTCTCCACAAAGATATTCGTCTTGCCGGCTATTTGCTTTACAAGGTACTGCGACATACTCTCTCCAAGGTGGTCGCCGCGCACCAGCAAAGTGACTGAGCGCGCATAGTTAGCCGAGAAAACAGCGGCCTGCCCCGCGGAATTACCTCCGCCCACGATGAAGACGTCCTTACCGAAGACATTGGACGGCTCAGCTCCAGCGCTGCCGTAGAACACACCCTTTCCGAGCAGACGGTTCACACCCTCGGCTTCCAGAAAGCGCCACTCGACACCCGTCGTTAAAACTACTGTCTTCGTGCTGATGTGTTCGTCGCCATCTAGCTGAATTTGGTAGCCGCCGTTCGCAAGTGCGACAACAGCGGTTACTTCTCGCGTCAGGACCATCTCAGCTCCAAAGCGTCTCGCCTGCTTGAGAGCGCGTTCACTCAGGTCGTCACCCGAGATACCGTTGGAAAAGCCAAGATAATTCTCGATGCGAGACGAGGTTCCAGCTTGGCCTCCTACTGCATGCCGCTCAATCAGTAGAACTGAGAGCCCCTCTGATGCACCGTAAACACTAGCAGATAGCCCAGCTGGACCTCCTCCAATGATCACGACGTCGTAGGTGTTTTTCTTGGGGCGGGTGCATATCTCAAGCGCTTCTGCCAGCTTCCTTACAGTTGTTGGGTGTGATACCCAGCGACAACCATCGACAACCACCGATGGGCCCTGATGGGTTGATGGAACGCAAGCGGGAATGCGGTTTGGCTGCCTCTCGCGATCGATCCATTCGTACTGTATGCGATTCAGCCTGAGGAAGGTGCGGATCTCCGGGAGATCGGTCTCCATTTGAGATCCGATCACGAGCACACGAGCCGACGGCAATTCAAGTGCATGCTTCCCGCTTTCTGCAGGTCGCTCCTTTAGCGTATTAAGGATGGTTGCGCCGCAGACGGTGGGGCCCTGAACTAGTTCTTGGAGGTACTGGACCGCAAACTGAGCCACCCGGCACCTCGACGAAGCGCGGAGTGAGGATAACGACGGAACTCCAAAAAGTGCTGAGACCTCGCCGAAGAAGTCGCCCAGACCGAATTGGGTGAGCACGAGATTCCGGCCCATGATTTCCTTGCTCAACTGGAGCTCACCTTCAAGCACCACAAAGAAGTTGAGTCTCTCGCCTTCCCTGACCAGCCACTCGTCAGCTTCCAGAACCACATCGGCCGCCGCTTGGGCCAATCGCTCGAGGTCCTCTTGTGCCAGTGAAGCAAACAGGCTTGTCGTTTTAAGCAAATCGGGAGTAATCATCGCTAGAACACCACATCGAGATCGAACCGTTCGCGGCGGTTATAGCTTCCAAAGAACTGGCTGTATTGCCGGTCTGCGGAATTCCCATTGACCTGAAGTGCATTGAACTGATTGGTGATGTTCATAATAGAGATTGATGGTCGCAACGTGTATTTTGCATTCAACATAATATCCTTGGCAATGCGCGCGTCTGCTGCGAAGTAGCTCCCGAAAACGGGGCCCTCCGCCCGCGTCCCTAAATGTAATTGTGATAGACGTCTAGGGGCTTGTCAGTGACGACCCTTTGGTTGGTTCACAAGGCTGGGGGCTGGATGAGCAAGGCAGAAAGGAAGGGGAGACCTCTCCCCCTCCGCTTCCTGGACTTGACACGAAGGCCTGGTCGTTGCGATTGTCAGTTACTGCTTGACGATATCGCGGATCGCGTTCGCAAACTCAAGAGACGGTGAACGTGTAGGTTTGTGAAGCGGACCCAAGGACGGTGCCACTCAGAGGTTTATCTTGCGCCTGAATGGTTACGGTGTAGGCGCCGACGGCGGTGGCAGTTCCGGATAAGGCACCGCTGGCGGATAGCAAAAGCCCTGGTGGTAGTGCTCCAGAGATGACGGCATACGTCAGCGGGCCGCTGCCACCTGAGCCAGGCAGCGTGTTGCTGAAAGCGACGCCTACTTTCGGGGCCAGCCCCATTGGAAGGGCTGGGAGCACGACGGTGGGATAGACCGTAATGGTTGCGGCGGCGGACTTTGTGGGATCGGCGACCGATGTGGCGGTGACGGTGGCGGAGGTGGTGGAGGCTACGTTTGTAGGCGCGTTGTAAACAGTCTGATACTTGGGGCTGCTGACCAGCGTCGATTGCGGATAGGTGAGGGTCCCGGGACCAGTGAGAGTCCACTTCACGCCGTCCGCGCCGAAGTCGTTGCTTATGTCCACCTGGAAGGAAAGCGTTCCGCCGCCGTCGACAATCTGCGCCGTGGTGGGAAGAGAAAGGGTGATCGGCAGCGATGGGATAGAGCCTCCATCAACACAGCCAACAAGCAACAAGGGAATAGATAAAGCAAGAACATAGAAACGTCGCATTATAAAAAATCTCCGGATTCTGGGTAGCAGGCTGGATGCGCGGTATTGCGCTGTTGACGGAACTCTTTTGGTCCGCCTTCGTTACTGGGAAGATTTCGTTAGGCACATGCAGGCGTTCGGTGCCCAAGGAATCGGTGCGAGACTCTTTTTAGAAACTGAAGACCAAACCAGCTGAAGGAACTAAGGTCTGAACGTATTTGTTCGTCGGAAAATTGCTCATCGTGAAATCAGGGGCCTTATACATCAGGGTCTTGGCTTGCCCACGAATGGCGATGTGTCGGGCAATAGGGAAATCGACACCACCTCCAAATACGACCACATTCCTGGTTTGTAGAACCGTAAGATCTGTGCCTGGCGGGTTGAAAATCAGTGCACCTCCGCCAACAAAGGCATAGGATTTAAATCTTTTTGTAATCGGATTGGGGATGTTGATAACAGCTGATCCCGTCGCCACATTCACGTTTGTCTTCAGGGAGGTCGAATTACTCGAGATCATGAATTTCTGACTATTTCTAAAGAAGTCATAATCGCCTTCAACTCCCAGCCACCGGTTGATGTTGAATCGATATCCGACAAGTCCGGCGCCCGACGAAGTTGGTTTGTACGTGATACCAGAATCTGTCACCTTCCGGGTAAATACGGCGCCTCCTTGAAGCGTGACTTGATGCCTCGTGATGGAGGACTTAGCTGTTTCTATGGCTTGAGCGGCCGCAAAATTACATAGGGTCGCCATAAAGATCACTCCGCCAATAATGTGTTTCATTGATTACGCTCCTTGAAATCCTGGATTGCCAAACAATCGAGGTGGTGTGTGCCTAAAAAATACGCACAGATAGGTAGTGAAAACGAGCCCCACCATTAGGGGCCGAAACTCTCCTAAAATGCGTACTAGTAGGTATATAAATGCGACATGAACAAAGAAAGATGCAAATTCTTTTTAGAAAAGAAATTGTGACAAGCTGCGGCTGTCCTTGCATCACATACCTACTAGTACGTATTATGAGGTATTCTATGAGCCGGCTAACCGGAACTTGTTTTTTTCTTTGCTTACATGTCGCTGCCTGCATTCCGAATTGTGTCGGAATCGCAGAAGCCCAAACCAGTGGCGCGTCTGAGGTGACGCGTCCTTTGATCGCGGAGTGGACATCACCCAAGGTCGAACACGCATACGGGTTGCCTGAGACAAAGGCACACCAGAAGGGAACCCTCACCATCAACTCCGGAGGCCTTACCTTCACCGGAAAGTCAGGCTCCTACAATGTCCCTCGCTCGGGGCTTTTGGCTGTGAGTAGCGATAACGAACGAGTGGAACTCTGGGGTATGAAGGGACGAATCCTTCGGATGGCAATCCCAAATGGTGGCGGGCTTGCCGCTGCGGGCGTGATGCATCACAAGGTGAACATGCTATCCGTTGAGTTCAAGGATCTTCGGAATGGCTACCACGCGGCGGTGTTCTACGTTCCAGCCGGAGAAGCCGAACACGTCATCGCAAGTTTCACAGATCTGCCACCGACGCAACACGGAAGTTCTACCCCGAATTTAGAAACCCCTGTCTCTACGTGCCAGAATGGTTCCATCAGCCCGCGGAGCGTTCTCATAAACATGCCAACTTGGAACCAGACCGAGGTTCCCGCGGCCTACCGAGCTTTTTTGTACGAGCACGCTGTCGGCCGCCTTCAACGCCTCGAGGGCATCGGTCATGTGTACCGCGAAGGCGAAAGTCTGGGCCAGAAGAGCTGCCCCGAGTACACAATTCATGTTTCTGTGTCCGCATTCAATCAAGGTAGCCAAGTAAAACGGGCTATGATGGGGCCCGTCGGGATGTTCGTTGGTACCACTCAAATGTCCTTCAATGTGAACATCACGGATACTACGGGGCAGCTCAATTTTACAGAGCAGTTGAAGGCGACCGTACGTGGCGAGTCAGAGAGCAAGAATGTTGCGGACGGTGTTGCGAAGACAATTGCCAAGCGTTACGTTTCCGAAACAAAGAAATTCGAGAAGACTAAGATGGCGATCGTGGGGAAGACCACGCGCTCGTAAAGTAACTCACCGCGTTTTGGGAGGCCAGAACGCAGCCAACAATGTTAAAGATCGTGCGACCAATTTCGGTCGCCGACAATCTCCTCAGCAAACTGCCGATCTAAGATAGAGAAATGACACCGACGAAACCGAATAAGCATCAGGTGAAGACGAAAGAGACACGAGAGTTGCTGCTCCGCGCTGCCGAAGAGGTCTTTGTTCGAGAAGGATACGCGGGTGCGGAATTAGGCGAGATTGCATCAATCGCAGGCCGAACGAAAGGTGCCATCTACGCCCAATTCGAGAGCAAGGAAGACGTCTTCATGGCGTTGGTGGAAGAGCATGCTCTCCGCTATCGCTCTGAAATGGAGAAGGCCCTTGCAAACTCGAAGAGCGTTGAGCAGAATCGGGACGCCTTCAAGAGATTTTGTATGAGACTGAGCGGCGATGACGCTTGGAATCTTCTGATGCTTGAATTCAAACTGTTCGCCATCCGCAATCCTGAAGCGAAGAAGCGGTTCCGGAAATTCATCGCAAAAATGATTCCCCCCGACGCTGAAAAGCGCCTCACCGGTCTGTTGGGGGCCGAACGGAAAGGTAAGCAGGTTCTTAAGCGTTCACTCAGTGTTCAGGTAATTCAACCTCTGCTATCCGCGCTCACCCTGGAGTCGCTCTTTGATCCCTACGTGCTCAACGAGGACGCAAGGAAGAAGCTGACGGGACGACTATTCGATGCCCTGGTGGAAGCGCCTGACTAGAAAGAGTACCTAGAAGTCTCTGCGCATCAAAGACAGCGAGGTGCCTTCATAGGAACACTAGGAAGAATGCCGAAAACACGGCAGGGTGACGCGAATCGGGGTTCCGCTCCTTCCGATATGTTTTGATGTCCTACAGCGGAACGAAAGTCGCTATCGATTAGTTCTAACAAAGGTTCTTCTGTGACTAACTGCCGAGCGTGAATCCTCAATAAGTGCATATCCCTGATATGGAGTGACCGTGTCAACGCTGTAGAGTCTGTGGGGATGTTCTTGTAGTTGCCTTTGCTTTTTCTCGAGGACAGAGCGAGCAGCAGCCGGGGCAGATTGAGCGACGATTGATCAGTCTGATATTCGCGGGTCGGAACCGCATAATCATGATCCGTCGGGAGCTGCCTCTGACTGTTATCGCGAGTCCGGCTGAGCCTGTCGCATAGGGCAAACGAGGATTCTCCTTCGTGCTTGCCTCGGCTGCTGCTGGCGCTGTGCTCGAAATTGGCGACGATGTTCATCGATTGGGTGGTCTTTGCTTTTCCGTTCTTGGGAACGTTTTTGCTTCTGGCTTTCCTGTGGTCAGGCCGCTATCCGCTGCCTGGCTACGGTTTCTGCCCTGGTCCCTATGGCCCAGATGAAGCCCAACAGTTCACGAGCAACTGCAGTGGTGATCTTTCTCTTGTCCTTGCCTGCTGCAGCCAGTCTCATGTATCGCTTGTGCAGCCGGTGTTGTGCCTTCCACGCAATCTCTTTAGCCTCTTCCGAAATACTCTGCTGTCGTTTGCGCAATCCGTACCAGATACATGGTGGACGGTGATAGCTCCATGCCGCTTCGACGACGATTCGTCTCAAATGCGCGTTGCCGGTTTTGGTGATGCTTCCGCGCCGGGTTCGCTTGCCGCTGGAATCCTCGCTGGGCACGGCGCCGCAGTAACCCATCAGTTGCCGAGCACCGTCGAAGCGGGACACCTGGCCCAACTCGGCCGCGATGGTTACAGCCGAGATATCCGCGATACCCCCGCAGTGCCTGTAGATCGTTGATGACTTGCTGTAACGCGGGCGAGGCCAGCTTGACCGCCTCGGCAATGGCTTGCTCCAGCCGTTCTACCCGGTCGCGCATGTGCTCGACTTCGTGCAGGTAATCCACCCGGGTGGCCTCCTGAGCCATCTGTGTGAAGCGGAGCTGCGCAACCCAAATCAGATAGGGACGCGTCCATGGCCTGATTCCAGACGGTGGACGCTGGCCCGAGCGCAGCAGAAACTTGCTCAGCCGATGCCGTGCCCGCAACTGATCCTGCTTGGCTGCTTCGCGCGCACGCACCAGATCTCGAAGAGCCTCGGAGCCCTTCGTCCGGAACTCACACTGCCGTCAGATCACCGGATCGGTAACAGCGCGCCAACTTCTCGGCATCACGCCGGTCCGTCTTCACCCGGTCGCCGGACTTCACTGGCACCAGCGTTGGCGCGATCACTTCGCACTTAACCCCCAGCTCTGCCAACTGCCAGTAGGTTACGTATCCGGTCGGTCCGGCCTCATAACAGACTCGCAACTTCTCTGCCGGACCCAGCTTCTTGATCAGCTTGCGTAGCGACTCTGCGCGGTTCGGAATGGTTCCAAGGCCTCGTACCTCCCCATCCGGCTCCGCAATGGCAACGGCGACCGTCTCAGCATGGACATCCAAACCTAAAAATCGCAACTTTTCCTTCATGACCGGCTCCCTTCCGCTTGTGGCTCTGAGCTGTGCGTCCTTACGAACTCACAGCCTAACCCACGATCAGCGCATCGGTGCCGGTCACTCCATACTGACTGTTATCGCTGAGACTTAACTTCCGGATAGTCGGTCAACCGTCCGGCCCGACATCTTTGATCTCAGGATCCCCGAGCATTAGACACACAACCCTCCTGGTCCACTCTTTGCAAATCGATCGTTGCCGGTATACTATCTGCACACAACGTATTCATATTCATTCGATCCAGGAATTTGTGAGCAAAAGGCTTGCATTTCCACCACATCTCGTCGGCCATTAGGCCCATGAGATGGCACAACCGCAGCAGGAATGTTCGGTTTTTCGGAGAGGATACATGATGAATAGATCGATACTCGTTCTGGGAACTGTGCTTCTCGGCTCCCTTTCGGCGTTCGCATCGAGCGATCCACTCGACGGCACGTGGAAGATCAACGATGCCAAATCCAGTTGGAGCAATGGCCAATTCCCTCCCAACATGAGCTTGACGATCGATCTAAAGATCGATGGAAACGTGATGAAATATCACTCCGTCAATGACACGGCAAAGGGCAAGCCGGGAATGGTAAGTAACTTCGAAGCTCCTATGGACGGAAAGCCCCACCCATTCAATGAGAGCTCTCGCTTCAATCAGGTTCAGATCCGCCGTACCGGGCCCGGAGAGCTTGAGCTCCTCGAGATGAAGGATGACGATGTCATCGTTGGTGCATGGTGGTGGCTTTCCGCGGATGGCAAACATTTGATCCGGCGCGGAATTGGAAAAGCCGCGGACGGCAAGTCCAAAGAATACGAAGAATACTTCGACAAGCAATAAAGCGCTCTTGCCGCACGGCGGGTGTTGGTCAGCTCCCGTGTCTCTTGGTGGAATGCACGTCCAGCAGTCCTCCTTCTATTCTGCATTTGCCATTTGTTCTTGCGTAACTACTGAAGTGCGATTGCACACCCGCCACTACTGAACTCGCCAAGCTAATAGATACCTCAGCTCGCGCAACGCTTCAGCTGTAAGAAATGCCGTCTTTAAGACTTTCAGGAGGGACTCAATGAATTTGTTCAGATTCAGCAGAACGGCATTCCGCTCCATCATGCTTTGGGTGCTCCTTCTTGGATTCGGCGTTGGTATCCCTTACGCCCAAACACCCACCGGGAGCGTCACCGGACTGGTCGGGGACTCTACTGGGGCAGTCCTCGGAGGCGCGGCTGTTCAGGCTACGAACGTCGATACGAGAATTGCCCGATCGTCGTGGACCAGCATGCGCACGTAGACTTCTCGCTACAGAATGGATCCGCAAGTGAGTTCGTCACCGTCAGCGCGGACGCCAGCCAGACCGAAACCGAGAGCCATTCCATCGGCACCGTGGTCGACGAGCAGAAGATCGAGCAGCTTCCGCTCAACAGCAGAAACTTCACCACGCTCGCCTTCATTGTTCCGGGTGTCTATCCCCCCGTCTTCAACTCAAGCCTCGGCTTCCGCGGTGGGTTCAACGTCGCCGGCACCTCCGAGGCTTCCAACACTTTTACCTATGACGGCTTCGACAACAACAACGACCAGCAGTCGATCCCGTCCTACCGGCCCTCCGTGGACGTCATCGGCCAGTTCAAGGTTCTCACCGGTCTCTACGACGCCGAATTCGGGCGCAACCAAGGCGGCCAGATCGTGGTCACCGGTAAATCCGGGTCCAATGCCTTCCACGGCTCTCTCTTCGAATACATCCGCAATCAGCTCTTCGACGCTCGCAATAACTTCGCCACCACGGGTCCGAAACCTTCCTACAAGCGCAATCAATTTGGCGGCACGGTGGGTGGTCCAATCCGCCGGGGCCGGACCTTCTTCTTCTTCGGCTATGAAGGCCTTCGCGTAAGGGAGCAGGTCATCGCGCTCGCGTCCGTTCCTCTGCCCATCTGGGTGACCAATGGAGATCTTAGCTCGCTTCTCCCAACCATCCAGCTCAAGAACCCGTTTGTCGCCGGGCGACCCAATATTCCGCAGAACAACCTTGCCTCGCTTCCCCAGTGGACTGCCCAATCCGCTGTGATCGGCCGCGCTCTGGCGGGGTATTACCCGACTCCGACGGTTAGCACGCCGAGTGGCACAACACCGATCAACAACTACAACTTCTCCGGCCCGAGAACCGAAAACTCCGACCAATACGCGCTCAGAATCGATCAGACCTTTTCTCAGAAAGACTCCATGTACGCGGAGTACAACTTCTACCAGGACAAATCACTCGAGCCGTCCAACTCCCTATGCGGGAGTCGCGTCCTCCCCGGCTTCGGCTGCTACTCTGGGCTTCCCCTCAGCGTAACGGGAATCTCCGAGACCCATGTCTTTGGGCCAAGACTTCTGAACACAGCGCGCTTCGGCTTCAACCGGTACGAGCAATCGCGGCTGCAACAGGACGGCAACATCAACTTCGTGGGTCAGTACGGCATCCAGAATGTCTTTAGCCAGAATCTTGCGAGCAATCTCGGCGTTCCTGCCACCACGGTTACCAGCTTCGCTACCGTGGGCGGTCCGAATAACATCCCGCAGGACTTCGTGAATAACACGTTCAACTGGGCCGACCAGGTCATCTATGTCAAGCAGGCCCACACCCTGAAGTTCGGTGTCGACGTTCGCCGCATTCAGCAGAACAGCCTCTCGATCAGCAACGGTCGCGGCCTATTCAACTTCACCGCCTCATCCAGCGCACCCACCACCGGCTTTGCGTTCGCCGACCTTCTGCTTGGCTACCCAACATCAACTACCAACAATCCCTTCGGGCCCAAGATCTACATACGGACGTCGGACTTCGCCGTATACGTCCAGGACGACTGGAAGGCGAGCAGCCGCCTGACGCTCAATCTCGGACTGCGATGGGAGCTGCCGACGCCGTTCGTCTCCGCCAATAACCAGTTGTCAAACTTCAACACCTCCAATGGAACGCTCATAGTAGCAGCGGTCAATGGCGCTCCCCGCAACATCGTTCAGTACGATTACAGCAAATTCATGCCTCGTGTTGGCTTCTCCTACTCCGCGAATTCGAGGACCGTCGTCCGTGGCGTCTACGGCATTTACGCAGGTCTCCTTCCGACCTTCTCTCCAATTGGCAATTTGTACTACACCCCGCCCATGCGGAACCCTCAGACGTTCCAAAGCAGTGCCACCGTCGCGAATGCACTTACTCTGGCGACTCCGTTTCCCACCACGGCGGCAGCCGGCAGCGCCACCATTACCGCTATCAACCCGCACTTCGTGACCCCCTACGTTCAACAGTACGGCCTTGGCATCCAGAGGCAGCTCACGCCGAACACGTTGATCGATGTCAGCTACTTCGGCTCCAAGGGTACACATCTGCTTACCCAGACCAACATCAACCAGCCGCCGCCGACCACATTGTCAACGGCGGCTGCGGTCAATCTGCTCCGGCCCTTCCCGGCCTACGGAAGTATCACAGACTACCTCAGCAGCTCTGTGTCGAGCTATAACTCGTTGCAAGCCAAGTTGGATAAGAGGTTAAGTCATGGGCTGAACGCGCTCATCTCCTACACCTACTCGAAATCGTTGGACAACGCGCTCGGCGCCAATCCGCAGAACAGCGCCAATCGGCTCGCGGAGTATGGTCCTTCGGACTTCGATGCCCGTCACCGTCTTGTTGTGAGCGGAGTGTACCGCCTGCCATTCGGCAAAGGCGAACAATGGTTGAAGAGCGGCCCTGAATCGTACTTGCTGGGAGGCTGGCAACTGTCGGGCATCTTCAGTACGCAATCCGGCCACTACGTCACCCCCGTGTATAGCGGCAACATCAGCAATACTTACAATTCAAGAGACCGCCCGAACGTTATCGGCACGATCAATAATGGCCCGAAGACCATCAAGCAGTGGTTCAATACCGCCACCGCCTTTTCCAAGCCAGCCACCGGAACCTTCGGTAACGCTGGGCGAAACATCATCATCGCGCCGCCCTATACCGACCTCGACACCACGCTTGCACGCTCCTTCCCGCTTCCAAAGGAGGCGAATCTTCAGTTCCGCGCCGAATTCTTCAACATCTTCAATCATCCGAATCTTGACCCCCCGAATGTCACGGCGGACAGTGCGGCCTTCGCGAGCATCAGCAGCGCGGAGGCTCCCCGGCAGATGCAGTTTGCGCTCCGCATCACCTTCTAGCTCTTAACCACGCCACATGCTCGAAGCGAACCCGTCTGTTGGAGACTAAGAATGAAGAAGCTCTTGCGCCGTATCTCCACCATCTCAGCCCTCTCAGTTCTGCTCGCGGCCTCGACCCTCTCCACCCACGCTGAGACCACACCCCACGGAGAGATCCTCTGGGATACTTATGGTGTTCCTCACATCTACGGCAAGACCGAGACTGGCG
>WNGJ01006490.1_pt1 | contig 12389 bp, 9 predicted proteins | sample 5400611 | NCBI WGS metagenome assembly WNGJ01 (sample SAMN13153375, study PRJNA577476) | soil metagenome | isolation source: 40 cm soil or saprolite under Garry oak tree replicate 1 | place: USA:California | collected 2016-06-15
TCGATTTCTCGCCTGATGGCCGCCGCGCGTATACCACTGCTTCCGGCGCGGATTCCCTTGTCGTCATCGACGTCATCACGCGCTCCATCATCGCGACCGCGCACACCGGAAGCGGTCCTGTGCTCGCTCGCAGCACCTCGGACGGCAAGCGCATTCTCGTCGTCAATCGCCGCGACGCCACGCTGCGCATCTATGACGCCGATAACCTCGCGTCACAGGCCGTCGTCCCCGTCGTGGAAGCTCCTGATGACATGGCCATCCTGCCGGACAATTCCGTGGCGTTCGTTATCAGTCGGCAGAAACGCTTCGTTTCCGCCGTGGATCTCAAGGGTGGCGTCCTCCTCGCGAGCCTCGAGCTCTCCGGAACCCCGTCTTCGATGATCCTCAAGCCCGACGGCGGCGAATTGTACCTCATCTCCCCGGAATCGCACGGCCTCCAGTCCATCAACACGTGGACGCGCGAGGTGCGGGATTCGGTCGTTCTCGGTTCGTCACCAACGCAAGGCGTTCTCAGCAGCGATGCGAACTTGCTCTATGTTTCCGATAAAGCGGCGGGCCGCGTGACTCCGGTGGACATCAGCAACCGCCGCGTCATGCGGCCGATTCTCGTGGGGCAGGCGCCGGGCCGGTGCCGCTTCGACCCTGGCGAGAAACTTCTGCTCGTTGTAAACGAGGACTCAGGCGATCTCGCGGTGATCCGCGTCGGCACGAACAGCCTCCTCACCATGATTCCCGTCGGCGACCGCCCGCGCGACCTCGCCGTGAAGCTATTTTGACGACCCGATGAGGGTCGTCATCCCGAGGAGCGCAGCGACGAGGGATCTCTCCTACAGCCAGCCAGAAAAATTTCATGGGCCGGACTCCGCAGCCCACGTATTCTCTTCACCCAATTTGATCTCGAGAACGCCGCTCGCTGGAAGCACATCCACCGGCAGCCCGCCGTGCCACAGGGCCACTCCGACGCGCAGCGCGCTCTGCCCCTTCAACGAAAAAAGCGAGCGCAGTGCACTCACTTCCAGGACCTTCTCGAAAGCCGCCTTTCCGAACTGCTCCGGCTTGAGCAGGCATACGCCGCTCTTCTCAATGCTGAATTCTTCGACCTTTCCTCTCGCCAGCCGCGCAACCAGCGTCACTTCGTCCGCCGCCTTGATGCTCACGCGGAACTCCGCCGCCTCCAGGGTCCCAAACTCTTCGGCGAACGGGTCCACGCGCAAAAAGAAAGCGTCCTCGCTGAATCCATACCGCAGTTCGCGCAGATAGAAGGTCCGGCCGTGCATCGCTCCGCCGCGCCGTTCCGGCGCATAGAGCCCTGCGCCGAGCCACTCGAAGTAGGAGCTGTCCCGTCCGTTCACAACGACATTGAGCCATGCGGACGGCGCGTGGTGCAGCGCGTGTTCAGGTTGGCGCTTGATCGGCTTGGCCAGTTCCGGGGGAGCGGCTTGGCCCAGCGCCAGGTACACCCCTGTCAGATGTTTCCGGTAGAGAGAGTCGAACTCCGCGTCGTTGGGTGTGCTGTGTTCCGGACCATACCACCAACACCAGTCGCTGCCTTCCGCGGCTAGGAGCGATTCAAACGAGCGCGCAAGCTGCGCTTCGCCCGGCGCATTGGTCATTGCCTTCGCTTGCGCTTCTTTTGCACGCGAATAAGCCTCGCGCGCATCCCACAGCAACTCCCACGCCGCAATATCTTCGCTGTGCCCGATCCACACGTCGAAATTCGCGTTAATCCATGACGCGGGAAAGATGTTCGCCGCGGTCGGAATCTCCGCCGTCACCGCAATCGCCTCGGACCCCGTCAGTGCGCGGATGTCTGGATCGTCCTGGATACGGCGGTAGAACTCGCGCAAAAACCCGCGCCCATTTTCCGGGAAGTATTCCCAAGCATTCTCGCCATCCAGGAAAATGCTGATCGTTACCGGCTCTCCCGTTTGCACATGCTCCCCGATGAACCGCAGCCGCCCGTGCAGGTCTGCGGCCGCGGCTTTCGCGTCCATCCGGCTATAGACAAAACCGATGAGATCGGAAATATGATGATCGCGGAAAAGCCCGACGATCTCTTTGCCGTCGGGCCGAAGCCGCCACGGGCGATAGAGCCGGTCGGCATTGGCTGCAAGGCCTGAAGCATCGCGGAAAAATCCGACATTTAGGGTTCTTCCAAGGACGCCTTCGTCGGTGCCGAACCAGCGAAACCCTTCTTCGGCGGCGATCGCGAGCGCCTGATCGGAAACAGACCCCTCGGAAGGCCACAGCCCTGCCGGCTTTTGCCCGAAGACGCGCTCGTGATAGGCGCGCGCCCGCAGCAATTGTTCGCGTGCATCCTCCGGATGACGGAAGGCGCGGCGCGGGAGTGGTGTGGCGGGATTGGCAACGCGCGCGACATCCGAATCGCACAGCAAGGGCAGAATCGGATGATAGAAAGGCGTGGTCGTCAGTTCGATCTGGCCGCGGGCCGCAGCTTCCTGATAGACCGGAAGCACCTGCGCCAACAGCTCAAGCTGTTTCGCACGCAGCGCGTTTTTGTCCTTTTCCGCATAGTCCTTCCCTCTCGAGGCGAGGTCGCGAACGACCGGGTCTTTTTGCAGCCAAAACTCGTCCATCCAAGCGAGCTGCGAGAGCACCTGCAGATCGCGCCAATCGCGGGCCGAAAATGTCACTAAAGCCTGCGCCCCCTCGGCCGCACGCGACCATTCGTACAGCTCGACAAATCGCGGCCAGCGCGACATCAACCGTTCTTGATTGAGCTGAAAGGCGCGATTCAGGATTTCGACCTTTTCCTCACCATTCAGCTTCTCCGCCGGGCGCAGCGCCAGGTCGAACCACGGCTCGTTGAATTTTCCGCTCGCATACTCTTCGAGCTGCATCCCGAGCGCTGGAACCATGTTGAAGACAGCGTGCACGCCGGGAAACTCTTCGAGCATCTTCACCATGCCCCAATAATCCTTCAGCGCATGAAGCCGCGTCCACGGCAGCACGTACGCGCCGTTCTCCGGGCTGCGGTACTGCGGCTGATGCATGTGCCACAGCACAACCAGGTGAATTCGATTCATCCCGTGATCCGTCCTCGACCAGCCTGTTTTGTCGTTCCCGACCCGCAGAACGGCCCGTGTTACACTGGCCCGCTCTGGCCATGCGCATCCTGGACCGTTACATCGTCCGCGAAGTCTCCCGCCATGCGCTCCTCGGCCTCGTCGTCTTCACGTTCGTGTTCTTCGTCCCGCAGCTCGTACGACTGATGGAGCTGTTCGTACGCCACTCGGGCTCGGGCGGCCAGGTCCTGAAGCTGCTTCTTTCCACCTTTCCCGGGGTATTCGCTTTCACAATCCCCATGGCTGTCCTGATCGGCGTCTTGCTTGGGCTCGGCCGGATGTCTTCCGACAGCGAACTTATCGCCCTTACGGCTCTCGGCATCAGCCGCCGGCGGGTCCTGCTGCCGGTAGTCGTCCTGGCTGGCGCCGGCATGTTGGCGACGATGCTGATGACGATGTGGATCGGGCCATTCGCGCTGCGGGCGTTCCGCGCGACTGAAGCCGAACTGATCGCCTCCCAGGCCTCCTTCCAAGTCCAACCGCGCGTCTTCGACGAACGCTTCCCCAAACTAGTCCTTTACGTCAACGACGTTGCGGCCAGCGGCACGCAATGGCGTGGTGTGTTTCTCGCGGAAGCCGGCGCGGAGAACGCTTCGCGAATCACCCTGGCGGAGGAAGCGATTGTAATTGCGGAACCCAAAGCGGGCAAGGTGGAGCTTCATCTCCGCGGAGGAACCACCCACGAGTTCACCCCCTTGGATCCCGATCACTACTCCGTTACCGCGTTCGGTGACAGCGACTGGCCGCTCGAGTTCGGCGAGTTGCTTCCCTCCGCGCCGCGCGTGCTCACGACGCCGGAACGCCCCGCGTTGACCCTGCTCGCGGAACACGGCCCCACCTGGGGCGAAGCTCGCGTCGAGTTCCACCGCCGCCTCGCTTTTCCCGTGGCGTGCTTCGCTTTTGCGCTCGTGGGCGTTCCGCTGGGCGCGCGGCCGCGCCGCGGGGGCCGCGCGGCCGGCGTCCTTCTGGCGGTGGTGCTGATTGCAGCGTACTACTTGCTCTTTATCTTGGGCGCTCAAATGTCCCGGCAAGGGACAGTCCGGCCATGGGCCGGAATCTGGGCTGCGAACGTCCTGCTCAGCCTTGTGGGATTGTTTCTGCTTTCCCGGATGGAACAGTTCCGCAGCGAGCCGCGATTCCAGCGCTACTTCGCCCGCTTGTGGGCGTGGGTGCGTCTGTTTCGACGCAAGGCGCGGGCGCGCGCCGTGGCACGTGCCGCAAACGGGCAGCGGGCAGTCCGCGAGTCTGGCGGCATCCCCGCGGGTTCCAGCTTTCCGCGATTGCTGGACCTGTATCTTTTGCGGCGCTTCTTGTTTTATTTTGCGCTGCTCATGGCCGTATTCATCTTTTTGTTTGAAGCCTTCACGTTTTTCGAGCTGCTGGACAACATTGCGCGCAACCGAGTTCCGTTTCTGGTTGTGGTGAAATATTTCCGGTATCTCACGCCGTATCTTCTCTACCAGCTTGCGCCCCTGGGAGCGCTCGTGGGCGTGCTTGTCACGCTCGGGGTGATGTCCAAAAACAACGAAATCGTGGCTTGCAAGGCCACCGGCATCAGCATTTATCGCGTTGCCTTGCCGCTTCTCCTTGCCGGACTCACGCTCGCTTCCACGATGCTGATTCTCGACGACACCTATCTCCCTTACGCCAACCAGCAGCAAGACGCTCTTCGCAATCAGATCAAGGGCAAGCCGCCCCAGACCTATTTCCATCCGCGTCATCAGTGGGTCTTCGGCGAAAACGCGAAAATTTATAACTACGAGCTCTTCGACCCGGTGCGGAACTTCTTCGGCCAACTGAATGTTCTGGAGTTGGATCCCGTGACCTTCCACGTGCGCCGGCGCATCTATGCGGAGCGCGCGCGCTGGGAAGAAGCGCAGCAGTCCTGGGTGCTCGAGTCCGGCTGGATCCGTGATTTCGCCGACGGAACGATCGCCCGCTACACCCGCTTCCCTGTCACCCTGCTCCCCGAACTGACGGAGCCACCCAGCTACTTCAACCGCGAAGTGCGCCAAGCGTTCCAGATGAGCTGGGGCGAGTTGCGAACGTACATCGAGGACTTACACCAGGCGGGCTTTGACGTTTCGGCGTTGACCGTGCAATGGCACAAGAAAATCGCCTATCCCCTGATCGCCCCCGTGAGCATGCTGCTCGCCATCCCCTTCGCGTTTCTGGTGGGAACCCGCGGCGCCATTGGCGGAGTGGCACTCGGTGTCGGCATCGGCATCGTTTATTGGGCCGCTTCCGCGCTGCTCGAAGCCATGGGAGGTGTCGGCCAACTGCCTCCGCTGCTTGCCGGGTGGTCGCCCGACCTCATTTTTTTCTTTCTAGGGCTCTACTCTTTCCTTAAAATGCCAACATAAGGGATTCACCTGATTGCTGAGGACCCCCGGCGCCTCATACGCTAGCTCAGCCCGGCCAACAGCTGCCGGTTGCCCCCTCGCCGGAGCAAGGGGAGAGCCATGCGAGACTCCGACCGGCGCATAGCGCGCCGACTCATCAAGAGGGTTCCCCTCCGATTTCGGCCCGCCGAGTCACGCGCGGTGCCGGAACAGACCGCGGAAACCATGAACATTTCCAATGGCGGGCTATTTTTCGCCACGGATTTGAAGCTCGCCGAGGGGCTCTTGGTCGAATTGCATCTGACGTTGCCGCGAGAAATTCTTGGCGACGACGTTCCGGAATGGTATTTCATGGGGCGCATCGCCCACGTCGAAACCTTCGGTAACCGGAACGGCAAGTCCGGAGTGGGCGTGCAGTTCCTCTACTACGAAGTACCCAAAACCGCCGCCTGAGTGCCCACCCGGCAAGGATTCTGGACGAATTCACCTCGCTTACCTACCTCATCAGACTGTTCTCAAGTACGGGTCGTGGCTTGCAGTTTCGTACGAGTAACCTCCCCGAACTCATTGAACTCTCAAGGCTTGCCCGCAAAGTACCGGCTCCGCTGGCCCTGCGTACCATTGGCTGCTTTTCCTCCGATCCCTACTGTTGTCCCATTGCGCGCGCCAGAGCGTGCGCCGGAAGTGGTGAATGGGCGAGCAACAAAGCCAGCTTCCCGGGGATGTTCGACCGAAGACGAAACTCACGAAGTTCCGCGAGTTCCAGCGAATCTATTTGCAGATTGCGCGGCGCAACTGGCCGGCGCTTGTTGCTCTTGCCGCCCTTTCCCTTTTCGCGGGTTTTGAAACCGCCCGCCTGGAAACCGCTTACGCAAAACAGCAGAATCCGCAATCCTCGGCCGGAGCATTTTTCGCGGCTTCGCCGGCGCGTCTCGCAGGCCACTCCAGCGATCGCGGGCGCGGCGCCGAAGTTGACGAACTCTCCCTCCTGACGCCGCAGCTTCAAGCAGAGCGCTTGCTCGAGCGCGCTATTGACCGTTCCGAAAGTTCTCTGGAACAAATCCACCAACGCCTGGACGGCTGGCGCGGCCACTTCCAGGAAACGGACCGCCTCTTTGACTTGGTGGCCGAAGCGATGAACTCGAAGGATTTACGCGTTCGCGACGCCGCAGTGGAAATCGACCTCGCGGCGAACAATTTGAACAAGACACCGCAAAGCATCATGCAGCTCATGAAGGTTGTCCACACGGATTCCGTCAGCCGCTCGCTCGCCCTGTGGAGACTCGGCGCTCTGGGCAGCCGTGGCGTCCAGCCGGAAACGGTTTTCGGCACTTTGCTCCGCTACGCGCATCATCGGAATGAGGACACGCGCTACTGGGCTGTCGAGGGACTGGCCATGCTCGCCACCGACGCGACCATCGATTCCCTGCTCAACATCCTGCGCAGCGATCCTTCGCCTCGCATCCGCCAGCGAGCCGCCTGCAGCCTGGCCGAATCCGGCCTGCTGACCCAAGAGCAGCGCTTCGCCGCCGTCCCGGATCTGCTGAATTTGCTCGATGACGATGCGCTTGACTCCGCGACACGGGGCTGGGTTTATGGCGCACTGCGCGGCATCACCGGGGAACCACTCGGCAATGACGCGAGCGGCTGGCGCGAGTGGTGGGCCGAGCGCGACCGCCACCCGAAGAAGTCCTACGGCACGGCAGATCTTCTCCACGCCTGACACGCAAATAATCGCTAACAGCTTAGGGTTGAGAACCGGACTGAAGTGGCTGGTCCGCTCCCGGCAGAAACTTTTGTATGGATTCACGCACTCGGCGAGCGCGGTCGCTTGTCGGGCCTGTCGGTTCGAGTCTCAGATACGTGTCCAGATCCTCCCGCAGCGAGGCGTACTCGCGCTTGCGTCTGTGCACATCCGCCAGCAAGAGATAGGCGGCTGCCAGATCAGGCTTGCGCAGAACGGCTGCGCGCGCGCTTTTCTCCGCCTCAGCCGAACGGTCCTGCACATGCAGCGCGAGCCCCAGAAGCAGATGGCCCACTGCTGAAATCGAATCCACTTCCAAGCCGCGACGAATGATTGCTTCGCCTTCGGCGGCATTTCCCTTCTCGCAAACGATCAAACCCAATCCAAATTGCGCGGCGGCGTAGCGCCCGCCGCTCGCGTCAATGGACTTCTGAAACGCTTGCGCGGCTTCATCCTCACGACCTAGTTTTAGCTCCGCTACGCCCATTTCGTAGTATGCCTCGTAGTAGGCAGGATACGCGGCGACAGCTTGTTCGAAATTTTTCAGGCTCCTAGGGAGGTCATGTTTAGCCAGCCGGTCCAACCCCTTTTCGAATTGGCTACGCGCCTTTTCCGGGATTCGTAATTCCCGCACGGAGACGATCGGGCCCGCCCCGCCCGCGTACGGCGAATAGGGCGCCCGCAGGTAAAGCAGCAGCTTCGGCGACACGGGTGCCGCCTGAACGGTCGTGCGAGCCAATTCGAAGCCGGGTTCGTCCACCGCAACTTCATAGGGCCCCAGCGGAATCCCGCGAACCTGAAAATTGCCGCTCATGTCCGTCAGCACGCTGACGCTCGGCCCGCCGGAGAGTGATCTCACGTTCATGACGACTCCGCCCGCCGGGCGGTTCGCCGGTTGAAAAATCACGATGCCTGAAATCTGTCCGCCGCGCCCGTCGAAGTCTGGGGTTTGCGCTCGCGCCATCGGCGCTATGATCAAGAGAACAAGGAAAAGCCACTGCGGCCGGCCGAGGCGAGGCGTTGGTGGAATATTGGGGACATGCGCTGCAGACCGCCGTAGATGAAACTGGAATTTGCGGGAGACATCGTGGCTGCGCGGAACCTGTCCGGAGAGCCTCCGAACGGGGTAAGGTTCCTCGCGAGAGTGAACTGTATCCTCTCGCTTGGCCCCGGCCACACAGAAAAATTTTCGCTCGTAAAGCCGCCGCACCACGGCCATCCATCCTTTTCCCCGCTGGCAAAACTCCAACTCGTTAGTGAGTGCACTTGGGAAAGAGCGTCACGAGAACCATGAGGTCGGACAGCGTAAATAGCCACTGATCGGCCTGCTTGCCGGCGGCTTCGGCCGCGCGCGCAATGAATCCCAGATGGCGCCTGCGCGCAAAATTGTGCAGGTGCTCGACGCAAATCCCCGTTAGCCAAACTACCTCGTCATCTGTAAAGATCTTCTGACTCGACTTCACCGTGACCATTTCCGTGCCTCGCAATCTCTCCGCCCTTGCTGAACTCACAGCCGGCTGGATGAGGGAGTCATCCTTGTCGTTTGGAGCAACGAAAGCGGCGGGGCCGGCGGCGTCAGCGGGGTCTGCATCGCGGGCCGTACATCCTGCATTTCGTGGCCCTTCACGCCCTGTACTCAATGTATTCCTCCAGGCGCGCAAAACAATCCGGTTAATGTAGTAATTTCGATGACAGAAAATCTTGGCTTTGGAGGGCTGTTGATCCTTAATTCGGTGGGGATGAAACCCTACCACTCGACTAAGGTAAAGTACTGACGTTCTGGTGTAGCGCAAGACTTTCCCGCGGCATACGAAACACCCGCGCCAGCAGCAGGTGGGTGGGGAGATACAACAGACCTACCATCCCCATCCATATTACCGCGAGATGCGCGGCCGCCGGTCCCCACGCGCGGTGCAGCAGAGGATCGCTGTACGAATAATTCAAATTCAGCTCCGGGCCGAACAGGCGCGACACAACGAGCAACACCGCAGCGATCGCCGACTGCAACGCCAAAGCGCGCCGGTCGTAGCCCGTGCGCCGCAGCGCCCACAGCAACACCAACGGCATCGCCACGTGAAACAGCGACAGCAGGCGCACCCCGATCGGATACCGCGGATCCCACATATATTCCGTTCCGCCAAACAGATGCCGCCCCATCAACAGCCGCGAGCCCGCATCCGCGCACCACGCCACGCTGCCCAGCAAGGAACTCACTGCCTGGCTTGAAAGCAGCAGCGGGCTATCGAAAATCAGGCCTGCGCACGTGAGGATGACCGCAACGTCGCACACGTGCAGAAAATTGCTCCATCCCCACACACGCGCGTACGCCGGCAGCCACACGGTCATCCACGCCAGCGCGAACCATCGCAGCACGGGAAATGCGTGCGTGGGAGAAGCGCCTTGTGGCGAACGGAGCGTACCTATGCCCATCTCTCTGTTGTCCCGCGGAGGCGCCCCAGCCTATCACTGGAGGCGAACGAAGTGGAACCAGACTGGAGGGACGGCGATCACTTTTTCGGCAAAGGTAGTTTCAGCGGGGCGGCCATCGGCGGCTTTTGCCCAGCGGGCCCGAGCGGCCTCTGCGGCGCAGTTTGCGGTCGCGCAGTTTTTGCTTCCGGGCTCCGTGACGACCAATCCTCCGGAGGGAACGCGATGCGCCAGAAGCGCGGGTTGGGCTTCATGAATTCGACGCCTACTTCAGACTTGCCAGCCTGTCCGGGAGCGACGTTCACGACCCGGCAGGCCTGCTCCTCTTCCGTTTTCCCGTGCTTCAACGTCAGCAATTGCCCGATCGACACCTTGAGCGCGAGCTGAATCAGAGCGCCGTGCGCGTTTACCACCACCGTGCGCGTTGCTTCCGAGAGTGGTTCCTTATCCGGCCGCTGTGCGACCACCTCCACCGGCACGCTCAGCAGCACGCGCTGGCTTCGCCGCTGATTGACCCGCTCCCCGCCCGTTGAAGTCGGTGCGTCCATGGGTTCAAAACTATCATTCTTCGCCAGGATTTTTTGCGCTGCCGCTCCCCAGTTGCTTCCCAAACAACACCCGGGCGGACCAGGCATAGACTTTAGCCTGCGCCAAGCTTGCCTGAATAAGAAAGAAGTGCGCGAAGGGTGCTTGCGAACAGGGAAAAGCCCGGGCGGAGGCTCTAGCTGCGCGTAAGTCGAGACCCACAAAGCCAACTCGACGCGCTTGCAAATCGCGCACAGAATTGCAGCTCTGCAGTCCATCGACGCGGCGCAGGCGCGCCGCAGATCAGCCACACTCGTGCCCGCGTCAAACTGCTTAGAACACGAGTTCAACTCCGAATTCGCCACGGAACGACCGCGGCACGAGGGTGCCGTTGCCTGTGATGAAGCCGAGCGGTTTCTCAAAGCCCGTTCGGACGTTGGCGTTGACATTGGTGCCGAAGTTGGCGCGGTTAGTGATGTCAAAGCCCTGGAACATCAAGCGCACGGTGCCCCAATCGCCCGTCTTGATGTTTTTCGTCAGACGCACGTCAGCGTTAAAGAATGCTCGCCCCCGGGCTGCACCGAGAGGTACCTCGATGCACTGCCCGGAATTCAGGCAGGAGATCATCGACGGAATAGTCGTTGACGTCGCGGTCGAGTAGACCGTGAAATTGGTCGGGTCATTGGCAGGAACGATTGCGTGAGCAGCCCCAACACTCGCACCATACCCGAAGAAATTGCTAAGGCCCGTCGTGGGTGTGATCGCCCGTGCCGAGGAAGCCTGGACGATAGGGGCAACTTGGAATCCCCAGGGCAGTTGCCACAGCGCGGCGAAGCTCCCGCGATGGCGCTCGTCGTTTTGCACGTGACCGAAGTCCACTTCCGGGTCCCAAGGATTAAACGGATTCACGGGATTGTTCCCGAAGCCCGCTGGTTGTCCGTCCCACCCCACGGCGCGCGCCAGTACGTAGGACGTGTTGATGGAAAAACGCTTGCTCATGCGGCGCCGATAGGAAACGTCCAATCCGTCATACCGCGAACGGTTGATCGAACTATCGACGATGATCACGCCTGGCGCTGCCGCGACCCCTGCTGCCGCGAACTGGGCGGCGAGTACTCGCGTTTTCGTCGTTGGATTAATCGGGTTGATGTTCTGTCGGGCCGCCTCGTGCAGACCCAGGTTGTGAACGTAACTTACTTCGATGGCATTGGAGGGGTTAATCTCGAACGTATAGCCCACGTTCCACTGCTCGGTGTACGGGTTACGGTACTTCGGGTCCATCAACCTTGCTGTTGCTCCTCTGGGGAGGGAGGTCGGTGGCGGCGGGAGAACCGGATTGGGGTCCACACCGAAATGCCAGCTCGTGAGCTTGATGGTGGTACCGGGCACGTTGCAAACTCCGGTGTTGTTGGGGTCGCAGTCCGTACCGGGGCCACTGCCGGTGATACTGAAGACCGTGGCGAAAATGGTGGGGTTGGCCTGCTGGATCATGAACAGGGGTATGTTCTGAAAAGTGTTGCCGAAGTAAAGGCCGTAGCCGCCGCGGATGACATGCTTCGCGTTCCCACGGAGGTCCCAGGCAAAGCCGATGCGCGGCTGGATTCCTCGATTGTCATCGTGCGGAATGTCGGAGGCGAATGGGTTCGCGATCTGTCTTAACAAGAGGAAAGCGCGGCTCTGCGACTGTAGATTCCCGCCATACAGGCCGATGTCTTTATCCCACCGCAGCCCGGCATTCAGCGTGAAGCCCCGCCGGACCTTCCAGTCGTCTTGGAAGTAGGTGCCAAACATTTTGGGTCCCTTGTCGAAAAAGCGTGGGTCTCCGGCAGCGCCCGCCATCGCGGTCACTGCACCGGGAGTGGCGAATCCCTGCGGGTAAGTGCAACCGGCCGAACCGAGAGTGCAGCCAGTGTCACCGATAATCTTCGACGGCAAGTCCTGAAACGTCAGTGAAGGCACCGGGGTAAACTCGAAGAACCCTCCTAGCTCAGGGATGGCGACGTAATCGACACCGAACTTAAGCGTGTGAAGGGCATGCGTCACGGATATATCGTCCTTGAACTGCCACTTCTTCTGGATGGATTCCTGGGGAACGTTACCGTTCGTGCCGAAATAGATCAAGTTCGGAAAGTTGATCGTGAATTGGGATTTCTGCGCCGTGTCGATCAGGTTGTTCCAGTATTGGTACCCCGCCGTGAAAGCATTGATGACTTTCACGTGAACAGTGAATTGAGCGTGAAGTTAGAGACGATCAGCTTGTTCGTG
>WNGJ01006492.1_pt1 | contig 12387 bp, 10 predicted proteins | sample 5400611 | NCBI WGS metagenome assembly WNGJ01 (sample SAMN13153375, study PRJNA577476) | soil metagenome | isolation source: 40 cm soil or saprolite under Garry oak tree replicate 1 | place: USA:California | collected 2016-06-15
ATCGCGGCAGGGTCGGCTCGGTCCTCGTCGCGGCGTTTCAGTCCGAGCCGAACATCGATTTCGTCGGCGGTATTGGGCGCGGTGACGACCTGGCCGCGTTCCTGCATGAGAAACGACCGCAGGCGCTGGTCGACTTCACACGCCCATCGGAAGCAGTGCACAACGCGCTGGCGGGGGTCGCCGCGGGGGCTTCTCCCGTGATCGGCACCACGGGGCTGTCGGCGTCGGACATCGACAAGCTGGAAACCGCGTGCAAGGCTAAGAGGCTGGGCGGCATCGTCGCGCCGAATTTCGCGGTCGGCGCCGTGCTGATGATGCACCTGGCGGACATCGCGGCACCGCATTTCGACGCGGTCGAGATCATCGAGATGCATCACGCCGCGAAGCTCGACGCGCCATCGGGGACGGCGCTGTCGACGGCGCGCCGCGTGGCGGCGCGGCGAAAGGGCAAGAGCTTCGAGTACAGGAAGGCGGAAAAGGAAACGCTGCCTGGCACCCGAGGTGGGGAGGAGGGTGGCGTCGCGGTGCACAGCGTGCGCCTGCCCGGCTTCGTCGCGGACCAGGAGGTCATCTTCGGCCTGCCCGGCCAGACCTTGACGATCGCGCACCGGACCACGAGCCGCGAGGCTTACGTCCCTGGCGTCCTACTCGCGATACGCAAGGTCACGAGCGAGCCCCGGTTCTATCGCGGACTCGACCAGCTCCTCGGCCTCAGTGTTGATTAGTCCGCCCGACAAAAGTAAACTGGCCCCGTGCCCACCTCCAAGCGATTAAACGTTGCTGTCGTCGGCGCGACCGGCATGGTCGGCAACGAAATGCTGCGCGTACTGTCGCAGCGCGAATTCCCGAGCGAGCGCGTCATCGCGCTGGCGTCCGAGCGATCGAAGGGCATGACGGTGCCATACAACGGAAGCTCGATTCAGGTCGAGGAGCTCAACGAGTCCGCGTTCAAAGGCATCGACGTCGCGCTGTTCGCGGCCAGCGGTGACATCGCATTGATGTACGGTCCGCAGGCAGCGGAATCGGGGGCTCTGGTCATCGACAACAGCTCGGCCTGGCGGATGAAGCAAAACGTGCCGCTTGTCGTCCCCGAGGTGAACAGCGACGACATACGCGACAACGAAGGCATCATCGCCAACCCGAACTGCTGCGCCATTCCGCTGACGGTGATCCTGAACCCGCTGAAAAAGAAGGCGGGGCTGGAGAGGGTGCTGGTCGCCACGTACCAGTCAGCGTCGGGTGCGGGGCGGGCCCTGGTCGATGAGCTCGAGGAGCAGACGAAGGCCATCGCGGCCGGCGAGGAACCATCCGCATCGGTGTACCCGTACCAGCTTGCCTACAACGTCGTCCCGGGTGGATGGCGTCCGGAGGCTGACGGCTACAACGAAGAGGAGGTCAAGATCGTCAACGAGACGCGCAAGATCCTTCACGAGCCGGAGCTTCGCATCACAGCGACCTGCGTACGTGTGCCCGTGCCGGTTGGACACGGCGAGTCAGTGTTCATCGAGACGACCGAGAAGATCAGCGCAGACGAGGTGCGGGAGCTGCTGTCGACCTCGCCCGGAATTGCGGTCCAGGACGACCCGCACGCAAGGCTGTATCCGACACCGCACGGGGTTGCCGGGAAGGACGAGGTCTACGTCGGCCGGATCCGCGACGACGCGTCCGCCAGACACGGTCTTGTTTTGTGGATCGTCTCGGACAACCTGCGCAAAGGCGCGGCGCTGAATGCGGTGCAGATTGCGGAGCAAGCCATCGAGATGGGTGTGCTGGCGGCCGGCGCCGCCCGCAATCGCCCGTCGAGCGGTCAAGCTTGAGAGGAGGCCATTAAGAGATGAGCAAGGAAATCGGACGTCTGCTGACCGCCATGCTCACGCCGTTCAAGGCCGACGGAACGGTCGATTACGCCGCGGCCGAGAAGCTCGCCGTCATGCTCGTCAACGACGGTTCGGACGGCGTCGTCGTCTCGGGCACGACCGGTGAGTCGCCGAGCCTCAGTGACGCGGAGAAGATCGAGCTCCTGAGAGCCGTCAAGAACGCGATTCCCGGCAAGAGCGTCGTCGCCGGCACCGGAAGCAACAACACCCATCACTCAGTCGAGCTTTCGGAGCTCGCAATGAAGGCCGGCGCGGACGCCCTGCTCGCGGTCGTCCCTTACTACAACAAGCCGCCTCAGGACGGCATGTACCAGCACTTCAAGGCGATCTCCGAGGTCGGCCCGACGATCATGTACAACATCCAGGGCCGCACGGCCGTGAACATGACCGCCGCGACGACGCTGCGCTGCGCCGAGCTGCCCGGAATCATCGGAGTCAAAGAGGCAAGCGGCGACCTGGACCAGATCGGCCTCGTGTGTGCGAGCAAGCCTGACGGATTCAAGGTGTGGAGCGGCGACGACAGCTGGACCCTTCCGATCATGGCGGTGGGCGGCCACGGCGTTATCTGTGTCGTGTCGCACATTGCGGGACGATCGATGGCTCGCCTGATCGAGGCTTACCGCAAGGGCGAGAACGATGTGGCGCGTGACATCCACCACGGGTTGCTTCCCGTGATCAAGACCCTGATGACCACGGCCGCCAACCCGGTTCCGATCAAGTCGGCCCTGAACGCGATGGGTTTCAACGCGGGACCGTTCCGCCTTCCGCTCGTTCCCCTCACCGATGATCAGCTCAAGTCGGTGTTGAAGACGATTTCTGAAGCAGGCGAGTACATCACCTTTGCCAAGCCCGGGGTGAAAGTCGCTTAGCGCCCCCACGGAGCTGATCCGGCTCCACGAAGTCATCCGGTCGTGCAAGAACTGCGGGCTCCATGCCACTCGCACGCAGGCGGTGCCAGGCGCCGGCCCATGTCCCAGCAACATCCTCATCGTGGGCGAAGCGCCAGGCTTCAACGAGGACCGGCAGGGGGAGCCCTTCGTCGGCGCGGCGGGAAAGCTGCTCGACACGCTGCTCAACCGCATCGGCCTGAGCCGAGCCGACGTCTACATCACCAATGTGCTCAAGTGCCGGCCGCCGATGAACCGCGACCCGATGCCGAATGAGGCTGAGGCCTGCTCGCCATACCTGAAGCAGCAGCTCGACCTCGTCAGACCGAAGGTGGTGCTGATTTTGGGCCGGCACGCGCTCGAGCGCCTGATGCCGGGCCAAGGCTCGATCTCGCGCATCCACGGCAGCCTGATCCGGCGTGGCGACATCGCGTACGTGCCGCTGTACCACCCGGCCGCCGCGCTGCACAACGGCTCGCTCGTCGCGGACCTGGAGCATGACTTCGACCAGGTGAAGCGGTACCTCGACCAGGTCCTGGCGCCGCCACCGCCACCGGTGCCCGTGCCGGCGCCCAAACAGGAATCGGAACAACTCCGCCTGCTGTGACAATCTCCACGAACTCAGAGCCTGCGGCGTGAGTTCGCGGGGACCCCGAAAAACGTCCCGCCTCCGATATCTCCCGCTCGGCGGCCTCGGCGAGGTCGGCATCAACATGTGGGCGCTGGAGTGGGAGGGCAAGGTCCTGGTCGTCGACTCAGGGCTCATGTTCCCGCAGGAGGACATGCTCGGCATCGACCTCGTCCTGCCGGACATCTCCTACCTCCTGCATGGTGGCCGCGAGGTGGTCGGCATCTTTCTGACGCACGGTCACGAGGACCACATCGGTGGGCTTCCATTCGCGCTGAAGAAGTTGAACGTCCCTGTGTTCGGCACCCGATTGACGCTGGGACTGCTCAAGCCGAAGCTGAAAGAGCACCGCATCCTCCGCGAGTCCGACCTGCGCGAGGTGAGAGTGGGGGACGCGGTGCAGCTCGGTCCATTTCGAGTCGAGACGATCGCGGTGTGTCACTCGATACCGGACGCGGTGGCGCTTTCTATCGATACGCCGGTGGGTCGCGTCGTCTACACGAGCGATTTCAAGCTTGACCCGGCGCCGCCGGATGGCCTGCCCACCGATATGGGCCGATTCCGCCGCCTGGGCGACGAGGGCGTGTTGCTGCTGCTCAGCGACTCGACGAACGCGGAGCGCGAAGGCCGTTCGGGTTCGGAGCGCGACCTTCATGCCGCCTTCCAGAAGATCTTCACAGATGCGCCCGCCCGAATCGTGGTCGCGAATTTCGCGTCGAACATCCACCGGATTCAGCACCTCGTGCGCATGGCGGCGCAGTTCGGCCGCCGAGTCGCTGTCGTCGGCCGCAGCCTGCGCGAGAACTTCAGAACGGCGCGCGAGCTTGGCTTCCTCGCCGTGCCGGACGGCGTCGCCGTCGCACTTGCCGATGTGGACAAGGTTCCGCCATCCAAGCTCCTGCTGCTCACGGCGGGCAGCCAGGGAGAGCCCATGTCTGCCCTGACTCGGTTTGCGGCGCAAAGCCATCCGTTCCTCAACGTGCGCAAAGACGACTGGGTCGTGATCTCAGCACGACCCATCCCAGGAAACGAGCGCATGGTCCACCAGACCGTGAACAACCTCTACCGCCACGGAGCGCGGGTGTTTTATTCCGAGGTGGGCAACGTGCACGTCACGGGCCACGCGCAGCGCGGCGAGCTGCGAGAGATGCTCGATGCGGTCCGGCCTCGATTTTTCATCCCAGTCCACGGCGAGTACCGCCAGCTGCTGCTTCATTCGGAGCTGGCTAAAGAGGCCGGCCTGGCGGCGGACCAAATCGTGGTCGTGGAGGACGGCGAGACAGTCGAGCTCGACGCTGAGTCGATGACGCGTGGCGAGAAGATCAGCACCGGTCTCGTTTATGTCGACGGCCTTGGCGTGGGTGACGTAGAGCAGGTGGTGCTGCGGGATCGACGTCACCTGGCTGAGGACGGCATCCTGGTCGTGACTCTGGCGGTCGATCGCCACACGGGCAGGGCGCGCGCAGGCCCTGACCTTGTCTCCCGGGGTGTAATCGAGCCTGAGCTTTCGACACGACTCATGGCCGACGCGCGGGCCGCCGCGTTGGAGAGCATCGCGCGATTGACCGATGCCCATCCAGAGCTGAGTTTGCTGCAGGAAGCGATCCATGATGCGGTGTCGAAGGTGATCTACAAGCAGACCCGCCGCCGTCCTATGGTGATCCCGGTTGTGACGGAGATATGAAGCTCCCGCCTTTGGCGCTGGTCGCGCCAAGCCTGTGTCCGCGTTGCGATCAGCCCGCGATGATGCTCAACCATTCAGAGGAGGCGCGCTGCGCCCATTGCGGGTTGCAGATTCATCAATGCGCGAACTGTCGCGGCATCGCAGGTCCGTTCGACCGCTACTGCGGGTTTTGTGGCTTTGAGATGGTGCAGGGGGAGAAGAGGCCGCTGTGGTGGCGGCTGTGGTTCCTGGCCGCGCTGCTGCCGGTCGCGCTGGGACTTGCGTACGGGATCGCGCAAGCACAGGTGCACCGCTAGCGCACCGTAACGCGTCAGGCCCGGATAGTCCGGACTAACCGGGCATCTGGCTTCGGAGAACGCCGGATAGTCCGGACTATCCGTAAGTGTCGCCTAGCGGTTCAGTCTCTGACCACACTCCACGCAGAAGCTGTGCCGCCCGAGGTTGTGGTGCCCGCACGACGGACAGACCAGCCGCCGCGGCGGATCCGCCTGCAGCCAGCGCTCGTTCTCCCGCCGGTACCAGATGCCGTCCTCTGGCCCCAGCATCCAGCGCCTGCCCTCGTTGTCGAGCACAGCCAGATCTCGTACCGCGACGCGAAAGGCACGCGGCGGCAGGGTGCCGGTCCGACGCTCATCGACCAGATACCTGTATCGGATCTCGGCTTCAGCGAATGGATCGACCGCCACGCACGAGAGTATGCGGCCCGCGAAAGGGTAGAATCCAATCGGCTCAAGGGCCCGCAGCATGCGTCGCACCACATCCCGAAGCTCATCTCGATCTGGCGCCCGTCGCGCATCCGCCTCGCGTTCCAAACGGAGCAAGCGCGTCGCGCGGCCGCGCCTGACATCCCGTCAGGTTCGGGAGATTCTCGGCGTCCTGCTCATGCTCGCCGCCCTCCTCGGTTTGCTGGCGATCGCAAGCCGCGCGCCTTCGATCCTGCAGGGCGTCCGCGATGGCATGGTCTTCGAGTTCGGCGTCGCATGGTTCGTTCCCGTGGCGGCTGCTCTCGCCCTCGGCGGCTATCTCCTCTGGCCCAAAGCGCCCCGGCCGCGCACGGTCGACCTGGTCGCGGGCCTCGTCGCCGTGCTCTCCCTCGTCGGACTGTTCGGCCTCGCGGGTGGCGGGGGAGGTTCGCTCGGTCGCGGGATCGACAGTTCGCTGGACGGACTGGTCGGTTCGGTTGGGTCATGGGCGTTGCTCGTCGCAGGCCTGGTCATAGGGCTCATCGTGACCATCCATTTCAGTCCCGGCGCCTTGCTCGCGACCGCGGTCGGCGCGGCTCGCGCCGCCTACGCCGAACGCGCGAGGATTCGCGACCTCGTCGCCGTGCCCGCATCGGAGAAGGCCAAACCGGCCAGGGCCGCGACCGCGTCGTCTGATCTCCTGACCCGCTCGGCTGCGAGCTTCGCTACCGCGCCGGCCTCGCCGGATCAGCCGAGATTGTGGGATGTCGACGAGCCGGAGGAGCGGGCCGAGAGGAACCACCAGCCCGAGCCAGGGGCGGTCCGCGGGGATGAACCGCTCGCGGCACCCGCACACCCGACCGCGCCTGCGCCGGTGCTGCACGTCATCGCCGAGCCCGAGGACGACGTGCCCCAGATCGACTGGAAGCTGCCCTCGATTGCGCTCCTCGACACCGTGACCGCCCGGCGCGAGCGGATGGCGGATGAGATCAAGCGCAACGTCAGGGTCATCGAGAGCACCCTTCAGACGTTCGGCGTCGAGTGCAAGATCGTTGGTGTCAACCCGGGCCCGGCTGTCACGCAGTACGAGGTGCAGCCTGGGCCGGGCGTGCAGGTGAAGCGCATAACGGCGCTGCAGAACGACCTGTCGCTGGCCCTCGCGGCTGCGCCCCTTCGAATCGAAGCGCCGATACCTGGCAAGTCAGCGGTCGGCATCGAGGTGCCGAACAAGTCGGCGAGCCTCGTCACGATCCGCGAGGTGATCGAGACCGCGGCCTTCCGTGAGGGCACCAACAAGCTGGCGCTCGGGCTGGGCAACGATGTGTCGGGTCAGTCGATCGTGGCTGACCTGACGCGCATGCCGCATCTGCTCATCGCCGGGGCGACCGGGCAGGGCAAGAGCGTGTGCATCAATGCGCTCATCACAAGCCTTCTGTTCCAGGTCACACCCGACCACCTGCGCTTGCTTCTCATCGATCCCAAACGGGTGGAGCTGACCGGCTACAACGGCCTCCCACACCTCGCGTTGCCGGTGCTCGTCGAGTCGCACCAGGCGGCGGCAGCATTGCGCTGGGCGGTCGCCGAGATGGACCGACGCTACAAGCTGTTCTCGGCCGAAGGCGTCCGCAACATCGCGGCGTACAACGAGAAGGCCACGCAGAAGCTCGCACGCACGCTCCCGTACATCGTGATCGTGATCGACGAGCTGGCGGACCTGATGATGGTCGCCGCGGGCGAGATCGAAGAGCTCATCTGCCGCATCGCGCAGCTCGCGCGCGCGGTCGGCATCCACCTGATCATCGCCACACAGCGACCGTCTACCGACATCATCACGGGCCTCATCAAGGCCAACATCCCGTCGCGTATCGCGTTTGCAGTCGGCTCGCAGGTCGACAGCCGCGTCATTCTCGACACCGGTGGCGCCGAGAAGCTGCTGGGCCGCGGCGACATGTTGTATCAGCCGGTGGACGCGGGCAAGCCGACCCGCATCCAGGGCGCTTTCGTGAGCGACCCGGAGGTCGAAGGCGTGGTCAACTACTGGAAGTCGCAGGGCCCGCCCCGATACATGGAAGAGATCCTGGAAGAGGGCGCAACCTCCGAGTGGGACGGGGAGAAGAGGGAGGAGCGCAAGCTCGACCCGCTTTTCGCGCGTTCGGCGCGTGCGGTCGCCGCCGAGGGTGCTGCTTCCGTCTCGCTCGTGCAGCGCAAGTTCAACGTCGGGTACTCGCGCGCGGGCCGGATCGTCGACCAGCTCGCCGAGCACCGGGTGGTCGGCGGCTATCAGGGTTCGAAGTCGCGTGAGGTCTTGATGACCCTTCCCGACGTCGACGAGCTGTTGGAGCGCCTCGGTATCGAATGACGCAGGGTCCCGGTCGCGGATCCTCGCCCGTGAACCATCGACGGCCGCAATCTCGGCCGATGGGCGCGCGTCAACGCGGGAATTCTCGTCGCAAACTTCTCCGTAGCCAGGTGAACATCCCGAACGCTCTCACGATCAGCCGGCTGGTCGCCATCCCGGTGCTCATGGCGCTCCTGCTCGTGCGTTTTCCCGGTCACGATCAGGTCGCGGCCGCGCTTTTCATCGCCTTCTCGCTGACCGACACCGTCGACGGTCAGCTGGCCCGCCGCAGCGGGACCGTCACCGACCTCGGAAAGTTCCTCGATCCGCTCGCCGACAAGCTTTTCGTGCTCGCCGTGCTGATCGTCCTGGTCCAGGAAGGCCTGGTTGCCGCCTGGGTCGTCGTCGTGATCTTTTCCCGCGAGCTGATCATCACGATTCTTCGTTCTGTCGGCGCCAGCCAGGGGCGCGTCATCTCGGCCGCACCCCTTGGCAAGACGAAAACGGTGATGCAGATGGCTGCGGTCACGCTGCTCATCCTCCAGCGGCCTTACCCGGTGGTGGTCCCGCTCGCGGACGTGGCGGTTGCGGTGGCCGTCGTGTTCACGTTGGGGAGCGGTCTGGACTACCTCTGGCGGTTCCGCTACCTGCTCGGCCCATTCGATACATCGCGACTGCGCCCAGGACCGGCCGGCGGGGCGCCTGAAGCATCGCCGGCCGCCGACCTGGGTCAAGTTTTGCGTGCGAACGGTCTAACCGTTTCCGTGGCCGAGTCATCGACCGGGGGCATGGTCGGCGCTTTGATCACCGACGAGGCCGGAAGCTCGATCTATTTCCTGGGTGGGGTGATCGCCTACTCGAACCAGGCCAAGGAGCGTGAGCTGGGCGTTTCACGCGAGCTTCTGGACAGCGTCGGGGCGGTGAGCCGCGAGGTCGCCGAGGCGATGGCGACCGGGGTGCGCCAGCGTTTCGGCACGAACCTGGCCGTGTCGGTGACGGGCATCGCCGGACCGGCGGCTGACGCGTCGAGCAAGCCGGTCGGTCTGACCTACATCGCCGTGGCGACCGAGACGCGCTGCTCGTCACGCCAGTTCAACTTCACAGGCGACCGTGCGTCCAACCGCCGTCAGGCCGCGAACGAAGCTTTGCGGATGCTGACCGCCGAGGTCCGCAGCATCCGCCAGGCGAGCCCTTGACCGCCAAACACATGTTCGCTAGACTCTCCCAAACCGGCCTGTAAAGAACGTTGATTCCTAACCCTCGACGTAGAACACTCGCCGCAACGACCTAGGAGGATTGACTGCAAGTGGACAAAGACAAAGACAAAGACAAGGAACGGGATAAGGCCCTTGAGGAGAAAGGCAGAGCCCTCGATTCGGCCATGTCCCAGATCACGAAGAGCTATGGCAAAGGCGCGATCATGAAGTTGGGGGAGCACTTTGCGCAGCGCAGCGAGGTAACCGCCATTTCCACAGGTGCGCTGCCTCTGGACCTGGCGCTCGGAGTGGGGGGTATCCCGCGCGGCCGGGTGACCGAGATCTACGGTCCGGAGTCGGCCGGCAAGACCACCCTTGCCCTGCATGTCATCGCGGAGGCGCAGAAGGCTGGCGGCGTCGCGGCGTTCGTCGACGCGGAGCATGCCCTCGACCCGCTCTACGCGTCGCGGATCGGCGTCAAGATCGACGACCTCTTGATCAGCCAGCCGGACACCGGCGAGCAGGCGTTGGAGATCGTCGAGGTGCTGGTCCGCTCGAACGCCGTCGACGTGATCGTCATCGACTCGGTGGCGGCTCTGGTGCCGAAGGCTGAGATCGAGGGGGAGATGGGCGACTCGCACATGGGCCTCCAGGCGCGCCTCATGTCCCAGGCGCTGCGCAAGCTCACCGCGGCGATCTCCAAGTCGAACTGCGCCGTGATCTTCCTCAACCAGCTGCGCGAGAAGGTCGGGATCATGTTCGGCAACCCGGAGACGCAACCCGGGGGCCGGGCGCTGAAGTTCTACTCCTCCGTGCGCCTCGACATCCGCAAGGTCGAGGTCATCAAGAACGGCCTCGACTCGGTCGGCAACAGGGTGAAAGTCAAAGTCGTCAAGAACAAGGTGGCGCCGCCCTTTCGCTCCGCCGAGTTCGACATCCTCTTCAACGAAGGAATCTCGCACGAGGGAGCGTTGATCGACGCGTCGATCGAGTACGGGATCCTCGAAAAGAGCGGCACCTGGATGTCCTACGGCGACCAGCGGCTCGGCCAGGGTCGGGACAACGTCCGCAACTATCTGCGCGAGAACCCGACGCTGTGCGCCGAGATCGAGTCGAAGGTGCGCGAGAAGGCGGCTGTGGCGGCCGCACCGCTGCGCACCGCTGCACCCCTCAGGTCGCCGGCAGGTGCACCTGAGGAGTTCTAAGAAACCGGTGGCCGGGGCCCTCGATGCTGGGCTCCGGCTCGTCGCTCAGCGAAGCCACTCCCGGTTCGAGTTGCGCCGCAAGCTGGGACGGCGCGGGTATGACGAGGCGGAAGTCGACGCCGCCGTCGCTCGGCTGGTCGAGCTCCGGTACCTCGACGACCGGCTGTTTGCCGAGGGGCATGTGAGGCGGCGCTCCGCAACCCGAGGCCCACTGGCGCTGTCCGCCGAGCTGGCGGCACGCGGTATCGACCGCTCCCTGGCCGACGGAGCCGTCCAGGGTTTCGACCCCGAGGCCCAGCTGGCGGCCGCGACCAGCCTGGTGGAGAGGCTGGCAGGCCGGAAGTCGTTCGCAGGCTACAGAGAGTTGCTTGATTCTGCCGGTGCGAAGGTGCTCCGCCGCGGATTCTCACCCGGGACCGTTCGGACGGCCTGCCGGGCGGTCTGGGAGAGGACGACCACCACCCGAGAAGCCTAGAATTTGCTGCACGCGGGCCCACTCTGAGGCCCGCAAGTCATAGAGCCAACCCCAGGCGGGACCCCCTCTGAGTCCTGCCGTGGTCACGCACTTTGACAATCGAATTAACGAGGTGCATGTCATGTACGTCTACGTCTACGTATTGCTAGTGGTGGTGGCAGCGGTGGCCCTCGCAGCCGGTTTCGGAGTGGCTTATCTGCTCCTCAAGCGCCGGCAGAGCGACGGGAGTCACGTCATGGAGCTCAAGGCTCAGCAGAGCTTGTCCGAGGCCGAAACTCAGGCCAAGGAAAAGCTCCTGGAGGCCAAAGAGGAAGCCGTCAAAATCCGCACCGCCGCCGAACAGGAAGCCCGTGAGTATCGGGCACAGTCGCAACAGATCGAAAAGCGTCTTCTTCAGAAAGAGGAGAACCTCGACCGCAAGGGCGAGGACCTCAATCACCGCGAACGCGACATCTCCAACCAGCAGAAGGCGCTGGACGAGATCAAGGCTCAGCTCGAAGACAGCTACCGCCAGCAGGAGAAGGAGCTCCAGCGCGTCGCCAACATGACGCGTCAGGAGGCCCAGGGCATCTTGATGGCCCAGGTGGAGCAGGACCTGCGCAACGAAGTCGCGCGCAAGGTCCGCGAATCCGAGCTTGCAGCACGTGACGAAAGCGAGCGTCGGGCTCGGGAAATCGTGACCGAGTCGATTCAGCGCGTCGCCGCCGACCAGACCGCCGAGATCTCAGTCTCGGTGCTTCCGTTACCGACCGATGAGCTGAAGGGCCGGATCATCGGCAAGGAAGGGCGCAACATTCGCGCACTCCAGCAGGCCACGGGGATCGACCTCATCGTGGACGACACCCCCGAGGCGGTGATCATCAGCGGCTTTGACCCGGTCCGCCGCGAGGTGGCCAGGGTCGCGCTCAACAAGCTCATAGTGGATGGGCGCATCCATCCGGCGCGCATCGAAGAGATCGTCGCCAAGTCCCGCCAGGAGGTCCTGCAAAGGGTCAAGGAGGAGGGTGAGGCGGCGGTCCTGGAGCTAGGCCTCCAGGGTCTGCACCCCGAGGTGGTTCGCCATCTCGGAATCCTGCGTTTCCGCACCAGCTACGGACAGCAGGTGCTGAACCACTCCAAAGAGGTGGCGCATCTCGCCGCCATGATGGCGTCCGAGATCGGCGCCGACGTTCGGATCGCGAAGCTGTCGGGCCTCCTCCACGACATCGGCAAGGCCATCGACCACGAGGTCGAAGGGTCACACGCCGTGATCGGGGCGGACCTGCTCCAGCGACACGGGGTTCCCGCCCAGGTCGTTCACGCAGTGCGCGCGCACCACTACGACGAGGAACCGCACAGCATCGAGGCGCTTCTTCTCATCGCCGCCGACGCGATTTCAGCGGCGCGCCCCGGGGCGCGCAGGGAGTCGCTCGAG
>WNGJ01010991.1_pt1 | contig 12387 bp, 9 predicted proteins | sample 5400611 | NCBI WGS metagenome assembly WNGJ01 (sample SAMN13153375, study PRJNA577476) | soil metagenome | isolation source: 40 cm soil or saprolite under Garry oak tree replicate 1 | place: USA:California | collected 2016-06-15
GACGAGCTCCCGCTGGAGATCCACGATGAGCGCTGTGGCGAGCCCGAGGTAGTCCTCCAGGGTCGCGACGCCGCGGTCGAGAACGGCCACGTGGAGGGGTTGGCGGGACACGGCGACGCTTGGAGCAAGCCTCGTACCAGTTCGAGAAGGGCATGCATGCAACCTTTGGTTGCAACATTGCGAGAAAGGGCAGCGACGCCTGACGGCGGCGATCCGTCGCGCCGGTCGGCGCCTCGGGCCCAGGGCTTTTTTGCGAGGAGGAATCGTCCTCCCGCCCGGGGCCTACGGCCTCGTATGCGTGCTAGAAGTCCGCGATCGGGATGTCGAGGAACGCGCCGCTCGGTGAAGCAGCGCAGCTCGGTCCACTGCCCCGGGGCGGGCAGGCATCGCAGCAGCTACCGCAGGTGCCGGGCGTCCCCTGCTTGTCCAGGCAATGCTGCGCGGTGCTCTTGATCTTGCGCCGAAACCGAAGCGGGGTTGAACACCGTATCGACGTCTCGAATGTCGATCTCGCTGCCAGCGCTGATCACGCCCGTCGCAGCGCCAGAATCAACCGCGCTGTAGTAGTCGGGCCGGCTGCTCGCCTCACGCGGAGACCGTATTGACCCCCGAATTACCCGGGATGTACCGTTGCTGCTCCGGCGTACCAGTCCGATTCGTCGCTCGAGGAAAGGAGATGGAGATGCGCAAGTTGGTACTTTCGTGGAGTTTCGCCCTCGCGGTAGTCGCGCTCGTGCCGGCTGCTACGGGCGCCCGACCGATCAAGCAGCCGTTGCACCCGACCGGGGTCGACGCGAACGCCGAGGGCATGGCCGTGGCGTCGATCCACGCCAAGCGGAACCGGGGAACGTTCCGTGTTCGCGGGCGCAACCTGAAGCCCGGCACGACGTACGGGATCAGCGTCGCGGGTGTGCGGATCGGGAGTCTCACCACCAGCACGGCCGGCGCGGGGGTGGCTCGCTTCAGCAGGCCGCCGCGTGGGAACGCGCAGCCCCTCGGGGTCGACCCGCGCGGCAAGCTGATCGAGGTGAGCGACGACCAAGGCGAGGACGTGATGGAAACCGAGATGCCCGACGACGGCGAAGACCAAGGCAACGTGCAGTGCTGCCTCGCGGACGACGACGGCGCCGAGTGCGAGGAGACGACGGCCGATGAGTGTACGGCCGAGGGCGGCACGAATCTGGGCGCCGGCACCTGCTTTCCGAACCCCTGCCCGACGAGCCCGCCGACCCCGGACATTCAATGCTGCCGACCCGACCACGACGGGCCCGAGTGCGAGGAAGAGGGTGCCGCAGAGTGCAGCGCCAAGGGCGGCGTGGATATGGGCGCCGGCAGCTGCGAGCCGAATCCGTGCGCGTCGACGCCGCCCAACGTCGTGCGCTGTTGCATCGCGCAGGGCGATGAGGGCGATCAGGAGGGCGAGACAGAGAGTGAGCCGCCGGAATGTCAGCAGCTCACCCCGAGCGACTGCACCGCGGAACGCGGCACAGCGATCGGCGCGGGGTCGTGCGATCCGAATCCGTGCGTGTCTTCGCCGAGCGGCGCGTTTCTCAACTGATCTGAAAGAGGGCGCAGAAGGCAGCGGGGCGAGGAGGGCTATCGATCTCCTCGTCCCGCTGATCCGACGAGATCGCCCGCGAGGGGGCGCGCCGGATGCTCGTGGCGGCTGGAGACCGAGGTCCCCGCGAGTCAGATGTTTGACACACCAGGGCCCGCGAGCTCCGGGCATTCAAGCACCACGGCCGCCAAGTCGATACCACTTGAGGACGACCGTCATGCCCGCCGACGCAGGTACACCGACACCGGACGGGCGCCCCGCGCGTATCTCGCTCGTCGAGGACGCCGCGATAGGAATCCGGGCTCTCCTGATCGACGACAATCCCTTTGACCGGGAGCTCGCATGCCGGGCGCTGCGGGGACTGCCCGTACCGCCCGGGCCGGTCGAGCTCGCCTGTGCGGGGGACTGGGCCGAGGCGCTGCCGCACCTCGAGGCCGGCGGGTTCGACCTCATGCTGCTCGACTATCACCTGCCCGGTCTGATGGGCCTCGACATCCTCCGGGAGCTGCAGGGGCAAGCTCACCCCCCGGTGATCATGATGACCGGGCAGGACGACATCGCGACGGCGGTCGAGACCTTGCGGGCGGGGGCGGCCGACTACGTCCCGAAGACCGCCGACTGGGGTCCCGCCCTCTGCCTCGCGGTCGAGCGGGTCCTCGAGCGCGCCCGTCTCGAGCGGGAGCTGGCCGAGTCCCGGGCCCAGCTGGCGGCCCACGCCGCCGAGCTGGAGGAGACGGTGACCGCGCGCACCGCGGTCGTACGCGCGCAGGCCACCGAGATCGAGGCGCTCTACCTCGAGGCCGAAGAGGCGGCACGCCTCAAGGCGGAGATCGTGTCCAACGTCTCCCACGAGCTGTGCACGCCGCTCAACATCATTCTGGGATATGCGGAGCTCCTCGGGGAGAGCCTCCCACCGGATGGCGCACCGGATGCCGGCGACATGCTCGAGAAGATCCGCACCCAGGCGGAGCGACTCCACCAGCTCGTGGAGTCGCTCCTCGCCTTGAACCGCCTCAATGCCGGGAGCGAGAGCGTCCGGGTGTCTCGCTTCACGCTTGCAGAGTTGATGGAGGAGCTGCGCGGCAGCGCGGTCACGCTGAATGCGGAGCGGCAGCTGACCGTCGCGTGGAACGTGGCATCGGAGCCGTGCGAGGTCGAGAACGACCGCGAGAAGGTGCGGGCGATCGCCTACCACCTGGTGAGCAACGCCATCAAGTTCACGGCCGTCGGCCAGGTCGAGGTCGAGGCGGCGGCAACTCCCGACGGTGGGATCGTGCTGACGGTCAGTGACACGGGAATCGGCCTCCCCCCGGAGGCGAAGTCGGTCGTCTTCGACGATTTCCGCCAGCTGGACGGCTCGAGCACCCGCCGCTACGAGGGTCTCGGAATCGGGCTCGGGATCGTGAAGCGGTACACGGAGCTGCTCGGGGGCACCGTCGGTCTGGAGAGCACGCCGGGCAAGGGTACGACCATCGTCGTCCGCCTCCCTCGAGCGCGGAGCACACGCGAGGCCGAGGCGGTGCGCCTGGGGTGAACGCCCGCCCCGCCGCCGCTCAAGCGAGCGTCGGCGGCTGATTCAACAGGAGCCAGTAGAGGCCCAGCTCCGACACCGACTTGACGAACTGCTCGAAGTCGACCGGCTTGACGATGTAGCTGTTGACCCCGAGCTCGTAGCTCTCGACGACGTCGTGCTCCTCCCGCGACGAGGTCATCACGACCACCGGGATGCGTTTCGTCCGCGCATCGGTCTTGATCCGGCGGAGAACCTCGAGCCCGTCCACCTTCGGGAGCTTCAGGTCGAGGAGCACGACCTTCGGTGTGTTCTCGACGCCGCGGTCCGCGTACGCGCCGGTGGCGAAGAGGAACTCGAGCGCGGCCGCCCCGTCGCAGACGTGGTGAACCTTGTTAGCCAGGTTCTGCTTCCGCAGCGCCCTCAGCGCGAGCTCGGCGTCCGCCGGGCTGTCCTCGACGAGCAGTATCTCCACTCCCTTGAGCTCCATGCCGCACTCCTCCTTCCGCGGGAAGCGTGAAGTAGAAGGTGGCGCCGTGGTCGACCGCCCCCTCTGCCCACACGCGCCCACCATGCCGCTGCACGATTCGCTGGACGATCGCCAGACCGACGCCGGTGCCCTCGAACTCCTCGGCGCGGTGGAGCCGCTGGAAGACGCCGAACAGCTTGTTGGCGTATTCCATCTCGAATCCCGCACCGTTGTCCCTGACGAAGTACGTCGGCTCGCCCACGCTGGGGGTACAGCCGATCTCGATCGTCGCCTCGGCGCGCGTGCGCGTGAACTTCCAGGCGTTGCCGATGAGGTTCATCAGGACCTGCCGGATGAGGGTGCCGTCGGCGAGGGCCGGCGCCAGGGGCACGATCGTGACCGCCACGCGGCGCTCCGGCTCGAGGCGCCGCAGCTCTTCCACCGCGGACTGCGCCAGGGCGGTCATGTCGACGCGGGACTTCTCCAGGTCGCCTCGCCCCAGCCGAGAGAACGTGAGGAGGTCGTCGATGAGCTTCCCCATTTGCCGGGCATTCGTGCAGACCACGCCGAGGACGCGCTGGCCTTCGGCATCGAGGCGGTCGGCGTGGTCCTCGAGGAGGATGCGCGCATAGCCGTCAATGGCGCGCAACGGCGCGCGGAGGTCGTGGGAGACGGAGTAGGTGAAGGACCCGAGTGCCTCGTTCGCCGCCTCGAGCTGCAGGGTGCGCTCTTGCAGCTGCTCCTCGGCGCGTTTGCGCTCGGTCGTGTCCCAGCACACACCCGTCATCCGCAGGGCGCGGCCGTCGTCGGCGCGGTACACCTTGCCGCGCGCGCCGAGGACGTGCACGCTGCCGTCCGGCCAGACCACCCGGAACTCCGTGTCGTAGGGCGCATCCGACTCCCTGGCGTTCGCGACCTCCCGCGCCACCCGATCGCGGTCGTCGGGGTGCACAATGCGCAGGGAATCTTCGTACCGTCCCCCGAACGTGCCCGGCTCGAGCCCGAAGAGCGGATGGATGTGGTCGTCCCAGATGATGGCACCCTCGACGAGGTTCCAGCTCCAGGTGCCGACGCCCGCGGAGCTCAGGGCTAGGCTCAACCGCTCGTCGCTTTCCCGGAGTGCCTCCTCCAGGCGCTTCTGGGGAGTGATGTCGGTCGAGATGCCACACACGGCATACGGAACGCCCCGCGAGTCCATGAGGGGAAACTTGACCGAGACGTACGTGTGAATCCCGTCGTCGTGGACGACGGGCTCCTCGATCTCCAATGGCTGGCCACTCGAGAGAACCTTCATATCGTGCGCGCTGTAGGCGTCCGCCACTTCGCCGGGAAAGACGTCCTGGTACGTCTTGCCCAAGGCCTGATCTCTGGGGATGCGGAAGACCTCCTCGCACCGCCGGTTGATGAAGAGGAGGCGGCCGCTGGGGTCCTTCAGGTAGATGAGCGCGGCCGCGTTATCCAGGATCGCCCGGAACCGTTCTTCGCTCTCGCGCAATACGTGCTCTGCGCGTGTCCGCTGCCTGATCTCGCGATAGAGAAGGTAGAGTACCGCCGCGAGGAGCGCGACGCTCACGAGCGTCCCACCCAAGAGGACGACCATCGTGTGCCGCGCGTGCGCGTTTGCCTGTGCCTCCCTCTGAGCCAGAAGCGTGTGTTCCTGGTCCTTCATTGCGCCGGTGACGGACCGGATGTCGTCCATGTACTTCTTGCCGGGCACCAAGTGTGAGGAGTCCGAGACCTCGGTACGAACGAGCCTCTCGAGCTCGTCCAGGTGTCGCTGCTGGCTGGGGTTGTCCGCCGTGAGCTCGCGCAAGCTCAGGAGCCCTTGAGCGAGCGGCTCAATGGCTGTGTCACGCGGCTGCAGGTACTCCAGGGGCACCACGGCCTCGATGGCCTCGAGGACCTGGTGGGTGTGCTCGACCCAGTGCCGTCGCTCCGTGAGATCGAGCATGCTCTTGTACGCCAAGAGCCCCGCTCCGAGGAGGATGCAGAGCGCGAGAATTGATCCCGCGAGGGTCTTTCGGCCTGCGGTCACTCGCCCTGTCCGCTCGAGCCGTTCATGCCGCTCGGCGGTGCACACGGCGTGCCAAAACGGCTTCAGTGACCCCGGAGCATCGTCAAGCTTGTCTGGCCGCCGAGCGGCCCTCGGCGGTCAAGATTATGACTCGGCCGGCTCCCGGACACTTCGTGAGCGCGTCCGGGGTGAGTGCTCCGACCTCCGCGACGATGAGGTCGCCGCTGGCGGTGAAGAGCTTGCCAGGCCTCGCATAGCTCTGCACCTCGAGGGAGCCGCGCGCGAATGCCGCCGTGTCGAGCGGGACCGCCACGGCGTCGCCATACGGGTTGCTCGTGATCTGGCAGAGGAGTCGATCCCCGCGGCCGACGTCGGCCAGCACGACGGCAGGCCGCCGCTTCGCGTGCGACAGGTCCGAGAAGGGAAACGGGACGAGGACTACCGCGCCCGCTGCAGGTGCGCCCACGCCGCGTCCTCCTCCGCCCGGTCCCAGTCGGCCGCGAGCGCCCGCTCGCTCAAGAGCGCTGTCTCGGTCGCCGGGGCGCCCTCGTCGAGAATGATGACGAGCGCTCGACAGGTGGTCGGAACCCGCACCGGCTCAAGCAGCCGTACCCGGCCGTCCGGTTCGATCATTGCCTCGACGGTGGTCAGCATGGGTGCGGCCTCCGAAGGTGAGTCTACACGACGTTCCAAGGGACCGGTAGCGCCGCCGCGCCTATCGGGCACAGCGGTCCCCAAAGAGGGCCGGGAGCCGTCTCGCGCGTTGCGGGCTCCTGGCGCCTCCCGGTGCGACGTAGGGCACCACGAAGAGCCGCGAACGACGAATCTGGCTCGGCGCTCCTACCGGCGTACCACCTACAGACTCCACGTCCGCGCCTGAATCGCCTTGACCAGCTCGGCCGGGGCGATGTGGGCGAGGTAACGGCTCGTGGTAGCGAGCGACGAGTGCCCGCGCTGCGCCTGGATCAGGGAGCTGCGCGCATCAGACATAGTAGCGCTGCGACCCCGCTTCGAAACGGCACACGGTCGGAGGCGGCCCAGCACCACGCCACCACGAGAAGTACGAAATACGGTACCAGGGGAATGAGATTGAACTTCAGGAGCTCGACGATCCCGAGAACCACACCCAAGCGGGATCGTATTGGTCCGGGTGGGCTCGCTCAGGGACCTCAGGAAGACCCAAAAGGCGCGGAACGCGCCCAGGGCCGACGGCACATCGAGCGTCACGATGGGGGCATTGGCGAGCACCGTGGGCGAGAGACAGTAGAAGGAGAGTTCGTCATGGTGATTCCAGCGCCCCTACATGCAGCAGGTGCCGCCACTCGGGCAGCAAAAACTGTCGACCTCGGAGACGCAGAGCGCCGTCCAGCCGAACGACGGGTCGCAGCACGTCGGATCCTGAGCGCAGACGGCGGCGACGCAGGGGTCACTGCAGCCGGTGGGGCACTCTGCCGCGCCGGCCGTGCACACGCTGTGGCACTCGCAGCTCGGCAGGGTCGTGGTGGTGGTGCTCGTCGTGGTCGCGGTGGTGGTGGTCGGCACCTCCATGGTGGTCGTCGTCGTCTCCGAGGTCGTCGTGCTTGTCTCGGTCGTGGTGGTGGTCGTCTCGGTCGTCGTTGTGGTCGGCGCCTGAGTCGTGCTGGTGGTCGTGGAAGTGGTGGTCGTCGTGGTCGGCGCTTCAGTCGTGGTCGTGGAGGTAGTCGTGGTTGTCGTGGAGCTGCTGGTCGTGGTGGTCGGTGCCTCAGTGGTGGTCGTCGACGTGGTGGAGGTGGTCGTGGTGGATGAACACGCAAACGCCCCGCACGTGAACGCACAGCTGACGAGCCCCACGTCGCACTGCGCTATCCTGAGGGCATCCCCGATATTGCAGGCCTCGTCCCCGTTCACTTCGCAGACCTCGGGGTGACTGAACGACCCTTGGCCGCACGTGCGCAGACCCACGTCGTACTGCGCCACGATGAGTGCGTCACCGATGTTCACCGCGCCGTCCCCGTTCACGTCGCCGCACATCACTACACCAGCCCGTATCAGACTGGGCGCGACAAGGTTGACGAGCGCGGCGACACAGAGCGCCAAACCAGCCAGCGGGCTTCGTGAAAACAGCATGCGCGTAACGACGGTCGCCTCCATAGTGCGGGTCGCGCCTTTCTACGGGCAGCAGGTGCCGCCGCTCGGGCAGCAGAAGGTGTTGACTTCAGAGACGCAGAGCGCCGTCCAGCCGAACGACGGGTCGCAGCACGTCGGATCCTGGGCGCAGACGGCGGCGACGCAGGGGTCACTGCAGCCGGTGGGGCACTCTGCCGCGCCGGCCGTGCAAACGCTGGGCACTGGCAGGTCGGCTGCGTCGTCGTCGTGGTCGTGGAGGTGGTCGAAGTGGTTGTAGTCGTGGTCGGCGGCTGAGTCGTGGTTGTCGTCAACGTCGTGGTCGTGGTGGTCGTTGGCGGAGCCGTCGTAGTGGTGGTGCTCGTGCTCGTCGTGGTCGGCGTTAGCAGGTCACCACAACCGTCGCTCTACGCCTTCCGAGCGGTGGTACCGATAACACCCGTGCGACTTTGGTGTCAAGGGAAAAAATGCTGTGGACCTCGCCCCCCGGCTCCGGAGCTTGCAAGTTTGCAACCTCCTCCCACCCAAGGACGTGCATGTTGGCAATTCCCCACGAATTCCGCCTGATGGACCCGATCGGGGCCGGGCCGACGCGCCCGGAAGGCCGAGCGGACCGCTTTTCTCCTTGACGATCACGTCGAGCCCCGCAGTATGAACCCCTGCCCCTCTACCCAAGGGCTCGATGAGGGGACATAGATGAAGCTATTTGCGGCTGCGGCTGCGCTCGGCGTCCTTGCACCATCACGATTGGCGCCAGCACGGCGAGCGCCGACAAGTGCACCGGCACGAAGATCAAAGCCATCGGCGAGAAGGAGAGCCGCCTGCTCTCTGCTCGGCCAAGGAAGCGACCAAGGGCATCGCGGCGGTGGAGCCGGACTGCGACAACAAGGCCATGTCCAAATTCCAGCCGGCCTACGACAAGCCCGGCGCGTGCGGTAATTCCTCGTCGAGCGTCTGCGAGTCGATCGCCGACGACTGCCAGACCAAGGTGCGCATGGCGCTGCCCGACGGCGATGGGACGAACCCGAGCGTGTGCGAGTCCAAGCGCCTGAAGGCGGCCGGGAAGAAGGCGTCCGGAAAGCTAGTGCTACGCCAAGGCTGCCGCGAAGGGCCAGCCGGTCGACTCGGCGCCCGGCGGCTGCCTCGACAAGGCGAGCACCAGAGCGGCTGCACGGGCGACGGTAACGAGACGAGCATCGACACGCTGATCGACAACGAGTGCGTCAATCAGCTGGTCACGGTCGACGGCATGGGCCACGCGACGGGCATCTGCGCAGCGGTGGCGACGACCACCACCACCACCAGCACCACCACCACGACGACGGGGGCGACCCGTAATACCCCGCAGATGTGTCACAACATTTGCACCGCGGGCGCGCCACAGTGTGCCTCGTGCAGTGACTGCGCCAACATCGTCTGCGCTGAGGATCCGACCTGCTGCGACCCGAATTTCGGCTGGACGTCGCTCTGCGTCTCCGAAGTCGACACCTTCTGCTGCCCGAGCAACCCCAGCGAGTGCTGCGTCATGTAGAGGGGAGAGCTGCGGACCGGTAGTGGTACAGATACCCGCGCTCGCTCCGCGTCGGTGGGGCAGGGCGCTACGCCTGCTCGCGCATCGGGACGACGTCGGCGCGCTGGGGAGCGCGTTCACGTAGGAGGACAGCTTCTCGACCGCTTCGCGGAGATCGTCGTAAGAAACTCAAGAGGGGAAGATTTTAATCCGCGGGCCGCCGCCCTGTCAGCGGGGGGCCACCGACTACGTCTCTCAAGCGCGGCGCTTCATCGGCCGATACTGCGAAAGCATGAAAAGGGTACTTCTGCGTGCGGTCTTCGTGTCGCTCGCTCTGTTTGTCGGACTCTACGTCGTGGTGATCCGGCCGGCGCTCGCGCCGTCGGACGACGCCGCGCTCGCCGAGCGCGCGTTGGTCACGCCGGACGTCGCCGTCCTCGCGCACGTGAACGTCCATCAGGCGGTTTTCCTCGAGCGGTGGTTCATCGGCTCCTCCATCTTCGGCGCGGAGAAGCCCTCGCTCCTCGACGATCTGCGCGCCGCGGGGATCGATCCACGCCGTGACCTAGACGACGTCCTCTACGGTCTGTACCCCGCGGACGGTGGGGTGCGCCGGCAAGGGATCGTCCTGCTCGGTCGCTTCGATCCGGGGGCGATTGGGAAGTATCTCACGGGGCGGCTGAACGCGGTCCCGCGCGACACGTCGGGGCGCACTTCGTACGAGGTCGAGAGATCCGACCCGAATACGTGCGGCGCCGCGACGAGGTGGATCGTCACCGCCGACGCCAGATGGATATTGATCGCCGATCCGGCCTCGCACGCAGCGCTTCTCGTACGACTGACCGGCGAGCCGGCGGACGCCGCCGTCCAGCTCGCGTGGTGGCGGCCGCTCGCGCACGAAGACGTCCTCGCCGTCGCAGTGCCGGACCCGGCCACGCTCGGCTCCGCGCTCACCGAGCCGCTCCTCCAGGCGTCGGCGCACGCGGTGACCGGGAAGGCCGACGCCGTCCGTCGCGCCTATCTGGGACTCGGCGTGAAGGTCGTGCCGCCTCGCGGCAGGCTCCGCCTGGTGATCGACACACGGGACGCGAGCGGCGCGGCGAAGGACATCGAGCGCTTGCAGCAGGCGGTCGCCGAGTCGCAGGCACGCTGGGCGGACACGATGCCGACCGTCGCGGCGCTCTACCGGAGCCTTCGCGTGCGCTCCGGGGACGGCCGCAGCATCATCGAGTTCGCGGTGGACCGCGCGCTCGCGAGCAACCTGCGGCAGGTCGTCAACGAGGCCCTGGGCGCGCTGCTGGGTGGATTCGGCGTGCACGTCACGACCCCGACGGGCGCTCCGGAGAGCGAGCGCCTCGAGGAGCATCCGGCGACGTTCCAGGCGTCGATCGCCCCGAGCGCGGTGCCCGCGTACGACCCGCGGGCGACGTTCGCCGAGCAGGTCGAGCAGATGCGGGGGCCGTTCGGTCTCCGCATCGAGGGGGTTCGTCTGGGAACGGACCCGGACGTGGGACTCGAGCTCACGGTCGACGGTTTCACGGGCGGCATCCCGAACGTGACGGGCGACGGAGATCGCGCGCGCCTCTTCGTCGACAGCGTCAAATCGACGTCGGGCCGCGAGCTCGTCCGTCCCGAGCCGTGCGGCAAAGACCGCAACGCACTCCCCGCACCGTTCAAGACGCGGCTCGGAGAACGACTGAAGGCGGAGAAGACCGTCCGCCTCGTGCGCGACACCGATGCCGGCGACATCGGTTCCGTCTCCGGCCACGTGGAGCTCAGCTTACCGACGCGGACCGAGGCGGTGACCGTGTCGGGCGGCGGTCCCGCGAGCACCGTTCGGCGCGACGGTACGACGTTCGCCGTTCCGAAGATCGAGGGCGAGAGCGTTTCGTACCAGATCGCCGGCGCGAAGGATCGTGTCCTGGCCCTGCGCGGGCTGAACGGCCGCGGGCAGCCGCTCGCGCAGCAAGCGGCATTCTCGAGCGACTTCCTGTTCGGCGAAGGGGTGGCGGGCGAGAAGAGCTTCGCGGGGAAGGTCGACCGCGTGGAGGTCGTGTTCGCGACCGAGACGCAGAAGCTCGAATTTCCCTTTACCCTGACCGACGTGTCGCTCTCCGGGACGCCGGGGCACGTCTTTCCGGGTATTGCCCCGACGTTCCGTCCTTACGCGTATGCCACGCTGCAGCGAGAAGGATGGCGCCCGCTTCCGCCGCGCGGCACCGACGGGTATCGCGCTCTGGCGCGCCTCGATCCCTACGAGGTGTCGTACGACCGAGCGCAGGCGTTCTACCTCCTCAAGCTCGACTTCACCGTGAGGAGCCCGGATCTTCCCGACCTCCGCTATGCGTTCTCCCCGGCACGTCTCGATCTGAAACGCATCGAGCTGAAGGACGGGACGGTGCTCGAGCCGCCGGCGAAAGACCCGGGCGCGAAGCCGTCGGTGTTCGAGTCCACCTGGAGCCGGATCGTGCGCTTCGAGTCTTCGCCGAAGGACGGAGCGCTCGCGACCCCGCTCTGGATCCTGGTCGACACCAAGGCGAAGCCGGAAGAGCTGCAGAGCCTGCAGGGCACGCTGACCGTGCGTTTCCCGAAGGTCCTCGACACGCTGCGGATGAGCGATCTCACGGTGGGCCGCCGCCTCGAGGCGGGCGGGATGACGATCACGGTTGCGGCGCGCGGACGCGGAAGCTTGACCCTGCGAACGGATCTAGACGGTGATCAGATCATGTACGTCCGGTTGCTGAACGGCGACGGGCAGGCGGTCTACTGCTCGTCGGACGTCACGGAGGGAGCGAACGGTTCTCCACGACCAGCCCCTATTCGGCTGCTGAGATAGTGCGCGCCAGCGAGTTCGACACCCGCACGTACCCGTTCGCGCTCAACGTCCGGTGATACGGCCAAGTCGAAGACGTCCTGTGCATGGCTCTGCTCCTGCCAAGGCGCGGAGTGGGGTGGAGTAGGCGGTCGCCTGGGAAGTGCAAGAAGTGCGGCGCCCCACTCCAGTCCGGAATGTGCGCCGCCTGCGGCGCGACTTGGTTCTGATCAGAGCGGTTAGAGGTCGTCGAGTGAAGCTACGGCAGCTCGGGGCTCGCGACCGAGGCGCTGACCGGCGTTCGAGGTGCGGGGCGCCCGGACGCCCCGCGGCCGCTCACTGCGCGACCAGCCGGATCGAATGGAACTCGATCCGGAACCCCTGGATGCCCTGACTCGTGAGATAGCAGAC
>WNGJ01006494.1_pt1 | contig 12385 bp, 13 predicted proteins | sample 5400611 | NCBI WGS metagenome assembly WNGJ01 (sample SAMN13153375, study PRJNA577476) | soil metagenome | isolation source: 40 cm soil or saprolite under Garry oak tree replicate 1 | place: USA:California | collected 2016-06-15
CGCAGACCGCCGCACCCTCTTCTTCATCTTCTCCGACGGATAGCTCTACCTCTTGTGCGGTGACTTATCCACCGCGTCCCACCGCGTCCGGCCGGCGCATCCAATCGGGGAGGGAAAGCAGGCACAAAGAATCAATCGGAAATCCGCCTCCCGCGCGACACTGGCTGTATGGCTAAGCCACGCCCCGAGAAGAAGCGCGAACCCGCAGAGCCCACCGTCCTGCCGATGGAGCTTCAAGTCGGCGACCGCATCACCGACGAGACCGGCGAGTGGGAAGTCATCAGGCAACCGTACAGCACGGCGGAGGGAAGGATCGTCCACGCGCGCGTCCAGAGAATCAACGAGCCCGCCAGTTGGGAGATACGGAGTTGGGACGCTTCCAAGCGCATCAGCGTGGGGCGGGGCGACGGGGAAGTAACCGAACGCACCTAGTCCCACTACGCGGGCCAAAGGAACACCCCCCACGCGGCCAGCGCCGCCATGAGGGTCACGATTCCGCCGACTGCCATCCCGCGTTGTAATCCCGTCATGCTCTTAGCGCGAAGGACCGCGCCGAGACCCCACACACCAATTGCGGCGCCGGCGCCGATGACGACGAAGGCGAGGATCACACGGAGGGTAAGTTCACGGGAGGTGTCGCAGAGCGTTAGCCATACATCGCGATGTCTCTAACGAGCTCAGGCAAGGAAGGATTGGAGGGTGGCCACGCTCCTGCGGGCATCGCCCTCATGGCAGGAGAGGCCAGTGGCCTACTTGATGCGCGGGCGTCCAGTCCGAATCCGAATAGTGCCACTCGCGGAGTTGGGAGCCGGTGTGTCTCTCGCTCGGACCTGGATCGAAGAGCGTCCGTAGCCCGATTCTCGTGGCGGAGGTACAGGCCGATGATGCGACTCGGACGAATGGCCAGCCTCCTCGCCCTCGCCCTGCTCACCTCCGCCGCGACGGCCCACGGCGAGAGCGCGTGGGTGCTCTGGAGAACTTCTGCGCGGCGAATACGTCGGCGTGTAACAGCCGCTGAGCACGAAACTTCGATCGCGATGGAGAGGTAAGCTCATCTGGTCAGATTGGACTGATGACTAGGTTGAGTGAGAGTTGGCAGTACGGGGCTACTTCACGTCAATCGGCGGAAGAGTGGCGCGGCCTCCACCCCTCCGTTGCGCGGCCTGGAGCGACGGGCCTTGCGACGACCACGCTCGCCGAGCGGGGAGACACCGCCCCGAACATCCGCAACGCGTAGTTCTTGTTGTCCGAGTACCACAGATTCCCGAGATGTCCGCCGTACTGGAACACCTTCACCTGAGCCCCGAGGGCCTGCTTGAGGTCCCGGATCGATTGCCTCGTGGTCAAGACATCGTCCGCGTTGTGCACGATATGTACTCGTGGATTGCTGCGCAGTCGCTTCAGAATCGGCGTCAATGATCCCCGCCGGGCAAAGCTTTCCAGGTCGGTCGGGGGCCTCGCTTCATACTGCTTCCATAGCGGCACCGCCAGCCGTTGGGCGTAGTCCACAAACGTCACGCTGTTCGCATCGTGGATGCGCTTTCTGACCTCGTCCTTGGTGGCCGGACGACCGTCTCGATCGTGGATGACCTCCGTGACATAGACGAGCTCGGGCAGCACCGTCTGCATCGCCTTCGCAAACAGAAATTGAATTTCTTCTCTCGTGAACTTCGCGAACTCCGTGGTTAATCGGTCAAACGCCGCGGGATCGTCTCGGCCCTCTGTCGAGACCGCGTCCACGATCGCGAGCGCCCTCGCGATGAGCGTCGTGGATCGGTCCCGGCCGAACTTGACCTGCAGCGCGTTCCACTCATCGAGTGTCTCGAGGGCGTAGGTCAGGTCGAGCGGTGGGTTCAGCAGCAGATAGGTGTCGATCCCGAGCCGCCGCTCTTGGGCATCGATCACGCTGAGATACTAACCAGTCCCTTATTTAGTCTACACAGTTGGATCGACACCCTTTCCGTGTGCAGCAAAGACAATGCCGCCGGTAACACCGCGAATCGGCTGTGAGGCAACTACCAGGACCGCTTTCGACGGTAAACCCTACCGCGAAAGAATTACCCGCGGCGGTGACTCAGTGGCTGGCTTGCAGGTCCATACCTTCCCAGCCGGTCAAGTCCCAACGCTCCTCAGAAAATGACTCCGGTCTCAGGCGACGCGTTCGAGCGTGACCCGATAGCCCTGCTGTTCGAGCGTTTGGATGGCGCGGCGGGCAACGCGCTCGGTATGGCGGCGGTCGTAATAGTCGGCGCCGAGTTTCTTGGTAGGTCGTGTGGCGGGCGAGCACGTGATAGGCCGTGACGAGCAGACTGTGGGCGACCGCGACGATCGCCTTCTTGTGTCCACGATGCCGAAGGACGCGGCTTCACATGCGTCGCGTTCACCAGCAGGCAGGTGATACGCTCCTCGAGGACGTAGTAGACCGGCTTCCAGTAGACGCCCGTGCTCTCCATCGCGGCATGGGTCACTCCGTGGGCATCGAGCCAATCGCGCAGCGCCAGCAGATCGGCGGTCGTGGTGCCAAAGGTCTGCCTGGACCCGCTTGCCTCGCGCGTCCGGTACGCGCACACAGGCCGCGATCGTGGCCTTGTGGACATCAAGTCCGCACACGTGCTCGAATACCTGCTCCATCCCCGTGGTGCGTCAAAAATAGAAATAGGCTCGCACCGACGCATATTCCCGCATAAAAATCTGATCCCTTTTCGCGACCTTCTCCTACAGCTGGCAAGGCGGGGATTTCTGAACGAGAGTGGAGAGCGCTGACGTTTAGCTGGCGCCGGTCCTCGAGAAAGCGGAAGAGTACGCGATGATGACAGACTTTTATGAATTCAGTATCAAGGGTACAAGGCAGCGTCGATCACCGACGCCTACGGTCATGCGATGGCCGACGTGTGTGCCTGCGCGCAAGCCACAACGCCGCGGGCTGTCCTCTCGCTTTCAAGAGCGCTTTATGGGTTTAGAAACTAGGCTAGTCTAGCCAACCGAGGGTGCATGATCGCGTCCGAGGAGGCGTCGATGGCGACGAGATCGCTGGTGTCCGTGCTGGTTACCGTGCTGCTGTGTTGGGCGTTCCCCGCCTGGGGCCAGGGTTCGGCCGAAAACAACGCCAAGCAGTTGGTCGACGCGAAATGCAACAGCTGCCATCCGCTCACCGCCCGTACCGGCTCCGGATACACCCCGGAGGGCTGGAAAACGGTGATGCGGATGATGATGAATCACGGCGTGCCCGTTGCGCCGGACGAGCTCGGGCCGATGACGGACTACCTCGCCAAGATGTTTCCGGTGAAGAGGTCGCCCGCAGTCCTGGTGCCAGGCCCGATGAAAGTGTCCATTCAGGCATGGCCGGCGGCTACTCCAGGATCGCGTCCGCACGATCCGCTTGCGGCACGAGACGGGGCCCTCTGGTACACGGGCCAGATGGCGAACGTGCTGGGCCGCGTCAATCCCAAGACCGGCGAGGTCAAGGAATATCCGCTGAAGACGCCTCATTCCGGGCCCCACGGCCTAGTCGAGGACAAGGACGGCAACATCTGGTACACGGGCAACACCGGCGCGCTGGTCGGCAAGGTCGATCCGAAGACCGGCGCGGTCACCGAGTACAAGATGCCTGACCCCGAGGCGAAGGACCCGCACACCTTGGTTTTCGACCGACACGGCATCCTATGGTTCACGCTGCAGAACAGCAACCGGATCGGCCGGCTTGATCCGAAGAGCGGGGAGATCAAGCTCCTCACGCCGCCGACGCCGAAGTCCCGTCCCTACGGCATGGCGCTCGATTCCAGGGACAACCTGTTCGTCGTCCAGTTCGGCATCAACAAGGTGGCGCGTGTCGATCCGAAGACGCTCGAAATCCGCGAGTACACGCTGCCGGATCCCGCGGCCCGCCCGCGACGCGTCGCGATCACGAGCGACGACCTGGTCTGGTACACCGACTATGCGCGTGGCTACCTGGGTCGCCTCGATCCCGCGACCGCCAAGGTCACCGAGTGGCCGTCACCGAGCGGGCCGAAGTCCGGACCCTATGGTATCTCGGCGATCAAAGGCCTCATCTGGTACAGCGAATCCGAGGCCGAGCCGAACACAATCGTGCGCTTCGATCCGAAGACCGAGAAGTTCCAGAGCTGGGCGATCCCCGGTGGCGGCCACATCGTGCGCAACACCGACGTCACGAAGGACGGCGACTTCGTGCTCGCCAACAGCCTCGTCAATACCGTGAGCCTGGTGAAGATCCCGAAGTAACGGCCTTGACGTTCTCGACACTGCTGCTGCGGGCGGATCAGGTGATCGATCCAAGAGAACGGTCCTCGGTGGAGGGCCTACGCCAAGTCGGGCGGGCTAATCGCCTATGCCTCGGAGTTCATTGACGCGAAGATCAGCTGACTGGGCGGAGGTAGAAATAACGGAGGGCCGTGGCTCAAAGTGAGCCACCCAGAACGACCGCGGCATGAGTCGATGAAGAAGCTCAAGGAGATCACCGTTCTGAACTGAAGGAGGAGGTAGGCCATGGGATTCGTTGGTATCGAAGAAATCTTCCTCAAAGTCCAGGACCTGGACAGGGCGATCGACTTCTACCACAACAGGCTGGGCATCCCGCTCGACAAGCACGATCACGAGCGCGCTTACCTCCAGTGTGACCGAGGGCATTTGGTGCTACAGATCGCGAACTCCACGGGTCGGCATCAAGCAGGAGGTCCGATGCACTTTGCCTTTACCGTCACCGAGGAGACCTTCGACGAGGTCGTCAAGAAGTTTGTCTCTTCAGAACATCGGACCCGCGGACCGATCGACCGTCAGGCGCCGTTCAAAGGCCGGGCGCTGTTTATCTTCGATCCAGACGGAAACGAGACAGAAGTGAACACGCGCTACCTTTATGGCGCTCCACTGCGCTGATCACTTCGCGGCCTAGCCGCTCCTACGGGCGGACCGACTTCATCGTTCCCCGCCAGCCAGCCATCCTCCCATGCGGGCGAGCGGCAGAAGGGAATCCCGAGGAAACGCATAATCTGATCCCCGGGCCACGCTGACGAAGGAGAAGAGCGTATGAATATGACGGTGACAGGCGGGCTCGTAAGTCGTGTCGTGCCGCTCCTGGCGCTTGTCATGATCACGCTTGGAGCAGCCCGCGAGGTGAGCGGCCAGACGCTCCCTGCAGGAGAGGCTGTCATGGCCTGGCCGATCACCATCGCCCCGAGCTGGTTCGATCCCTCGACGGCTCCGGCGCAAATCACACCGTTCGGCATCCTGTATGCGCTGCACGACGCGTTGGTGCGTCCGTTGCCGGGACAGAAGATGGGCAACAGTCTGGCGGAGTCGTGGTCGGAGAGCCCGGATGGCCTCACCTACGAATTCAAGCTGCGGCGTGGGCTCAAGTTTCACAACGGCGAGCCCGTGACGGCGGACGACGTGAAGTTCAGCTTTGAACGGTACAAGGGCGCGGGTGCCAAGGAACTGAATCTGCATGTCCGCCAGGTGGAGATGATCGATCCACTCACAGTGCGCTTCGTGCTCAAGGAGCCGTGGCCGGATTTCATGACGTTCTACGGAACCACCGCTACGGCTGCCGGGATCGTCGTGCCCAAGAAGTATCTAACCCGGGTGGGAGACGATGGCTTTCGGAAACAGCCGATCGGGGCCGGCCCCTACAAGTTCGTGAGCCACACGCCAGGCGTGGAGGTGGTGCTGGAAGCGGACCCCGGATACTGGCGGCGTGTGCCCAGCGTCAAGCGGCTGGTCATGAAGAGCGTCTCGGAGGGCACCACGCGGGTAGCGATGCTCAAGAAGGGCGAAGCCGACATGGCATTCCTTCTGGAGGGGCCTGAAGCCGAGAACGTGAGTCGGGACCCGCGCTTCTCGCTCGTGGCAACGCGGCATGCATCGGCGATGTGGATCGAGTTTGCCGAGCAATGGGACGCCAAATCGCCGTGGCATGACCGCCGCGTGCGGCTGGCCGTCAATCACGCGCTGGATCGCAGAGCGATCAGCGAAACAGCGTGCCTTGGGTACTGTCCGTCGCTCGGTGTCATCGTGCCGCCGGTCATGGACTATGCCCTGAAGGCGGAGCCTCCTTCCTACGATCCTCAGAAGGCGAAGCAGCTGCTCGCCGAAGCCGGGTATCCGCACGGATTGAATGCCGGAGATTTCACGCCGCTGCCCGGGTTCTCGATCGCCGGCGAGGCCGCGGTGAACTATCTGAATGCGGTCGGGATCCGGACGAAGATGCGGGTGATGGAACGCGCGACGTTCTATGCGGCCTGGCAGGAGAAGAAGCTCCACGGGCTCTTCCTCACGGCGGCCGGCAATTCGGGCAATGCGGCAACCCGCGTGGAGGCGTTCATTTACTCCAAGGGCAGCTACGCCTATGGCGGCTATCCTGACATCGATGAATTGTTCGAGCGACAGGCGCGGGAGCGGGATCCCGCGAAGCGCGAAGGTCTGCTTCACCGCATTCAGCAACTCACGGTCGACCGTGTGATGTACGCGCCGATCTGGAGCACGCGAGTGCTGATCGGGGTCGGACCGCGCATCGCCGATCACACGATCAATCTCGTTCCTTTGTCGATCTGGCCCTCGTATGAAGACATGACGCTCAAGAACAAGAACCACTCTTGACGTGCGCGGAGATCCAGGGACGCATGTAAGTCGTCGTTCAGATCCTCTGCTAGACTCCCGCCAGCCATCTCCCACCGAGGTGTCCATGCGGCTGATCGGGCTCGTGGTTGTTCTTGCTGTCGGCCTCACGCTTGCGCCGCATGCTGCCAAGGCGTTGCGGGAGCCGAAGGACCATCACGGAGGTGAAGTATGAGGAGTTGCGCCCCCCTCGTCTTCGTCGCATTAGCGCTCGCTTTACCAGTCGGCACGCTCGCAGAAAATGAAGAGAGTCCACCGCCATGGGCCTACCCCGTGAATCCACCGGATTGGAAGCCGGGACCCGACGACGGTTCGATCCGCCGTGTTCCGGAGAGCACAGCGGGTTTCACCTTGACCCAACTGCGTGATCTCTTCCTCGCACCGGATTGGCACCCGGGTGATCACCCGCCGATGCCAGAGGTTGTCGCGCGGGGCCGGAAGCCCGACGTGATGGCGTGCGGTGTGTGCCACCGTGCCGACGGTCCGGGCGGGCCGGAAAACTCCAGTCTCGCGGGACTCCCGAAAGCGTACATCGTCCGGCAGATGACAGACTTCAAGAGCGGCGCACGGACGACCTCGGTCCCAGAGCGTCTTCCCTCGAAGCTGATGATCGCACTCTCGAAGGGCGCCACCGACGCCGAGGTCGACGCGGCGGCCGGATATTTCTCGGCGCTGAAACAGCGAGCCAATATCCGCGTTCTCGAAACGGATTCGGTGCCGAAGACGTACGTGACGGGCTGGTTTCTCGCCGCCATGCCGACGGCTGAGAAGGAGCCGCTCGGCCTACGGATCATCGAGGTTCCGGAAGACCTGGATCGTTTCGTCTCTCGTGATTCACGCGCTCGCTTCAGTGCGTACGTTCCCATCGGCAGCGTCAAAAAGGGGGCGGCGCTCGCGTCCACCGGATCAACCGGCAAGACGGTCCCGTGTGCGGGCTGTCACGGGCTCGACCTGAAAGGGGTCGGCGCCGTTCCCGGGATCGCAGGCCGTTCGCCGAGCTATATGATTCGCCAGCTCTACGATTTCAAATCGGGGGCGCGAGCGGGTAAAGAGAGCGCGTCGATGAAGCCGAGCGTCGAAAAGCTGACCGTCGAAGACATGGTGACGCTCGCCGCATACGCCGCGTCGTTGGCGCCGTGATTTCGAGTTGCTGTGCCCAGGGCGAAGCCTACTATTCGAGGTTCGCGTCGGCGGCGCCGAAAGCATTCGAGGCGCTGTCGCATCAACCCATTGATGCACGGCTCACGACGAGGGGCCCGATCAAGGGCGAAACCCGCCAACCTCTCCGTCGAGCAACCGATGAAGTTCGAGCTGATGATCAACCTCAAGACCGCCAAGGCGCTCGGCCTCACGATACCGCCGTCGGTTTTGGGGCGCGCGGACCAGGTCATCGAGTGAACCGCAGCGCTTTCTTGGCCAGCACCATCCCCAGCCTCGCCGCGCCGCTCGTACGCCCAATCTTCGGCACGCAAGGGCCGTGCAGGTGGATTGCACATTCCTCAAGGGGTAAAAGATGAACGCGACGGTGGATCGACACGACCGTCCAGTGGAACGCGGTGCCGGAGTGAGCATGCGGCGCGAGCGGCAGTGGGGTCTGTTTGGTGGCCTCGTTGGTGCGGTGTTCGGGATTGGCTCAGCGCTGATTGCGGTCTATGTGGAAGGCGCGAGTTGGTGGTCATCTTCCACCCCCTACCCGCAGTTCTTTGCACATCACCGCCTGCTAACCTACGACTATTTCCTGGTGAGCGCGCTGCTCGCGGGGGCATTGTTTCAGATCGGCGCCTTATGGACGGCACAAATGGGACGCTATCCACGCACCGATACCTTCGGCGGGACTCTGGTGGGCATGATTCTCATGTTGCTTGCGGGCATGCTCCTCTTCACGCGTGTGATTGCCATCGCGCACGCTCGATAAGCGGTCTCTCAATGTGAGTCGACGATCCCTCCATCGCTGCTGCCGTGCGCGGATCAGGTCATAGACTAGAGCGCGTGCTCGACCAACGCGGCCAGCTCCTGCGATCAGCCGTCGTCTGCTAGACTCGCGCCAGCCATCCCCCACCGAGGTGCCCATGCGGCGGATCGGGCTCGCGGTCGTTCTCGCTGTCAGCCTCATGCTTGCGCCGCTCGCCGCCGAGGGGCAACAGCCCGGGAGTGTCTACCGGATCGGGTTCCTGGGTCCCTCTTCTGCTTCCACTCACGCGAACCGGGTGGAGGCACTGCGGGCAGGGCTGCGTGAGCTCGGTTACGTGGAGGGGAAGAACATCGACATCGAATATAGATGGGCCGAGGGGAAGTATGATCGACTCCCCGTCTTAGCGGCCGAACTGGTGCGTCTCAAGGTTGATGTCCTTGTGACCTTCGGGACATCGGGAGCCCTTGCGGCCAAGCAATCAACCGCAACGATACCTATTGTCATGGCGGGCACCGGCGACGCCGTTTCCACGGGCCTCATCTCCAGCCTTGCGCGGCCGGGCGGGAATATCACTGGATCAACCCTATTCATTCCAGAACTCATGGCGAAACGCCTTGAACTGCTTAAGGAGGTCATGCCGCGCTCCCGGCGTGTCGCTGTCCTCGTCAATCCGGACAATTCCTCAAACGCCGCGGTACTTAGAGCCATGGAGAGTACAGCCAGATCACTGAAAGTCGAGCTTCAGAAAATCGAAGCACGGAAGCCGAGCGAGTTCGCGAGCGCTTTTTCAGCGATTTCCAAGAGTGGCGTTGACGTGTTCGTGGTCACCGATGATCCGTTATTTAACGCTCACACACAGACGATTGCGGACCTTGCGAAAAAGAAGCGGCTCCCGTCAGCCGGGCCCGGGGAATTCGCGGAAGCTGGCGGCTCGATTGGCTACGGTGTGAGTTTCCCCGACGAGTTCCGACGCGCGGCAACTTACGTCGATAAGATCCTCAAGGGGACCAAACCCGCTGATCTCCCCGTCGAGCAGCCCACCAAGTTTGAACTGGTGATCAATCGTGCGTCCAGAGAAGGCTGACGTGTTCAGCGGGAGTCAGTCCCGCCGGGGTAAGAGCCAGAGCCCCGTAACGCGGATGGCAGCGTGGAGGGAAACCGAGACGCTGAAGCCCATCGACAAAGCCAGCGCAAGGATGGTGAGTGAATCCCCGGGCCGTAACGAAAGTAAACGCACAGGTGGCCCCGAAAAACTAAAGCTCCGGAGGCCGAGCCTCACGGTTGAGGGGCGAAGGCAGCATGGGTCGTCGCACCTGGCTGATGCGACGGGACACTCCGGCGGGGCGAGAGCGACGGCACGGTGATGAGGACACGCCGAGCAACTGGAGAAGCCCTCCTCGCCCACCGCGAAAGCGGCGGAGCCAGGTCCGCCCTATAACCAGGGATGGGAAGTGGGTGGACGGCGAGAGGGTGGCGGATGGGACCGCAGTAGCGACGAAGCGGGGTAATACCCGTGGAGCCAAGGGACCCTACTGGTTGGCGACGCCTCCGACAAGATGGAAGGCAGGGGCCGCGTGACAACCGCGCCCATCAGGCTGCAAGACCTGCGGCGGAGGCTCTACGTCAAGGCGAAGGCCGAGAAGGACTGGCGGTTCTGGGGCCGGTACGCGTGCACGTGGCGAAGGTGGAGACGCTCCACACGGCGTACACGCTGGCCAAGCAGGCGAACGGCGCGCCGGGGATCGACGGCGTGACCGTCGCGGCCATCGAGGATGCTGGGGTGGAGAGGTTTCTGGCGGAGCTGCGGGTCGAACTGGTCGCCCGCACCTACCGGCCAGGGCGGAACCGGCGCGTTGAAATTCCCAAGGCGGGCGGCAAGGTCCGCGTGCTGGGGATTCCAGCGATTCGGGACCGGGTGGTGCAAGGGGCGCTCAAACTCATCTTGGAGGCGATCTTCGAGGCGGATTTCCACGAGGGATCGTTTGGGTACCGACCGAAGCGGACAGCGCAGCAGGCGGTCGACCGGGTGGCCGAGGCTATCGTGCGGAACAAGACGCGGGTGATCGACCTCGATCTGGCGGCGTACTTCGATAGCGTGCGGCACGATCTGCTGCTCGCCAAGGTGGCCCGCCGGGTCCAGGATTGCGAGATCTTGCACTTGGTGAAGCGGATGCTGAAGGCCTCTGGTAAGCGCGGGGTTCCTCAGGGCGGCGTGATCTCGCCTCTCCTCAGCAACATCTATCTGACGGAGGTGGATGCGATGCTGGAGCGAGCCAAGGCGGTCACGCGAAACGGGGCGCACCCCTACGTGGAGTACGTGCGCTACACGGATGACCTGGTGATCCTCGTGAACAACGATCGCCGGCAAGACTGGCTGGTGGAGGCGGTAGGCCGGCGGCTCCGAGAGGAACTCGCCAAACTCGATGTGCGGGTGAACGAGGAGAAGAGTCGGACCGTGGACTTGAGTCGGGGGGAGAGCTTCGGATTCTTGGGCTTTGACTTCCGGCGTCTCCGCTCGCTGCGGGGGCGCGGGCGGCCACCGTACACGCCGCGGCAGAAGGCGCGCACGGCGTTGCTGCGGGAGCTCAAGGAGGTGTTCCGGCGCTCTCGGTCACAACCAGTGGAGCGATTGATCGCCGAGATCAATCCGAAGCGGCGGGGCTGGGTCAACTACTTCCGGATCGGGCACGCGAGCCGATGCTTCGCCTTTGTAAGGCTGTGGGTCGAGCGGAGAATACGACGCCATTTGATGGGCGCGAGGAATCGTCGGGGCTTCGGTTGGAAGAGGTGGAGTACGGCATGGCTCCACACCACGCTCGGCTTGTTTGCAGACTACCGGGTGCGGTACTTGGTGCGTGCCTGAAAGCGCTCGCAGCCGATAGGTCTCATAACCCCTGACACGAAGCGACCAGGAAAGCCCGGTGCCGGAAATCGGCACGCCGGGTTTGACGCGGCGGGGGCTGGAGACGGGCCGTAAGGTACCGCGCCAGTCCTCGACCCTACTCAAGACCGCGAAGTCCCTCGGACTGACAATCCCTCAGTCCATCCTCGTCCGCGCGGACGAGATTATCCAGTGATGCACCGGCGAGCGTTCATTACAGGCGCGATTGTAGCCCTCACTGCGCCACTCGCGGCCGAGGCGCAGCAGAAGGGGAAGGTCTACCGGATCGGCTTACTGTCGATCGCAACGGTGACCTACATCGACGCTTTCCGCCAAGGTCTCCGCGACCTGGGTTATGTAGAAGGCCGAACGATCGTCATTGAATATCGGGAGGCTCAGAGCTACGAGCGCCTGCCAGAGCTGGCGAAGGAATTGGTAGGCCTCAAACCAGACATCATCGTGAGCGCCGGAGGAAGTCTCGTGGCCAGGGCGGTCAAGGCGGTGACGAGTACCATTCCTGTTGTCTTTCTCGCCAGCGATGTCGTCGCCGGTGGTCTCGTAGCAAGCCTTTCCAGGCCCGACGGCAACCTCACGGGCCTAGAAATCTCTACAACCCAACTCGACGCCAAGCGCTTAGAGATTCTCAAGGAGGCTCTCCCGACAATCACTACCGTGGCTCTCCTCTGGAATCCTGGCTCTGCGGCATACAATGCGTTGCATCTGGCGGATCAGCGACGGGGTATGGAAGCAGCCGCCCAGGCGGTCGGCGTGCGGCTGGGAATGCTTGACGCACGGGATCGGCGCGAGATCGACACCGTATTTAGAACGATCCAGCGCGAGGACCCCGGCGCTCTGCTCGTGGGTAGCGACGCTATATTCACAAGCGGGCGGCAACGAATCGTTGAACTGGCGACGCAGTTGCGCATTCCGTCGATGTACGGATGGCGGGAGTTCGTGGAAGTGGG
>WNGJ01018723.1_pt1 | contig 12385 bp, 11 predicted proteins | sample 5400611 | NCBI WGS metagenome assembly WNGJ01 (sample SAMN13153375, study PRJNA577476) | soil metagenome | isolation source: 40 cm soil or saprolite under Garry oak tree replicate 1 | place: USA:California | collected 2016-06-15
TTGGAATCGTTCCGCTCGCTTTTGAAGAGATGTGGATTAAAGCGAGTTGGAATTCATGCATTGCGGCATACCTTCGGAGCCCATCTGGCACAGCGTGGCGTCGATATGGCTGTCATTCGCGATCTGTTCGGTCATCATAGCGTCACCTTGACGGAAAAATACTATGCGCATCTTGCGCCGAGCAGCATGAGCAGAGCGGTGCAGCAACTCGAAATTGGAAACGGTTTGAAGCACTTAGTACCCAAAACAGTACCCACTGGCACAAAAAGCGGGAATTCAGGGCCGGAAAACTCGACGAATCCCGCCCCGTTGACTGATTCATTCGAAAGGTGTTACGTTCCAGAGGTTGCGCTCTTAGCCGGAGTGGCGAAATGGCATACGCAGCAGACTCAAAATCTTCGGCCAACGGCGATTCAACAACTTCCAAGACTTACTGAAATCTACCGAAAATATCGTTCAAACCCACGACTGGCGCGGATTTTTCGTCAATGACCCAGCCGAAAATGGGTGAGAGCTACTGAAAATTCATAGGCGACATATAGGCGACAGCGAATCCCCCTCCTTTTGTTGTCACCGGCGTCGTTCCGGGGAGTTCCGTGCCTTTGTCTTGTGACGGGAATAGCCCGCGGGTTACACTCCGAACCATGTCGCAAACGATTCATGCGGTTTACGAGAATGGGGTTTTCCGCCCGACCGAAAAGGTTGAACTGCCCAGCCCTTGCGAAGTGGAAGTTGAAATTCGTCAGGTCAGTGAAGCGAAGAAGCCGACCCTCGATGACGTGTATGCGATTCTTGACCGGCGGCATTCTTCAGGTGAGCACGATTTAGCGGAGCGCCATAACGAACACCAACCATGACGCCCGTGTTTCTTGACACTGTCGGCCTCATCGCCCTGTGGGATAAGGACGACCAGTGGCACGACGCGGCCGAAAGAGCGTACCAGTCCATTGCGAATGCCCGCCGGACAGCAGTTACAACGACATTTGTTTTGTTGGAATGCGGTAACACCGCGGCGCGGCGCACATTCCGGAAGGATGTTTGTGACCTGCGCGATGCCCTCGAATTGCGGGATGAATTGATCGCGCCCACCAACGAAGAATGGCTCCAGGCATGGGCTGCATATCAGCGTGGCGAGGCCGGCGACGCCGGAATTGTCGACCACGTTTCGTTTCTCGTGATGAAGCGCCTTGCGATCGCGGAAGCCTTCACGAACGACAAACATTTCGAGGCCGCAGGCTTTAAGGTGCTCTTCTGATGCCCGCCAGCGGAGACTTTCTGTCAGCCTCCGCCCACTGCAATATGCCACCGCATCTACCTCTCTGACAGGGTCGGGATAAAGCTTCTGGTATCATCCGCGGATGAACGACCTAACCCCAAAGCTGTTCGATCGGGCCCCACGAACACTTTTTGGACCGTTGGGGGACGGGTATGCGGAATTATATTGGGAAGTATTGGCGACCCTATACGCCTTTGAATTCGAGCGCGAACCGTTTATGGTCACGCGGACGATGGCCGTCGAGGCCGCGGAGCACATTATCCGCGAGTCGCCGCTTTGGACAGCTCGACGGCAGGAACTGGAATCCTTGATTGAGATCCTCAGCTTTCATCCTTATGCTGCAAGAATCCTGGAAACCCTGCTCAGAATCGCTCGCGATGAGCAACCAATCTTCCAAGGTTATGTGCACTCGATTGCGGCTCTACTCGATTCAAAAACCTTCGTCCAACGCCCGGGCGTGTCCCTCTCAGAAGCCAAGCGGCACGCAATCGATCTCGTTCGAGAGCTGAAGATTCTGGAACGGAACATTCATGTTTTTACACAGCGCATTCTCGCCGAGGCCGCAACCGCGGCAAACGTACTTGAGGAGGGTCTTGAGCGTTATGAGCAGGCGGTCATGGCGAACTACCATCGGTTGAAGACTGTGGACAATGTCTATCGCCAGCGATCGGCAATTCTCGATCGCCTCGACATGATTGAACGAGACGATCTCGCGCTCGACGAGGCCGCGGAGTGGTACGCGATCCAGAGGGGATTCGGCAAACAACAGGGCCGCGCTAATGTGCTTGACGATCTCGCCTTGTTGCGAGCGCAATTCGACGCGATCCCCCGCATCATTGACGACATTGATATCCGGAACTCCCGGTTTTCTGGGGCAGCGTTGCAAAGAATCCGCTATCTGCTGCGGCAGGACCGTCGCACAGAAGGGCAGCTTCAATTCATCGTTCGCGAGTTGGCAAGGGGCGGCGGGCCGGAGCTCGACTTCGACGTCTACAGGTGCGAACTCCTGGCGGATGGATTCCTTTACACTCCGCCAACGGATCGGCCCCGTCCGAAAATTCAGAGGCTTTCAAAGCAGACTGAGGTCGATGGAGACCGCATTCGCAAAGAGGCCTCGCGGAAAGTGCGGCGAATGTTCAATCGTCGTCGAGTGGAAGAGTTCGTTGATGAAATACTTGCGGGACGACAGCAGATGGGAATCGAAGAAGTGCCGGTCAAAACGGACGACGAGTACATCCGCCTGCTGTACCTTGCGTCCTATGGTATCGATCGCAATTCATCGTTCCGATTCACTCCATCCGCCGAACGGGTTCGCAAGGGCATGTATGGGCATCCGGCCGGTCGAATCGAGCACAAATAGCTGATGGATTTTCTGGAAGACTATCCCAACCTGGAACCTGCCCAGAAGGAATGATTTCAACAAATCGTCACACGGCTACTGTCCGGCGAAGTTCTTACGCCTGGGCCTGCACTCAAACCGGATCCGGATTGGCGGTTCGTGGAGAGGTTCAGGGAGATCGTCGACTCGTACCTTAGGTTTGGAGGATGGCGTCTGGATATCGACCTCGGTCTGCGCCTCGCTCGTGCGGTGCACGAGGTCGGAGCTCAACGCGTGAGGTTCACCAAGGCCGAAAGTCTCTTGTTGTGTATGCTCAGGCTCTTCTACCACGAGCAAATGCAAACCGTCTCAGACGACGAGCATTGTGAAATCGACGTCGGCTCGCTCAGGGAACGCCTTGTCCATGCCGGCAAACCCGCCAACCAACTTTCATCGCGTTCCCTGGCTCTATCGCTTCGACGATTGGCGAGGTATTCGCTGGTTGAGATCGCTCGCGGTTTCGAGGGACGGGACGACGAGCTGATCACGGTGACTCCCCTCATTGAAAAGGTTCTGCCCCCGAACGCATTCAGGATATCGAGCAAAAGCTGCAGGCATATCTTTCCTCGCGGGCGACGGATCCCGACACGACCACTGGTGAAATCGACGCGGAAGACGATGGCATCGAGCTCACAGAGGGAGCCGAATGAAACGCCTGGACGCCGTTCGATTAGTCCAATGGTTTCACTTTCAGGACGAAACCCTCCCCATTGGAGGCAATTGTCTGCTGCTCGGCGACAACGGCAGCGGAAAGACGACCATACTCGATGCCATTCAGTGCGCAGTTGTCGCCGATTTCAACGATGTCCTTCTCAATCGAGCTGCCAACGAAAAGAGCCAGCGAACTCTCTATGGATATGTTCGATGGAAGCTCGGATTCGAAGATGAAACCCAGCCCGGCAAGACACACTTCGCGCGAGAAGGTTGTACGTCCTACGTGATGCTGGAATTTCGAGACACTGAGAACCCGGCCGAAGTCTTCACATGCGGTTTGGGCTTTGAAGCGACGACCACCGATACGTCTGTCAACAAACTGTACTTCCTTATTCCCGGCGCAACTACCAATGAAATCGAATCTGTCTCCGGCGACATCGTTCTGTCCCTGCGCGATTTTCGCACCTGGGTCCGAAATGGGACGGGACGGTATTGGAACGACGCAGGCACGTACCGCGAAGAACTCCGCCAGCGGCTCGGGGTTTTGCCCGATTCGTTCCATCGCCTGATCGTCAAAGCACTGGCATTCAAGCCTATTGGGCAAGTCCGTCAATTCGTCTTTGACTACCTGCTCGACGAGCGGCCGATCAATACCACCGCATTACAGACCAACTTAGAGCACTACAAACGGCTGGAAGGTGAAGCGAAAGAGGCTGAGCGGCGCATAAGCGAACTCGAAGAAATCGTGCGGGAGGGCGAACGGATTCGGACGGAGCAGCGCACGGCGGACAGCCATCGCTACATGGAACTGCGCGCGGATTGCGAAGCGGCCCAAACGCGCGTTCGAGAGTCCGCAGAAGCGTTGGCGCAGGAGCAAGCGCGTAAGGCCGGGCTCCAACTGCAGAGCGAAACAATCCAGAAGGAAATACAGGCGCTCCAGCAGGAATGGGAACGCCTGCTCCGATTGCTTGAAGGCCACGAGGTTTACCGTCACCTGCAAGACCTGGAACGGCAACTCCAGGACACCGAGTCGAAGCGGGATCAGGCCGAAGCCGCAGACCATGAGGCGCGCAAACTTCTCCTTCTGCAAACCGATGCACTCGACTCCCTGCTGTCACAGGAGGCGCAAGGCTTCCGGCGATCACGCCCCCTGCTCTTTGAGCGTGACGACTTGTTTGGGGCCCACGAAGCACCCGAAACGATTTCGCGTCTTCGCTCCACTCCATCACCCGGGACAACGCGGTCATGCGCGCGCTGTCTGGCAAGTTTCCACGCGACCGCATGGGGCACGTCTACGCTGCCATTGTAGGGATGGGCGAGTGATTTCTCTTCAACGCGAGATTTCCGATAGAGGTAGAGACACAACTCGATTGGCCCATTCCTCAACCTCCGAGACAGACCAAATCAGCAGCAACTCTTCAATGGCTGCGCCGATACCCAACTGCTGGTGAAGATGAATACATCTTTTGCTCCGGATACAGGGTTGTCGAGCCATGGATCGTCGTCAGGGTCAGCGCTTTTGCATCGGCGCCGCCCACACAACGAAGCTGATCCTCCATCGGCCAGAGACTGAAGAACTCTCAAAAAAGCCAATCGCCATAGGCGACAAATAGGCGACAGACTATTGGGATTCGGAACGCTTTTAGTAAACTGTTGAGAATAAACGGGGCCGGAGTGGCGAAATCGTCATACGCAGCAGACTATTTGCCTGCCAGAATTGCACCATTATCGGGCATCGCAAACAGGATGCTGACGGCTGTTGACTCCCTGATCTGCAAGGTTTCGTTCCGGCCGGAGTGGCGAAATTGGCATACGCAGCAGTTTTTAGCCTATTTTTCTTATAAGACCCTTTAAATTAAATAACTTAATTTCAAAGACCAACTTACACAGTTCTTACACACTTTCGGTTAAGACAATCACGTACTCTTGCCTGTTGAGGTTGCACGCCGGACCTTTTGACTTCGCGCCGATCTCCCTTTACGGTCGGCGAAGCCGACCCGACATCGCAGCTAGGACTGAAGCAGTAATTAACAAGGCCCGTCCGATCCTTTTCTCTGCTCAACGCATTCGCCGAGGCATTGGACAGGCATGTAGTATCTATCCATGAAATCGCTCGATGACCTCCTACGTCATGCACAATCCACGATTCTCTTCGAATGCTTCGCAGGAAGCAGAGCATACGGGACCAGTGTGATCGGCAGTGATGAGGATATCCGCGGTCTCTTCGCGGTTCCTGCGGCGGCGTATCTGGATCTCACGCGGCCACCGGATCAACTCAGCGATGAGCGCGGAAATGTCGTCTACTACAGCCTCCGGCGGGTTATCGAGTTGCTGGCTCAAGCGAATCCCAACGTTCTTGAACTGCTTTTTATGCCGGACGATTGCATTCGCAAGACTTCGCCCGAAATGCAAAAGCTCGTGGCAAACCGGTATCTATTCATCACCAAACAGTGTGCAGATACGCACGCGAGCTATGCGATGTCTCAAATCAAGAAGGCAAAAGGTCAGAACAAGTGGATCAACAACCCGAAGCCTGAGACTGCTCCCGCCAAGGAAGACTTTTGTCATGTCATTCCGTGGCAACCAGGGTCGAACGGCCCGCCGGCCCGACCGATACCGCTACGCGCGACGGGGTGGTCCTTGAACGAGTATCATGCGGCGCGGCTGGAACACAGTCGGGACACGTATCGCCTGTATCGTTACGGCGCGGGCGCCCGTGGCGTGTTCAGGGGTGACGCCCTGGTTTGCGAATCGATACCAGAGGAGGACGAGGCGACTCACTTCGCTGGCTTGCTTCTCTACAACGAGCATGCCTGGCAACAAGCGCTTGCGGATCACCAAAACTATTGGGCATGGCGGCACAACCGCAACGACGCCCGTTGGCAACAACAGGACCGCGGCGAACTGGATTTCGATTCCAAGAACATGATGCACACCATACGGCTGCTGCTATCCGGCAAGTCGTTGATGGAGTCGGGACGACCGACCGTGCGCTTCAGCGGCAACCAGCTTGCGTTGCTTATGTCGATTCGCGAAGGCAAGCTCACCTTCGACGAAATCATGTCTATCGCGAAGTCGATCATCGCGGACTGCGAAAGGCTGAAAGCGGCCGCGGATTTGGCGGATATGTGCAACAGCACGGCGGCCGCAGCCCTCCTTCGCGAGATCACCGAGCATTGGGAGACAACGCATCGCGCATGAAAGACCGCGTATTACAGGAACTGCGTCGCATAGAACCACAGCACGGCATTCGTATTCTATTGGCAGTTGAATCTGGAAGCCGCGCTTGGGGCTTCGCCTCACCCGACAGCGATTACGATATCCGCTTTATCTATGCGCACAGACCGGACTGGTACCTATCCGTATTCGAGGCACGGGACGTTATCGAAGAGATGCTTCCAGATCAGCTGGACATCAGCGGATGGGAACTTCGAAAAGCGCTTCGGCTGTTCTCAAAATGCAATCTTGCCCTCAACGAATGGCTCGGATCACCCATCACCTACTCTGAAGTGTCTGACTTCCGGCGCCAGTTGCTCGACCTAATTCCTTACTACTTCAACCCAATCGCCGCGATCCATCACTACCGAAGCATGGCCGACCGATCCTTATCCGAGCATCTCGTTGACGATCACATCAGCATCAAGAAGATCTTCTACGTGTTGCGTCCACTCCTGGCCTGTCGCTGGATCGAACGAAGGGCTTCTCAGCCACCAACAGAGTTTCAAGAGCTTTTGCTCGCTGACGGTGTTACCGCGGATGAGCATCAGTGGATAGAACACTTGTTGGATCAAAAGAGCACCGCCGCTGAGGCGCACCCCCTCCAACTGGACCAGCGTCGAATCGATTCCATTCGATCGGAACTTCGCCGCTACGAAACAGCTGAGACGTTGGTGCAAGCACCCGAAAGAAAGCCCGCCGTCGAGTTGAATGCCGCGCTTCGGCAGTGGATAGAGACGCCCCAATGACCTAAATACCCGCACTATGCTCGCTGAAAGAAACGCGGGCGCAGTGATTTTATGACGGCCGCACCGACAAAGGTTTTCAGGTTGTCCCGTGGGCGGGCCGTTCGATATCATTAGCGTGGCGAACGCCAATCAACGGATCGAACAGAACGATTCTAAAATGCGCTGACGCAACGGTCATTAGAAAGACTTCCGCGGGCGATTTACACAGAATCGCGCAAGTGCAGTTGCTGCCCAATATTGGCAGACTTCGGGTACTGTTCTAAAACGTTGATTCTAAAAGCCGGAGTGGCGAAATTGGCATACGCAGCAGACTCAAAATCTGCCGGTACCTAGTACCGTGGGGGTTCAAGTCCCCCCTCCGGCACTGTATTATCGGCGAAGCTCCACCGGGCTTACTGTACGCGCTTTCGGCGTCCGCACAACCGGCCAGCCCGATCCATGCTGTACGAAGACCGCGAAGACCGAGCGTGAGCACCAACACTGAAAAACGGATGAGCCACGTTTTCATTCGTCACCTCCGGCGAGTGACCTAGCTGATCAGAATCGCTCTGTGTCGGGCTTGTTGTAGCCGATGGACGGATATACTGTAAGCTATTCTCGACCCCCTACCATTAACACCATCGTCGTTGAAACAGTGCTAAGCAGTCGTGGCCGGCGTTGCGCGCATCGGGCTTCAAACAGTTCCTCGCAGCCTTTCGCCTGCGAATAGTTCGGATTCTTGATCTTGACCAGTACGGTGGGGGCTTCTCGGTCGCGCGGTAGGTCGCTGACTTGCGCTTCGCGACAACGCCCTCAAGGTCGAGTTCGTCGAGTCGAATACGAGCCAGTGCTTGCCGGGCACTTTGTGGAGCCCATCATCCTCCGTATCGCTCCCCGGCGCTCACGCTACGGGGGATTGCGCTTGCAATGCTCTAGCGCCGAAGGCGGCCAGCGGCGACTGCTGCCTCTCGACCGCCAAACTGCGTGACAAATGACCGCCGGTGAAGTATGGACTGCAAGGATTTCATGGGGAATGCCCGGTGCAGATGGCTAGATCCAGGCCGTGACGAACGTGATGCCGCCAATGTCTATGCGCCCGCCGCATAGACGGCTCAAACTCCATGCTCGGCCCGCGCTGTGCGGGCGGTGGCGCAGCCTATTCGATTCTCACCGACATGGTCTCATCAACGCTCATATGTTTAGGCGCCTCAAAGCCACACTATCTTGATCTTCGCGATGAAAGCGAACACCACAGGTCACGCATCTCCTGAAACAACCGTATAAGCCCAAGGCGCCTTGGGGTCCGGGCCGGAATATGTCGCGTTAGTCTTGAAGCTAGTCTCACTGGCTTCGCTGGAGTAGATATAGTGCGGGCGCGTTGGGGTGCGGGTGTCGCCATTCCTGCGCAGTTCATCCCAGCGAAGCGTACAGTGTCGATGGCGCCGCCTGCTTAGTGTTCGACAGGTTGCGCGACGCACCGGACGCGGCTTGGCCACCATAACGCAGTGTTCGGTGGCAAAACCAACACCACTTCGTCATTCCTGCCGAGCCCAACTCGCCAACGCCATCAAAGCATTCGCGGCGTTCGAGGTGCGCGGCCTCATCGTTGGTCATGTCCTGCGCGCCAGTAATGCAGGTCGTGATCCATTGCCGCGTCGTTTAATAGCTTGATGTTCTGCCCGCAAATTGTGCAAGTAGACCTTTGCTGGAACATCTCTTCTTTCAGTTCACGCGAGAAACTTTGCTTGCGACCATTTGTGTTGAAACCCGACAGAACTCTATCAAGTCGCTCGAACCAGGTCTCGAATGCGTATCCAATTCTGTCACTGTCACCCGTGCTCTTCGTGACTGAATCAACCCAACTTGGGTCCGTGGCAAGCACGTCCAGATATTCTTCAAGCACAGCGTCCGCTGCACGCGTTATCTGGCTCGCCTCATACTTTGTGAAGGAAACGGCAATAACCTGGAAGATGGCAGCATTGGGCCGACGCGCCCACTCGCCTTGGCCTCGCTTATCCTGTTGCCGGAGACGAAACCCGTTCTTTCCAAAAACCGTAAGTGACGCTCTCATGGACTTGCGAAACGCTTGTTCAAATTCCTTCAACTTTTCGTCCTTCGCCTCACAGTACACTTCAAAAAACTCATTTAGAAATCGCTTCAATCCACGCGTCGCTTTTAAATAGGTCCTTTCATAAAATGCCAGAAATCGTAAAACCAAGGATCGGTCATCCATCCGGCGACTAATATTTTTCTGGCTGATGCACTGAATAAATTCAGGTAGAGAGGACAGTTGCCGTATTAAGCGATTTAGGCTACCGCGATAGAGACAATTCCGGATTTCCATTTCGTTGAGGGCCGTGCCCCCTGTGTTCAGCCTCTCAAAGATCGTAAACATCAAGTTCTTTGGCGTAGACGGCGCTAGCTCAACAGCTCGCAGCGTGACATCCCACAGCTTATTTTGGAAACGAACATCCAGATCCTTGAAATACTTTCCATTTAAATCCTTCAGTATTTCCAATCCCGACAATGCGTACTCTCCGTCGAAGAATCGGAATGAAGATGTTAGCCGTTGGAGACCATCAATGACTTCGTAGTTGCCCTGCTTATTCTCCGCCAGATAGACAACGGGAACGGGAATGTCGATCAGAAATGATTCCACCAGCCTCGAAGCGCGCTGGTTCGCCCATACATAATTACGCTGCCACTCCGGATCCAAGATCAATCGACCTTCTCTATACCACCTGTGAAATTCAGAAAGGCTGTGCTCGTTCTTCTCAATCACGACGCCAGTCTGTCGCTGGTCGCCGAAATCTAAGGCACCTTCATCGGAACCATCGACAACTTCCAGTTCTGATTCCGGTGTATGATTTTCAGCTTTTATTGCTGCGATCTGCCCACCGTGGCTCATTTCGATCCTCCTGGGCAAGGCGCGGTAGTCTGTGCGCGTAACAGGTTTGTCGCGCAATGTGCGCCGCCCTAGCCGAAGCATCGGCCTGACGAAATTCAAGGGACTGAATGTGCAGTTTCCTTTTGAGGCAACACGACGAGGTGGATCGGTACGGCGGACTCACTTATAGCTATCCATTCCGTAGGCAAGTCCCTGTGTTTTGGACACTCGGGAAAAGTTGCGCCGTCGATGATGACGATCTCTCGTCCACAGCAGACGGTCCTAAAGATACCGAACGATGTGTTCTTATCACCGCTTTGTGCCACTTGACAAAATCTCCAGTAGAATTTCTCAACGGCTCGCTCTTCCCTGAGTGCCCCAACCGCCGTCAGGACGAACTACTCGAACAGTTCGACTGAATTCCCTGGCAGACATCGTGTCCTCGTTTCCCTGCCTTCGTGTTTTTGAGAGAGAAGTCCACCACCACACCTTCAGCGTACGTGCTATCGATCGCAGGCACGAACGGCACTAGCGACTGGAGCGACCCAGTCGGTCACCTGCGCATGTAAAAAGTCCCTTCAAACATAAGACTCGCGAAGATGGTCCAAAAATACATGGAATTTGAAAAAAATTGCGATTCGGGGTTATTTTTCGTCGTTGGATTGCGCCCGGGAGAACCCGCGCGTTATGTCTTTTGCCATCAACGGTGTCGAGCACGGCAAGCCTTCGAACGAATGTAGAGGCCCTTACGCTCATAGATAACGATGTGAGGCGTTTGATTGATTTGGATGCTGACATGGATGACGGTGAGAAGAGGCCCTCCGTCATTCTCAACCCGGTCTCATCGGGAACGCCAACACAGGCTCCGACAACATAATCCAGGTCGAGCACAGCCTGTTACTGAGGGAAGCTAACGCTCTCTCATTTTGCTAGAATTTCGCCATGCACCGTCCACTTCTGATCGCCGTTCTGTGGGCTATTGCGTTGTGGCCAGCGAGCCTGGAAGCTCACTTCCGAGGTGCGAACCATAGAGGCGGTTTTCATTCTCGCAGCGCGAGTGTTGTCATACCTGAGCGTCTGGCAGCAGTTATATTCGGCGGCCCCGCGACGATGCCAGCGGTTGCTTTCGACAGACGCTACTTCAGGGTTCCGCTCGCTGGCGCACCGTATTCATTACCACCAGCCGACGTGTTTCAGCCGTTCGTCTACGCCTCACCGATTTATACCGTCGAACCTCATCGCCCGATCCAAGCAATCCCCTCGCATGACTCAAAACAGGTGAACGAACTTTTACATGAAGTGAAGCGACTCGCGCGAGAAGTTCAACGGCTGCGCGAAGAACAGCGCCAATCGAGTCAAACCCCACCAGAACCACCGCAATCTACCGAAGAGACTTCTCTCCCCGTGCTGGTATTCCAGGATGGCCGCCAGATGGAAGTTCAGGGTTATGCGATTGTGGGCCAGACACTCTGGGCTTTTACAGAGCGCAGTTCCACGCAAATTCCGATTGCAGATTTGGATCTTGAAGCAACTCAGAAACTGAATGCAGACCATGGCGTCCGTTTCCCACTGCCACGGAAGCCTTAGCGGGCACTTGGCCTGTTCTAGCGAGTCTGCTTCCCATCATCGTGCTTTCCCCCCGTTTGGGCAGGCCCATCTGGGCGACGATTTCCTGATAGACGGAGGGACGCTGGCGGTTCGAGGACCTCAAATGGGTTCGGAAGCCAACTTGTCAGTTCGGGCGAGCGCGGCGGCCGGCGATGCGCTCATCGGCGGAGGCCCAGCCCGCATCAAAAGGGAAGCCGGCCTCGTCGATATCAATGACCAGCGGAGCATGATCCGAGGGTACAGGCTTGCCTTTGCGCGCCTCACGGTCGATCTCGGCCCAGACGATGCGCGGCTTTAGCGGTGTTGTGACCAGCAGGTGATCAATGCGCATGCCAAAATTCTTGTGGAAGTTGCCTGCGCGGTAATCCCACCAGGTGTAACGCCCCTGCTCGGAATGGCGCAACCGGTACGCGTCAACGAGTCCGCCACGGCAAAGGCCGGCGAACGCCTCCCGCTCGCGCTCGGAGACGTGGGTTCCACCATGACAGGCTCGTGGGTCCCACACATCAACGTCTTCCGGAGCCACATTGAAATCGCCGCCCATCACGAGGGGTGTGGTGGCGTCGATGGCCTCGTTCAGCCATCCGGCGAGCCGATCGAACCATGCCAGCTTGGCCTCGTAAAACGGCGAGCCCACG
>WNGJ01006495.1_pt1 | contig 12384 bp, 9 predicted proteins | sample 5400611 | NCBI WGS metagenome assembly WNGJ01 (sample SAMN13153375, study PRJNA577476) | soil metagenome | isolation source: 40 cm soil or saprolite under Garry oak tree replicate 1 | place: USA:California | collected 2016-06-15
CGAGAAGGAACGGGAGCGCCAGACCTGGCTGACCGAAGACGAGGATTTCTGGGGCGCGGGCGAGGGCGACGTGTCCCCGCCTGTGATCGGCTGACATCCACCCCATGCCGAGCCGTGTCATGGTCGCTATGCGCGGGATGATGCTGCCCTGGCGCCGCCCGGACCTGCTGAGGCGAGGCGCGGCGGTCGTGTTCACCGCCGTGTTCACCGCGTTCGTGGCATTGGCGCCGGGTACGGCGGCCGCCGCACCCGGGCCACAGCCACGGCCCGGCGAGTGGTGGTTCGCGACCTGGAAAATCCAGCAGAAGGTATGGCCCCTGTCGCGGGGCGGGGGTGTGACCGTCGCGGTGCTCGACACCGGGGCGCAGGCGAGCGTGCCCGACCTGGCCGGCGTCGTGCTGCCCGGTGGCGATGTGGCAGGCGGGACAGGCGACGGCCGCACGGACGCCGACACGCAGACGGACGGCCACGGAACCGCGATGGCGGTGTTAATAGCCGGCCAGGGCCGCGGAACCGGAATGGTGGGAGTCGCGCCCGGTGCGCGGATCCTCCCCGTCGTGGTGAATCGCGCTGGAAGCTCCGGCCCGACGGTCTCGGCCGGGATCAGGTTCGCGGTCGACCACGGAGCGAAGGTGATCAACATCTCTCAGGGCGCACCTGGCGTTCCCCCGCCCGCGTGTGACACCGGTGTGCAGAAAGCCGTCGCCTACGCGACAAGGCATGACGTCGTGGTCGTAGCCTCGGCGGGAGACAGCGGGAACACCGGCAACGATCCGCAGTGGCCGGCGTCGTGCGCTGGCGTGCTCGCCGTGGGCGGCGTGGAGCCCGATGGCTCGTTGTGGCTGGGATCTCAGCGTCAACCCTATGTCGCGGTCGCCGGTCCCGGTGATCATGTCGGCTGGTCGGGAAAGGACGGCAGATACATTCCCGGCTCGTACGGAACCAGCGGAGCGGCGGCGCTGGTCTCCGGGGCCGTGGCGCTCATGCGGTCCAGATACCCGGCGATGCCGGCCCGCACGGTGGTCCAGCGCCTGATCAACACCACCGTCCCGCTCGGGCATCCGGTTCCCAACGACTCGACCGGCTACGGACTTATCGATATCTACCGTGCGCTTGACGTGCGCGATTATGCCGTCGCGGCGAGCGCACCGAACCCGCCGTTCGCGGCGCTGGGCCAATGGCTGGCATCGCCCCAGGGCCGCCGGGCCGGGGAGACAGGTCCTCCTTCGCTGCCCGCGGCGGCGACGGCAGGTCCGGCTGGGTCAGCCGGCGCGCCGCCTGACGGTGGCATGACGCCGCTGGCCATCATCGCCGGCATCGCGGCCGTGCTCGCCGTCGGCGCCGGGGCGATGGCCGTTGCGGTAAGGCGCGGGCGGCGCAGCCGTGGCAGGCACCCCTACCCACCGCACGACCCCCCGCAGCCTCCCGGGCCGCCCGGCCAGCCTGCCTACGGCCCGCCGCCTGGCCGCTTTCCCGGCCCGCCCGGCCAACGCCCGCCCGGCTACCGGGGACCCGGGCACCCGCCGCCGAAGTAAGGGCCGGGCAGGCTTGGGACGCGTCGCTTCTCAGCGAGCGGCCAGCACATCGGCGATCTTCGCTGCGGCCGCGTCCGGTTCGTCGGTGTTGTGCAGCAGATCGCCCCAGGACCAGCGGTAGAACCAGAGGAGGCGACCGTCGTCGCCGACCATCGGGATGCAGTCGATCGTCTCCGCGAGCATGGCCGCGCCGGGGATGAAGATGTGCAACGCAGGCGGGTACGTCGTCTTCACCGCGGCATGAAAGCCGTGACCATCCAATGCTGTCGCCAGTTTGTGCAGGTGATACGTGCGTGCGTGATCGCGAGCGGCTGGCTGCATTGCCTCCACCTTGTTCGGTCGCCACATTGCCGGCGCGATCACTACCAGCCTGTCAAGCCTCTAAGCTGCGGATTCGCGGCTCACTGACGTGACCCGCCGCCGTATTCACCATATTCACCGTAGGAGTCCTGGTCGTCGAACCCGCTCCGGCTCCCGTGCCGCGGCCTCCAGGGCGTGGCGGCACCACTGGCATGATCGTCGGGCGCGCTCGGCGGATCGGAGATGTAGCTGCCGTACGGGTTGGCCGAGCTTGGACTGGTGAGCGGTTCAGGCTCTGGTCTTCCACGCCGTGCGGAAAGCGCTGAACTCGACAGGTAGCCGCTGGCGAAGCCGCCTGCGGGCTGCGGGCTGGGGTAACTGTCCGTGGCATTGCCCCGGACATGTGGGGTACCGCCCGCCGGGTTGCTGTGCCCGGCAGCGGGCATCGGCCCCCGGTAGCCGTCCGTGCCGGGTGCGCCGTAACCGTTCATCGGCGCGCCGCTCTGCCCCCCGGCGCCTGTGCCTGTGTGCCCCCCGGCGCCCGGCGGGCCGCTGGTTTGCCAGCCTTCCCCAGCGGGACGGCCGCTGGCAGCGGCCGGAGTGCCCCAGCCACCGCCGTGAGCGCTCTGGCCGCTCCCGGCGCCGTAGGCGTCCGGGTACGCGCCACCGCTGTGCGAGGGGATCGGCGGAGATGCCGCCGCCGGGGGCGCCGCACCATAGGACGCCTGGCCAGCCATACCGTAGATCTCCGTGTCAGCCTTGCCGGCGGACCCGGTGTCATACGAGGCGGCATATGCGCCCGCCGGGTGCGGGCCGCTGTTCGGGCTTGCGGGCGGGCCGAGGTCACCGTGACCGGACTGGCTCGCACCTGCGGCGTACGAACCAGAGCCGTACGCATCTGTGCCGTACCCACCGGAGCCGTGCGGACCCGTGCCATGCGTGGCCGGGCCGTACGAGCCGGAGCCGTACGAGCCGGAGCCGTACGAGCCAGAGCCGTACGAGCCAGAGCCGTACGAGCCAGAGCCGTACGAGCCACCGGCGCCATAAGAACCGGCGCCGCCATAGCCGGCAGGGCCTGGCGTGGCAGATCCGCTGGAGGACGCGGCGGGCTGAGTCGCGGCGGGCAGGACTGGGCTGGGTCCAGCGTCGTAGGAGTTCCCCGGCGTGTAGCCCGGGCCTGCCGCGGTGCCGTAGCCGGGCGTGTCGGCTGGGTGGCTGCCCGGCTGCCGCACACCGTAGGAAGGCCCGCCATATGCCCCAGCCGGTGCGGGCGTGTACGCACCGTCCGGCGTGTACGCACCGTCCGGTGCGGCCGGGCCTGGTGGCGCGGAGTGGTAACTGGCCGGGCTACCCGCGGCGGCCGCGAGTTCCTGTCCGCGCCCTGGCCAGTCGCCAGTTCCCGCCGCAGGCCAGCCGCCGGCCGGCGTAGCCGGCGGGGTCGGCTGCGCGGGCGTCGATCTCCTTCTTCCGTTGCGCTGCCCGGTCAGCCCTTCGGCTGCGGGCTCACCGAGACTCGCGAGCAGCGCGAGATTGGGGTCGGCGTAATCCGCCGCGATGGCATGCGCTGCCGGGCTTGTCGTCGCGGGCACCGCGAAGCCGCGCGCCGGCGTGCTTCCCGGGCGCCGGACCGGAAGTGAAGGGACGTCGCGCGACGCGGGGACCTCGCGCGCCACCTGCTTCGCGTTCGGCTGGCGGCTGGCGCTGAAGTCGGGCGTGGCTATCGTCGCGGTCTGCGGTTCGGGCCGTGCCAGATTCGGGTCGGTCCTGGTGTCGGGCACTTTCTTCGCCGGCTCAGGGTCTGGGGACCTGAGATCGGCCGCGGACTGGGCGGTTCTCGACGCAAGCGGCTTGTCGGCGGACATCTCCGCCCAGTAATCCTCGTCGGAGACCCTGTCCCAGTTGGTGGCGTTCCAGCCCTCCGGGGTGCCGCCGCTGCCTCTGGCGGGCCGTTCGCGTTCGCGCTTACCTGGCTGCTCCTTCCCCGGGCTCCGCCGCTCTTTCCCCGGATTCCGCCGCCCGGGGCCCGTACCGGCACGGCGGCCAGTACCGGCACGAGGACCTTCCGTGTCGTCGCCGGCCGTCGCGCGGCCCGCGGCACGCGCCGCGTCCGCCAGCCCGCCGCCGGGTGCCCCCGCTGTGGCCGGCCGCCGCTGGTATCCATCGCCAAAACTGGCCTCGCCGCCGAGGTCCGGTTCGCCGCCGGAGCCGGTCTTGGTGCGGCCGGCTCGCGCAGGCCGGGCGCCCGCGCGCTCGCGCCCGTTGCCGAAGCCAGGATCGGTGCGATTGCCAGGGTCCTTGCCGTAGTCGGCATCGCCGTCCGCTGATCTGGCTGCCCGGCCGCGATCGCGGTAACCGCGCCCGCCCGCGACCTCATCGCGGTCATCGGGCCGGCTGCGGCCACCCGCCCGCCTGGTTCCCTGACGCCCGCGGTCGCCCCTGCGGCCAGCGGGTTCGCCCAAATCGTCTGGACGATCGAACTCGCTGTCCGTGTCCGGGGAATCCCAGTCGTCTCCGGCCCGCTCCTGTGCCCGCATGGAACGGACACCGAGCACTATGGCAACAAGAACCCCGACGACAACGGCCACGAGGCCGAGCACCACGAACAGCGTCATCGCACCACCAAACTGGCATGGCCATATGGATATGACGCCAGCCGGGCACACGCGGCCATCGACGCGGGCCCTGCCCCGTAACGCTAGCGCCCTGGGGTCCTCCAAGGCTGTTCGCCCGAACACTAATTCTGGCCGACCACTATGACCGCTGTCACACGATTGGAGAACTTTTACTCACCAGAACGTACGTAGAGTATCCGGGGGATTACCCAGCCGTTACAAGCTGCCCCTGGCTGCTGCGGCGCCGGAACAGCTGGTCAGCGAGTTTTGTTTACCACAATTCCAGTGATCCTGCCACGTGCCACGGCACGTGCAGCGATGGCGGTCCACGCCGCCTTCGCCGTGGTGCCGTTTGGGAGGGGCACGTACGCGTTCATCGCGTACAGCGTGAAACGGTAGGAGTGGCTGCTGGAACGGGGGCACGGCGGATGGTACCTGGCGATGTTGTCGCTGCCTTGCGCCTGCCGGGCGTTCGGCGTAAGGGATCCCTCCTGCAGCTCTGTCGTTCGCGGGCCGATATCAAAGACAATCCAGTAGATATAGGGCGTTACCGGTGCGTCTGAGTCATCGACGACGAGTGCGAGCGCCTTGGTTCCCGTTGGGACGCCCGACCAGTGAATGGGCGGGCTTATGCCCTTGCCGAAGCAGGTGTAGCGATCCGGGATCTCGCCCTGGTCACGGAACGCGAGGCTGGTCACCGTGATGATCTGGGGCACGTCGAAGGAGCCGGTGTTCGTGCCGCCGACCAGTCCGCAGCCCCCGACAGCAGCCGACACAGCGCACACCGCGCATGTCGCAGCCGCCCGGCGGGCCGCTGCGCCGCGCCTGGCGCCGGTGGTCACGCCGTGCCAAACACGAAACCGGCGTCCAGTCACCCGCCCGATCGTACGCGGTAGCTCGCCGCGGTCCCGGCCGGATGCCTGACACCGATCATGCGGCGTGCCGCGGGCACACCGCGGCGGGGGCCCGGCCTGGGCCGCTTACCCCCCAGCGGATCCCCCATGATGCCGAACGGCTGCCGCGAACCGGCCGCGGCGGCGGTGCGGAGCCGACTGCGCTGCCCGGCCCACCGGTGCCCGCCGCGAGCGCCACCAGCCGGTCGATCCATTCACCCGGGCCGCGCCTGGCGTGTCCCGGCCCGCCCGGGCCGTCATGTCGCTAACCTGGGGCTCCGGCCGTGTGCGGCGCTTACCTTGACGCGACCCCAAAGGAGCAGGAAAAGACGCCCCCAGATATCGCAGAACCAGCCGCCTAGCCGAGCTGATTCCGCCATCCTCAGTCCATCGTGAGTTATATGGTCACCGCCAGTTGCGTGCTCGGCACAGGGTTGGCACTCCTCGTGCTCGCCCAGTGGCGGGGCTGGCAGCCTTCGCTGCCCACCGCGCTCGCGGTGGGGGTTGCGCTGCGCGGCGCCGTGTGGGCCGTGGCGGCCTCCGAGTCGTGGCAGCCGAAGGACTTCAGGCTGGACTTCCCCGCGGCCGCCGCTGCCGTGCTGCATCATCACGATCCGTTGCTCACGGGCCGGCCACGAGGCTGGCCCTTCCTGCCGACGATGGCGTTCGTGCTCGCGGCAGAGCTCAAGCTGGGCCAGGTGACCCACCTGCCCTGGCAATATGTCGGGCGGCTGGCGCCGGTCGCAGCAGACCTGATCATGATCCCGCTCATCGGGAAGCTCGCGAACGGGCGTGGCCCGCTGCGCAGGTTCCAGTACGCGTGCAATCCGCTCGTCATCCTCGTCTGTGCCCTGCACGGCCAACTGGAGCCGGAGGTGCTCGCCCTCGGTGTCGCGGCCATGGTCGTGGCCAGGTCACGGCGCGCCGCGCCCGCTGGGACACTGCTCGGCTTTTCCGCCGCTGTCGGCGTCTGGTCGGTGCTGCTCGCGCCCGGGATATTGCTGATGCTGCCAGACTGGCGTAAACGGCTGCGTTGCGCGTGCGCCGCGGCGAGCGTGCCCATCGTCTTCCTGCTCAGCTCACCGCTCACCGTCGGCACGCCGGTTCGGCGGCTTCCCACGGTCGCGCACCGGATCATCGGCGTTCGCGCTGTCGTCGGGGGGTGGGGCTGGACCGCCGCCCTTACGCACGGCAGATTGGAGTACCTGACCGGGGCGGGCAGACTCGGCGTCGCGGCACTGGTGATCGCGCTGGCGCTGGCCGCCTACCTGTGGCGGCGCGCCGATCCCGTCGACCTGACCATCGTGCTGCTGATCACATTCCTGGCCGTGAGCCCTCGCGTCAGCGTGCAGTACCTCGTCTGGCCGATACCGTTCCTGGCCGCACGGCCGACCCGGTTCACGATCCCGGCGATCGCGGCGATGTCTGTCTGGGCCGGGATCGGTTACCTGGCCATCGGCCCGCATCGTTCGCCGTCGTCGTGGCACGCCTACACGCTTGCCTACTGGTCCTGGGCCGTGATCGTCCTGCTCGTGCTCGCGATGCCCTGGGAACGCAGGCGTGGTCTCGATCTCGCCATCCACGTGCCTGCGCCCGCGTCCGCGCCGGCGAGCGAGTCTGCCGCACCGGGAGCCACCGCACCGGGAGCCACCGTCGCCAGACCCGGCCGCGGCGCGGCCGGCCAAGGCGAGCGCCTCGTATCGCGTGAGTAACGGAGTTTATGCCGCTACGTGCGCCGCCGGTATGCACGGACCGCGAGCGGGGCGAACACCACCAAGATGCCGAGCGCCCACAGCGCCGATTTGAGCGCCGCGGCCCCGGTCGGCCCGCCGACGAGCAGCCCGCGCGTGGCATCGGCCAGCTCTGACATCGGGTTGACCTTTACGAATGCCTGCAGCCAGCCAGGCATGGTCGCGATCGGGACCAGCAGGTTGCTCGCGAAGATGATCGGGAACATCGCCGTGAATCCGAAAGCCTGCACCCCTTGCGGCGTCTTCACCAGGAGCCCGATCAGCGCCGAGATCCAGCACATGGACAGTGCGAACGCGAGCACAAGCAGGCACCCGCTCGCCGCGGCAAGGGGATTGGTCCCGATACGGAAGCCCAGGATCATGCCGAAGCCGAGCATCACGGCGACTGAGATCATGTACCGGACCACGTCGCCCATGATCGCGCCGGCCAGCGGTGCCCAGCGGGCGATCGGCAAGCTGCGGAAACGATCGAAGACCCCCGCGGTGATGTCCTGGTTGAGCATCAGCCCGGTGCCGAGCGTGGCGAAAAGCACGCTCTGCACCAGCAAGCCGGGCAGCGCATATTGCAGATAGTGGTGGGTGCTGCCGGAGATGGCGCCGCCGAACACGTAGGTGAAGATCAGCAGAAACATGATGGGCTGCAGGCTCAGGCCCAGCAGGTCCTCCATGTTGGTCCGGATCTTCAGCAAGCTGCGCCAGGTGAGAGTGAGCGCTTGCTGAGCTGCGGTCAGCGGGCGCAGGTGGCGGGCAGGCAGGACAGGTGCGGGCCCGCCGGCCCGGGTCGTGATCGCGGTCACGCGGATGTCCTCTCCGCCTCACGGAGCTCGCCGAGTTTCGCGTCCGGCTCGTCCTCGTTTCCCTCGCGCAGCCCGGTCAGGGCGAGGAAGACCTCGTCGAGGCTGCTCTTGCGAAGGGCGAATTCAGCGACCACGATCCCGGCGTCGTCCAGGCTGCGGATGATCGCGGGCAGCGCGATGCCGTCGGTGACCGGTGCGGTGAGCGCCCCGCCGGCCGGGTCGGTGACCGAGATTGCGCCGATCTCTTTTGTGATCACGGCGGCGGCGAGGCTGAGCTGCGCGGGATCCGCGGGGCGGACCTCGAGTACCCGGCCGCCGATTCTGGCCTTGAGCTCGTCCGGGGTGCCGGTCGCTATCACTTTGCCGTGGTCTATCACCGCGACATCGTGCGCCAGCTGATCGGCCTCCTCCAGATACTGCGTGGTGAGCAGCACCGTCACGCCGTCGCCGGTGAGGCTGCGGATCATTGCCCATGCCTCGTTGCGGCTGTGCGGGTCCAGGCCTGTCGTCGGCTCGTCGAGGAACAGGACCCGTGGCCGTCCGACCAGGCTCGCGGCGAGATCGAGCCGCCGCCGCATGCCGCCCGAGTACGTTTTCACGACGCGGTTTGCCGCGTCGGCGAGCTCGAACCGGACAAGCAGTTGGTGAGCGCGTTCGCGCGCTTGTGGCCGCCCGAGCCCAAGCAGCCGCCCGATCATGATCAGGTTGTTCGTCCCTGTCAGCCCCTCGTCGACGGAGGCGTACTGGCCGGTGAGACCGATGAGCTGGCGCACCTGATGCGCGTTTCGCACCACGTCGTAGCCGGATACGCTGGCACGCCCGCCATCTGGCCGCAGCAAGGTGGCGAGGATCCGCACCGCGGTCGTCTTTCCCGCGCCGTTGGGCCCGAGCAGCCCGAGGACTGTTCCCGCCCGCACGGTCAGGTCGATTCCAGCGAGCGCGGTCGTCTTGCCGAATCGCTTGACCAGTCCTTCGGCTTCGATCGCGTAAGTCATCACACGCCCTTCGTCGTGTCGTGCACACGCCAGGCGCGCGCCCTCGACAATGGTGTCAGGCGACCGCGCAGCGATGCCAAACTGTTTTTCTGCGCCGCCCGGTCCCTGCGCCGCCCGGTCCAGTCCTTGCCGCGGCGCCGTCGGCCTGACATGTCCACTGTGCCGCAGGCCACCGACAAATCGCGCACAAGCCACCGCCAGTTTCGGTGGTGACACCGTCGTGGCGGCACTGTCGTCGGGGTGCTGCCTTTGTGCTGACGGCGACGAGGTGGTTGGGAAACATCACCGCGGGCGCGCCGTCGTGGGCGACGAGCGGCCGGCGTGGCCACGATGCTGGCTGCCGTGCCGAAGGTCACCTTGGCTGGGGCCTCTTACCCGTGGGCCGCCCGCGGGCGTCACTCCTGGCGGCGCGAACTGCCGAACATGATCTCGTCCCAGGTCGGGACCGACGAGCGCCGGCTCCTGCCCCCCGCGGCCTTCCGTGCGCGGCCGCGGGCCGGCGGCTCCTGCGCGGCTTCGGCGACCGCCGGCACCTCGTCAGCGGCCGTGGCGTCGGTGTCGGTGGCCCCCTGTGGCGCACCCCGGCCGCGCATGCCCGCGGCGGGCGCCTCCGGCCGGCCCGGACCTGGCTCAGGACCCGGCGGCACAGCGGGGCCGGGCATCTGCTCTCGGCCCGCCCCGCGTGCGGGTGGCTGCGGTCGCGGCATGGCGGCTGGGGGAGCCTGCGGCTCCGGCTGGGCAGTGGAGTAACGCCCGCGCCCGGCAGGTTCGACGGCGGCGCCCTCCCTGGTCTGGTCTGCCCGGGCCTGATCCCTGCGGGCCTGATCCGTCCGGGACTGATCCGTGCCGGCCTGGTCTGTGCTTGCACCGCGAGCTTTGTGGGGTGCTGGCAGCTGGGCGGCTGGCTCGGGTACCGGCTGTGCCACTGGTTCTGACACCCGCCTGGACACCGGCTCGAAGTCAGGCCCTGCCGCCGGCCGCGCCCCACCGGAGTGCGCGGCTGCCGAATGCGCGGCTGCCGAATGCGCCGCCGCCGAATGCGACCGCGGCACGAATGGTGTCACGGTTCCCCGGCCGCGGTCGCCGCGGTCAGCCGTCGCCTGCTGCGCGGTCAGGCCGGCCGCTTGCAGCGCGTCTTCGGGTAGCGACAGCCGCGCGGCCTCGTCATCGTCGGGCATGGCGTGCCGCCTGCGTGGGTCGAAGACCCATATGGCGGTCAGCCGCTGCACGCCCGCCCCGCTGGTCAGCTCGACGAGCCAGCTTCCGTCGCCGCGTTTGCGCGAGTCCCACTGCGCCTCCTCGGGGTCGGCGCCGAGATCTTGCAGACGCTCGGTGACGATCTCACCGAGCCGCGGACCAGGGCCCGGGTCTCCCGGGCGCCGCACCGACGCGGTCTGCGCCTGCTGCGCTATGTACGCGCGTTCGGCCAGCACCGGGCCCTCGAACCAGCGCACCCGCTCTATCGGCACGCCGGCCGTGTCCGCGATCTGCTCGGCCGTCTCACCAGAGCGGATCCGGGCCTGGATCTCCTTGGGTCGCAAGGGACTCTCCACTTCGATCTCGTACTGGGCGAGGCGGGAGAACTGGCCGCGTGCCACGGCCCGCAACCGCTCGTCGTTCGGCAGGGAGAAGCGCGCGGCCCGCCCCGGCTGCGCCAAGACGACGTACGTGCCGTCCTCGCTTACCGCGACGAGCCGAAGTTCGCGCATCGGCGTCCCTTCCGCGCTGCCGGCCGTACCGGCGTAGACCCGCTGCCGGCGTACCGGCGTAAATCACCAAACCCACAGCCGGCCGCAGCGGCGTTCACCCGCTGCCGGGCCGTACCCGGCACTCTATGCCGCGCCGCCGCGCCCGGTGTCCCGCTGGCCAACCTGCGGTACCTTGCGGCTTGTGTCCGCCGCTGGCCATGCGGCTACGCCGGCACACTTTCCGTGGCTGAGTCTGTCCGGCCATCGGGCGGCGCGCCAGCACCGTGCCCGGCATGTCCCAACATCAGCGTCTGATCGTTAAACCCTGGCAGGGCGCGCGGCACATGCGAGCGCACCTGTGAGGCCGGTGTGAACCGCGGTAAAGGACGGGCTGGCAAGTATCAGGGACCGAGGACCTGGCTCAGATACACGTTGCCGAACCGCCGCTGCGGGTCGAGCCGGTCCCGCAGAGCCAGGAAGTCATCGAATCTCGGGAACACGTCACGCAGGTAGCTCGCGTCACGGGTGTGCATCTTTCCCCAGTGTGGCCGCCCGCCGACCGCGGTCATCACCGCCTCCACCTCGCGGAAGTACTCGCGGTGATCGGACAGGTAATAGACGTGGATGGCGATGTAAGCGCTGTCCCTGCCCTGCGCCGTGGACAGCCAAAGGTCGTCGGCCGGCGCCACGCGGACCTCGATCGGGAAGCTGATCCGCCATGAACGCTTGCCGAACAGCGCGCGGATCTCGGCGAGGGCGGCCGGCAGGTGCTCACGGCCGATCGCGTACTCCTGCTCCTTGAACCGGATCCGCCGGGGGCTGGTGAACACGCGGTGGGCGGGCTCCGCATAGGTGCGCGCACCGAGGGCCTTTGCGGCGATGCCGTTCACCGTCTTGATCATCCCGGGAAAGGTGCGCCCCAGCCTGCAGGTCAGGCCGAATACCGAGTTCGAGAGGAACTCGTCGTCCAGCAGGTACCGCAGTCGCGGCCGCGGCCGCGCGGGACCGCTGGTGCGATTGTTGCGCTTGACCAGGCAGCCCTCAGAATGCGGGAACCAGTAGAACTCGAAATGCTCGTTGCCCGCGGTGAACTCGTCGAGCCGGCCCACCACCTCGGCCCACCGCATCGGCTCCTCGCGCGCCTCGAGCAGGAACGCGGGAACGACACGGAAGGTGACGGCGGTCAGCACGCCGAGCGCGCCGAGTCCCACCCGCGCCGCGTTGAAAAGGTCCGGGTCCCGCTCGGCCGAGCAGGTGACCACGCTGCCGTCCGCGAGCACCAGTTCAAGCTCCGCCACCTGCACCGCGATCGAGCCAAGATCACGTCCGGTGCCGTGGGTGCCGGTCTGGATGGCGCCCGCGACCGTCTGCTCCTGGATGTCGCCCATGTTCGCGAGCGAAAGCCCGTGCCGGAGGAGGGTCTCGTTAAGCACCCGCAATGGGCAGCCGGCCGCCGCCGTCACCAGGCCGGCCCCGGCGTCCACCGACCGGACCTGCCCCAGGCGCGGCGGCCGCAGCAGCAGTCCGTCGGTCACTGCGGCAGGTGTGAACGAATGACCGGTTCCGGTCATCCGGACCTTCAGGTTTCTTTCCCCCGCGTCCTTAACGGCTGCCGCGACCTGCGCCGTGCTCGCCGGGGTGGCGGTGGCAAGGGGCCGGGCCTGCTGGTTGCGTGCCCAGTTCCGCCAGACATCGGCGCTGCCTGCCATGGGGGGACCCTATCGGAGTCCGCCTCGCCGCCGGCCCCGGGCCGTGCGGGCGAGACGGGCTGCGCGGCCGCCGGCTGCGCGCCCGGCGACAGCCGTAGCCCGCG
>WNGJ01006498.1_pt1 | contig 12382 bp, 10 predicted proteins | sample 5400611 | NCBI WGS metagenome assembly WNGJ01 (sample SAMN13153375, study PRJNA577476) | soil metagenome | isolation source: 40 cm soil or saprolite under Garry oak tree replicate 1 | place: USA:California | collected 2016-06-15
TGCCGACCGAGGCGATCAAGAGCACCAGCACCGAGGTGTGCGCCAGCGGTTGGAACGCGATACGGTACAGAAACAGCCCGATCGCCGCCACAATCAACAGCGACAGCGCGATGTTGACAGCGATCGGAGTCTTTTGGCCCGCAAGCCAATAAGTCAGGGCGAAGATCGCCACCGGCAGGAGAATGTTGATCGCGAAGGCGCGGCCGACCAGCTTGGCATGCAACGATCTGCGGCAGGCGAACAGGTCGAGGCCAAACGCGACCGCGCCCATGGCGACCGCCAGCCGTGCGGTGCCTGGCATCTGGCCAGCCGATAGGGTAGCGTAGGTCAGCGCGCCGTAGGTGACGAACTCGCCTTGCGGAATCAGGATCACGCGCGTGACGGCGAACACCAGTACCAGCGCAAGGCCGAGCAACGCATAGATCGCGCCATTGGTAATGCCGTCCTGCACCAGGAACAGCATGATCGTCGTGTTCAAAACCGGCGCTCCCTCACGCGTCGGATCGATCGCGCCCTCAAAGCGTCGCCCGATCGTCCGGTAAACAGCAGTTGAAAAATGCTGTCGCTATTGGATATAGTGGATAACAATTATCCAATATAATCTCAAGGGCCGGCCGGATTCGGTGGGGCCTTTACTGATCTAGCCACGCTGAATCGGACTCTAGCGGGATTGCGAGCTTCGAGCGATGACTGTTTCCAAGACCGCCGCGGTCGATCTCGCCAAGGCGTCCCGGGCCGTCCGCAAAGAATCGGCCGACGGCGCCGCGGAAAGCGCTGCGCTTCAAATGGGCGAATTGTCCGAACTGCTCGGCTACTCGCTCAAGCGTGCCCAACTCAGGGTATTCGAGGACTTCCTGCGCTGCGTCGCGCCGCTGCAACTGACCCCGGCGCAGTTCTCGGTCCTGTTGCTGCTCGACAAGAATCCTGGCCGCAACCAGACCGAGATCGCCAATACGCTCGGCATCCTCAGGCCGAATTTCGTGGCGATGCTCGATGGCCTGGAGAGCCGCGATCTGTGCGCGCGGATGCGTTCGACCAACGATCGCCGCTCGCACATCCTTATGTTGACCGACAAGGGCCGGGCGGTCCTGGCGCGCGCCAAGAAGCTCGTCGCCTCCAAGCACGAAGCGCGCCTCAACGAGCTGTTGGGTCCCGCCAACCGGGCCGCGCTGCTCGAGATGCTGGCGAAGATCGCACGTGAGTTTTGAGCGTTTAATTCTCGTGCGTGCCGTCATTGCGAGGAGCCAACGGGTCTCGCCTTCGGCGAGCCCGATGACAGGCTCCGCACGAAGATTCCATGGCGGTAGAGCGCCTAAACCCCATCCACCAGGATCACCCGGATGTCGTTGACATTGGTGAGCGTCGGGCCGGTCTTTAGCAAATCGCCGGTGGCGGCGAAGAACGCGGTGGCGTCGTTGTTGTCGAGATAGGCGGCCGGGTCGAGGCCGAGGGCTTTCATCTTCGCAAAGGTGGTCTGGTCGATGATCGCGCCAGCGGGATCGGCCGCGCTGCCGGCGCCGCCGTCGGCCCCGTCGGTATCGCCGGCCAATGCCGAAATGCCGGCTGCGTCCTTGAACAGGCCGGCCAGCGCCAGCGCGTATTCCTGATTAGGGCCGCCGCGCCCGTTGCCGCGCACGGTCACCGTGAGTTCACCGCCCGACAGGATCGCCACGCGTTTGCCTTCCGCGCGCGCCTGTAGCGTGAGCTTCGCGTGACCGGCGGCGACATCGCGGGCCTCACCTTCGAGGTCAGCGCCGAGATCGACGATTTCGTAGCCGGCAGCCCGCGCCAGCCTGATCGCGGCGTCCAATGAGGCTTTCGGCCGCGCGATCAGTTCGAGATGCGCGCGCGAGAACGCAGGATCGCCCGGCTTGCAGCTCTCGTTCTTGGCGTCCTCGAGCGCGTGCCGGATCGCGTCGTCGAGCTTGAGGCCATACTTCGCGACGATGGCACGCGCATCGGCCAGCGTGGTCGGATCCGGCACGGTCGGGCCCGATGCGATCGCAGATGGATCGTCGCGCGGCACGTCCGAGATCGCCAAGGTCACGATCTCGGCCAGCTTGCCGGCGCGCGCAAGACGGCCGCCCTTGATCCGCGACAGGTGCTTGCGCACGGTGTTGATCTCGCCGATCGGCGCGCCCGAGCGCAGCAGCGCCCGGGTGACCTGCTGCTTCTGCGCAAACGACACGCCTTCGACCGGGGCGATCCAGTTCGCGGAGCCGCCGCCCGACAACAGCACCAGCAAGAGATCGTCTGCGGTCGCATTCTGCGCCAGCCGCAAGCTGTTCTCGGTGCCCTTCAGCCCGGCTTCGTCCGGCACGGGGTGTCCTGCTTCGACGACCCGGATCCGCCGCGTCGGCACGCCATGGCCATGACGGGTGGTCGCGATGCCCGTAAGGCGCGACGGCTCAAGGCCGAGCCCGTCGAGATAATGCCGCTCCGCCGCGGCCGCCATGGCAGCCGCAGCCTTGCCGGCGGCCAGACAGATCACCCGGCCCTTCGGCGGCGGGCGCAGATGCGCCGATAGCACAATGTCGGGGTGCGCGGCGGCAACGGCAGCGTCGAAAATTGCGCGCAGGAGAGGGCGTCTGTCGGTCATTGTTTTGCCCTATCTGGCGGCACTAGGTTGGGACAAAGTCAGGACGCCGGTTATCCATCCGATCTCGGCAAAAGAAAACCCCGCGAATGCCGCGGGGGCAATGTTGAGGAAGGGATCGTGCCCCGACGCGGCGCAGCGCTTTTTACGATGCACCGCAGAGCCGGGACCAACGGCTTCGAGCGTGGGGATGGACCCCGGATCGGCAGCGCATCGCAGGAGCGCCGCGCTGCATCCGGGCCACGCTCTCTGCTACGTCAGCCGCCGACATCGGCGCTGATGATGTCGCCGAACAGGTCCCACTTCTCGCCCTTGAACTTCATCAGCTGAAGCTGGCTGATCGGGGCGAAATCGTTCGGGCCGGTGTTGATCTTGATGCCCGGCAGCAGGACTTCGGTGCGGAAATCCTTCAGACTTGCCGCCTGCTTCATGATGTTTTCACGGGTAAGATTGTCACCGCACATCTGCAGGACCTTGACTAGGGTCTGCGAGACACCGTAGCCGACAACGACCGAGCCGTCGAGCTTGTTGCCTTCCGGAAAATCCTTCTCAAGGAAAGCGTAGAATTCCTTCATGCCGGGATCGTTATCCCACTGCTTGTCGGAGGCGTCCTTCAGATAGGCGGCGGAGATGATGTCCTGTGAATTTTCGTAACCGGCCGGCTTGATCACGCTGCCGACGGAGGCCGAAACGTTGTTGAGGAAGTGCAGCGGTTTCCACTGAATCTCCGCCATCTTCTTGATGGCCTGGGCTGCGAATTTCGGCGTCGAGATGTTGACGAAGATGTCGGCGCCGGTCGATTTGAGCTTGACGATGTGGTTGTCGACCGTGGGCTCCGTGGTCTCAAAGCTTTCCTCGGCGATGATCATCGAGGCCGCCTTGGCGCCGAGCCCATCCTTCAGGCCCTTCAGGTAATCCTTGCCGTAGTCATCGTTCTGATACAGCACGGCGATTTTCGCGTCGGGCTTTTCCTTCAGGATATATTTCGCATAGATCTGGGTTTCGCTCTGGTAGTTCGGCTGCCAGCCCATGGTCCACGGAAAATCCTTGGGGTCGTTCCACTTGGTGGCGCCGGTTGCGACGAACAGTTGCGGCACCTTCTTTGAATTCATGTATTTGTGGATCGCGGAATTCGGCGGCGTACCGAGCGAATTGAAGACGAACAGCACTTCATCGCTTTCCACCAGCTTGCGGGCCTGCTCGACCGTCTTTGGCGGGCTGTAGCCGTCGTCATAGCTGATGAAATTGATCTTGCGGCCGTTGATGCCGCCGGCGTCGTTGATCTTCTTGAAGTAGGCGGCTTCGGTCTTGCCGATCACGCCGTAGGCGGAGGCGGGCCCGCTATAGGGCATGATGTTGCCGATCTTGATCTCGGTGTCGGTGGCACCGGTGTCGTATTTCTTCTGTGCGAGCGCGCCGCTGGAGGACGCCGCAAGCACCGCGAACGCGGCCGAAGCAATTGCAAATCTATTCCTGGTAAAAAGCATTACGGTCTCCCTGTTTCCGATAATGGCGTGCGTCATGGCTTCTCGATCGAAGCTCTTTGTGACTTCGCTGCACCGGATACCATTTTGCCGGGAGGCTCACAAGAAAAAGCCCCTGCGACAAAGCCGCAGGGGCTGCTTCTTTAGTAGACAGTTAATGTTTTAGCCGCCGACATCGGCGCTGATGATTTCGCCGAAGCGATCCCAGGTCTCGCCCTTGAACTTCATCAGTTGCAATTGCGAGAGCGGGGCAAAATCGGTCGCGCTCGTGTTCACCTTGATACCCGGCAACAGGCCGCCAAGCTCCAGGTCCTTGATGCTCGCGGCCTGCTTCATGATGTTTTCGCGGGTGAGGTTGTCGCCGCAGTTCTTCAGCACATGCACGAGGCCTTGCGTGACGGTATAAGCGTACATCACAGAAAGATCGGCGCGATTGGCTTCCGGATAGTATTTATCCAGGAACGCATTCCAGGCCTTCATTCCGGCATCGTCCTTCCATTGCGGATCGGTTGGATCCTTCAGGTAATTCGACGAAATGATGTTCTGCGAATTCTCAAAACCGGCCGGCTTCATCACGCTGCCGATCGATGAGGATACGTTATTGAGAAAGTGCAGCGGCTTCCATTCGATTTCGGCCATCTTCTTGATGGCCTGCGCGGCAAATTTCGGCGTGGTGACGTTGAAGAGGACGTTGGCGTTGGTGGACTTCAGCTTGACGATGTTCGAATCGATGGTCGGTTGTGTGGTTTCGTAGCTTTCCTCGGCAACGATCATCGAGGCTGCTTTGGCGCCGAGACCATCCTTCAGGCCTTTTACATAGTCTTTGCCGTAGTCATCGTTCTGATAGAGTATGGCGATCCTGGCGTTCGGCAGTTCCTTTAGAATGTACTTCGCGTAGATCTGGGACTCGCTCTGGTAGTTGGGCTGCCAGCCCATGGTCCAGGGGAATTCCTTGGGGTCGTTCCACTTGGTGGCGCCGGTGGCGACAAACAGCTGCGGCACCTTCTTCGAATTCAAATATTTCTGGATCGCCGTATTCGGCGGCGTGCCGAGCGAATTGAAGATGAGGAGAACCTCGTCGCTCTCGACCAGCTTGCGCGCCTGCTCCACCGTCTTCGGCGGGCTGTAGGCGTCGTCGTAGCTGACGAAGTTGATCTTGCGGCCGTTGATGCCGCCTTCGGCGTTGATCTTCCTGAAATAGGCCTCTTCGGTCTTGCCGATCACCCCGTAGGCGGAAGCGGGTCCGCTATAAGGCATGATGTTGCCGATCTTGATTTCGGTGTCGGTGGCGCCGATGTCGTATTTCTTTTGTGCGAGTGCTGTGCTGCTGGTTGCGGCAAGTAACGCGAGGGCAGCCGAAAAGGCCCCCAATCGCAAATGGATAGCAGGCATTTTGATCTCCCTGGGATCTCGGTTGAGTGTGTCATTTTTGGATTGAGAGCACTTTGCGGCTCCTGCGCGCATTCAATACCCTTCGGAACTGCCCATCAAGAAAAAGCCCCCTGCGACGGGGTCGCAGGGGGCGTTATTTAGTTGAACAGACCCGGCGCGTTTTCCGCGCCGCGAAATAGCTGTCAGTTGCTCAGTTCGCCGCTGATGATGTCGCCGAACAAGTCCCACTTCTCGCCCTTGAACCGCATCATCTGAAGTTGCTCGATCGGAGCAAAGTCGGTGGCGGTTGTGGTGATCTTGATGCCGGGCAGCAGCGTGTCGGGCGCAAAGTCCTTCAGGCTCGCTGCCTGCTTCATGACGTTCTCGCGGGTCAGGTTGTCGCCGCACATCTGAAGAACCTTCACCATGGTCTGCGCCGCGCCGTAGCCATATACCACGGAGCCATCGAGCTTGTTGCCTTCGGGGAAGTTCTTCTCGAGGAACTCGTAGAATTTCTTCATGCCGGGATCGTTGTCCCACTGCGAATCGGCGCCGTCCTTGGCATAGGCCGCCGAGAGGATGCCCTGGGCGTTCTCAAAGCCTGCCGGCTTGATCACGCTGCCGACGGAGGCCGAAACGTTGGAGACGATATGCATCGGCTTCCACTCGATCTCGGCGAGCTTCTTGATCGCCTGGGCCGCGAATTTTGGCGTCGTGATGCTGATGAAGACGTCGGCGCCAGTGGCCTTCAGCTTGACGATGTGGCTGTCGATCGTCGGCTCGGAGGTCTCGTAGCTTTCCTCGGCGATGATCATCGATGCCTTGGCGCCAAGTCCGTCCTTCAGGCCCTTGAGGTAGTCTTTGCCGAAATCGTCGTTCTGAAACATGATGGCGATCTTGCCGTCCGGTTTCTCCTTCATCAGGAACTTCGCGTAAATCCGCGCTTCGCTCTGGTAGCTGGGCTGCCAGCCCATGGTCCACGGAAAATCCTTCGGATCGTTCCACTTGGTGGCGCCGGTCGCCACGAACAGCTGCGGCACCTTCTTCGAATTCATGTATTTCTGGATCGCCGTATTATTCGCGGTTCCCAGCGAATTGAACACCAGCAAGACTTCGTCGCTCTCAACCAGCTTGCGGGCCTGCTCGACCGCTTTCGGCGGGCTGTAGCCATCGTCATAGCTGACGAAATTGATCTTGCGGCCGTTGATGCCGCCAGCTTCATTGATCTTCTTGAAATAAGCCGCTTCGGTCTTGCCGATCACGCCATAGGCGGAGGCGGGCCCGCTATAGGGCATAATGTTGCCGATCTTGATTTCGGTATCGGTCGCGCCGGTGTCGTACTTCTTTTGGGCTAGTGCGCTGCCGCTCATGGCTGCGAAAGCAATGACCGCCGTTGAGAGCGCGGCGATTCGTAATTTTTGTCCAGAAAGCATAGTTTCTCCTTAGTTCTTTTTGAGTTTGCCGAACAGTTGCTGAGCAACAATGGCGACCTGCCTTGCGCCGTGTGGCACCAGGAAGATGACGAGGAACAGAAGGACGCCGAACACCGCGCCGGAAAGACCTTTTGAAATGCCCTCGGCGATGTTCGGCACAAAGATGATGAAGGCGGAACCGACGATCGAGCCGGGCAACCAGCCCACGCCGCCGACCACCATGCCGAGAAACAGCGAGATCGCGAGCGTAATGGTATAGCCGTCGGGAGCGACGAACTGCACCGCGATCGCCCCCAGCCCGCCGGCGACACCGGTGATGCCGGCGCTGACGCCGAAAGCCAGCGTCTTGTACAGCGCGACGTCGATGCCCATGGCGGATGCCGCGATCTCGTTGTCGCGGATCGCCATGAAGGCTCGGCCGGAGCGCGACTTCAAGAGATTGACCGAGAAGATGTAGATCGCGATCGTGACCACCAGCGTGAAATAGTACAGCCACATGTCCTGCGATATCGGCAGGCCGAATGGCGCGTCAGGTTTGGTGACGACGAGGCCCTGCACGCCGCCGGTCCAATGCTCGAAATAGCCGAGCTTCAGGAGCTGCGGCATCGCGGTTGCCAGAGCAAAAGTCGCCAGCGCCAGATAGACGCCGCTCAATCGCAGCGCCGGCTGGCCGAACAGGAAACCAAACGCGAAGCAGATGACGCCGGCGACGGGCAATGTCAGGGCGTAGTTCATGCCCGCATGCTCCATCAGGATCGCCGAGGTGTAGGCGCCAACCGCGTAGAACGCGCTCTGGCCCAGCGAGAACTGGCCGCTGCCGCCGGTGAGAATGTTCAGCGCCAGCACGGCGAGGGCGTAGATCAGCAACATAGTCAACTGGAAGATGATGAAATTCTTCACGAACAGCGGCGCGACGACCAATAATCCCAGCACCACAAGCGAGGTGCCAAAGCCGAGCGTCATGGCCCTCTTGGGAACGGCCTCGATCGCGGGGGCTTCGGTGACGACTTCCTGAATTGCGCTCATGATCAAACTCGCTTCACGATGGGGCGACCAAACAGGCCAGCCGGTTTGACAACCAAAACGGTGATGATCAGCGCCAGCGCGATCGGCAGTTTCAGTTCATTGCCGACGCCCGGGATATAGGTCCCGGCGAGATTTTCGAAGATGCCGACCAGGAAGCCGCCGACCACCGCCCCGAGCGGGCTGGTCAGGCCGCCGAGCACGGCGGCGGCAAAGCCGTAGATCAAAACGCCGCCCATCATGTTCGGCTCCAGGAACACCACCGGGGCGATCAGGATGCCGGCGATCGAGCCGATCGCGGCCGCCATGCCCCAGCCAAGCGCGATCATCCATGAGGTGTTGATGCCGACCAGCCGCGCCGATTCAGGCAGCGACGCGGCCGCGCGCATCGCCAGGCCAATCCGCGTGAACTGGAAGAAGAAATAGAGCGCGATCAAGAGCAGCACGGTGACGCCGATCATGCCGGCCTGGTGGGTCGAGATCAGCTGGCTGCCGAGGAACGGCGAGGATCCGAACGGGGTCGGATATTGCTTGATGGTGAAGTCCCAGATCAGCCCGGCGACGCTGTTGATGATCGCGAACAGCGCGATGAAGCCCGCGACGTTGGTCAGGATCGGCGCCTTGGCTAGCGGCTTGAACAGCAAACGCTCGATCAGGATGCCGCCGGCGAAGGAGAAGGCCAGCGTGAACAGGAACGCCCACCAATAGGGGATGCCCCATTGCATCAGCTGCCAGGAAATGAAGGTCGAGAACATCGCCATTTCGCCTTGGGCGAAATTAAGATGGTCGATCGCCTGATAGATCATGACCACGGCGAGCGCCATACAGGCATAGATCGCGCCGGTGGCGATGCCAGCCAGGACTTGATTGGTAAAAAGTTCCATGGCCGCGCTCCTCAGTAGCCCAGATAGGATTTACGGACGTCTTCGTTGTTCGCGATCTCGGCGGCACTGCCCGACATCACGATGCGTCCGGTTTCGATCACGTAGGCCTTGTCGGCGAGCTCGAGCGCCAGCTGCGCGTTCTGCTCCACCACCAGGATGGTGACCTTGTCCTCGCGGTTGATCTTGCCAAGGATCTTGAACAGGTCGCGCACGATCAGCGGCGCCAGGCCGAACGACGGCTCGTCCAGCAGCATCAGCCGCGGCCGCAGCATCAGCGCGCGGGCGACCGCGAGCATCTGCTGTTCGCCGCCGGAAAGCGTGCCGGCCTGCTGGGTGTGCCGTTCCTTCAGCACCGGAAAATGATCGTACATCCGCTCGATGTCGGATACGACGCCGGCCTTGTCGTAGCGGGTGATCGCGCCGAGCTGGAGGTTTTCCTCCACCGTCATGGTGGTGAAGGTGCCGCGGCCCTGCGGCACATGGGCGATACCGAGACGGACGATGTTTTCGGTGGAGCGGCCGATTAGGGGCGCACCATCGAATTCGATCGCGCCGGTCGAGCGCACCATGTTGCAGATCGCGCGCAAGGTGGTGGTTTTGCCGGCGCCGTTGGCGCCGAGCAGTGTGGTCAGGCTGCCTTCGTTGAGGGCGAACTCAAGGCCATGAAGCGCCTGGACCTGGCCGTAATAGGCGCGGAGGTCTTTGACGTTGAGCATCGCGGTCATTGGTCTTTGCTCCCCAGATAGGCCTTGATGACATCCGGGTCGGACTGCACCTGGGCCGGCGTTCCCTCGGCGAGCTTGCGGCCGAAATTCAGCGCGACCACGTGGTCGGCGATCGACATCACGAGGCCCATGTGGTGTTCGACCAGCAGCACGGTCATCTTGCGGTCGTCGCGGATCCGGCGGATCAGGTCGCCGAGCACATGGACTTCCTCATGGTTGAGGCCGCCGGCTGGTTCGTCGAGCAGCAGGATCTTGGGATCGGCCGCCAGTGCGCGGGCCAGTTCCACGCGTTTCTGGGTGCCGAACGGCAGGCCGGAAACCACGGTATGGGCGACGTCTTCCAGGTGGAGATAGTCAAGGATTTCATGGACGCGCTTGTTGACCTCGGCCTCGCCGCGGCGGACCCAGGCCAGTTTCAGCGAGTCGCTGATGATGTCGCTGTTGGTGCGGGCGTGGGTGCCGACCCGAACGTTGTCGAGCACCGAAAGATTGGGAAACAGCGCGACGTTCTGGAAGGTGCGGCCGATGCCGATTTCGGCGATCCGGTGCGGCGGGCGCCTCAGGATGCTCTCACCTTCCATGAGAATGTCGCCGTTGCTCGGCTGGTAGAGCCGGGAGAGGCAATTGAACAGCGTCGTCTTGCCGGCGCCGTTCGGCCCGATCAGGCCGAGGATCTGGCCCTGATGCATATCGAAGGACACGCCGTTCAACGCGATGATGCCGCCGAACACGACGCTGACGTCGCGAACCGCTAGCAGGGGATATTGTCCCTGCGCGAGCTGTGCCTGCGTCATCTCGTCCCGCCCAACCCATTCATTGGGCTCGACAGACCGTGCGCGTTTCGCCGGTCACAGCGATGAAGGCTACCTGATCCCCTCGACCACACGTGCAACTTTCCCTCCTGCTTTCGATTTTTTGCTTTGTTCTTTTTTTGATTGCGGCGCCGCACCGCCCAAGGCCGCCTCGATGTTCCTTACCATCGCCACGAGGCGAGGTCCAATATCGCTGCGCAGCCGATCTTCCGTGAAGCGGAATGCGGGTGCACCGCAATTAAACGCGTAAGGACCGGTTCCGTCGTTGAGCTTCAGTGCTACGCCGACCGCGTGCACGTCGTCCTGCCACTCGCCCGCAGAGATGGTAAAGCCAAGCCGCGCCACCGTCTCGCCGGCGCGTTCGATGCCGTCGCGCATCCGCGGCCAGCGGCTACCGTAATGTTCGCGGAGCTCGCGTAATAATGAGGCACGCTCATCGTCTGGCAGTGCCCAAATATAGGCCCGCCCCATCGCGGTCGTTGCGATCGGGATTCGCGAGCCGACGTCGAGCTGAACGCCGAGCGTGAGGCCGTTCCGGCTTTGGCCGAAGTAAATCATGCTGAGGCGATCGCGGCCGCCGACCGCGACAGCGCCACCGGTCTCGCGCATGACTTCTTCGCGGTAGGCTTCGGACAAATGCCGAACGCCGAGATTCGCGAGGGCGGCATACCCCAGTGCCATCGCTGAAGGCGCCAGCTGATACTTTTCGAACCGCGGAACCGGTGTAAGATAACCGAGCTTGGTCAAAGTATAGGTCAGCCGCGAAACGGTTGGCTTTGGCAAGTTGGTGCGGGCCGCGATCTCTTGATTGCCAAGAAGCCCGTCATTGGGATGGAATGCGCGCAATACATCAAGGCCGCGGGAAAGTGCGACGACAAAGCTGCGATCGGTCGCCACTTTCTTGGCTGGACGTTTCATGGCCACTGCTGGACGGACCTCGTTGACAAGGGACGTGCTTCAAAATAACCCTCGGTGTCAAGATGTGGAATTAAATTCCGCTGTGCGAAATTAATCAGAGCCGAAACTCAAGGCAAGTATTCAGGGAGAGTCTCGTGAACGAAGTGGTCAAGCTCGAACGTTATGACGTCGTTGCCATCGTCACGGTCAACAGCCCCCCGGTGAATGCGCTGAGCGCCGCCGTGCGCGGCGGCATTTTCGAATGCATCAAGAGCGCCATCGCCGATCCGGAAGTGAAGGCGATCGTGCTGACCTGCGGCGGCCGCACCTTTATCGCCGGCGCCGACATCACCGAGTTCGGCAAGCCGCCGAAGCCCCCCGGTCTGCTGGAAGTGTTGACCACGATGGAGAGCTCGCCGAAGCCGATCATCGCCGCCATTCACGGCACGGCGCTCGGTGGCGGCCTCGAGGTTGCGCTCGCCTGCCATTTCCGCGTCGCGACCAAGGAAGCCAGGCTTGGGCTGCCCGAAGTGAAACTCGGCCTGCTGCCGGGCGCCGGCGGCACGCAGCGTCTGCCGCGCGCGGTCGGTCCCGAACTCGCGGTCAAGATGATCGTCGGCGGCGATCCGATCAGCGCCGGCGAGGCGCTCAAGAACGGCCTGATCGAAGAGATCGTCGAAGGTCCCGCGAGCGGTGGCGAGGCCTTTGCCCGCAAGGTGCTGGCGGAGAAGCGCCCGTTGCGCAAGCTGCGCGACGACGACTCTAAGCTCGTAGCCGCGAAGGCCGACCGCTCGATCTTCACCAATGCGGTTGCGGCCCTCACCAAGAAGGCGCGCGGGTTGGAAGCACCGTTCGCCGCCGCCGACGCCATCGGCGCCGCGATCGACCTGCCGTTCGATGAAGGGCTGAAGAAGGAACGCGAGGGCTTCCTCAAGCTCGTCTCCGGCGACCAATCGAAGGCGCAGCGTTATGCATTCTTCTCCGAGCGCGAAGCGGCCAAGGTCGCCGGCGTTCCCGAGGGGACAAAACCGCGCAATGTCGAGCGGGTCGCCATCATCGGCGCCGGCACCATGGGCGGCGGCATCGCGATGTCGTTCGCCAATGCCGGTATCCCGGTGACGCTGATCGAGACCGGCGAAGAGCAGCTCAAGCGCGGC
>WNGJ01013360.1_pt1 | contig 12378 bp, 11 predicted proteins | sample 5400611 | NCBI WGS metagenome assembly WNGJ01 (sample SAMN13153375, study PRJNA577476) | soil metagenome | isolation source: 40 cm soil or saprolite under Garry oak tree replicate 1 | place: USA:California | collected 2016-06-15
AGCGTGCGTGGACGCATACGCGCTGCAAGTGGTTCACCAGTAGATGTATTCTTTTTTGTGGATGGGGTGATGTCCGACCCGAAAAGGGATGATTGATCTGGCATGATAGTACTCTTTTTACTCTTTGCTTGCTTCTTTCAACAGAGCCTCAACTTCTTCCGTCGTTGGCAGCGAGGGCAAAGCGCCCAGGCGTGTTACAGCTACAGCGCCAGCAGCGCTTGCCCAGCGCAGCGCCTCAGACATTGGCATACTTTCCGCAAGTTTCGCCGCTAAAGCTCCACAGAATGTGTCTCCTGCTGCCGTCGCATCTACCTGCATCACCGGGATAGTACGAATCCATCGATGGGAGAACTGTCCCTCGCTGGTCCCGTTCGTACTCCAGACACAGCCTTGCGCACCCAAGGTGATAATAATGTGCTTCACGCCTTTCGCGAGGAGTTTTGTTGCAGCCCGCCTTACACCCTGGGGTGTATCCACAGTGGTTTCTGCGAGTCCAGCCGCCTCACTCTCGTTGACAACGAGTATATCTACAGATGTGAAGAGTTCAAGCGGGATTGGTTCGCGAGGGACGGGGGCTGCGTTGAAGATCGTTGTCATGCCCGCGCTGTGCGCTGACCTCAGTCCCGCGGCGATAGTGGCCATACGCATCTCGCATTGGGCCATGAAAACGCGTGTATCTGCCTGGGTAGGAGATTGTAAGAGGAGGGATTGGATAGCTTCCTCAACCATTTCGGCAGTCAGGGCAAGGTTGGCACGCGGCAAGACGATGATTGCATTCTGACCGGTGTCTGTGCCGATCATGACGCAGGCGGTACCGGTGCCGGTGTTGGGATCGCGTGTTAGATGTGAATTGTCGATGCCTTCATTGGAAAGTGCAGAAGAGAAAGAATCCCCGAAAACATCAGTGCCGACGCGCCCAATCAAGCGAACGCTGGCGCCCAATCGTGCCGCAGCTACGGCCTGGTTGAATCCCTTCCCGCCAAGAAAAGTAGCAAAATCGTCACCGATAACTGCCTCACCAGGGAGTGGCAGACGTGGCGCACGTGCGACAAGATCGGTAATAGTGCTGCCGAGGACTATAACTGTACCCATGTGCAATTTCCCTCTACTGAAATATCCACAAAAGGGCGACGCAAGCGTCCCCACCCTACGCGACTAACCACAGGGCGACGCAAGCGTCCCCACCCTACGCGACTAACCACAGGGCGACGCAAGCGTCCCCACCCTGCTCCACCCCACTCCCGCCCCTACGCGACCTGGAATCTGGCTTTCTTCAATGACCACGAATCGCAGTGGGACGGATGCGCAGGGCTACCGAATAGACCGCTGCGAACTTTTCTGGTGTTTCATAGCTCCTGGCGATGAAATTACGATATTTTTCTACGTAGGTGGGTAAGCGATCCGCGGGTGGATCACCGGTACTCACATGCGCTTCGCCAGTGATGACGATAATATTACCTCCAGTACCATTCCCATCAAAATTGAGGGCTATCCTGGGATTCTGTTGCAAATGCAGCAGGCGTTTGGCGTCTGCCCGGCTGTAAATGAGGATCGTTGAAGTAGTTTCATCCCACAAAAACCAGACAGGAGTCGGTTGTGGCATGCCCTTCGCGTCGACGCTTGTGAACCAGATTAAGTGTTCGTCACGCAGCCGACGAGCGACCCTTTCACCGAATGGTGTCGATGGGTCTGGAAGTTGAAATGTCATAGTGTTACTCTGCTCTCTATTAGAAATACAATGCCAGCCAGCGCTCTCTCGTTGGCTCACTGCACATTATAACCTAATGGTGCCGTGTGATGTATAGCCTACCTACATGGTGGTTCCACCAAAGGGCGACGCAAGTTCCACCAAAGGGCGACGCAAGCGTCCCCACCCCTACATGGTGGTTCCACCAAAGGGCGACGCAAGCGTCCCCACCCTACTCCACACCACCCCCGCCCCTACATGGTGCTTACTGGATCGATATCGACCTCCCATCCTGGGGTGTCGATTACCCTTAATAGAGGGTGCAAATCAGGTCCTCGCGCAATCATTTGCCAGCGATACTGTCCGCGTATGCGCTCCATCACCGCAGGCGCTGGGCCAACGATGTCGGTTTGCTCCAAACCTAATCGATCAATCCATTGATCTAACGTTTCGCGCAGCAGCAGCGCCTCGTTTTGGGCACGGCGGCGGGTCTTATGGCTGTAAGTAAACTTGACGAACTGGCGAAATGGAGGATAGCCATAGCGCTGCCGTGCCTCAATCTCTGCGGCATAAAATTCGTGGTAATCGTGACGTGATGCCGCTTCGATAGAAAAATGCTGCGGGTTGAAGGTTTGAATTATAACCTTTCCTGCCTCTTCCCCACGACCTGCGCGCCCTGCAACCTGGGTGAGCAGGGTAAATGCTCGTTCAGAGGCTGAAAAATCGGGCAACATCAGGGCGATATCAGCCGAAATGACTCCCACTAGCGTGACCCCGGGCAGGTCAAGACCTTTCGCAATCATCTGCGTACCAACCAGTATATCGGCCTCGCGATTGGCGAAGCGGTCGAGTAGTTGCTCATGCGCTCGTCGATGTTTGGCCGTATCGCGATCCCAGCGCAGCAGCCGTGCCGAGGGAAAGAATCGCGCAATGGTGTCTTCCACTTTCTCTGTCCCCAGGCCAAAGTAACGTATGCTTGGGCTATTACACTGTGGGCAGAAGTGCAGCACGTTGTTTTCTCCATTGCAGTAATGGCAGAGCAGAATACGCTCGGTTGAGTGATATGTCAGTGGTGTATCGCAGTGGTCACACATCGCTACAAATCCGCACTCGCGACACAATACGCAGCTTGCGGCGCCGCGCCGGTTCAGGTAGAGAATAGCTTGCTGGCCTTTGTTCAAAACCTGCTCAAGCTCACTTTGCAAGCGGCGGCTAAAAATACTGGTGTTGCCTGAATGCAGTTCATTGCGCAGGTCAATTATCTCAACAGGTGGGAGGTCTGCGCCGATACGATTGCGCAGCTCGACTAATTGGTACTCACCGCGTTCAGCATGAAAGAACGACTCTACCGAGGGTGTAGCGCTGCCGAGGACTACCGGGATATGGAGTAATTGTCCCAGGAAGATGGCCGCGTCCCGCGCGTGATAAGTTGGCCTGCGATCGTTTTGCTTATAGGCTGGCTCGTGCTCTTCATCAAGTATGATGATACCCAGGTCAGGCAGCGGTGAGAAGAGCGCTGAACGCGAACCGATTACTACATCAACCTTGCCTGCGCGAATGCGTCGCCATTCGTCGTAGCGTTCTCCATCCGAAAGTTCGCTGTGGATAACAGCGACCCTGTCCGGGAAACGGGCCACGAAACGCAAAATCGCCTGCGCGGTGAGGGCAATCTCCGGTACAAGCACGATGCCGCGTTTGCCCTGCGCGATGATCGCTGTCAGCGCCTGAAGGTAGATCTCGGTTTTGCCACTGCCTGTGACGCCGTGAAGTAGGATGGGGGCGATTTGTTTGATAGGAGATAATCCATTCCATTGTGATTCATTCGTGGGTGACCCATCCCATCCCCAGGGCGACCCATCCCATCCCCAGGGCGACCGCAAGGGTGCGCCCCTACTATACTCCGATTGGGTCTCATGATTCGTGTATAGTAGGGGCGGGGCTTGCCCCCGCCCTGAATGCCCCCGCCCTGTATCCCCCCGCCCTGAATGCCCCTGCTCTGTATGCCCTTGCCCTGTTTGTGGTTGCCTTATGTAGGATTGCCTCAATATGTGGTCCACTGCTGCCTGCTGATCAGGTGTCAGTGGAAGTGACGAGGTGGCTGGGATAACACGACCTGATAGGGGACTGCGTTGGACTTCGATTTCTTCAATAGAGATAATATTCTCACGCACAAGTTTCTGCAACTGTGCAGGGGATAATCCACTGGCCTTGCTGAGCGTACCTGGTGTCCAATATGCACCGGTGCTGGACTTACCTCTTTCGTAACATAGCAAGTCGATTGCAGCTAATCGACGCTGCGCTAGTCGTCCCAGGCGATTCTGGGGTGAGAGCGTGAAGGCATCTGATGAGCCAGGAATAGCCCATGGGTCGGGCACATTTTTTTGGGGCCGTCTTCTCACGTTGTCAGCAGCTAAGGGGATACTTCCAGGTTCGGGCAGGCTCTGTTCTAATTGTGCCCGGGTTTGTTGCCGCCATGATTCCAGTTTTTCTCCCTGCGCGATGAGCCGCACGACACGCTTATGGCGCGAGCGAGTAGTTGGAGCATGCAGTGTGGCTTCACGCTCGATAACGCCGCTCGACAACGCCTCCTGTATTATTTCCTTCGCCAGCTTTGGTCCCAGCATCTCCTTCAAGCGTTCAATGTCAATCTCTCCATCCGCCAGCAGCAAGCCGATAAGGGCGCGATGACGTGTCAATGCGGGTTGGTCTAGTGTCTCGTCAGTTGCCAGCTCTTCGCTGTTTATCAGGTGCAACACGACTTTTGAGCGCTGAATCAAGCCTGGAGGTAGCATCATTACGGCAACCTGCGCAAGGGGTGTCACATAATATGCGGCCAACCACTCCGCTAGCGTTCGCTGGTGGCGTAGTAAGGCTGGTTCAGGATCCAGGATGCGGGAGATGGGACGGAGGATGGGGGCATTATTAGTTGTGCGCTCTTCACCCTCCCAAATTTTCCAAACAATACCCTCGACGAGGCGATCTCCATAGGGGATTGCGACCAGTTGACCGGCGCGTATCTCAGCCTGTAGTTCGGGTGGGACTGTGTATGTGAGCAAGGGTTGCTTGCTATTCCAACTGTTGGCGGAGGTGAGCACATCAGCAAGCAATTGCACTAGCGTCTCCCAAACTCGCGTTCCAGAGCGGGTAGGCTGAAATGGATCATCGTTGGGCGACCATGACAGCAACTATATGGAGCGTTGGTACGTTCCAATTGCTCGATCATCTCACGCATTTCGCTGACTGTCAGGAAATAGTTGGCTTTGATGGCTGCCTTGCAGGCAACGTTTGCTAGCGCATGCTCTTCCCACGTTTCAGAGTGTCCGAGATGCTCCGGTGCAGTTAGCTCTGCCAGTAAATCGCGCAGTGAACGCGCATTCATCTGTTTGACAAGTACGTTGGGGACGGCTTGTACCTGAAGTGTATTATCTTCGAGTATTTCCAGGGTAAAGCCAATCTGCTCTAGTTGTTGCAAGTGGTCTTCAATCGCTTCCAACTCAGCAGGCACCAGATCGAGTTTTACCGGTGTGAGCAGCAGTTGTGAAAGGGGAGTGCGTTCCTGCAGCGCTGCTACCATACGCTCTAGAAGTATGCGCTCGTGAGCCGCGTGCTGGTCTATCAGGTACATCCCATCCGGTCCCTCAGTGACAATGTAGCTCTGGGAAAGTTGACCCACTACGCGTAATGAGGGAAGGTGGCTTACTTTTGCGGGTGACGTGAGTTCGTTGGGAATGTTTAGCTGGGTATCTGCGGGACTGGCACTCGCCTCGGACCGGGCACCCGCAAGGGGCACAGTCTCTGGGGGAGACGGCATGCCCCCTACATTTCCAGATGTCAGTTCCCTCGACAGAGGGGTAGCCTCGGACCGGGCACCCGCAAGGGGTGCCCCTACATTTCCAGATATCAGTTCCCTCGACAGAGGGGTAGTGGATATATCGTCTCCCGCAGAGACTATGCCTCTTGTGGGTGCCGGGTGTGTATCACCCGTCTCCAGATCATCATGTCCGCGCACATGGCTCTGCCATAGCCTGGAGAGCAACGGCGGTTTTGTGCCAGTTTCCTCTTCTGTAACAGTGAGCCAGGGATTATCTTGAGGATATGCAGGTGATTCGTCGCCGTTTGAGGGCGCAATGAATTGCGCCCCTACATTTTCCTCCTCTATATCTATATCTATATCTAACTCAAAGGATTCGGGGGGTATTGCCACATTGGATGTAGGGGCCCGATTCATCGCGCCCTGGATATCTGTCCTATTATTCCCCCATCGCGGTATCTCAGCCTCTTCCAAAACTGCCTGGCGCACAGCCCGCAGCACCGCAGCGTACACTCGTCTCTCCTTGAGAAAGCGAATTTCCGTTTTGGCAGGGTGAACATTTACATCGATTTGAGTAGGGTCAACTGCAATATTGACGACTGCTATTGGATGGCGTCCGCTGAGCAGCAGCGAGTGGTAGGCCTCCTCAACTGCATAGCTAAGCATGCGACTGAGTACCCAGCGCCGATTGACAAAGAATGACATGTGTTGCCGCGTGCTCTTGTAACAGGTGGGAAGACTGATATAGCCACTGACGACCGGGCGCACAGGATCATCATCCCTCCCGTCGAGGCTGCTTATAGGCACCATCTGCTCGGCGACCTGCAATCCGTAGATCTCGATGAGTACGCTGGAGAGCTGGCCATCTCCAAGGGTTGCGAAAATCTGTCGCCCTTCGCTAAAGACGCTGAAGCGAATTTCAGGATAGGCCAGGGCGTACTGTTCAAGTAAATGATGGCAATGACTTACCTCGGTATGACGGCTCTTCAAGAACTTCAGCCGTGCGGGAACTGCGCTGAAAAGGTTACGCACCGTCAGGGTAGTACCTTCAGGAGAAGCTGCTGTAGTAACTTCGGAGATGTGCCCATTGATTGCACTCGCCTGCGCCCCCTGTGTAGCGCCGCGATGATGGCTGAGCAGCGTGACTTCGGCAACTGCGGCAATACTTGCCAAGGCTTCGCCGCGAAAGCCGAGCGAACGAATGTGCTCCAGGTCATCTATCCGGGCTACTTTGCTCGTGGCATGCCTGGAAAGCGCCAATTCGAGCTCAACGGCCGGAATGCCTGTGCCATTATCGGTGACGCGGATAAGCTGTAGCCCGCCGTTCATCAGATCAACACGAATCTGTGTAGCTCCTGCATCGATGCTGTTCTCTATCAGTTCTTTGACGACAGAGGCAGGACGCTCTACGACTTCCCCAGCAGCAATTTTGGCGGCGACATCGGGCGTGAGTTGACGTATTGGCATATTGAAAATACTCCGGATGGACAGGTAGATATGTTCTCTCATAATTAAGAACGAGTGTTCAGAGGGTATTATAACATAGGGAGGTTACTGGGGAAGGCACAATCTCACTTTTTGGTACAGGTTGCGAGGTAGAAGCAGCTGGTGGGTTGAGGTTCGTGTTTCGTCGTACATCGGTGCCTGGTACTGAGAAGTGATGTGTTATTACCACTGACGAATTCTGGGCTCAAGAGGTGGCTAACCCACAGTCTTGCCAGAAATTGGCAGGGAAAGGTAGACAAAGCTGAACAGAGTAGTGTAAAATAGTATGTAAAGTGATAGGTACAAGATATAATAGGGAAATGCTAAGGATTACAGAAGGATGCAGGTTCAACACGGACAAACGCAGGAAGAAATCATACAAACTTTGCGGCGCCAGATAGATGAATTGACGGCAGCTAATCTGCAATTAAGAGAGCAATTGGCTCGTAAAGAACAACTTGTTGCTAAAGATTCTACAACAAATAGTAGCTCGCCACACCTCAATGCCATCCAATGGATTAAGGCAGTAACTGGCCTTTCGCAGAAGAGAATTGGGCTTTTGGTAGGTGTCACTCGTCAAACCATAAATCGGTGGGAGAACGGGGAGCCAATTACCGATGCCAATCGTCGTCGCCTTTTTGCCGTGCGTGACGTGCTGGAGCGTGCTACGCTTCGATATCAAACCCCAGCTGAACTTGCAGCCTGGCTTGACACTCCGGACACAACTGAGGGACGTACTCCTGCAGAACTGCTCGAAGCAGAAGAAATCAATAGAGCACGGCTTCTTGCTATCTCGACTCCCTCTCCTGGTCTTACTCGCACCCCAGAGTGGGTGAGGCGACCTATCCCAGAGGCATTTCGTGCCGGAGAGGAACATCGTCAGGAGGCTCTACCACGTCCACGGGACGATGAGCTTGCTGCTCTCATTGGTGATGAAGATGTGGAGGATATCTCAACTACATGAGTATCTTAGATGGCAATAAGCGATCTTTGTTAATGCATGAATCCCCGCTATCGGGAGAATCGCTTCTCGATAGAGGCTGGCGACAAGGAGCATTATTCAGTGCTCCCTCTGCATGTTTCACCTGGAATGCTCTCGCGGACTCTGGCGCAGATGAGCCGATAACCCAACTACATCGGAAAACAAAGTCGGGAGAAAAATTCGTTATTATCACTCAGGATTGTGATATCAGTGCTTTAGAGCAACAAGAGCCTTATGTAGAAGCGTTGCTCTGCAAGACATACAAGAATCGCGAATTTCTCAGCAAGATTGGTCGTAACAGTGCACGCTGGTTCGTAATCAATTTCGATACAGGGGTAGTAGCTGAGTCAAAGTACCGAGTACAATTTACTAAACAAGTGTTGAGCACACTAACCCCTGGACCATGGCCCGGTAGCCATAAACAGCTTGAACAGTTTGTTCGGTGGTTAGCCAGGCGCTATGATCGACCAGCTATTCCTGATGCTATGGTCGAGGTATTTCAGAAACCAATTGAGCGTATGTTCGATCTCTTTGCAGAGGAATATCCTGACGCTATGGTAGCCTTTAGCATGGCTGTACACGAGATACGTGTGAATCTTCCAACCAATGAATATCCTCCTTTTGATCTTCAACTGATGTTGCTAATCAGTAGCGATGGTCCTAGTACGGAACAAGCTGATGCAATTGATATAGTTACAAAAGCGGTACGTGCTAACCTTGATTCGAAAGAGGTTCATTTGCATCCAGAAGTGCGTGTCCTGACTGAGGAAAGAATATCGATGGCAGAGTACTATGCCACACGTCCATTATTCCTTGAGTACCATACGTACAAAGGTGAGGAAATTGAAGGTATGGAACCATATGGCATCATTTATCAATTCATCACTCAGAGAGCGTCCTTCTGGGAGATACTTACTTACTAACTCCTGCGCCTTTCTTATAGCCCGACGTGGGGTAAAAAAGAGCACCTGGTCTTCTTCCAGACGTAGAATTATCGTATCTCCAACTTCTAAACCCAAGACCTGGAGGTACTCTGGTGGAATTACGATCCGACCACCTTCGTCAAGTTTTGTCTTGATCTGGTTCATATGTCACCTTTATTAATTCTCACACTGACTGATGGCAAAGCGAACAAATTTCAGTGTTTCCGGGAACGTTTCTTCATGATCTACTTGCTCATTCCGCCAGTCTTCTCTCCATAGGAGAGCATTCTGAATTAGCGAAGCCCATTCAGGAAATTCCTTCTGTGCCCATAAAGCTGCTTGTTTCTTCGAGACTTGTTCACCGATTTTACATGTGTAGAGCGCTCTACACATGGTTAAAATTGCGTAAGCTTGAGATTTTCGATTATGCATATCATATATCCACTTACCCCATGCTTTTGCATGCGCTCTTATTGCCTGCATAAATTCGTCTTTTGAAATTGGTTCAATGATTGTTTTTGGTGAAGGGCCAAAAAGAGTAATACCTTTTTCGCGCACTACATACCAGTCTATTAACCAGTCTTTTCTTGCTTCTTTGCGATGAAATGGTTCACCCGGGCTAATATTTGCTACTTTACTTGTACGTGATTTAACTGTACGTAATGCAGCTACAGATATATAGCATACTTCAATCCGATCATCCCATTGCTTATGTTTGTTGGCGAAATCATTGTGCATTTTTTGTAAGTGCTTAAAATCCCTATCATCAATACCAGATGACAGAGCAGTTAATAAGTCAATATCACTACTCTCCTTATCAAAATCCCCAGTAACAAGCGATCCATAGAGATATAACCCGATGAGCTTTTCGCCGAGAATCTTCTGCATTCCCGATAGGAGTAGTTCTAGTAATTCGTTGATATCAGCAAATGGTGTCGGATCAGTATGCTTCATTATAAAAATCCCTAGATCTTCCAGGCCTTCTAAAACACAATGGAGTGGTATCTCAGCAATCCAAGGCCCCTGCGTATCATTCGCGAGAAATTCCTCAGTTGGTTCGGGCTCCTCGAATGCGGCAACCACCAGGCCCGAGGCTCTCAAGGTGCGAAAATACCAGGACAGCGAGCGGTGGTAGGCGCGTGTGTAGACGATCTGGCCTGGTACTCGTAGCCAGGGTAAATCGGCGACTCAGATAGCCATTTCCGCACGCGAAGTCCAGCACATGCATCCCACTTACCTCACCAACGAGGCGAAGCAATGGAGGGTCAATCAACGCTCGGTGCCACAGATCACCCTCATCGCCAATATTCTCATCCCACCAATCAGTCATCTGGTCCCAGCCAAAAGCGCTCATAGATTCACTCTCCCTCCCTGGATCTTTTCACTTGTGTTGAGGATCTGAAGTATCTCTAGCGTACTGACTTCTTTTGTTTTTTGCAAGCCTTTTCAGGTTGTCAAGCCAAAGAGGAGGGCGATAGTTAGACCCAGTTGGCTTGCCGTTCAAATGGGTTTGATTGCGTCTTTGCTATCATTTTCTGATACTGTTGGACTTTCACCTGGCCTGCCGCTATTGTGGAACCCCCTTGAATGAAGGACTCGGCATTCTCAGCGACCCACTCCTTCGTCAGACGTGCAGCCGCTTTGGCATCAGCGAGTGTGTCAAAAGTGCTGATGATGGCTACTTCGTTATCTCCTGCGTCCACGAGAAAGTAGGCTCGAAATCCTGGCACATGGTTGAGGAGCGGAACCAGGCTCTCTTGCACATGTTGAATCAACTCCTCTTTCGTCCCCCGAATGAGATTGTATTTGCGTATCACGGTATACATTTCTTGCTCCTTTCACCCGAATTTCTCGTTTCCAGTAGATACATTACCACCATGAACTCACATCCGAGTTACAAAATGCCTGCTACGTCTAACAAGGAGATCACAATCAGGAAACCTGATGGCCCTCAACCCATAGATATGGTATAGTCAGAGAGTCTGGAGTTTGTCTCACATGCTCATCAAGGAGAAACTCATGCCCAAAGCGCGTACCTGTAATTTGCCGAATATGAAGGCGCTTTTCTGTATTGGCATCGAGCGCCTCAGCCTGGCTGAGGCACTTCAGCGTCACAGCGCTGACATCACCGAACTGAGAGGTCGACCATGATCGAACAACCTGCCTTCACAGTCGAGGAGTGGAGCGTCCGCGAGATAGGACTCCACCTCGATACCCTGGCGCAGACCGAGTCCATTTTCGCACTCTCCAACGGACACATCGGACTGCGGGGCAACCTCGATGAGGGGGAGCCGCACGGCTTTCCTGGCACCTACCTGAACTCTTTCTACGAGCTTCGCCCGCTGCCCTATGCCGAGGGAGGATACGCCTACCCCGAGTCCGGGCAGACTGCCATCAATGTCACCAACGGCAAACTCATCCGCCTCCTTGTCGACGACGAACCCTTTGACGTTCGCTACGGCAAACTCCAGGAACATGAGCGCGAACTCGACTTGCGCAACGGGGTACTGCGCCGCAGCGTTCGTTGGACCTCCCCTGCGGGGAGCACGGTCAAGGTCTCATCCGTGCGCATGGTGTCGCTCACTCAACGGGCCATCGCGGCAATCAGCTACGAGGTCGAGCCACTTGATGCCCCGGTACGTGTCGTCGTGCAGTCGGAGTTGGTCGCCAACGAAGCGCTCCCGCCCCAGGAGAAGGACCCCCGGGTGGGTGCTGCACTCGAGTCTGCACTCGAGTGCGAGGAGCACCAGGCTATGGGCACCACCGGGCTCCTGGTCCATCACACCCGGGTCAGTGGCCTGCTCATCGGAGCGGCGATGGACCACCAAATCGAGGGGCCACCCGCGATGGTCATAGAGTCGGAAAGCTCCCCCGATGTCGCCCGCGTGTCCGTCACCATGCGCCTCGCGCCGGGCGAGCGGCTGCGCATCGTCAAACTCATCGCCTACGGCTGGTCGAGCCTGCGTTCGCGGCCAGCGATCCACGACCAGGTCAAGGCCGCGTTGTCCGCCGCGCGCTTGACCGGATGGGAGGGCCTGCTCGCCGACCAGCGGGCCTACCTGGACGACTTCTGGGCGAGTGCAGACGTCGAGCTGGAGGGCGACCCGGAAATCCAGCAGGCGGTACGCTTCGCACTCTTCCACGTCCTGCAGGCGGGAGCGCGTGCGGAAGGGCGCCCCATCCCGGCCAAAGGGCTGACGGGCCTCGGCTACGACGGCCATGCCTTCTGGGACACAGAGATTTTCGTCTTGCCGGTGCTGACTATGACCTTGCCTCGTGCCACCGCCGACGCGCTGCGCTGGCGCCACTTGATTCTCGACAAGGCGCGGGATCATGCGCGTGAGCTCGGGCTACGCGGTGCCGCCTTCCCGTGGCGGACCATCCGGGGGGCAGAGAGTTCGGGGTACTGGCCTGCTGGCACTGCCGCTTTCCATATCAACGCAGACGTCGCCTACGCCGTGGCCTACTACATCGAGGCGACCGGCGACAC
>WNGJ01014696.1_pt1 | contig 12378 bp, 15 predicted proteins | sample 5400611 | NCBI WGS metagenome assembly WNGJ01 (sample SAMN13153375, study PRJNA577476) | soil metagenome | isolation source: 40 cm soil or saprolite under Garry oak tree replicate 1 | place: USA:California | collected 2016-06-15
ACGTGCTGACCGCGCTGGCCCTCAACCTGATCCGCGTCGACGCCTGGCTCACAGGCAGTCCCCTTGGCGGCAGCTGGGCCTCCCAGCTGACCAGACTCCAACCGGCGCTGTCACCGGTGTGAATTCGCCAGCAGAGTCCGGGAGGCGGACACCGGGGCTATGCGGCCGTGGTCAATGGTAGCGGGTTGATGGCAGCATGCTGCTGTTCCCACTCGATGGGTGGCAGGTAGTCGTTGGTGGAGTGCAGCCGATATCGGTTGTACCAGGCGATCCAGCGGAAAATTGCGGCGCGGGCCTCCGCGCGGTGCGGTAGTGGGCCCGGTCGACCAGCTCGACTTTGAGGGAGGCAAACCAGCTCTCGGCGACGGCGTTGTCCAGGCACGAGCCGGTGCGACCCATCGAGCGTCGAAGCCCCAGCCGCTGGCAGGCCTGGATGCGGGCGCTGGAGGTGTACTGCCCGGGTTCAAGGGGTCGTCGCAACACTGCCTTGTTGGATCAAGAGTAGATGGTCGTTGAGGGCCTCTGCTGGGGTTCTCCAGCCGAGGGTCTTGCGGGGTCGGCTGTTGAGGGCCGCGGCGACGGCGGCGAGGTCGCCGGCGGTGTGCTTGCTCAGGTCAGTGCCTTTGGGGAAGTACTGCCGCTCCGTTCCCTGCTTCTCGGCGAGTTCATGAATTCCTGCATGGCGGCGATGAACGCTCCAGAGGCCATACCGACCGCTATGCCGCGCTAGACCCTGCAGTATGCGAGGGTTCGCCGGCCATGGCGCGTCGGGCTTTCCAAGCCCAGGCTTGATCCTGGCGTCAGCCAGCGCTCCGCAGTCCTGGATGGTGCGTGCCGGCCAGTTGGCTTCTCGTTGTGCCGGCGCCACTCCAGGTACACATCCACCAACTAAGCTTGGGTTTTAACCCTCTGGTAATCGTTTGGGTGTGAAGACGGCCTTTGCGGGATCATGTGGTTCGACCAAGAACTACCGTGATCCCAGCAAAGGCCGTGATGGATAGTCTAGAAGACCAAGCCCGCGTCGAGGCCGTCGCGGCGTTGTCGCGGTTCCGCCGCGGGTTCTACGGCAGCCTGACCCGTCGAGCGGATGCGCTGTTTGAGCTGACCGACGCGCTGTTGTGCGCCGACGGGCCGGTGGCGTCGCTGGCGGAGTTATCGGTGGAGCTGGTGCACCGGCGTGGGCACGGGGCGATGTATGACGCGCTGGTCGCTGGCCGGATCGATGCCGCCCGGCTGTGCAGAGCCCTGGCCGGGCTGGAGCTACCGCGGGGGCCGACCGGCAGTTGACGATCGCGATCGATGTCACCCCCTGGCCGCGTCCGGACGCCGAGTGCTCGCCTGGGCGGCTGCACTGCCACCGCCCGTGCCGCTGCGATGGGGTGCGCCAGACGATTCCTGGCTGGCCCTACCAGGTGGCCGTCGCGCTTGCAGGTGGCCGCTCGTCGTGGACGTGGCCGTTGGATGTGGTGCGGCTGGGCCCCGACGACGACCTCACCGCCGTGACGCCGCACAGATCCGGGCGCTGGTCGCGCGGCTGACCCAGGCCGGGCAGTGGCGGCCGGACGACCCGCCGATCCTGTTCGTGGTGGATGCCGGCTACGACGTCGTGCGCCTGTCGTGGCTGCTTGGCGAGATACCGGTGCGCCTGCTCGGCCGTGTCCGCGCCGACCGGGTGGTGTATGGCCGCGCCGGCCGGCGGCGTGGGGGCCACCCCGGGCGTCCACCCCGCCACGGGCAGTGTTCCGCCTTGGCGACGCGGTCACCCACCCCGTGCCGGCACAGGCCTCGACCAGCACCCACGACCGCTTCGGCAAGGCCGTGGCCCGCTGCTGGGGGTGGCTGCACCCCAAGCTGGAACGGCGCTCGTCGTGGGCCGACCACAACGGCCAGCTCCCGATCGTGGAGGGCACGCTGGTGCACCTTGGGGTCGAGCGTCTGCCGGGCGACCGCGATCCCAAGCCGCTGTGGTTGTGGTACAGCCACCCCGACGCCGCCGCGGTCGACGTCGATCGGCTGTGGCGGATCTTCCTCCGACGATTCGACGTTGAGCACACCTTCCGGTTCTTCAAGCAGACCCTTGGCCTGACCCGGCCCCGCCTGCGCAGCCCCGAGCAAGCCGACCGGTGGGCCTGGCTGATCGCCGTCGCCTACACCCAGCTCCGCCTCGCCCGGCCGCTGCCCGGGGACTTGCGCCGCCCCTGGGAGCGGCCCTTGACGCCCGATCGGCTCACCCCGTGCCGCGTCCGGCGTGGCTATCGTCGCATCCGCCGCGTGCTGGGCACGCCGGCCAGTGCGCCGAAACCCTCCCGGCCCGGTCCCGGCCGCCCCAAGGGTCGCACCTCCGCCCCGGCACCCCGCCACCCGGTAGGCAAAAAGCAACCCAAAGCCGACATGCCTCAAGGCGGCAAAACCACTGGCAAGGGTTAAAACCCAAGCTAAGGGCTGCGCCAGTAGGTGGTCACGGCCGGCGTCGGGGGCGGCCCTGCCAGCGGTAGCAAGTTCAGGCGCGGCGGACCAGTCGGCCACAGACGATGACGGCGTTGGCCAGCGCCAGCCAGAACGCCACTACCAGCCGGCGACGCTCGGTGCACCAGCACAGCTTGCCGTCCTGGTTGCCCCAGGCGTGGGTGCGCTCGATCACCCAGCGGCGACCCGCCTGAATCGGGGCTGGCGCACCGCGGGTGGCGATCTCGCCGACCAGGTCGCGTTCGGCCAGGACCTGCCGGCAGGGCTGATAGTCGTAGCGGCATCCAGGTGCACCACGGGCTGGGCGGACAGCGGGCCGACCACGGTGATGGCGTCCAGGGTCGCGGCCAGCAGCCCGTCGTCGCGGTGGTTGGCCGGTGCGGGCACCGCGGCCAGCGGCACGCCATCCGCCTCGACGGCGACCGAGCGCTTGAGGCCCTGCTTGCGGCGGTCGACCGGCTGGGGCCGGCGGTCTGGCCACCGCAGGGCGCCTTGGTGGTACAGCTGTCCACCGCCAAGTGGTCCAGGCGCAGGCCGAACAGGCGATCGTAGGCGGCCAGCACCGCCAAGCGCATTGCTCGGCGACCCCGGCAGTGATCCACTCATCCCGGCGGCGCCGCAGGGAAGTGGCCGAGCAGGTGTGGTCGGCGATGCGGCGGTAGCCGCAGCCGAACACCAGCACCTGGATGAGCTTGTCGAACACGATCCGGTCGGGGATGCGCGGGCGGTGGCAGCCCAGCGGGTGGGAGACCTGGCGGGTGGGCAGCGGCGCGGCGACCTGGACCCACAGGGGTTCCAGGATGGACGATGGCAGGGCAGGCACGAGACCTCCAGATGACCGCACAGTGTGAGCCTGCAGATCATCACGGCTCGTGCCTGCCCTGTTCCACCTCACCCATTGGCGCAACCCCTAAGCTGGGGCCGGTACTGATGAACGACAGTTGGGAGGGACGTCTGGCCATGCAGCCGAGCGAGATCACCGAGGTCCTGAACCGTCCGATCAGCCAGGAGCTCCTGGCCCGCGACCTGACCCGCCTGGCCTACGTCGCCAAAGACGGCACACCCCGGTCTATCCCGATCGGGTTCGTCTGGAACGGCTCGGAGATCGTCATGTGCACGGCCAAGAACGCCGCGAAGGTCCCGGCCCTGCGCCACAACCCGGCGGTCGCCCTGACGATCGACACCGAGGTGCACCCGCCAAAGATCCTGCTGATCCGCGGTCGGGCCGAGCTGGACGTCGTCGAGGGCATCCCGGACGAGTACCTTCGGATGAACGGCACCTACGAGATGACGCCGGAGCAGTACACCGAGTGGGAGGCCGAGGTCCGCTCGCTCTACGACGGCATGGTCCGGATCGTCGTGACCCCGACTTGGGCGAAGCTGATCGACTTCGAGACGACCCTCCCCAGCGCGGTTGAGGAGCTGGCCCGGCAGCGGGACGAACCTCAGCGCACCTGAGCGCCACTGTGTGTCCGACGCATTGAGATCCCCTGTGATCGTCGGTCATGGTGGACCTTGGCCCACTACCGCTGGGACCGCCGCCCCCGCCGCCGCTCATGACCACCTACTGGCGCAGGCCCTAAGCCAGCGTCATGGCCCGGACGCCGCGGTCGCGGCTTTCCATGACCCTGATCGTTGAGCCGGGTTTCTTCATGCTTGGCCTTCCCGCTGGTGCGCTCGACCCGCCTGGCTGACGCAATGCAGCTTGCCGGTCACCCGGTCGGCGCCGGCGGTGAGACGGGGTCCTTTCAGCCGTCACGGCGCTAGTAGATCGCCACTCCCGCGCACCTCCGGCTAACGGCGAATCGGCAGGAACGTTAGCCGGACGCCTGCGGCAGAAGGTCAGAAAAGTGCCTCTGAGCTGGAGCTGGCGAAGGGACTCGAACCCCCAACCTGCCGATTACAAGTACGCAGAGGGCCAGTAGCCGAGGGTTGGCCCGGCACGATAGCGCAGGTCAGAAGGGATGAACGCTAGAGTAGCGCTTCCTTCGTCAAAGAAGAATCGTTGACCGGATCATTGACCGCGCCCGATCGGGTGAGCCCGTCTCGATACTTGTCGGGCGGACGTAAGACACAGAACTCGTTGCGGTCAGGGTCCCGGAGCACATGCCAGGTCCACCCGTTGTTCCTGAGCGGTTCGTCCGTCACCTGGCTCGCACCGAGTGCGAGCAGGCGAGCCACCTCCGCGTCAAGGTCGAGGACCCGTAGGTCAAAGTGCATTCGATTCTTGCCTACCTTGGCGTCGGTGACCTGTTGCAGCAGCAGCTCGATGCCGCTCCCATCGGCCGGCAGCAGCACATGGTAAGGACCGGACCCGGCTTCCTTCGGCAACGTAACGTAGCCGAGCGCAGCGCACCAGAAGTCGGTTGCCCGATCGAGATCGGCGCAGTCGAGCACGACCGCCAGCGCCGTATCCGCCCGGCCGCCATAGCGCGTCGGCTGTCGGCGCACGAGGTCAACCATCGGCAGCCTCGGTCTCCTCAAGAATCCAGCGGATGTAGTCAGGCCCACCATCAACGATGGGAAGCGCGACGATGCTGGGGACCTCGTAAGGGTGATCGCGCTTCGTGCGCTCGATGATCCTTGGGAGCAGACTCCGCCGCGTGCGAAGTGCGACCCGTCCCTCGGTCCGGTCGTAGATCTGGCCCTGCCATCGGTAGATCGACCTGATGGGAGCGAAGTTGTGCCCGGAAGCACAGAGCCCATCCGTGACCAGCTTATGAGTTAGCTCAGCAAGCCAGTCAGGGTCAGGCGCCGTAATGACCACCTCACAGACCTCATGCACCGCTGGACTCCTTGAGACTGGCGACAAGCTCTCTGGCCTCATCCTCGCTCTTGGCCATGCTGCTCCAGCCCGTCACGATCCGACCGTCATAGCTCAGCCCGACCCACCGGCCGGTCATGCTTATGCCGTGCGGATGCATGACGTAGTACATAGTCCCCTTGGAGCGGACGGACCCGTCTGTAGCCGCATACCATCCCATAAGGATCTCATTGTCCCAGAGACGAAGCTCGCCACGCCAGAGATAGCCACCTTGCTCGATCGGTCTTCCCCGCGCTAGGGCTTCGGCCTGGATCAGCTCGCCGCGTTGGCGTAGGCGAACCGGTTGTATACGAATGTCCTCGATGCCTTCTCGCTGTGACTGCCAACAGGCTTGCCAGTCGCCAGAGATATCGACGCGATGCTCGAAGGTCCCGGCCAGTTCATCAAGAGAGATCCCGAGTGCGTCGGCGATGGCGATGGCCACGGAGAAGGCCGGTTGGTGGTCTCCTGCCTCGTAGCGCCTGATCTGGCGCACATCCACGCCTACCGCTTTCGCAAGCGCAGCCTGCGACATGCCCAGTTCAGTCCTACGGCGACGCATGACCTCGGGCAGCTTGACCTCTGGTGACTCCATAGTGCCCCCATCTTTACGGACTCTTCTGTCCTTGTCGAGGACGATCCCGTCTTGACAGAGTTGCCCGTTCTGGCGCAATGTAAGGGCAAGTAAGCCCCCTATCAGGGAGTAACCGCCCTCACCATGAAGGAGGAACCAAGGATAACCGCATCAGACACGGCATAGCCCCGGCGGCTTCGTGAGCGGTGTTCGCACCACCGCTCGCCGCCGGGGCCAGGCACCAGAGAGATCGGAGTACCCCGATGCAGGGTCATCGTACCTTGTCGGCCGAGAGGCCGGCACCCTTCAAGACACTGGCCGACCTGCTGGCCGCAGGAGAGCTGACCTGCTCGACTGCGCAGGTCGCCCGGTGGCTCAACGTCTCCAGGCCGACCGTCATCGCCATGGCTCGCCGTGGAGAACTTCCAGGCAAGCGGGTCGGTCGGCAGTGGCGCTTCTCCACCAAAGCGCTCGCCAAGGCGTGGGGCCTCGATCAGGCAGACGAGCCAGAGACGGTGCTGGCCGAGGTGCCCGCCTCGCTGGCGAAGGCGCTCGGTTTGCGGACTCCCAGGACTGGTCGGGAGGCCGCGTCGGGGGGTGGCTCGGATGTGGCGTGACCCTTGGCGTTCGGCGCCTGCCAACGGGCGCCACGTCCCCGAGCCGCGGGCCAGCGAGTTCGAGCAGCGGCTGATCGCCTACGGCCTGGTCACCACCGCGGCGGCCGGGCTGCTGGTGTGGCTGACTGGTCAGCTCGCCGGCCTGCTGTTCGGCCACACCTGGATGCACCTGACGGTGGGCGACGTCGCCGCGATCCTGTGGCGGCTGCCCAACAGGCTGGGCAACCCGAAGCTGGCCTGGCCCTCTGAGGTGCGCGGCAACCTGCCGGGGCCGGTGGGCCTGTACTTCTCGGCGGCGCTGCTGGTCGGCGGCATCGTGGGCGCCATCACGATGGTGGTGCGGCTGGCCACGCAGTACCTGCCGGGCCGGGCGCCGGGGCACCGGCCAGGCCGGGAGCACACCCGCCGGCACCGCCGGGGCTCGGTGTGGGCCAGCGGCCGAGAGTTGCGCCTGCTGATGGTGCGCCGCCCCACCCCTGGCCGGGTGATCGTCGGGCGGACCAGCCGCCTGGCGGGCCTGGCCAAGGGTGGACGGCTGCTCGCCTCGGAGGACTGCCACTCGGTGCTGATCTTCGGCCCAACCGGCAGCTTCAAGACCAGCGGCGTGCTGGTGCCCGGCATCTTGGACTGGCAAGGCCCGCTGGTGGCGACCTCAGTCAAGCCGGACGTGCTCAGGGCGACGATGGCGGCGCGTGCCCGCAAGGGCGAGGTCACCATCATCGACCCCCTCGGGACGTCGGGGGAGGTGGTGGCGCAGTGGACCCCGCTGGCGTCGTGTGGGATGTGGGCGGGGGCGCAGCAGATGGCGGTGATGCTGGCCAACGCGATCGAGCAGACCCCCACCGAGGAGCAGCGTCCCGAGCATCGCTTCTGGAAGACCATGGGGGTGAAGTTCCTGGCGCCGCTGCTGCACGCCGCCGCGGTCAAGGGCCTGGCGATGCGGGACGTGCTGCACTGGCTGGACAGCCGCGAGGACCAGGCCGTGACCGAGATCCTGGAGGCGGCCGGCGCGGGCGCGGCGCTTGATGCGTGGAACTCCTCACAGTGGCGCACCGATCGGGCCAGAGACTCGCTGTATGCAACGGCCGAGGAGATCTTGCACGTCTACCAAAACGAGCAGGTCGCCGCGTGGACCGAGGGCCACAACCTGGACGTGGAGTACTTCCTGTCGGGCGAGAACACCATCTACCTGTACGCCCCGGCCCACCAGCAGCGGCTGCTGCGCCCGCTGTTCGAGACGATCACCCAGCAGGTCGTCGCCGCCGCCCAAGAGCGCGCGGCGCGCTCCCCGGACGGGATGCTGGACCCTCGGCTGGGGTTGTTCTTGGACGAGGCCGGCAACTGCGCTGCCCTGTCGGAGCTGGACGTGCTGGCCACCACCGCCAGAGGGCAAGGCATCCAGCTGGTCACCGTGTGGCATGACCGTAGCCAGCTTGAGGCCCGCTACGGCGCTAAAGCCTCCACCATTTTGAACAACCACCGCGCCAAGCTGTTCCTGTCCGGCCTGGCCGACCTCAGCGCCTTGGAGCTGGGGTCGCGGCTGATCGGCGACCGCCAACTGGTCGAGCAGACCCCTTCGATGAGCTCGGATGGGCGGCATTCGCTGAACGAGTCGGGCCTGTACCGGCCGCTGCTGCCGGTGGAGGACCTGCGCAGGCTGCGGCCGGGCGAGGGGGTGCTGCTGTACGGCCATCTGCGGCCGACCCCGATCCGGCTTCGGCCGTTCTACCTGCCGGCCGAGCGGCGCCGGCGCCGGCGGCTGGAAGACCGCGCCGAGCGGCACCTCCAGCGTGGCGAGCGGCGCCGCGAGCGGGCCACCATGCGCGCCCGCCAGCGCGCCGAGCAGGCCGGCCAGCCCCAGCCGCTGACCCGGCGGCTGAGTACCTGGCTTGCCGGCGGCAGGCCAGGCACGCAGCGGGAGGGGGCACACGATGACCGCTGAGCACCTTCCCGCCGACACCACGGTGTCGGCCACCGAGGCCCCGGCGCCTCGGCCGGCGTGGGAGCGGGTGGCCTACACCTGGCTTGCCCGCGAGGTCGACGGCGGTCACCAGGTCGACCCCGCCGCCCTGGCCAGCGAGGTCAGCGTCAACCCCCGCTACACCAGCGAGCTGGTGCGGGTCCTGCGCGCGCAGCGCCAGCGCGACCCGGACCTCGGAGAGCTGCGGGGGCGGCTGGTCCGCGACCGGATTACCGACGCCTATCTGGCCCGCGAGCTGCGCGACGGCACTACGTTGGACCCCGCCGAGCTGGCCGGCGAGGTCGGCACCACCGCAGCGATCGCTCGGCAGTGGCTACAGGGGCTGCGCGCCCAGCAGGCCACCGAGGACGGCCTTGGCGGGCTGCTGGGCGAGCCGGCAAGCCACGGCCAGCCCACGCCCGAACAACTGGCGAGGCTGCAAGCGCACTTCGCCGATGGTGGCCACCAGCAGGCCACCGTCACCAGCCGACCCCGCGATGCGGAGCGGGTCGCGGAGGAGGTCGAGCGGCACTACTGGACCCGGGAGGTTCACGCCACCCAGCCGGTGGACGAGGCGGGCTTGGCCCACGAGCTCGGCGTGCCTCGCCGGCAGGTTGCCGAGCAGCTCGCCAGCCTGCGGGCCGGGCCGGCGACCGCCCGCGCGCGGCTGGAGCAGCTCTATGCCGAGCAGGCCGGTGATCCGGACCGGCCGCCGCGCTCCAGCCGGCTGGCCTACCGGCTGGGCGTAACCACCAACTACGTCCGGCACGTCACCAGCAAGCTGCGCGCCGAACAGGGCATCGCCCCCCTCGACCAGCGCGCCGAAGCCACTCGCGCCAAACTCGCCCAACCACCCGTCACCCCAACACCTGATGCGCAGTATGGCGACTGGCGGCGGGACGCGGCCTGCCGCGAGGCCGACCCGGAGCTGTTCTTCCCCGAGGAGAGCAGCGGCACCAGCCACCAGGTCACGCGCGCCAAGGAGATCTGCGCCAGCTGCCAGGTCCGCCAGCCCTGCCTTGAGACCGCGTTGCACGGCCCGCAGGCCCACAACGACCACCACGGCATCTTCGCCGGCACCACCGCCAAGCAGCGGGTCAAGCTGCGCGGACGGCCCGCGATGGGCGAGGGGACCCGGTTCTTGCAGGACCGCGCCGCCGCGGAGGAGGCGCTGCGGCTGGCCAACCAGGTCAGCATCGACCGGGCGGCCCGGGAGCTGGGCGTGTCCAAGCAGGCGCTACGCCGCGCCTTCGACTACCACGAACTCGCACAGCCAGCCGTGTTCCAGGGCGGCCCGCAGCGCAGCCGCTTCTACCACGATGCGGAGGCCGCCCGGCGGGCATGGCAGCGGGCCGCCGAGGTCGGCATCAACCAGACCCGCAAGGAGCTTCACACCACCGACAAGGCCCTGCGCACCGCCTGGCAGCGTCACGGGCTGGGCCTGCCACCCCGCCCACCCTCGGGCCACGGCGGCCACCACCAGGCCGCGGCCGAGCAGCGGGTGGACCCGGCGTTCGTCAAGCTCAACCAGGGGGTCATCCCCACCAGGGCACGCAACGACGCGGAGCTTGCCCAGCGGGTCCGCCGCGGCGAGGAACTGGCCACCCTCGGCGCCCGGGCGATGTTCGACATGCAGGCCGAGAGCCGCTCGGCCAAGCCGGCGGCCCGAATCTGGGCGGTGCAACGCCGCGCCGAGCGGGCCAGCCGTCCAGCACGGCGGCAGACCGAGCGCACCCAGCGGCAGGAGCGGGCACACACCGAGCGGGCGGAACGGTCTGCCCGCCCCCACCATCGCTCCAGCTACCGCGACGAACGCTAAAGCATCATCGGCTCCTGGCAGGCCCCGGCGTCCGCGTCGGGGCCTGTGCGCTGCCCCGACCGCGTGGCCGGTTACAGGAAGCGCTCGCCCGAGCGGCGGCGGCTGGTGGGATGCAGCCACCGCAGGTACTGGCGGCTGATCTCCCCGGCCAGCCGGCCGCGGAGCTGCTCACGCAGGTAGCCCATGGCAGGCCGGCCGAGCGCGCGGGCCTCCTCGACGCTCACCCCACCAAGCTCCAAACCCTTGAGGTGACCGGCTCGCCAGCGGTCCACCACCGCCAGCAGGGCCGCCTCGGGACTGACCCCCACCGCGGTCCAGGTCTGCTGTGGCCAGGCACGCAGCTCAACGGTGAGATCGGCCAAGAACACCAGCTCCTGCGGCGCCCGGTCGGGATGGCCGGTCAGCAGATCGTGCAGCACCTGCCCGTGCGGCTGCGGGATCTCACGGTGCAGCAGGGCCGCTGGGGCGACCACCAGCACGCGGCCGGGCTCGGGCGCGATCTCGGCCAAGGGCTGATCGAGCAGGATGCCCAGGTAGCAGTCAGCGACCCGGCCGGGCTGGAGCTGCTCGCCGTAGGCGTTCGGGCCAAGCCGCAGCACTGGCGCTCCTTGATCTGAGGCTCCCCGCGGCAACCAGGCTACCCGGCCGCTGTCGCGCCGTCTCCAGCCAAGCATCTGTGGGGGGCTCCACCCACGTGGAGAACACCAGGGCTTGACTTGTACCAGCCTGTTGCGCAAAGGGGACGTAACCCTGGGAGCCTCCGGCGCGGAGCCCCATAGGACGTACGTCGGGGCCGGGCCGCCCGATCGTCGGCGTCCAGGCGAGGGCGGCGTGGCGGATGCGCGCCGCGAGCGGCTGCGCCTCCAGAGGTGCCCTGGCCGCAGCCCTGCTCCCCCCGTGGCAAGAAGAGGCAAGAAGGGAGGGGGCACGATGGTGTGCCCCCTCCGCTCGTAGGCCGCTCGCAGGTACTAGTCCCTAGCAGGTCAGCGCGACCGTCCCGCTCAGCGGGTCCGATGCCGAGCAGGTGAAGATAGGCGTGCCTGGCGGCTGCTCGATCGTCAGGCTGATGCTGGTCACCGTCAGGACCGGGTTGACCCCCGTCCAGTTAGGGTTCGGACACCCGGCCACTGCTCCCGACACTGTCGTTGGCGCCGTCAACACCGCCGGGTTAGTGGTGAAGGTCAGGTTCCCATTCTTGATGGCGCTTGCGGGAAATGAGGTTGTCGAGGTGGCCGGGCCGATCAGGACCTTGTTCTGCCCCGGCGCGGTGTTGCCGCCGCCGTTCTGACACTGGTAGACCGCGGAACCAAGGACGCTGGTTGTGACCTTCACGTCGAAGTTGCCGAGGCCCGCGAGTGTGGCCGTACAGGTGACCGAGTCGCTGGACGCCCCCTGGGGCGTGATCGTGCAGGTCGGCTCCCCGCCCTTCTTGAAGTGCGGGCTGGTGGCCAGGGACGCCTGCGCGCCGACGAGCACGAGTCCCAACGCTAAGACCAGGATGATGGCTAATCGTCGCATCCGTCTGCTCCTCCCCCTGAGGCAACTTCGCCTCGCTGGAGCCTTCTGGGTTCGTGGACCGACAGGGTTGGACTGGAAGGCCACCATCAGGCCAACCGCAACCGCCCCTCCTTTCCGGACCCAGGGTCGTCCGCTCCAGTGGCAGCGGCAGCGCGGGAGCAAACCGCACAAGTCGCATGCGGAAGCTCAAACCGGATTACCTAGAAAGCCCCCAGGACCACTGACTCGTTCCCGTCGAGCCGTCGGGTCCGTCTACCGCCCCCCAGAAGCCACGAAATGGCCCACACGATCCTCCGCCCCCAGCAAAATCAGAGCAATCCCCTTATTGCCGTATACCGATCTACTTCAGGTTGATGAGGTCGCTTGGACCGCCGGCGCCGCTCACTAGCCCGATCTCACGAACGCCGACCATGGCCACGCCGGCCAGCCTCACACACGAGCAACCCGACTAGAACCGTTTGTGCAACAGGCTCGTACGAGGCTGAGGCTGCTATGTGCTGTCAAGCTGCCCGGAGGATTTCGACGCCGGGTTGGTCGTAGCGCTCCAGCAGCCGGAACAGCTGCCGGGCGATGACGCGTCGTAGGCACCGCTTGGCGTCGCGGCGGCTCTTGCCCTGGGCG
>WNGJ01014156.1_pt1 | contig 12377 bp, 10 predicted proteins | sample 5400611 | NCBI WGS metagenome assembly WNGJ01 (sample SAMN13153375, study PRJNA577476) | soil metagenome | isolation source: 40 cm soil or saprolite under Garry oak tree replicate 1 | place: USA:California | collected 2016-06-15
ACCTTCGGCTCGCCGGCGCCTCGACGCTCGATGCGCTCGCCGCCGGCGCACCCGGCGCTCTGCCCGTGGTCGACGCGGGGCGGCGAGAGGTGTTCACCCTCGTCGACGGCAATCCGGCTGTGGCGGCCCCGGGCGAGCTTCGGCTCGAGCCCGGGACGACGTGCGTCGGCGACGGAGCCGTCCGCTATCGCGAGGTGCTCGAGGCGCTGGGCGCGACGATCCCGCCGCGAGACAGCGAGCTGCACCTGCCGCGGGCACGGTTCCACGTCGAGCTTGCACGCGAGTTCGGCGACCCCGAGACTGTCGAGCCGCTCTACCTGCGGCTCCCGGACGCGGAGCGGGCGCGATGAAGGAGATGACGAGGGTCGAGCTGCGCCGCCTCGAGATGCGGGACCTGAACGCGATCGAGCGGATCGAGCGCGCCTCCTACCCGACACCCTGGTCGCGCTCGATGTTCGCGAGCGAGCTCGCGAAGCCGTCTTCGATCTGCCTCGGCGCCTTCGATCTCGAGACCCTCGAGCTGGTCGGCTACCTCGTCATCTCCCGCTACGTGGACGCCTGGCACGTGATGAACGTCGCCGTGGCGGCCGAGCACCGCCGCCGTGGGATCGCGACGATGCTGCTCGAGCGGCTGTTCGAGGCAACGGCCGGCCGAGGCCGGCGGGGCTACACGCTCGAGGTGCGAGTCTCGAACGCGGGAGCGGTCGCCCTCTACGAACGCCTCGGCTTCAAGCCCCGCGGCGTCAGGCGCGGCTACTACACCGATAACCGAGAAGACGCCTTGATCATGTGGAAGGATCCGATCAGCGAGCCGGACGACTGATCCTCGGGATTGAGACCTCGTGTGACGAGACCGCCGCCGCGGTAGTCACGCAGGACGGGCAGATCCTGTCGAACGTCGTCTCCTCGCAGGCGGAGCTGCACGCTCCCTTCGGCGGCGTCGTCCCGGAGGTCGCATCGCGGCGCCACCTCGAGCTCGTCGTGCCGGTGCTGCGGGAAGCGCTGGCGGAGGAGGACAGCGACCTCGAAGACCTCGATGCGGTCGCCGTCACTCAGGGCCCGGGTCTCGTCGGCGCGCTGCTCGTCGGTCTCTCCGCCGCCAAGGCGGTCGCCTGGGCGAACGGGCTGCCGCTGGTCCCCGTCAACCATCTGCACGGCCACGTCGCCTCGCTCTACCTGCAGCCCGAGCCGGTCGAGCCGCCTTTCCTCTGCTTGCTTGCGAGCGGCGGTCACACGCTGCTGATCGACGTTCCTGAGCACGGCGCCTTTCGGGTGCTCGGGACAACGCTCGACGACGCCGCAGGCGAGGCCTTCGATAAAGGCGCACGGCTGCTCGGTCTCGGCTACCCGGGCGGAGCGGCGATCGACCGGCTCGCCGACGAAGGCGATCCCGATGCGTACGACTTCCCCGTCGCACGCGTGCCCGGGCTCGACTTCTCGTTCTCGGGCCTGAAGACGGCGCTGCTCTATGCGGTGCGGGATCTCTCGGAGGCCGAGCTCGATCGCCGCCGCACCGACCTCGCAGCGAGCTACCAGCGCGCGATCGTCCGCGCGCTCGTCGCCCGGGCGCACCAGGCTGCGGAGCAAACGGGAGCGCCGAGAATCGCCGTCGTCGGCGGAGTCGCGGCCAACTCGGAGCTGCGCGCCGCGTTGCCGGAGGCAGCCTTCGCGCCGCTGCCGCTGTGCACCGACAATGCGGCGATGATCGCCTCGGCCGCGCGATACGCAGAGGCAGTCCCCTGCCCGAGTTATCTTGCGCTCGATGCGTACGCCTCTGGCTAGGAGGGTTTGGCGGAATACCGCTCGTCGCCGGGGTGCGATGCTCGTTCCCTGGGGAGGACGCAGGGAGTATCCATAGATATGGGCGCGACTGAGGACGGTGCCAGGGGGCGAGCAGCGCGGCCCGGCGGCACAGACGTTATTTCGCCGAACCCTCCTCGCGCTGCCCGGGTAGGCCGGATGGCGCCGTTCGGCATCGTCGCGCTCGGCACGCTGGCATTTGTCCTCGGGGCCGGGGGGACCGAGTCGACCCAGCCGACGCTCTCCTCGACCGCCGCGGCCTGGCGCGGGCTCGCGGGCAGCGCCCGGCCGCAGGTCGACGTCGGGCAACGCCAGATCGTCGTGCTCAAGGCACCGTCGCTCGCTCAGCGCGTTGCGCGCGCCGGCGGCCACGCAACCGACTCGGAGGAGCGGCAGTGGACGACCGCCGCGCTCGCAGCGCAACAGCAGGTTCTGGCGACGCTCGCGCAACACGGGGTCCAGGTGCGGGTGGACTACTACTACTCGCGGGTCATCAACGGCTTCTCGGCCGCGCTCGACTCCGAGGCAGTGGCGCTCCTCGAACGGGAGCCGGAGGTCGCCGGTGTCTACCCGGTGCGGGTGGCTTACCCCGCGACGGTCTCCTCCCAGCTACTCGCGAAGGACGAGCTTGCGCGCGGCGCCGCCCACGATCCCGAGATCATGCTGCCGGGGTTCGACGGCCGCGGGGTCACGATCGCGCTGCTCGACACGGGCGTCGACCGCGCGCAGCCGTTCCTGCGCGGGCGGGTTCAGGACGGGATCAACGTCCTCAGCGACGGCGACTTCCGCGCCCTGGCGGCGACCAAGCCCGACGACGCGACCAGGCTCGAGCGGCACGGCACCGAGATGGCGGGCCTGCTGGTGGGCGCCGGCGGGCCGCAGGGGCTGTCCGGTGTGGCGACGGGTGCAACGGTGCTGCCGATCCGCGTCGCGGGCTGGCAGCAGGACACCGGCGGAGGCTGGGCCGTCTACTCGCGCACCGACCAGCTGATCGCCGGCCTGGAGCGCGCCGTCGACCCGAACGAGGACGGCGACGCGCACGACGCCGCCAGGATCGCCCTCGTTCCGCTCGCGGCGCCGTACGCGGCGTTCGCCGACTCCCCGGACGCCCGGGCCGTCGAAGGCGCCCTCGATCTCGACACGCTGGTCGTGGCCGCGGCCGGAAACGACGGTCCGGCCGGCCCCGCGTTCGGGAGCTTGTCCAGCCCCGGTGCAGCGCCCGACGCGCTCAGCGTCGGCGCTGCCGACCTGCGCTCGCAGACGGAGGAGGTGCGGGTCGTCGTCCGGGTCGGGCTCGAAGTGCTCGTCGACCGGTTGCTGCCGCTCGCGGGGGCGGTGCTGCCGAAGCATGCGCGGGAGCTCGCGCTCGCGGCGCCGCAGGAAAGCAGTTCCCGGGCCAGCCCAGGCGGATTCCTCGCTCCACCGCCGCTGAACTCCTTCTTCAACCAGGCCGGCCTGAGCGCTGTCGCCGGCCGCGCGGCGCTAGTGCGCGCGGGCGACGACCCCGTCACGGCGGTCGAGAACGCCGCGCGCGCGGGCGCCGCGGCGGTCGTGCTCTACGGCACCGCGATCCCGGCCGGCGGACTAGGGCTAGACGAGAGCGTGCCCGTGCCCGTCGTGGCCGTTCCGGACGACGTCGCCCGCACGGCGCTCGACGCGCTTACGGCCGGACGACACCCGGCCCTGTCGCTCGGCGCGTCGCGCGTCGCGCGGAACGGCACCGGCGGTGGCACAGCACCGTTTTCGTCGCGCGGGCTCTCGTTCGACTGGCGCGTCCGGCCCGACCTGGTCGGGCCCGGTGTCGCCCTGATGACGTCGGAGCCCTCGGCAGCCGAGGACGGGACCCCGGCCTACGGGACGGTCAACGGTTCGAGTGCTGCCGCCGCGACCGTTGCCGGTGCCGCCGCGCTGCTCGCCGAGGCACGGCCCGACCTCGATGCGCGGGCGCTCCGGAGTATCCTCGCAGGCTATGCCCGGCCGTTCGAGGACGGCTCCGTGACGACTCAGGGCACCGGGCTCGTCGACGTCGGCGCTTCCGCGGCCGCCGAGCTCGCGGCGGATCCCACCACCCTCGCCTTCGGCCCTGCCGCTCGCACCAACTGGCGCTCGGTCCAGACGCTGACGATCCGGAGCCTGTCCAGCCGCCGGCTCGAGCTCCGCGTGGCGGTGCCGCAGACCGGCGGCGCCGGCCTTGCGCTCACCGCCTCCCCGGATCGCTTTCGGCTTCCTCCCGGCGGCAAGGTCACGATCCGCGTGAAGGCGTCTTTCCAGGGAACCCCGACGACCGGCCCCCCGGCGGAAGGGACGATCCAGATCGGCTCCCGTGCGACGCTGCCGCTGAGAATTCCGTGGGCGATTCCGTTCGGGCGCGATACCGCGCCGCTGCTCTCCGGTCTGCGCCTGTCGAAGAAGAGCTTCAAGCCCTCGGACACGACACCGGCCGTGCTCTCGTTTCGCGCCGGCGGCCTGTCGCCCGGACCGGACGGAACCGAGGTGCATCCGGTCGGCCGGCTCGACATGGTCTTGACGAGCTCGTTCGGTACCCACCTCGGCCTGCTCGTCCGGATGCGCGACCTCCTGCCCGGAAGCTACGCGTTCGGGCTCACCGGCCGCGACCCGAACGGGAACGTCATGCCGGCCGGCGACTACACCCTCGCGTTGGCCGCGATTCCGCCGGACGGCAGCCGCGCGACCTTCCGAAAGGTGACCTTCACGATCAAGTAGTTCCTTATACTCATGCCGCTATTTGCGGCGATTTTCCCAACTGCCGAGCGCCGAAGGAGCGTCAGTGACCACACTCGTAGTCCCCGAATCACATCTGCGCGAGAATCCCTACGACATCGCGAAGGAGCAGCTGCGCCGCGTCGCGGAGCTGTTCGGGGTCGACCCGAACCTCGTCAACGTTCTGCAGGAGTGCAAGAAGGCGGTCGTGGTCTCGGTGCCCGTGACGATGGACGACGGCAGCATCCAAGCTCTCGAGGGCTACCGGGTCACCCACAACATCGCCCGCGGGCCGTCGAAGGGCGGGATCCGCTACCACCCCGATGTCGAGCTCGACGAGGTCAAGGCGCTCGCGATGTGGATGACGTGGAAGTGCGCGCTGATGGGGATTCCGTTCGGCGGCGCCAAGGGCGGCATCCGCGTCGACCCCAAAAAGCTCTCACCGGCCGAGCTTCAGCGGATGACGCGCCGCTACACGAGCGAGATCATCAACGAGATCGGCCCGGAGAAGGACATCCCGGCGCCCGACGTCGGCACCAACGCGTCGGTGATGGCGTGGATCTTCGACACCTACTCGATGAACAAGGGCCACTCGGTGCTCGGTGTCGTCACCGGCAAGCCTCTCAACGTCGGCGGCTCGCTCGGGCGGCTGGAGGCGACTGCGCACGGTGCCCTCTATTGCATTCAGGAGGCGGTTCGGAAGCGGGAGATGCGAATGGAGGACCTGCGGGTCGCCGTCCAGGGCTTCGGCAACGTCGGCAGCTTCCTCGCGAGGTTCCTCGCCGAGCAGGGCGCGACCGTGATCGCCGTCTCCGACTCGCGCGGGGGCATCTACAACGAGGCCGGGCTCGACATGGCCGCGGTGCTGGCGCACAAGCAGGAGACGGGCGCGCTCGAGGGACTGCGCGGCGCCGAGTCGATCACCAACGAGGAGCTGCTCGTGCTCGACTGCGACGTGCTCGCGCCGTGCGCGCTCGAGCAGGTGATCACGAGCTCCAACGCCGACCAGGTGAAGGCGAAGATGATCGCCGAGGGCGCGAACGGACCCGTGACTCCGGCAGCGGACGAGATCCTCGACGACCGCGGCGTGCTGATCCTTCCGGACGTGCTCGCGAACGCCGGCGGCGTCGTCGTTTCCTACTTCGAGTGGGTCCAGGGGCTCCAGGAGTACTTCTGGAAGGAGGACGAGATCAACTCGAAGCTCCGCGACATCACGACGCGTGCGTTCAACGAGACCTGGCGCACGACCGAGGAGCGCAAGACCAGCATGCGCCTGGCCGCGTACGGACTGGCAGTGCGGCGAGTCGCCGACGCGACGATCACGCGTGGGCTCTACCCCTGAGGCGTCGCTCGCGATGCCGCCTTGGAGGACGCGCGGGCTTTGCCCGTGCGTCCGTCTGATCCCGGGTTGCAAGGCCATGGGCTTGGAGCCCAAGGCTGACTAGGATCCTTGCATGGTCGTAGGGCAAGTAACAGTCTGTCACTTGCTCGGAAACGTCGCGAAGGGCGAAAGCACTGGGCTCGGAGCCTTACCGCGGCCCGATATCCAAGTAACAGACTGTTACTAAGTGGGTCGGTTCGGGGCAACGCAGGCACCGCAGATCGTCCTCTACAAGGCCGAGGGCTGCCACCTCTGCGGGCGGGCGAAGGCACAGCTCGCCGAGCTTCGTGACGAGTTGGGGTTCGAGCTGGTCGAGATTGCGATCGACAGCGACCCCGAGCTGGAGTCGCGCTACCGCGAGCTGATCCCCGTCGTCGAGATCGACGGCGAGCGCGTCTGCACCTACTACGTCCAGCCGGAGCCCTTTCGGCGCAAGCTCGCGGCTGCACAAGCGGCGGCCGAAACGACGGGTTTGTGACATCCCCAAGCGGCGTGCTGAGCGGAATTGGCAGAATGCTCGTGCCGTGTTACAAACACCAGAGCGAGCGGAGGTTTCCAACGACCGGCTGGGCGTCGGCGTCGCCGCTCGGCTGAGCCGCTACCTCCAGGTCCTGACCCAGTCGAAGAAGATGGGCAAGGACCGAATCTCCTCCCAGGAGATCGCGGACTACACGAACATCAACGCGACGCAGATCCGCCGCGACCTCTCGACCTTCGGCAAATTCGGCAAGCGGGGCGTCGGCTACAACATCGACTCGCTCCTCGGCGAGATCCGCAAGATCCTCCGCACTCAGGGTCAGCACAACGTCGCGCTCGTCGGGGCCGGCCGGCTCGGACAGGCGATCGCGAGCTCGCCGATCTTCGCCGAGCACGGGATCAACATCGCCGCCGTCTTCGACACCGATCCCGAGAAGGTGGGTCGCGAGGTGGGCGCGATGCCCGTCAGCCACTACCAGCAGCTGCGCGACTCCGTGCGCGACAAGAACATCATCGTCGGCGTGATAGCGGTACCGGCCGACAGTGCCCAGGACGTCGCCGACGAGCTCGTCGCCTCCAACGTCAAGATCATCTTCAACTACTCCGAGGCGCTGCTGGACGTCCCGCACGACGTCCAGGTGCACACGTCCAACCCGGCCGTGGAGCTCCTGCACGCCTTGTACTTCCACCTGACCTAGTCAAGGCTCGGCAGGATCGGGTCGTGCGGATCGTCCTCTGGCACGGCTACCTGCTCGGCGGCACCGGCTCGAACGTCTACACGCGCGCGCTCGCGCGCGCGTGGAGCCGCCTGGGCCACGAGGTCGTGGTCGTCTGCCAGGAGCGGAACCCCGGCGCGTACGACCTCGGCGGCGCGCGCGTCGTTCGGCCCGAGCTGCCCGAAAACATCCTGCCGACCTTCGTGCTCGACCGCTACGAGGGGCTCGAGCCGCGGCTGCTCCAGGAGCTGACGCCCGAGGAACGCGAGCGCTACGTCGAGGCCAACGCCGCGGCCGTTCGGGCCGAGCTTCCGGCCGATCTCGTCTTCGCCAACCACGTCTTGCTGGGCGGTCCGGTGGCGGCCGCGACGGGCGCGCCTTACGCGGTCAAGGCGCACGGCTCGGAGCTCGAGTACTCGATGCGCGGCAACGCGGAGCTGGCTGCCTGGGGGAGAGAGTCGCTCGCGCCGGCGACGGCGACCTTCGTCGGCTCGGCACACATCCGCTCGGTGCTCGAGCAGGTCGTGGGCCACGTCGACCGCGTCTACGAGGTGCCGCCCGGCGTCGACATCGAGGAGTTCAAGCCCGAGCAGCGCGCCGCGGCGCTCGAGCACCTGCTCGACGAGGCGCTCCGCGATCCGCCGAACCCCGGCAACGCGGAGGAGAGGCTTCCCGACGAGGGCAACGCAGAGCGGCTCGCGGCCTGGTTCGAGAGCGACGAGCCGACCGTTCTCTACTTCGGCAAGCTGCTCCACAACAAGGGCGTCCACGTCCTGTTCGAAGCTCTCCGTGAAAGCGGGAGCCGCGCCGTCATCGTCGGCTTCGGCGACTATCGCGCCGAGCTCGAGCAGATCGCGCCCCCCCGGACGCTCTTCACCGGGCCGCTGGAGCACCGCCACCTCGCCCACCTGCTTCCGCTCTGCGAGGTGACGGTCGTGCCGTCGATCTTTCCCGAAGCGTTCGGGATGGTCGCGGCCGAAGCCGCCGCGGCCGGATCGCTCCCGCTCGTCGCCCGGCACTCCGGCCTCGCGGAGATCGCGGAGGGCCTCGAAGCCGAATACCCGCCCGAGCAGCGGGGGCTGACGAGCTTCGAGACCGGGGACGCCCGGGATCTGGCGGCCAAGCTCGGCCGTCTGCTCGACCTGCCCGAGCGAGACCGTCAAGCCCTGCGAGAGGCCGCGCGGCGGGCTGTTGAAGAGCACTGGAGCTGGGAACAGGTCTCCGCGAGATTGCTCCAACCCTTCACCAATTAAAGTGACGGCCCCCATGCGTACGCAGAAGCTCACCCCGGAAGAGCAGATCCGCTCCGCGCGCGAGGCGTACGAGAACGGCACCGACTTCACGCTCGCCGTCGAAGAGGAGTTCGCCGTCCTCGACCCCGAGACGCTCTCGCTCGCGAACCGCTTCGAGGAGCTCCAGGCCGCGGCCCAGGGAACACCGCTCGAAGAACACCTCGTCGGCGAGCTGATCGCCTCGGAGGTCGAGGTGGGTCGCGCTCGCCGCCGTCGGCACCCATCCGTGGAGCCCGTGGCAGGAGCAGCGCATCATCGACACGCCGCACTACCGGATAAACGACGAGCTGCTCCGCTACGTCGTCTGGCGCAACAACACCTTCGGGCTGCACGTTCACGTCGGCATCCGCGGCGCGGACCGCGCGATCGCGGTCTGCAACGCGCTGCGGAACTACCTGCCCGAGCTGTTGGCCGTCTCGGCGAGCTCACCGATGGTCGAAGGCGTGTGTACCTACCTGCACTCGGCGCGCACCGAGATCTTCACACGCATGTTCCCGCGCTGCGGGGTGCCGGACGCCTACGACGGCTGGCGGGGATTCGAGGACTACGTCCGCTTCCTCTACGCGACCGGCTCGATCACCGAGCACACGCAGATGTGGTGGAGCGTCAGGACGCACCTCGCCTTTCCGACCGTGGAGATCCGGATCTGCGACGCGCAGCCCAACCTCGAGGAGTCGCGCTCGCTGGCCGCGCTTTGCTACGCGCTGACGGCGCGGATCGCACGCGCGCTCGACGAGGGCGAGCCGCTGCCGAACTACCCGCACCGGCTGATCGAGGAGAACTTCTGGCGGGCTATCCGCTACGGCCTCTCCGGCGAGCTGATCGATCTTACGACCGGCGACGTCCGCCCGGCCCGGGCGCACCTCGAACGCCTGCTCGAGTGGGTCGCGCCGGTTGCCGAGGAGCTCGGCGCGGCTCAGTATCTGGCCGTGCCCACTGCGAACTCGGCCGAGCGCCAGCTGGCGCAGTACGAGGACGGCGCGTCCCTGCAGGAGATCTACGCAGGCCTCGTCCGAAGAGGCGCTCCCGTCCGTGGCTGAGGAACAGCCTCCCGAGCCTTCGGAGAGCGAGCAGGAGCTCGTCGAGCAGCTGCAGGCCGAGCTGAGCCGGCTCAAGGTCTCCGACCTACTGCTGCAGACCGTCTACACGATCTCCTCGTTGGGCTACCACCGCCTGAGCGGCGAGAACAAGGACCTCGAGCAGGCGCGCCTGGCGATCGAGGCTCTGAAGGCCCTGCTGCCGGTGCTGGAAGGGGCGGTTCCGGCCGAGGCCGTCCGCGACTTCAACCAGGTCCTCGCGAACATGCAGCTCGCCTACGCGTCCGCCGCGGCAGAGGAGCCCGAGGGGACGGACTAGGCTGGGTGCTCGCCGCCTGACCTGCTAGAAGCTACTCCAGAGATGAAGCGGCCATCTCGAGCAGCTAGAGGGTGTTTGCTGCTTGCGCTCGCCGGGGCGTTGTTTGTATGTCCGGCGCCGAGCACGGCCGCGGCCCAACCGCGCGGGATGCTCCGGATCCAGCCTCTTGGTGGGGTTGTTCCGGTCCCGATTCCGCAGCCGTTCGCCAATACGGCTCACGCGCACCTGACGTATTACGGCGGCCCGATCATGGCGTTCACAGAGAACGCGATCGTGCTCTGGGGGGCAACCGGCCACTCGAGCACGCTGACGAGCGGCCTGCCCGACTTCTTCAGCTCGTTCGCGAACGCCGGCAACGCCAACACGTATGACACCGCGCTCGAGTACGAGACCCAAGGGCTTGCCGGGAATCAGCCGCTCACGCTGGCGACTCGTTATCTCGGCTCGTTCACGATTGCTCCGAGCACCACGTCGACCAACCTGACCGACGCACAAGTCGCGGCGGAGTTGATCGCGCAAATCGCAAGTGGAGCCTTGCCTCCGCCTCGGGTCGCTTTCAACGGCCCGGTGACTGAGTACTACGTCATGTTTCCGCCGACCTACAGGATCTGCCTCGGCACGGACTGCTCGAATACGCAATTTTGCGCCTACCACTCGAACGCGGCCTACCTTGGCACGCCGTTCACATACACCGTGCTGCCCGAGAGCACCCCGACGAACTCGGGCTGCGGCGCGAGTAGCGCCGGGGGCGGGTTCGGCAACCTCACCTCGATGACGAGCCACGAGCTGGTCGAGTCGGTGACCGATCCTGAAGTCGGCTCGGCAAGTGCCTTTGTCCCGCCCCTCGCCTGGTACGACCAGTCCAACGGCGAGGTTGCCGACATTTGCAACGGACAGCAGGCGACGCTGACCCTCGACACGAGCACCTGGACGGTGCAGAAACAGTGGAGCAACGCCGAAGCCGCCTGTATCGTCTCGCACGCCTCGAGCGGCCTGAAGGGGGTAAATGCCGACTTCACCGCCTCAACGGCTTCCGGCGGTCCGATTGGCTTCGACGCCGGCGCGACGAATTCGCCGAACGGAACCGGGGCGATCGCGAACTACGCCTGGGATTGGGGTGACGGGACCTCGAGCAGTGGCTTTGCCCCAACGGTCGCCCACGCGTACGCGACGCCAGGCACGCGGGTGGTGACGTTGATCGTCACCGACGCCGCCGGAGCGAGCGGCGCGAAGTTCCTCAACGTGACGACGCAGAACTTCAGTGTGAGCAGTGCGGGGAACGGACAGATAACAAGCGTCCCGGCGGGTCTTGTCTGCGGGGGCTCCTGCTCCGCCAACTTCCTGGACCAAGACACGGTTTCGCTGACAGCGACGGCTAATCCAGGAGCAGCTTTCGCGGGCTGGACGGGCGACTGCGCCGGCCAACCGGCCACCTGCATCGTGACGATGGCCGCGGCGCGAACTGCAACCGCGATCTTCACCAGCGCCAGCCCGCCGGCTCCACCACCGACGCCTCCTGCGTCACCGCCACCTCCGGCGCTATCGCCTGTCGTCTGCCTCGTCCCGCCGATCAGGGGTCGGCCTCTTGCCGCCGCCCGGACAACTCTGCAGGAAGCGCACTGCTCCGCCGGCGCGATCACGAGGCGCTTTTCGAGGGTCGCGAGGGGTCGTGTGATCTCTCAGGCCATGGCTCCGGGCAAGCAACTCGCGAACGGGGCCTCGGTCAATCTCGTCGTCAGCAAGGGGCGGGCGCCGTTCAGGCTGACGCTCTGCTACCGCCACCGCACGGTTCACGTGACGAGAGCGGTCGCGATCAAGCTCCGCAGGTTGGGCGCGAAGCTCGGCGCCTGCGGCCGGCGCTGACCTCCCTTCGGCGCGCCCGCGCCGCGTTTGATAGAAACTGCGCCGCGCCGGGGCATCCCGGCGCTGACTTTGTGAGGGAGGCGGATTGAGCGGGTTTTTCCACCACCACACCGTGCTGTTTGCGCTCGTCTGCGCGGGCGTGGCGATCGGATTCGGAATCGGGTTGACCGTCTGGGTGCTCGGCCGGCCCGCCGGCAACGAGCGGATGCGGGAGATCAGCCAGGCGGTGCAGGAAGGTGCGGCTGCCTACCTCCGGCGCCAGTACATGACGATCGGGTTGGTCGCGATCGCGCCCTTCCTCCTGCTCGGCTTCTACCACAAGCTCGGCTGGGGAACCGCCGTCGGCTTCCTGATCGGCGCCGGGCTGTCGGCCGCGGCCGGCTTCATCGGGATGAACGTCGCGGTGCGCGCGAACGTCCGCACCGCCGAGGCGGCCCGCCACGGCCTCAAGCCCGCCCTGAACGTCGCCTTCCGTGCCGGCTCGGTGACGGGACTGTTCGTCGTCGGGCTCGGCCTGTTCGGGGTCGCCGGCTACTACGGAATCCTGACGAGCTGGTTCAACAAGTCCCAGGACGCGGCGATCCGCGACCTGATCGGCCTCGCCTTCGGGGGCTCGCTTATCTCTGTCTTCGCCCGCCTCGGCGGCGGCATCTACACGAAGGCCGCTGACGTCGGCGCCGATCTCGTCGGCAAGATCGAGGCCGGGATTCCCGAGGACGATCCCCGCAACCCCGCCGTGATCGCCGACAACGTGGGCGACAATGTCGGCGA
>WNGJ01006505.1_pt1 | contig 12376 bp, 10 predicted proteins | sample 5400611 | NCBI WGS metagenome assembly WNGJ01 (sample SAMN13153375, study PRJNA577476) | soil metagenome | isolation source: 40 cm soil or saprolite under Garry oak tree replicate 1 | place: USA:California | collected 2016-06-15
CCGCGGCCCGAAGACATCGCGCGCGTGCACGATATCGAGAGGGAGCCGAACTGGATCGAGCCGAAGAAAGCCGATAGCCTGCAGCAGTGAAGCCTCTGGTGATTGCCCACCGGGGCGCCTCCAGCATTGCGCTGGAGAATTCCCTGGCCGCGTTCCGTGCGGCCGCCGGCCAGGGAGCCGACGGCGTGGAGCTCGATGTCCACGCCACGATCGACGGCGAGATCGTCGTCCATCACGATCCGTCGGTCCTCGGTCTGCCGATTGCGCAGGCGCGCTGGCGCGACCTCGCCGCCGTGCCCCTCGCGAACGGCGAACCCATCCCCACGCTCGCCCAGGCGCTCGAGGTCCTTGGGAAGCTCAACGTGTTCGTCGAGGTGAAAGTCCTGGATCCGCGCTGGGACGACAAGTTTCTGGCGATTCTCGATCGCGGCCCGAACCCGAGCGGCTATGCCGTGCACAGCTTTGCGTTCCACGTCGTGCGGCGGCTCGGTGAGAAGCGGCCCTCGCTCCCGCGTGGCGTCCTCTCCGAGGTGCCGACCAAGAATCCGAAGCAGACACTCGACGATGCGTCGGCGCAAACGCTCTGGCAGGAGCGCTCGACGCTGGACGAGGCATTCGTGAAGGTGGTGCACGGGCTCGGCGCCGGCATTATTGCCTGGACTGTCGATGATCCGGGCGACATGGAGCACCTGGTCCGGTGGGGCGTCGATGGTATCTGTACCAACCACCCCGAGCGCGCCCGCCCGATCGTGGACGCGTCCCGCGCCGCATGAAACGGGTCGCCGTCATCGGGGCGGGCACGATGGGCCACGGCATCGCGTACATCGCGGCGCTCGCGGGATGCAAGGTCCGGCTCACCGACGCACAACCCGATGCCTTGCCGCTGGCCATGAGCAAGATCGAGAGCTTGCTCGAAGGTGGCTTGAAGCGCGGCAAAATCACCGAGCAGAAGCGAAATCAGGTCCACGAACGGCTGCGCGCCGAGCCGCAGCTCGGCGCCGCGGTTGCCACCGCCGACATCGTCATCGAGGCGATCGTCGAAGACCTTGCGATCAAACAGCGGCTCTTTGCGGACGTGGAGCGGGCGGCGCCACCAGGAGCCCTGCTCGCCACGAACACCTCTTCCTTATCGATTGGGCAGATCGCCGCCACGATGACACACCCGGCGCGCCTGGTCGGGATGCATTTCTTCAATCCGGTTTACGTCATGAAGCTGGTCGAGGTGGTCACCCACGGGCGCCACAGCCGACCCGCGGCCGAGCGCGCCGTCGAGTTCGCGCGCCGGCTCGGCAAGGAGCCGATCGTCGTGCGCGACTCGCCCGGCTTTGCGTCGAGCCGGCTCGGCGTGGTGATCGGGCTCGAAGCGATGCGCATGCTCGAGCAGGACGTCGCGAGTGCGGAAGATATCGACAAGGCGATGGAGCTCGGCTACAACCACCCGATGGGGCCGCTCAAGCTCACCGATCTCGTGGGCCTCGATGTGCGGCTCGCGATCGCCGAGTACCTGCACGCCACGCTTGGGAAACCGCAATACGAGCCGCCGAAGATTCTGAAAGAGAAGGTGAAGAAGGGCGAGCTGGGGAAGAAAACGGGAAAGGGGTTCTACACCTGGAGCGATTAACCCGCATCACCGACGTCCACATCCATATCCAGCCTTGGCGCCAGCTCAAGCCCAAAGTCCAGGAGGCGATGCGCAAGGGGAAGGAAGACCATTGGGAGGTCCTGATCTCCTTGATGGACGATCCGCGCGCTCTGCTCGATGTGATGGACAAGTCCGGCGTCTGGCGCGTCGGCCTGGTCAACTATCCCAGTCCCGACATCATGGGCTTCGACGATTCGACGAACGCCTTCGCCGCGAAATACGCGCAAGCGAACCCCGAGCGGCTGCTGCCGTACGGCGGCGTGCACGCCCGCTTCACGCGCGATCCGGCGGGCGACGTCGATCGGTTGATCGATATGGGAATCCGGCTGCTCAAGGTGCATCCGCCGCACCAGGCCTTCCCCGCGAATGCGTACACCGATGGCCTCACGGCGCTGGGCAAGATTTACCAGCGCTGCGAGGAGCGCGGCCTGCCGGTCATGATCCACACCGGCACCTCGATTTTTCCCGGCGCGCGGTCAAAGTATGGCAATCCGATGGAGCTGGACGACGTGGCCATTGATTTTCCCGACCTCCGGCTCGTGATGGCCCACGGTGGACGGCCGTTGTACATGGAGGAAGCGTTTTTCATCCTGCGACGTCATGGGAAAGTCAGACTCGACGTATCGGGCATTCCGCCCTCCAAGCTGCTGGAGTACTTTCCCCGCCTGACGGAGCTCACCGACCGCGTGCTCTGGGGCACTGATTGGCCCAGCCCGGGCGTGAAAGACCTCCGACAAAACATCGATCAGTTCCTGGCCCTGCCGCTTACGAAAGAGCAGCAACAGGCTATCCTCGAAACCAACGCGCTTGCGCTTTTTCCCGTGGAGCCCTGAAACCATGCGCAACTTGTTCGTCCTGGTATTGCTTCTTCCTGCAACCTTGCGGGCGCAGACGCCCGCGGGCCGGATCGCGTTCGAGCAGTTCACGCTTCCCAATGGTCTTCGCGTCATCTATTCCGAGGACCACTCGACGCCGATCGTCACCGTCGATGTGTGGTACGAAGTCGGCTCGCGCAACGAGCGGCCCGGCCGCTCCGGTTTCGCGCACCTCTTCGAGCACATGATGTTCGAAGGATCGGCCCATGTGAAGAAATCCGAGCACGGCCAGCTGGTGGAGCGCGCCGGCGGCATCTACAACGGCAGCACCGCCGAGGACCGCACCAACTACTTCGAGACGGTGCCGTCGAATCGTCTGAACCTCGCGCTGTGGCTCGAAGCCGATCGCATGCGGTCGCTCGCCATCACAGAGGAGAACTTCGAGAATCAGCGCCAGGCGGTGAAGGAAGAGCGGCGCCTGCGCGTGGATAATCAGCCGTATGCGGCGGCGTTCTCCGACGGCCTGACCTGGCCGTTCGACAGCACGACCTGCTTCCCGTACGCGCACACGGTGATCGGCTCGATGGCCGATCTCGATGCGGCGAAGCTCCCCGACGTACAGGCGTTCTTCGATACCTACTACGCCCCGAACAACGCGACGCTGGTCGTGGTCGGTGATTTTGCGCCGGCGGAGCTGCGGCGCCTGGTCAATCAGGACTTCGCCGGCGTGCCCAGTCACGCCGAGCCGGAGCCACCCCGCTGCGACGCCACCACGGCCAAAGGTCCGGCGCGGCGCGAAGTGCATGACGCCCAAGCGAATCTCGACCTCGTCATGCGGCTGTATCGCATCCCTGAGCACCGCAACGCCGATACCCCGGCCCTCGAGATCCTCAACATCATCGTCGGTCAGGGCGAGAGCTCGCGGCTGAATGTCTCGGTCGTGCGCCGCGAGAAGGCAGCGGTGGGCGCCGGCTCGCTCCTGAATCCGTTCGGGTCGCGCAACGGCCCCGGCGTCTGGGCGGCGTACGGCATCGTCAATCAGGGCGTACCGGCGGATCGGCTCGACAGCCTGCTGAGCATCCAGCTCGACAGCATCCGCGCGAACGGCATCACGCCGGCGGAGCTCGACAAGGCCAAGAACGCGCTCCGGGCGGGATTCATCGACAACCGCGAGACGACGTTGGGAAAGGCAGAGGAGCTGCACCACTATCTCACGTTCCATCCGTCGCTCGACGAGATCAACACCGATCTCGATCACTTGCTCGCCGTGACGAGCGATGACGTGAAGCGCGTCGCCAATCTCTATCTCGCCCCGAAAAATCTGACCCTGCTGATCGTCCGTGCGGGTGCCGCGCCGTCGTCCGGGGGTGGCCAATGAAGGCGGTTTGGCGGTTTGGCGGTTGTGCGGTTGGAACGGTTCTGACGGTGTTGCTAACCGCCGAACCGCTAAACCGCCTAACTGCCCAGGAGCCCTTCCCGGCGCGCCCCCCGGCTGCCGCGCGACTCCGTCCGGTCCGGTTCCCGCCATTCCAAGAGGTGGCGCTGCCGAACGGAATGACGCTACTCCTGGTCGAGAACCACGAACAGCCGACGCTCTCCCTCAGTCTGAGCTTCCCCGCCGGGAACGTCTACGATCCGGCCGGGAAAGAAGGCGTCGCGGCGCTCGTCGCGGAGCTGTTGACCAAAGGCACACCTACGCGCGACGCCGAGCAGATCTCGGCGACGATTGAAGGCGTGGGCGGCAGTATCGGCGCGAGCGCGGGCGACGATTTCCTCACGGTCTCGACCGACGTGTTGAGCGATCACGCCGATCTTGCATTTTCGTTGCTCGGTGAGGTCACGCGGGGTGCAACGTATCCCGAGAAGGAGCTCGAGCTCGCGCGCACGCGGTTCCTGTCGTCGCTCGCGGTGGAGTTGTCCCAAGCCGGCAACGTTGCCACGCGTGTCTTTCAAAAAGAGATCTTCGGCAGCAATCCGTACGGCCGGAATACGAGCGCGGCCGCCTACAAGGCGATTACGCGCGACGACGTCGCGGGGTTCGCGGGCCGGCGGTTGCGTCCAGGCGGCTCGCTGCTCGTCGTCGCGGGCGACATCACGCTGGAGCGGGCGCGCGCCCTCGCCGCGCAGGCGTTCGGCAGTTGGCGCGGCGCCGCCGCGCCGGCCGCCGTCTTTCGGACCGCCCCGACGAAGCGCGCCACCGGCATTCTGCTGGTCAACAGGCCAGGATCGGTCCAGGCGAACATCGTGATCGGGAATACGACGTTCCTCCCGACCGACACGACCTACTACCCCGCGCGGGTCGCGCTCCACGTCCTGGGTGGCGGCTCGGACTCGCGGCTGTTCACCATCCTGCGCGAGCAAAAGAGCTGGACGTACGGCTCGTATGCTTCGCTGCGACGCAACCGCGGGCTCGGGTACTGGCAGGCGACCTTTGAGGGCCGCACCGAAATCAGCGACAGCGCGCTCGTCGAGCTGCTCCATCAGATCGACCGGATTCGCACGGAAACGATCCCGGACAGCGAGCTCGGTGGCGCCAAGGGATTCCTCGTCGGCTCGTTCCCGTTGACGATCGAGACACCGCGTCAGATCGCGCAGGTCGTCACGTCGGCCCGGCTGCTCGGCCTCGGCGCCGATTACCTGCAGCGCTATCGCGAACGCCTGGCGGCGGTGACCGCGCCGCGCGCGCGCACGGCGGCGCAGCGCGTGATTCATCGCGATGCCCTGCGCATCGTGGTCGTCGGCGATGCCAAGGCGCTGTATGACAAGCTCAAGGGGATCGCGCCCGTCCGGCTGGTAGACATCGAAGGCAAGGCGATGGATCCCGCCGAGCTGACTCCGACCGGCGGACCGGTCGCGTTCGATCGCGGTCAGATCGTGGCGCGCAGCGACAGTTTCCAGGCGCTGGTGCAAGGCAACGCGTTGGGGGGTCAGACCGCGAAGGCTGTCGTCAGCAGTGACTCGATCGTCTATACCGAATCGACAGTGATTGGCTCGTTCGTCCAGCAGCAGTCGACGGTCGTGCTGAACGGCGACCTGTCAATGCGTCGTACCGATCAGACCAGCACGGTCCAGGGTCAGCACACGGAGATCCATCTCGCTTATACGGGCGGGCGCGTGAAAGGCACGAGCCAGACGCCGCAGCCCGGCGGTCCGAAGACGATCACGGTCGACACGACGGTGGCCGCCGGCACGATCGACGACAACGCGCTCGCCGTCCTGTTGCCTGCCCTGCCGCTCGAGCAAGGCAAGACGTTCAACCTGAACGTGTTCTCGTCCGGCGAAGGCGTGACCAAGGTCGTCAGCGTCAGGGTCGCCGCCGTCGAGAACGTCGCTGTGCCCGCGGGGACGTTCCCGGCGTACCGACTCGAGCTGTCCGGGATGCAGCTGCCGCTCGTGATGCATGTCAGCCAGCAAGCGCCGCGGCGGGTCGTGCGTGTCGCGCCGACCGGAGCGCCGCTGGTGTTCGAACTCGTGAAATAACAGGAGATCACTCATGCGACATCTGTCCACCGCCTTCGCGCTGCTGGTGTTCGCCGCCGGCGCCGGTTGCGCTTCAGCGGGTGCACGGACGACGACCGCGGCGGCGGGGGCGGCGGGGGCGGCGGGGGCGGCGGGGGCGGCGGGGGCGGCGCCCCAACAGGCGGCTGCTCCGACGCCGGCAGCGAGTCAGGATACGGCGGCCGGCATCGGGCCCCAGTATCCGTCCACCTATCAGCGGCATCCGAACCCGCCGGTCCTGATCCGCAACGCCACGATCCTGACGGCGGCGGGACAGGAGATTCAGCGCGGGTCGATTCTCTTCAAGGACGGCCGCATCGTCGCCGTCGGCACGAACGTCCAGGCGCCGAGTGATGCGACGGTGGTGGACGGCACCGGCAAGTGGGTGACGCCCGGCGTCATCGACACGCATTCGCACATCGGCGTGTACGCCGCGCCCGGCACGTTCGCGGAATCGGACGGCAACGAAGCGACGCGGCCCGTCACGGCCGAGGTCTGGGCGGAGCATTCGTTTTGGCCGCAGGATCCGCAGATCCCGCTCGCGATCGCGGGCGGCGTGACGACGATTCAGGCGTTGCCGGGATCGGCGAATCTCATCGGCGGGCGCAGCGCGGTGCTGAAGCTCGTCCCGGCGCGGTCGGTGCAGGAGATGAAGTTCCCCGGCGCGCACTACGGGCTGAAGATGGCGTGCGGCGAGAATCCCAAGCGCGTGTACGGCCAGCGCGGCGGTCCCTCGACGCGCATGGGCAACATGGCGGGCTATCGCGAGGCATTCATCGCGGCGCAGGCGTACCGCCGCAAATGGGACAAGTGGAACAAGGATCACCAGGGCGATCCACCGGAGCGCAATCTCCGTAACGAGTCACTCGCCGAAGTGCTGCGCGGCAACATCTACGTGCAGAACCACTGCTATCGCGCGGACGAGATGATGCAGATGCTCGATCTGGCGCACGAATTCGGCTTCAAGATCCGCTCGTTCCACCATGCGGTGGAGGCATACAAGATCGCCGACGTGCTGGCGCGTGAAGGCACCGCGGTCTCGATCTGGTCGGACTGGTGGGGCTTCAAAGAAGAAGCAATGGACGGGATCTACGAGAACGCCGCGCTGGTGCAGCAGGCGGGCGGCCGCGTCGTGATCCACTCCGACGACGCGTCAGGGATTCAGCGTCTCAATCAGGAAGCGGCGAAAGCGATGTACCACGGCCGGCGCGCCGGGATTCCCATCACCCGCGATCAGGCCGTTCGCTGGTTCACCGCGAACCCGGCGTGGGTGCTCGGCCTCGATTCGCTCGTCGGCACGCTCGAGCCCGGGAAGATGGCAGACGTCGTGCTCTGGTCGGCCGATCCGTTGTCGGTGTATGCCCGCGCGCTGCAGGTCTACAACGATGGTTGGCTGGTCTACGACCGCAACGATCCAGCACATCAGCCGAAAACCGACTTCTCCCTGGGGCAGCCATGATTGCCTTCCTGCTCGCCCAGACGATCGCAATCACCGGTGGCACGGTGTATCCGGTGTCGGGGCCAAAGATTGAAAATGCCACGGTCCTGATTCGCGACGGTCGGATTGCCGCCGTCGGAGTGAATGTCGCCGTGCCCGCCGGCGCGACGCGCATCGACGCGTCGGGGAAATGGGTGACGCCGGGATTGATCGACGGCGCCGGCCAGATGGGACTCCGGGAGATTGAAGTCGTCCAGGGCACCAACGAGTACACGCAGCGCGGCAATGATGTCGCGGCTGGCTTTAACGTCCTCGAAGGCATCAATCCCGCGTCCACGCTCATCGCGGTGAACCGGATGGAAGGTGTGACTACCACGCTGGCCGTTCCCGGATCCTTGGGTGTCCCGCCGAGCGCCGGTTTGATCTGGGGCCAGGCGGCGCTCATCGATCTCGACGGGGCGACGATCGAAACGATGCAGATCAAATCGCCCGCCGCGATGGTCGCCAACTTGAGCGAGTCAGCGAAGGAAGCCGGCGGAGGGTCGCGCGCGGCAGTCGCCCAACGGCTGCGCCGCGTGTTGAACGACGCGCGCGAGTACGCTACCCGGCGCGCTGATTACCGGCGGAGACAGATTCAGGATCTCGGCGCGAGCGCAGCGGACTTAGAGGCGTTGCAGCCGGTCCTGCGGGGCGCGATGCCCCTGATCGTGATGGCGAATCGCCGCAGCGACATCGAAACCGCGCTGCGGATCGCGAAGGAGTACAAGCTCAGGCTGATTCTCGCGGGCGCGGCCGAGGGGTGGATGATTCCCGACGAGATTGCAGCGGCCGGCGTGCCGGTGCTCGTCGAGCCGATGGACAACATCCCGAGCTTCGACGCCCTCGGCATTCGCTACGAAAACGCGCCGTTGCTCGCGAAGGGCGGCGTGAAGGTCGCGCTGATGGAGACCACGACCGAAAACACGCGGGACTTGCGGCAGCAGGCGGGCAATGCGGTGGCGAGCGGGATGACGTGGGAGCAGGCGTTGCGGGCGGTGACGCTAACCCCTGCCGAGATCCTTGGTGTGGCGGATCGGTACGGATCGCTCGAGGCTGGAAAAGTCGCCAACGTCGTCGTTTGGACCGGGGATCCGTTCGACTTCGCGACTGGCATCGAGCACGTATTCATACGCGGTAGAGACATCCCGTTGCGCAGCAGACAGACGGAGCTCCTCGAGCGCTACAAGACACTTCCTCCGAAGTACTAGACGAAACAAAGGGGCGGCGATCACTCTCGCCGCCCCTTCGCCGCCGCTTCACCTCGCCGCCGTTAGTTTTTCGCCGCCGCCTTTGCGGCCGCCGCTTTCACTGCAGCCGGATACACGCTCACCTGAAACCGCTGCTTGTTCTTGTGCTCGAATTTCACGTGACCGTCGATGGTCGTGAACAGCGTGTCGTTCGAGGCGCGCCGCACGTTCTTCCCAGGATGGAACTTGGTGCCGCGCTGAATCACGATGATCGTGCCGGCTCGGACGAATTCCCCGCCGAACCGTTTCACGCCGAGGTATTTCGGATTCGAGTCGCGCCCGTTGCGCGAGGAGCCGACGCCCTTCTTATGAGCCATGCGATCCTCAGCCGACCTTCACGTCGGCGATCTTGATTTCGGTAAAATCCTGCCGGTGCCCAGCGTGGCGCCGATACCCGGTCCGGCGCGCGAACCGGAAAATGCGGATCTTCTTGTCCTTGCCGTGCCGCACGACCTCGGCGGTGACCTTGGCACCCTTGATGTGCGGCTTGCCGCTCTGCACTTCCTTCCCGTCGCTCGCGATCAGGACGTGGTCGAACGAGACTTCGTCCCCCGGCTTCGCATCGAGCAGCGGGACCTTGATCGTGACTCCCGGCTCGGCGCGGAACTGACGGCCGCCGGTGGTGAAAATCGCGTAACTCATAGGGCGCGGAACCTAAACAATGACAATCGGTTGGTCAAGGTCGTGGATGTAGGGGCGCAGCATGCTGCGCCCCTACTCATCACGCCACAGCGTACTGCTCGGTCACGTCGCGGCCCGCCGGCCGAGCCATCATCCTGAACTCATCCAGCCGCATCATCGGGTCATCCCGCACCTCGAGTTCGAGCCCCGTTTGCTTCTCGAGTTGCCGCAGGAAGTTAGGCTCCTGCTCCACGAGATAGAGCGCGACCTCGGGATGCAGCCGCACCGAAAGCTGGCGCTCCTTGTGATCGGCGCCCGCCCGCTTGAGGGACCGCTCCATCCGCCGAACCACGACCTCGGGACGGAACACGCGACCGGTCCCCGTACACGTCGGGCACTCCGTGGTCATCGACTGCCACAGCGATGGCCGGACGCGCTGCCGGGTCATCTCGATCAGCCCCAACTCGGACACCGCAAAGGCACGGGTACGTGCCCGGTCGCGGCTGAGGTGCGTGCGCAACTCCTGAAGCACCTTGTCGCGGTTGGAGCGCGTCTCCATGTCGATGAAATCGACGACGATGATCCCGCCGATGTCGCGCAGCCGGAGCTGGCGCGCCACTTCCCGCGCCGCCTCGATGTTCGTGCGCAGGATCGTGCTCTCGGGGTCGCGCTTGCCGGTGTAACGCCCGGTGTTCACGTCGATCGAGATCAGCGCCTCGGTCGGCTGAATGATGAGGTAACCGCCGGTCGGCAAGTCGACGCGCTGCTTGAAGAGGTTACGGATCTCCGCCTCGACGTCGTATTCGTCGAAGAGCGGAGTCTCGGCGGTGTACAGCTTGACCCTGGGCAACAGCTCGGGGTCGATCTGCTTCAAGTACTGCTCGACTTCGTTGTAGAGGAGCTTGGAGTCGACGAGGAGCAGGTCGACGTTGTCGGACAGCAGGTCGCGCACGATACCCCGCGTCAGGCTCGTCTCGCGCTGCAGCAACGCCGGCGCTCGGCCCGACGCCTGCTTCCGCTTGATCTTCTTCCACAGCCCGAGGAGGTGCTCGATCTCCCGCTTGCAGCTCGCTTCAGTCAGGTCGTCGGCGACAGTGCGGATGATCCAGCCGCCCGAGTCGGCCGGGACGAGCTTCGTGACCATCTCGCGCAGCTTGGCGCGCTGATCGCGAGCTTCGATCTTGCGCGAGACGCCGACCTTAGAGGCGAACGGCATGTAGACGAGGAACCGGCCGGCGAGCGAGACCTGCGCGGTGACGCGCGGGCCCTTGGTACCGATGGCTTCTTTGATGACCTGCACGAGCTTGGTCTGCCCGCGCTTCAACTCGTCGGCGATGTTGGGTGCCGGGCGCCGGCGGGAGCGCTCCCTCGGGGGGCCGGGCGGGCCGGGGGGGCCGGGGGGGCCGCGTCGCTTCGCTACCGGCTGGCCGCCGCCGTTGCCACTCCCTCCCCCGTTCCCGTTGCCGTTGCCGTTTTCCTCGTCGGCGTCGTCGGGCTCACGGTCTTCGGGGTCTTCGTCCTCTTCCGCTTCGATTAGATCGGAGGCGTGGAGAAAGGCACTCTTTTCGGCGCCGATGTCGACGAACGCTGCCTGAATGCCGGGCAGGACCGCTTCGACCTTGCCGACATAGATGTCGCCGACCGAGCGGCGGGAGTCGGGACGATCGACCAGGAGTTCAACAAGACGGTCGTCCTCGAGAATGGCCACGCGGGTCTCCCGCGGGCTTCCAGAGATCAGGATCTCGCGCTTCAAAGCAGTTACCCTCGCGTCCCGGCGGGAAGCAGCCGCCCCCCGGGAGCCTGTGGTTTTCCCAGCAATAGTCCAACTCGCCCGGCCTATTTGGCGTGGGCAGTGCGATGAGTCGATTGGAAAGGCGGCTGAGAGACGCCAGAGACCAATACATGGAGGTAAAGCTAGGATGAGGTGATACTTAGGTCAATCGATCAAACCGCCCAACAACTGCCGGGCGATGACGACCCGCTGAATCTCGCTGGTTCCCTCCCCGATCTCGCAGATCTTGGCGTCCCGCATCATCCGCTCGACCGGGTATTCGGTCGTGTAACCGTAGCCGCCGTGGAGCTGGACCGCCTTGGTCGTCGCGCGCATGCAGAGCTCGGAGGCGTAGAGCTTGGCCATCGCCGCTTCCTTTTTGAACGGATGGCCATGCTGCTTGAGCCAGGCTGCGTGGTAGACGAGCTGCTTGGCGGCTTCGATCTCGGTTGCCATGTCGGCGAGGGCGAAGTGCACGCCCTGGAAGCTCGCGATCGGCCGGCCGAACTGCTTGCGCGTGGAGGTATACGTCAGGCACTCCTCCAACGCGCCCTCAGCGAGTCCGAGCGACAGGGCGGCGATTCCGATCCGCCCGCCGTCGAGCGTATGAAGGAACTGGCGGAAGCCGTTGTTTACCGGTCCGAGAACATTTTCCTTGGGAACGATCGCGTCCTGGAAGATCAGCTCACGCGTGTCGGACGCTCTCCAGCCGAGCTTGTCTTCCTTCTTCCCTGAGAGAACGCCGCGGTTTTTCGGCAGCTCGGCCGAGTGACCGATCCCCACGCGTTTCGTCTCTTGTAGATCACAGCTGTCCTTCGTGACGATAAACGCCGTGATGCCATGGGTGCGTTTCGCATTTGGGTCGGTGCGCGCCGTCACACAGAAGATCTCGCCCACGCCGGCGTGCGTGATGAAGATCTTCGAGCCGTTCAGGACGTAGTGGTCGCCCCGGTCCACGGCGGTCGTCTTGGTGCCGCCCGCATCCGATCCGGCCCCGGGCTCGGTCAGACCAAACCCGCCGAGCACCTTGCCCGCCGCGAGAAACGGCACGAAGCGCCGCTTCTGCTCGTCGGTGCCGAAATCCATGATCGGCGACGTGCCGAGGGTGGTGTGCGCGCTGACGGTGATGGCGTGACTCGCATCCACCTTGGCCAGCTCGTGGATGACGGTGATGTACGACAAGTAATCCATCCCGGAGCCGCCGAGTTCTTCGGGCCACGGGATCCCGAACAGCCCCAGCTCCGCCATCTGCTTGATGTTGTCCCAGGGGAAGCGGCTGTCGAGATCGTATTGGCGGGCGGTGGG
>WNGJ01006506.1_pt1 | contig 12376 bp, 8 predicted proteins | sample 5400611 | NCBI WGS metagenome assembly WNGJ01 (sample SAMN13153375, study PRJNA577476) | soil metagenome | isolation source: 40 cm soil or saprolite under Garry oak tree replicate 1 | place: USA:California | collected 2016-06-15
TCCCGCGGGTGATCGGGACCCGGACGCTGTTGCCCCACTCGGTCCACGAGCCGTCGTAGTTGCGCACGTGGCCGAAGCCGAGCAGGTGCTGCAGCACGAACCAGGTGTGGCTGGACCGCTCGCCGATGCGGCAGTAGACGACCACGTCGTCGTCCGGGCTCAGCCCGGCCTCGCCCTGGTAGATGGCCTCGAGTTCTTGCCTGGTCTTGAAGGTAGCGTCCTCGGCCGCGGCGCGCGCCCACGGGACGCTCTTGGCGCCCGGGATGTGACCGCCGCGCAGCGCGCCCTCCTGCGGATAATCGGGCATGTGCAGCAGCTCGCCGCTGTACTCGCCGGGGGAGCGCACGTCGATCATCGGCTGCCCGAGGTGGGCCAGGACCTGGTCCTTGAAGGCGCGGATGCGCTGGTCGTCGCGGTCGACTACCGGGTAGTCCGCTGGCGCGGGCTTCGGGGTGTCGGTGCTGACCGGGCGGCCCTCGGCGATCCATTTCGCCCGGCCGCCGTCCATCAGCCGCACGTCCGGATGGCCGAACAGCGAGCACACCCACAGCGCGTACGCCGCCCACCAGTTGTTCTTGTCGCCGTAGAGCACCAGCGTGGTGTCCCTGGCGATGCCCTTCTCGGACATCAGCCGGGCGAAGCCGGCCCCGTCCACGTAGTCGCGGGTGACCGGGTCGTTGAGTTCGGTGTGCCAGTCGAGCTTGACCGCGCGGGGAATATGTCCGGTCTCGTAGAGCAGCACGTCCTCGTCGGATTCGGCCACCACCAGGCCGGGGTCGTCGAGGTGCTGCGCGACCCACTCGGTGGAGACGATCATCTCCGGGTGGGCGTACTGAAGGAACTTAGGCGCGGAATCCTGCGGCAGCGCCATGGGTCACCTCCGCTCGTCGTCGAGGGCTGACTCGCACTGTAACGCGGTGGCCTGGCGTCGGCTTCCCCGGGGGGGGACGCGCACCGGTCGACGCGCTTCCTGTTGTCCCGGCCGCGCACGCGGTGACCGTCATCAGCAGGGCGGGCGCCGGATACGGTTCTCGGCCCTTGCTGGTCAGGCGGGCAGCGTGGCCGCGGCACGCTCCCGGCTGAGCTCGTCGGGTGCCGGGTCAGGTTTCTGCGCCAGCTTGCTCGGCCACCACATCCACCGGCCGATGTCCAGGTTCAGCGCGGTGACCAGCAGCAACCGCACGACGATCGTGTCGAGCACGATGCCGAACGCGACCGCGAAACCCAGCTCGGTCAGGAACGTGGCCGGGATCGTGGCCAGGACGGCGAACGTGCCGGCCAGCACGAAGCCCGCCGAGGTGATCACCCCGCCGGTGGCGGCGAGCCCGACGATCGCGCCGTGCCGGGCGTCGCGCCGGATCGCCTCCTCCCGCACCCGCGTCATCAGGAAGATGTTGTAGTCGATGCCCAGGGCGACCAGGAACACGAACACGAACAGCGGGAACGCGGTATCCGCGCCGCCGAACCCGAACACGTGGTTGAAGAAGAAGGCACTGACGCCCAGGGCGGCGGCAAAGGAGAGCACCACCGTGGCGGTCAGGATCAACGGCGCGACCAGCGCCCGCAGCAGCAGCCCGAGGATGACGAGCACCACCACCAGTATGAGCGGAATGACAAGGTTACGGTCATGCGCGGACGCCCGCTTTACGTCGAGGTTGATAGCGGTGACGCCGCCTACCTCGGCGTTAGCGCCGGGGACGGCATGCACCGCGGACCGCACCCGGTCGATCGTGTCGTACCCGGCCTGGCTGTCGGGCGGCGCGCTCAGCGTGCCCTCCAGGTAGGCGTAGCCTGCCCGGGCGGCCGGCGGCGTCACGCTGGCGATCCCCGGGGTGGCGGCGAAGGCGGACCGCAGCGCACCCGCCGCGCTCGGGTTGCCGATCACGATGACGGGCTCGCCCGCGCCCGCGGGGAAATGCGCGGCGAGCACGCTCGCGCCGGTCACCGAATCGGGATGCCCGCGGAAAGCTTGGGCGTTGGTCAGGCCGTTGGCCTTCAGCCCGGTCAGGCCAACGGCCAGGATCCCCAGAATCACGGCAGTGGTGATCCATACCAGCCGGGCCCGGGAGGCGATGCTCCAGCCGACCCGCGCCCACAGCCCTTGGGTGGTCGGCTCGGACGTGCCGTAAGTCGGCCGGTACGGCCAGAACACCCCGCGGGGGAAGGTCACCAGCAGGGCGGGCAGCAAGGTGATCATGACGAGCATGCCGACCGCGACGCCGATGGCCAGCACCGGCCCCAGGCTCGACGTGGAGTTCAGCTGCGCGGCGGACAGCGTCAGCAGCGCCAGGACCACGGTGGCGGCGCTGGCGATGATCGCCGGGCCCGCGCGCCGCAGCGCCTCGGCCATTGCGGGGTGACGGCGGTCGTGGCGGCGCAGTTCCTCCCGGTACCGCGCGACGATCAGCAGCGCGTAATCGGTGCTGGCGCCGAAGACCAGCACATCCAAGATGCCGGCGCTCTGCGCGTTGACCGTCAGGCCGCCGTGGGCGGCTAGCAGGTAGATCACCGCCTGGGCGACGATCAGCGCCACTCCGGATGAGATCACCGGCAGCAGCCAGAGCACCGGGCTTCGGTAGGTGATCAGCAAGATCACGATGACGACCGCCACGGCCGACCAGAGCAGCGTGCCGCTGATGCCCTTGAACACATTGTTGCTGTCGTACGCGGTCCCGAGCGGACCTGTGACGTGAGAGACCAGGCCGTTCGGGTTCGAGCTGGTGGTCTTCTGAATGGCAACGACGGGCTTGGTCGCGCTGGCCCAGCCCTGCGAACCCAGGTTGACCTGCAGGATGGTCTGGATGGCCTTGCCGTCCGCCGACGGGACCGGGCCCGCCACCGTGCCGGGCACAACGCCGGGAATCCCGGCGAACATCCGGGCGTCCGCAGCCGCCTTGGCCCGGTCCGCGGCGGTCAGGCCCGAGGCACGCTCATAGACCACGACCCCGGTGATGACATTGGGCGACTGGAAGCGTTCTTGCGCGTTCAGGACCTTAGTCGACTCCGCGGCACTGGGCAGCCAGTACTTCGCGTCGTTCTTCTCGGCACCGGTGAGCTTCTTCGACAGCGGGAAGGCCAGGACGAGCACCACGACCCAGAAGCCCACGACAATCCACTTGGTCCAACTCCCGGCCGGAATCTCCGCGATCTTCCTCAGCCTGCTCATCGAAACTCCCGGTTTTCGCGCGCGTCAGGAAGGCCTGCCCAACCGACGATGCCGGGCAGCGGCCCGGCGGGCATCCGGGGAATCCGGGATGACGGTACCGATTTTTCAACGCGTTACGCCACAGGCGAGCGGGCCGCCGACCAGGCGGCGATCTGCGCCCGGGTGCTGCAGCCGAGCTTGTCCATGATGTGCTGCACGTGGGTCTCCACCGTCCGGACCGAGATGACCAGGACGGCCGCGATCTGACTGTTGGACATGCCCTGGGCCACCAGCGTCGCCACGTCCCGCTCCCGGCGCGTCAGTTGCCCCTGACCCGCCCCGGGCCGGTCGGCGTCCGGACGTGGCCGCGCCGACTCCCTCAGGGCGAACGCGATGGCCTCGGCCGAGTCCATCGCGCTGCCCTTGGCGACCGCCGCCCTGTATTCCTTGCCGGGCAAAACCGCCCGGGCCGCCTCAAGCGCCGCATCATGATGCGCGCGGAGCGGAGCCGCGGGCGTGGCCGGGATGGCCGCCCAGGCTTTCTCGGCCGCCGCGGCCAGGGTTGCCGCCCGGATCGCCTCGCGCCGCGCCGCGGCGGCCCAGGCCAGCGCGTCGAGGCACAGGACGACTCCCATGGCGTCATCCATGCATCGGATGGCGCGCAGCGCCTCGTACCCCAGCCGGCAGGCGCCTTCGTGATCGCCGCGCAGCAGCGCGACGACCGCCAGGCCCCACTGCGAGTAGGCGTGGTACCAGACGTTGCCGCTGTCCTGGCACAGATCGGCGCATCTGGTGAACCAGCAGGCCGCCTGCTCCGCCTCCCGGGCGCATACGTGGATGTAGCCGATCTGCATCAGCGCCATCACCTCCCCCATGTGATGGCCGGCCTCACGCTGCAGCCGCAATGCGCTCCGGGCCAGGGCGTGACCCTGGTCGGCATCGCCTTCGTAGTACACATCCCAGCCCAGGAAGCTCGACGCCCATGCTTCCGCGCTCACGTCGCCCACCTGGCGGGCCTCGGACAGGCAGGCCTCGAGAAGCCTCCTGGCGGCAGGGATGTCGCCCTGGAACTGCGCGAGGAACCCGGCGGTCCACAGGACCCGGAGCCGGGCCGGGGAGGTCCGGTCGAGCTGGTCGAGCAGCGCGGCCAGGACGCGGCGGCCCTCGGTGAGGTGCCCGTGGGTCTCCCAGTACCGCCACAGGTCACAGGCCATCTCCGCGCCCGCCGCCGCCTGCCCCGGCTCAGCCACGTACAACTCCAGCGCGCTCCGCAGGTTGTCATGATCAGCGTCGAGCGCGGCGATCCACTCCGCCCGGCTGGGCCCGAAAGCCTCCTGCCGCGCGGCCAGCGCCGCATACCAGGCCCGGTGCCGCCGCCGCAGCGCGCGCTCGTTGCCCCGGCCGCGCAGCTTGGTCAGCCCGAACTCGCGGATCGTGTCGAGCAGCCGGTACCGGGCCGTGCCCTGTCCCTCCCGGAGCAGGATCGACTTGGCCACCAGCGCGTCGATCAGGTCGGCGATCTGCCCGGCGCCAACCCGGCCGACCGCGCAGACCGCGTCGGCCGCGTCCAGGTCAAACGACCCGGCGAACACCGACACCCGCCGCCACATGGCCTGCTCGCCGTCGGTCAGCAGCTCGTAACTCCACTCCAGGGCGGCCTGCAACGTCCGATGCTGCGGCTGGCCGGCCGGGCTGCCGCCGGGACAGCAACTGGAACCGCGAGTCCAGCCGGGCCAGGATCTGCTCCGGCGACAATGACCGCAGCCGTACCGCGGCCAGCTCGACCGCCAGCGGAATCCCGTCCAGCGTCCGGCACACCCCCCGCGACCGCCGCGCCGTTGCCGACGTCGACCGCGAACCCCGGTAGCACCGCCGCTCCCCTCCCCGCGAACAACCGCACCGCCTCATACCCCAGCAACTCCTCCGGCCCGGCCGGATCACCCTCAGCCGGCACCGTCATCGGCGGGACCGCGGTGGTGACCTCCCCCGCCACCCCGAGGACATGCCGGCTGGTCGCGATGATCCGGAGCCCCGGGCACCCGCGCAGCAGCGCGTCCGCCATTACCGCGCACGCATCCGCCAGGTGCTCACACCCGTCCAGCACCAGCAGCAGCTGCCGGTTCTCCAGGTAATCCGCCAGCGACGCCACCGCCCACCGCGCCGACCGATCGGAGAGCCCCAGCGACCGCGCCACCTCTCCCACCAGTAGCCCGGGATCCCGCAGCCCGCTCAGCTCGGTCAGCCACACCCCGTCCCGGAACGCCCGCCCCGCCCCGGCCGCCACCTGCAGTGCCAGCCGCGTCTTGCCGATGCCCCCCGGCCCGGTCAGCGTGACCAGCCGGGCACCCTCCAGCGCGTCACGGACCCGGGCAAGCTCGGCCCGCCGCCCGACGAACTCGGTCAGCTCACCGCGCAGCCCCCCAGCCGACCTCGCAGCACCCATGCCAGTACCCCGCACCCACGCTAAGCCTGTCAGCCGTGGCCGGCAACCGACACAACTGTCCGGGACCTAATTAGCACGCGGCTCCCAGCCCGCAGAGTGCCAGGCCCTCGGTCCTCTGGACGTAGCGGATCAGATTGGCTCTCGGCTCGAACGCGACCGCGGTGTCGAACGATCCGGCCGTGATCACGCCCGGACCGGCATCGCCCGCGGATGCCGGTCCGGGCGGGTTCCCCCTGCAGATCCTGCGGTGCAGGCCGCGCAGGCGATGGCGAGCACGAGGCCGACGGCGATGGCGCTACGCCGCGCCATCGTCCGGTACCGAGCTCAGCACGGCCATGATGCGGGCCAGCGGGAACTGGGCCATGTCGTTGACGCTGCGCACCGGCTCCGGGCCCGCGGCCTCGAACAGGCACAGGCACCGCTGCTCGTCCGGTGCGTAGATGCACTGCACGTAGCGGACCCGCCCGCCGCGCTCGTTCTCCCGGCGGACGGCCTCGCCCAGGGCCCGGTGCACGGTGGCCAGCTGCCACGACGACAGGCCGCGCAGGTCGTGCTCGACCAGGAAGAGAAGCCGGTCGGTTTCATCAACCACGGTCTCCTCCGCTACGGTCTGCGTGTTTCCGACAATGGCGCCCCGTGGCCCGGGAGGCATCCGGGGATTCCTCGATACCGGTACGGATTTTCGGCGGCTAGGGTCGGCCTTATGGACCTTCGTGAGGCGCTGGCCGATCCCCGGGCCCGGCTCGGCGTGGGCGTCGCGGGGCTGCTGGCCACGGCCGGGTCCGTACACCGCGACCGGGTGGGCGCCGCGGAGGCCAGGGCCTTCCGGGCCGTCAACGGCCTACCCGATGCGCTGTACCCGCCCGCCTGGGTCGTCATGCAGCTGGGCGCCTTCGGAGCCGTGCCCGCGGCCGCGGGCGTGGCCTGGCGGGCCGGAGACGGCGAGCTGGCGGGCCGGCTCCTCCTCGGCGGCACCGGCGCCTGGGCCCTAGCCAAGCTGGTCAAACAGGTAGTGCGCCGACCCAGGCCGGCGGACCTGCTGCCCGGGATCCGCGGCCGCGGCCGGGACGCCGCCGGGCTCGGGTACCTGTCCGGGCACGCGGCCGTCGCGGTCGCCCTGGGCGCCGCCGCCCTGCCCCGGCTCGGCCCCGCGGCCCGCGCCCTCACCCTGACCGCCATCCCCCTGGTCGGGCTGACCCGCCTCTACGTGGGCGCCCATCTCCCGCTCGACATCGAGGGCGGAGCGGCGCTGGGACTCGCCGCCGACGCGGCGGCCGGCCTGGTCATCTCGAGGATCTGGCCGGGACTGGCCGCGGAATCCGTGCGGGCATCGGGGATTTCCCGGATGCCGGACGGCGCGCCCGCCCGCATCCTGGAGCCCTGACCGAAGGAGGCTGTCATGGCCGATGTGATGACCGCCCAGAAGGTAGCGGCCCGGACCGAGGACGCGGTGAAGGTATACGGGAAGGGCCAGACCGAGGTGCGGGCGCTGGACGGCGTCACGGTCGAGTTCGCCGCCAACCGCTACACCGCCATCATGGGGCCCTCGGGCTCGGGGAAGTCCACCCTGCTGCACTGCGTGGCCGGCCTGGACAGCCTCACGTCCGGCCGGGCCTTCATCGGCGACGTGGACCTGAGCACGCTCAGCGACCAGAAGCTGACGATCCTGCGACGGGACCGCGTCGGCTTCGTGTTCCAGGCCTTCAACCTGGTGCCGACGATCAGCGCCGAGAAGAACATCACCCTCCCGCTGCTGCTCGCGGGCCGCAAGGGCGACCAGGCGTGGATCGACAAGGTCATCGAGATCACCGGCATCGGCGACCGGCTGGAGCACCGGCCCAGCGAGCTGTCCGGCGGCCAGCAGCAGCGGGTCGCGGTGGCCCGGGCGCTGGCCAGCCGGCCCGAGATCATTTTCGCCGACGAGCCCACCGGCAACCTGGACTCCCGCGCGGGCACCGAGGTGCTCACGTTCATGCGGCAGGCGGTGGACGAGATGGGCCAGACCATCGTCGTGGTCACCCACGACCCGATGGCGGCCAGCTACGCCGACCGGATCGTGTTCCTGGCCGACGGGCGGATCGTCGACGAGATGCTCGAGCCGACGGCCGAACGGGTGCTGGAGCGGATGAAGCGCTTCGGGGAGTGAGCCGCCATGTTCAAGATCGCCCTGGAAGGGCTGCTCGCCCGGAAACTGCGGCTGGTCACCACGGCCCTGGCGGTGATACTCGGGGTCGCGTTCACGGCGGGAACGCTGGTGCTCACCGACACCATGAGCCGGATCTTCGACGACCTGTCATCCGGCGTCTACAAGGGCACCGACGCCGTCGTCCGCGCCAAGGCGGTCTTCAACGGGCCGATGAACATGGGCGAACAGCGGCCGATGATCGACGCGTCCCTGGTTCCGGCGCTGAGCCACGTACCCGGGGTTGCCGCCGCCGAGGGCAGCGCCTTCGGGTACACGAGGCTGATCGGCAAAGACGGCACGCCGATCGGCAATCCGGGGAGCGGCGCGCCCACCCTGGGCGGCAACTGGAGCACCGTCCAGGCCCTCAACCCGTTCCATCTGGTGGCCGGGCATGCCCCGCAAGCACCCGACGAGGTCGTGATCGACAAGCAGAGCGCAAGGCTCGGCCACCTGGCGGTGGGCGACACCACGAAGGTGATCGTGAACGGGCCGCCGCAGCGGGTGCGCATCGCGGGGCTCGTGAGCTTCGGCACCGCCGACAGCCCGGCCGGCGCGTCCGTGGTGCTGTTCACCACGCCGGTCGCGCAGCGGCTGGTCGCGGAACCCGGCAAGTTCAGCTCGATCGGCTTCGTCGCTGACCGGGGTGTGTCCCAGCAACAGCTGGTCAGCAACCTCAAGCGCGCGCTGCCGCCCGGCACCGAGGCGGTGACCGGGGCGGCGGCCATCAAGGAACAACAGGATCAGTTCCAGAAGGCCCTGTCGATATTCAGCAAATTCTTCCTGATCTTCGCCGTGGTGGCCCTGGTGGTCGGCGCCTACATCATCCTGAACACGTTCGCCATCACCGTGGCCCAGCGCACCAGGGAGAACGGCTTGCTGCGGGCGCTGGGCGCCAGCCGGCGCCAGGTCCTCGCCTCGGTGCTCATCGAGGCCTTGGCGGTCGGCGTCATCGCCGCGCTGATCGGGCTGGCCGCGGGAGTCGCGGTGGCGGCCGGCCTCAAGGCGCTCCTCGCCGCGTTCGGACTCAACCTCCCCGGCGGGAGCCTGGTCCTCAACGCCAGGACGGTCGTGGCCTCGCTGCTCATCGGGGTCGGCGTCACGCTGGTGGCGGCCGTCTCCCCCGCGCGCAAAGCCGCCAAGGTGCCACCCGTCGCGGCCATGCAGGAAGCGACGGTGGGCAGCAGCGGCTACGGCTCCAAGCAGCGCCTGGTGATTGGCCTCACCATCCTGGCGCTCGGAGTGGCCGCGCTGTTCACCGGCCTGTTCGGCCACGTCGGCAGCGCCTTCCTGATCGTCGGCATCGGCGTGCTGCTGGTCTTCCTCGGCGTGTCGGTGCTGGGCCGGACGATAGCGCTGCCGCTGAGCCGGGCGATCGGCGCGCCGCTGCCCCGCGTCAAGGGCGTGACCGGCACCCTGGCCCGGGAGAACACCATGCGCAACCCCAAGCGCACCGCCGCCAGCGCGTCCGCGCTGATGATCGGGGTGGGCCTGATCGGGTTCATCTCGATCTTCGCCTCCTCCGCCAAGGCGTCGATCAACGCGACCGTCGACCGGTCATTCGCCGGGGACTTCGTGATCAACTCAGGCGCCGGGTCGTCGGGCGGCGGCGTCGACCCCGCGCTGGCCCGGCGGCTGAACGCGCTCCCGCAGGTGGCCGCGGCCACCGGGGAACGCTTCGGGTCCATGGTGATCCTGGGTCAGCCGTACATGATCGCGGCGGTCGATCCCCGCACCGCCGGCCAGATCTTCAACGTCAGCCCGGTGCAGGGGTCGATCGGCGCCCTCGGCGCGGACGGCATCGCCGTTTATTCCGGCGACGCCACCAAGAACCACCTCAAGCTCGGCGACCCCGTGTCGGTCGTGTTCCGCGACACCGGGCCGAAGACGCTGCGAGTGGCCCTCATATACGGCGACAACCAGGCGGCGCCAACGGCCAACCCGGGCAGCAAGACCAGCTATTTCCTGGGCACACCCAGTTACGACGCCAACTTCGCCGCCCCCCACTTCGACAGCCAGGTGTTCGTGAAGAAGGCACCCGGCGTGCCCACCGCGGCCGCGCTCGACGCGGTCAAGAAGCTGTCGGCGCAGTACGCGGTCGGCGCTACCGTCCAGGACCAGGCCGCCTACAAGGCCGAGCAGACGAAGCCGATCAACCAGATCCTGGCGCTGATCTACACGCTGCTCGCGCTCGCGATCGTCATCGCGCTGCTCGGCATCGGCAACACGCTCGCCCTGTCGATCTTCGAACGCACCCGCGAGCTCGGCGTGATGCGCGCGGTGGGCATGACGCGCCGCCAGCTCCGCGGCACGATCCGCTGGGAGTCCGTGATCATCGCCTTGCAGGGCACGTTCCTCGGCCTGCTGGTCGGGGTGTTCTTCGGCTGGGCGCTCGTCCGGGCACAGAAGGACCAGGGGATCACCGTGTTCAGCGTTCCGTACCTGACCCTGATCGTCGTGGTACTGCTGGCCGCGCTGGCCGGGGTGGCGGCGGCGATCCTGCCCAGCCGCCGGGCCGCCAAGCTGAACGTCCTGCGTGCCATCGTCACCGAGTGAGGGCGCCTATATGTAGTTCATCCGCTGGAGCAGGCGCCAGGAGAGCCAGCCGGGCAGCACCGGCAGCCAGTAGGTGGCCAGCCGGTAGATGAGCACCGCGGACCAGGCCGGTCCCGAGGCGATGCCGATGCCGGTCAGGCCCGCGACCAGCAAGGCCTCGATGGCACCCAGTCCGCCGGGGGTCGGCGAGGCGGCAGCGACGAGAGAGGAAGCCATGTAGACCGCGCCTATCTGCACGATGCCCGCTCCGCCCCCGAATGCCTCGACCGAGGCCACCAGCCCGCCGACGTAGGCCAGCGTCACCAGGGCCGAGCCGCCGAACAGCAACGCGAGCTTGACCGGGCTCCGGGCCAGCCGACCCAGGCTGGTGAGCGAGGACCGCAGTCCCGGCAGCAGCTTTCTCGCCGCGAAATTGCGACCCTGGCGGGTGGCCATGACGATGCCGATGACGGCGGCCACGACCGCCAGGATCACCAGCAGCTTGCTGCTGGAGGGCAGCTTGAACGCCTTGGTCAGGCCCCGGCCCGCCAAGCTGAAGAAGATCACCAGCAGAACGGCGTGGACCAGCGCTCCGGCCAGCGCGTTGACCCCGACGCCGGCCACGCCGGCGGACGGCTCGACGCCCGACTTCTGCAGGTAGCGGACGTTAAGCGCCATGCCGCCGACGTTGGCCGGCGAAACCCGGTTGACGAACGAGGAAGCGCCCTGGGTCAGCACCGTGGGCCAGAACGGCAGCCGGATCGTGACGCTGCCCTGCAGCGAGATGGCGCTGGCCAGGTAGGTCAGCACCGAAAAGGCGATGACGACGGGCAGCCATATCCAGTGCGCCGACTGCAAGGCCCGCCAGCTGCTGCCGATCCCGGCCAGCTCGGGAAGTATGTAGTAGTACACGCCGGCCGCGGCGGCGATGGCCAGCAGGGTCCGGGGTCGTACTCGCTGCAGACGGGCCAGGTCCTGGGCGTCCCGCCCGCTGGCGGCGGCCGCGGACCGTGTTCGTCGCAGCAGGCCGTCGTGACCGGCGATGGCGCGGCGGGTGGCGGCCGACAGGGCCAGCGGCTGCAGCAGCGGCACGGCCGGGGCTACTCCCTAGGCGCCGAGGACCTCGGCGGCGGCGGACACGGCCCGGTCCTCTCCCGCCAGGGTGGCCAGCGAGGCGAGCAGTTCGGCCGCGTCCAGGTCCATCTGCCGTGGCGTGGCGGCGAGCTCGGAGAAGCCGAAGTCGACGATCCTGGGCAGGCCCTCCGGGCTGACCATCACGTTCGCGGCCCGCAGCGACCGGTGCGCGATGCCGGCCCGGTGCAGCTTGTCCACCTGCGCCCACAGCCGCACGAGCAGGTCGTCGGTGACCTGGACCTGCTCTAGCGAGCTGCCGTCGACCCATTCCATGACGAGCAGCGCGGTGTCGCCGGCCCGCACGACGCGGTCGACACCGGGCGCGAAGACGCCGGCCCGTTCGGCCATGACCCCGACGAGGGCCTGGTGCTCGACCGCGTGGAACAGCGACGCGGCGGGGCGGGTGTCGCCCACGTTGCGCAGCCGCACCGCCCGGTACGCCCGGTACAGCAGGTCGGCGTCGCGCTGGTCCGAGCCCAGGGCCTTGACGAACAGCCGCCGTCCGTCCGCCGCGACCGCCGCGAACTTCCTCGAGCCCTGGCCGTGACCTCGGCCGGGCGGACCGATTCCACCGCCATGCCCGCGCGCCGCAGGGCGGCCGCGACCCCGTCCGGCCCCATCCGCCGGTCGGGCACGCCGAACGCCACCAGGACGGCGGCGCCCACCGTCACCCCGGTGGCGATCGCGATGATCAGCTCCATCGGCAGCACCGTGCCGGTCAGCAGCCGCGCCGCGGCGACCAGGAGCAGCGTGAGCCACGCGGCCCGGCGCCACGGCCGGCTCAGCCAGGGCGCGGCGGCCACGACCACGGCCGCCGCGGACGCGATCAGCGCCGGGCCAGGGAACGCGTCGCCGGCCACCCAGGAGCCGCGCGCGAGGTTATCCGTGAGCGCGTCCGGGTGCTGGCCGCCGAACAGGGAGAAGATCCCGGTCGCGA
>WNGJ01040900.1_pt1 | contig 12375 bp, 15 predicted proteins | sample 5400611 | NCBI WGS metagenome assembly WNGJ01 (sample SAMN13153375, study PRJNA577476) | soil metagenome | isolation source: 40 cm soil or saprolite under Garry oak tree replicate 1 | place: USA:California | collected 2016-06-15
GGTTTGGCCAAGTCCGACAGAAGGCCCGGGAGGCCCCGGCAGCAGTGATGATCGCGCCGGGATCGCCGGAGGCGAAAAGCTTTGGCAGCGGACTTTTGCGCAGCCATTCGCCATTGCTTAAGACGATGGCAGTCACGTCCGGGGGGGCGCCGTCGATCGGAATCTGACGCGGCCAGATGAGCGTGGGCAACCGCGCTTCCCGCTCGCGGTACGGCGCCCGGTACGAGGCCATCTCCTCCTCGCCTAGGCTGCGGATAACGGCCCGCGGCAGGACCATTTCGACAAAAGCATTTTGATCGAGGATGAGATGCTCGCCTTCGTGTGATCGAAACGCGCGGAAGACACCCTCGCCCTCGCCGAAATCCGCCCAGCGAAGCGGCTGAACGATAGCTTCCATGTACGCGATGCCCGAGAATTGCTGGGGATAGCGGGCAGCGCGGTGGAATCCCAGCACCGATCCCCAATCATGGACGACGAGCATGGTGTTGTTCAGATCCATCGCGTCGAACCACGCGTCGAGATATCGTGCGTGGTCGACGAGGCGATAGGAATAGGTCGGCGACCTGCCAGACTGACCCATGCCGACGAGGTCGGGGGCAAGACATCGCCCGAGATCACTCACATGAGGAATGATGTTGCGCCAAAGATAGGAGGAAGTCGGGTTCCCATGCAGGAAAACGATGGGATCGCCTTTTCCGACATCTACATAACTCATTTCGGTATCGAGAACGGGAACACGCTTTCTCGGATATGGGTCGGCGGACTTCATTTCGGTCCTCGTGGGTGGGGCCGCAAAAGCAGAATCAGTACAGAAAGCGCGCGGCCGCCATGGCGACGCCGGAAACCAGGAGCAGCACCGCGGCCGCCCGACCAGATGCGATGACGCGTCCGTTCAGCGCCTTGATGAAAAAGGACAGGACGGCCGCGAGCGCGCCAATCGCCAATGCGATCTCCGTCGGCGTGCGGGCGCCGGCATGCAGCGCGGAAAAGAGGTAAAGCCCCGACAACAAGCTGACGATGGCGGCTGGCGCGACAACGCGCGCGGCACGGTTGATCGCGGATCGGCGAACGCGGCGGGCATCCTCCGCCGTCGTGCCGTGCGGAGCATCGACGAGCACGACGCCCGCGATGATCACGAAGCCGGCCCAGATCGTGCTGCTGACGACGTGCACGATACGCGCGGTGATAATCAGGGTTATTGCGGTCATGCTACAGCCCTTTCGTTGGTGCGCCCGGCGAGCGCATCTGCGACCAATCTTTCACTGAGCTCCCACAGGCGCCGGCCCTCCTGCGGATCGTGCGTTCGCCGTCCGGGGGGCGTCGCCTTCATGCGCCTGATCTGAGTGAAGATCGCGCCGGACGTGCCTTCGAATTCGGGTCCCAGCAGCAGGCTCTCAGCGGACGCGGCAATCGCGTTGGGCGATACGGCAAGGAACGGATCGAGCAACAGCCTCACTGCAATCTTCATCCACAGCGGGAATTGGTTGCGGATGTTAGTGCTGACCGCGCCGACCTTGAGGGTGGTGATGGTGACGCGCGGGCTGCCACCGGCTGCTGCGAGCCGGCGGGACTGCTCGACCACGAACAGATCATTGGCCTCGCAGAACTGGGAGACGGCAGCGAGGGTGCTGAATTTCCTGGCGAGACTGATATCGTCGTAGTGGATCACGCCATTGCGCTTGGCGCCGCCGATCACAAGTATTCTGGCCGCGCTATCCGTTCCGTTGGGCGATGACAGGCATGGCAGCAACAGGCGCGTCAAGGCGAAACGGCTCAGATAACCGATGGCAAAATTCGATTCGATTCCTTCCTCCGTCAAAACGCGGCGGCCACGGACGATGCCGGCGCTATGGACGAGATAACTCAGGCGCGGCGACAATGCACAGGCCTGGGCGGCAAGTGCTTCGACATTGCGCATGAGACTGAGATCGGCCCGAAGGAAGCGCACATTGTCATTGCCGGAATCCCTGCGTAACGCCCGCTCGGCGGCTTCCCCCTTTTCAAAATTGCTGCCGACGATGATGACACCGAGGCCCCGTGCGGCAAGCCTGCGCGCGATTGACTTTCCGATGCCGTCGGTTCCCCCGGTGACGAGCGCCCAACGCGTCTCTCTGTCGGGGGGCATCAGTGGGCCCTCCGTTCACGCCCTCGGCGCGCCCGTTCGATTCCTGCCGCAAGCAGCGCGATGGCGGCGATGGTCGCCTCCGGCGCGGCGACTGTGCCATGGGCCGCGTCATGCATCGCCGGCACCGCGGGGCGTCGCGAACATATTGACCAGGTTGCCGTCCGGATCGCGAAACAGCATGGCGCGGTTGCCCCATGGCTGTTGCGTCGGCGGTTGCACCCAGTCACTGATGTGCTTGTGCAGCCGCTTGTATTCGGCGTCGACATCGTCAACTTCGAAATCGAGAATCGCGGAGCGATTAGCGGCCGGTTCGGCAACGCCCGCTCCATAAGCGCGCACGGTGGCGGTGTTCGCGATAGCCAGGCCCGCGCACGGGCTGCGCTGAAATTCCACATACCCGCTGCTCAGGACCGTGGCCGAGGCCCCGGTTACATGTTCGTAGAATCGCGTTAACCTCTCGACGTTTTCGGTCACCAGTCGGGTTTGCTTGAGATTCATCGCAACTTTCATCCTCCTCGTATAAGCTACGATACCGTATCGTAGTTAAATAGGAGCGTCAAACGCCAGTGGCCTCAAAATCTCGTGACAAGATGGTGAAGGGTGGCGAACCGCTCCGCCGTTCCAAGGCAGCCGTGAAAGAGGCGAGCATGGCCGCCGCTTACGAGTTGTTGTCGGAGACCGGGCTCAGCGGCGTCAGCGTTGACGAAGTGTCGCGCCGCTCAGGCGTCGCAAAGACCACGATCTACCGGTATTGGCCGACGCGCTCGGCTCTCCTTTTGGAGGCCTGCATGCAATTCGCTCCCCGACTTCATGCCCCTGATACCGGCTCCCTTCGCGGCGATTTGACCGCAATAGCGCTGGCGATGGCCAAGCGCCTGCAGACCGGCAAGTGGTCGTCGGTATTGCCGTCGATCATCGACGCGGCCGAACGCGATGAAGAGATCGCTGCGCTTCAGGCTCGCCAGCATGCCGGGATGATGTCGGCGTTCGGCGTGATCGCAGCGCGGGCGCAGCAGCGTGGCGAGCTCGGCGATGCCTTTGATGCCTCGGCGCTGACCGCGGCTATTGCCGGGCCGCTGTTCTATCGTCGGTGGTTTTCGCGGCAGAAACTCGATGAAGCCTTCGTTCGCGGCCTTGTCGAAAGGGCGCTGAGCCCGAACAGGTAGCGCGCTGAGAGGCATAGCGCGACATTGCTGATTGCCGTGCCGTGCCGGAGATCCTTCATCGCAGCATTCTCTGGAGAGTCCCAAAAGGCTCGAAGCGAGGCTTCATCCGGAAAGCGAACCAAGGCGGTGAGCGCTCCGATCGGCCAATGGCCTTCAACCACCTCGACTGCGCGAACGACATCCAGAACCTCGCCGCCGTAGTGCGCGATGAGCGCGCTGGTCCGCTCAACGTAGGGGGCAAACCGGTCCTCCTCGTGCACGATCACTTGCCCGATCAGATAGGCGGCCATGCTATTGCTCCCGCGAAATCGGCTCGTCGAATCGCTTGCCACTATCCTGGCTGCCCGGCGGCCAGTCATCGGGACGCGCCGAGCCCATGGAGATGTCGCGCAATGCGCCCCTTTTTCCGTCTACTCGTCGATAACGGTGTGCGACACGATGCGTGGTGGCTCGGAGATCAAATCGGCCATTTGGCTCGCAAGCCGCTGGAAGTGAGCGCCGGCCGTATGGCGCTCATGATCGGCGGCCGACGCCCAGCGCTCGATACCAAGGATGGTCGCGCCGGAACCCTCGATCTGGTAGAGACCGAACCGGATGCAGCCGGGCTGCGCCCGCGTAGGTCCAGCGACCTCACGCAGCGCGGCGATGAGTTCCGCTTCCTTGCCCGGCTTCGCTGTGGCCCGCGCGATGATAAGGATATGGGAGTCCCGCGCCATCTGGCCTACTCCTTCCAGTGGGGGCCGGGGTTCCTGCCTTCCACATAGTCCTTGAGGCGATACATCAGCTCACCCCAGCTCGAATTGCAGATGGCGCAGAAATCGCTGACCGATTTCCAGCCGCTATGAGTGAAGCGGAGGACGGTTGCGTCGTCTCCGCGGCTGATATTCCACGTAAGGGTCGTTCCGTCCCATTCGGGATGATCGCCGTGGCAAGACCAGACGACCTCTCTGCCCGGATTGAGCTTGTCAATATTCATGCGAAACACCATCGCACGCTTTTCAAATCCGAATTCCGCCTTGCCGCCGACTTTTTCGTCGGCGCGTACGTCTGCGGTCCACCAACCACGCAGGCCTGCCGGGGTAGCGAGCGCGGCGTATATCTTGTCCGGCGATGCGTCGATCGGTATTTGATGCTTGATCTCGGCCATTGCGTTCCTCCCTCAGTCAACGCTTCGCTTTGACGGATGCGCGCCGGCGCGATCAATTGCCGGCGCGCACTTGATTAAGTTTACTAGGTGAGTTGGGCCATCAATTTCTGATAACTCCACTCCGACCACAGCTCCTCGATCCGCCCATTCTTGAGGCGGTAGAAATGATTTTCCGTCCAGTAAATATTTCTGCCCGTCGCAGGTACGCCCATGAACTCTCCTTTGTGCGTTGCCCGCGCAGTGTGCCGTTCCGCGACGAAGTCGCCTTCGGCAATGACACTCTCCAACGTGACGTGTACATCTGGAAATGCCGCGAAAATGCCTCGCGCGATGGCTTTTTGCCCTTCGCGACCCTCCGGTAGGCCCTCAGCCGGCAAGTGAACGGTGGCGGTGGGAGCAAAGAGTTCATCGATGACGGCGAACTTGTGCTGGTTCTTGAATTCCTCGAGAAAACGCCGTGTAACGACTTTATTCGTTTCTACGTTGCTGGATGGCATGATTGCTCCTTTCAGGTTGGATTGACCAGTTGAGTAAGCCCACCGTCGACTATCAGCTCGGCGCCGAGGCAATAGCTCGACTCGTCCGAGGCCATGAATAGAATTGCCTTCGCGACTTCCTCTGGTTTGCCGCGACGCTTGAGCGGTATCGTGTTGGTGATGATGGCTGCAATTTCCTCAGGCGTCGCTCCGGGCAGGCCCCCTTCGCGGCTAATGATCGGTGTATCGATCATGCCGGGGCTGACAACGTTGACGCGAATCCGGCGCGGCAAGAGCTCGGCTGAGAAGGATCTTGCCAGCTGGCGGACAGCCGCCTTAGCCGCCGTATAGACCGACGTCAGCACGCGGCCTTGCTTGTCAGCGTCAGCCGAACCGACGAGGATCACCGATGCGCCGTCACGCAGACACGGCAGCGCCTTTTGAACAGTGAAGAACACACCCTTGAAAAGCACGTCGGACAACTCATCGAACAGCTGTTCCGACAGGCTGTCCACGGGGGCGAACTTGGCGATGCCGGCATTCGCGACAAGAATGTCGATCTCGCCGAAGCGCGCGGTGGCCTCGGCAAAAAGGCGATCGAGGTCGGAAAATTTCCGCACATCGCCCTGAACGGCCAGCACATCGCCGCCAATCACGGCAGCGGCCTGCTGGAGGGTTCGCTGATTGCGCCCGAAAATCGCGACCTTCGCGCCGTTGGCTGAGAACTCACGGGCAGTGGCGAAACCGATTCCGCTATTGCCGCCAGTAATGAGGGCCACTTTGCCTTTGAGTTTCACAAACGTCCCCCCTCGGCGAATCGAGCCGGCGCCCGATCAGTCACTTGGCGAACATCCTCGGCGCGAGGGCGGTCAGTTTCAATGTTCGAAACGCCAAAATGGTTTGCCGTTTGTACAAGCTCGTACATACCCGGAGGACGCAGCATGCCGATGCGCTTACCCGCGCCCGCCTCGGGCCTGCGATCATGGAATATTGCTGCGCTCGAACGCGACCTAACCCGTCGTCGCAAGGTTACGCGGGTTTGGCTCACTCTTGGCGCCGTTGCCGCGTCGGAATTCTCCCGGTCCTACTTCGAAAACCCGCTTGAACGCCTTGCAGAATGCGGCGTCGGACTCATAGCCGACCAACTGAGCGATCTGGGAGACCTTGGTGTTTGTCGTTCGTAGCAGTTCAGCAGCCTTGTTGAGGCGACAACGCGTCAGGTAACGCAGCGGCGGTTCACCGACCAAGCGATCGAACTTGGTGGAAAGCGAAGATCTCGACATCCCGAGACGCTTGGCGAGCGAAGGGACCGTCCAGCGGAACTCGGGTCGGCCATGCATGAGCGCCAAGGCGGCGCCGATTTCGCGATCCGTCAAGGCCCGCAGCCAGCCGCTCTTGGCTCCGCGAGACCGCGCGTAATACGCACGCATGGCCTCGATGAACAGAATTTCACACAGGCGGCTCGTGACGGCTTCGGACCCTGGGCTCCGCGCATCGACCTCCGACTCGATCCAGTCCAAGGTCGCCGCCAGCCAGGGAACCGCGCGTCCTTGCTCGGCCGTGACGTGCAGTGCTGGTGGCAGCGACGCCAGCAGGGGATTGGCACTCGCGCTCTCCAGGAAAAATCCGCCGCAAATCAACGTCGTCGGGGCGCCGTCACCCCCGTATTCAAAATCGCCGTTGGGTTTGAGCGGTTGGTCTGCCAGAAGTTCATCCAACCAGCGCGCCGGCGAACCCGGCGCGTCACGAACCGTATGCGCGCGTCCATCGGTCAAAACAACCAGGTCACGCGGAGCGAGCCGGACTGCGTCGTCGAGGCCCTCTATTTCGAGCTGACATCTGCCGCCAGCAACAAAATGAAAGGCGGCGGCCTGCCGCGAACGGACGCTGAATCCCCAGGGAGCGCGCAACACCGAGCGGCAGAATATGGTTCCTCGCAGCCGCACGCCGCGCAAGACCTCCGCGACGACATCGTTGGGGTCGAATCCTAAGAGAGGTTCCATTCTCGCATCCACTGATCGATGGCGCTGACATCAAAAGATGGCGCCGCGGTTGATGACCGCATTCCGGTCCTGGCGTGCGCTCGAACCTCAACGGCCGACACAGCCGAGGCCACACTCAAGCGAGTCGCCGCCGGCACTTGACCGCCCATGCATCGACGCTTCTGTGCCCGCACTATTGATTTGAGGATGCAGGCCGGAAACACACGTCTCGGCGCAACGAACTCACGACGCTGCGCCGCGGCGTTGGGCGCGAACAGCTCTCCTCGGTCTATGGGGTGGAACCCGCAGCCCCTGGTTCGCAAAATGCTATCGCGGCGGGGAAGGCATGTTCAATTCGGGTTGATCCACATTGGTCCTTCCGCGCCGTTGTAGAATCTCACAATCGCATTGCGGGGCGAAGCGCCCACGTGCAGCCGGAGCAACGACCGGGAGCCGGTTTTGGCTGTGTGCCGGCAGCGGCCGGCATATTGCTCTATTGGAGATTCGCAGACATCGCGCGCTCTCGTCGGGTGGCGCGACGCGGTGCAATCCCCCCATCGGTGGACGCTGGTCAGCCGTTCCTGGAAACTAGAATGCCTTCGAGTCCGTATGTATTTCCAGGAGACTTAGCGCTGTTAAAATCGAGGATGCGCCAGCGTACGTACGCGGATCGAGGCCGGAGATTTTCTTCAAGCGGTTAAGCCGGAAATATACCGTGTTGGTGTGAACGCTCAGTTTCCGAGCGGTGGACTTCACATTGAAATTGCAGTCGGCAAATACGTGTATCGTGTGGATCAGTTCGCGCGATTGCCTTTCTTCCGCCCAATGCAGCTGGCGCGCCCAAGCTGGAATCAATCGAACCGCAACTGGGTCTGCGCGCCGCACGAGAAGGTCGGGCAGACGGATATCTGAAAGCTGCATGAGAGGTTGCCTGGTGCTGGGTGAACTCGACCGCAATCAGCGCCTCCTTGAGCGCTTCAGGAAGACGCGCTACTTCGGAAACATCCAAGCTGATGCCGACGCCGGCTGATTGGCCGTTGGCTGCGTGTTTGGCAAACCCACCGCGACGCAGCGCCTGGACGAGGTTGCTGCCGGTATCGCTGCCGCTGCACACAATGGCCGTGACCTGGCTATCTCGAACATCAATGAGCCTGCCGAATACCGTCGGGGACAGCGCTTGCTCAAGGCGGCGGGCAAGCGAGCGAAGCGTCACTTCGCGATCGACATGGTGAGTATTCACCAACACCGGCTTGGCTACGGCAACAGACCGTTCATGAGACGCACATAGCTGCGCGTTTCCTGCGCAACGATGAGCGCGTCCTCGGCGGCATGGGCGTCAGCTAAGACATGGCCGACGTGATCGAAGAACTCTATCCAAAACTGTGACAATATTCGTTGTGCGCGAACAATATCCTTCGGCGTTCCGTGCTGCCCCAGAGCGTCTTGCGAGATCTCAGAATAGGTTCTGTGGGCGATACGGTAAGCAAAGAGTGAGGCGACGAGCGGCACGTGATGACGGGCGCGCCACTGCGCATGCGCGCGCACAAAATCGAACGGATCAAGAGTTGACCTCCTCGCCTGTCCCGAAGCAACGGCAATGATCATCAGCAGAAGCTCGTTGCAATGAGCCTTTGACTCTTCCGTAAATTCGTCGTCAACCGCGTTGCGGTATTCCGGGCTCTCGCGTTGCAAGAGTTCGAATGCATGCTGCCAGATTTCGTCAGCCCGAGTGCGCAGACCTACGACCGCCGTCCTCGCGAGCGGCGTCTTCCTGAATCGATCGCTCCACTGGCGGATCAGCGCGTCGACCGCGGGATCGAGCATGGATTGTGAAGATCCACAATAAACGGGCGATACTATACGGATGATGCCGAATTGATCAACCGCCAATTGTCCGTCTAAGCCATTGCGCGCGACTGCCAACTACTCCTTCGCCGGGCCAAAGAGAACCCGCCCCGGCCGCGCCGGCGTCATCGCGTTGTTTTCGAACACGACCTGGCCGTTGATGATGACCAGCGGGATACCCTCCGCGTACTGATGCGAATTGTCGTAGGTTGCAGGGTCGCGCACGCGCGCGGGATCGAACACGACGATGTCGGCCTTCATGCCGGTTTGGATCAACCCGCGGTCGCGCAATCTCAGACGTTGCGCCGGAAACGACGACATCTTGCGCACCGCCTCCTCGAGCGTGACGAGCTTGCGCTCCCGCACATAGACGCCGAGCACGCGCGCGAAGGTGCCGTAGCTCCGCGGATGGGTTGGACTGGCGTTGGGCTCGCCAAGCCCGGCCGGGATTTCGCCGTCCGAGGCGATCATGGTCGCCGGATGCTTGAGGATGCGCTCGATGTCCGCTTCGCTCATCTGGTTGCGCAAGACTTTCTCGCAGTCGCCCTGTTCGGCAATCCACAGCGCGGTCTCCGCGCCGTCCTCGGGGCTTGCGTTCTTTCCATGCAAACGCGCCACGTCCGCGAGAGTTTTGTCGGCAAGCGATTCATCCCATTGGCAATGCGAGATCACGATCTTGGCCAGGTAGTCTTGCGCGCCCCGCACCCGGATGATGCGCGCAACCTCGGCCTTGATCCTCGTTCGCAGAACGGGGTCCCGGAGGCGTTTGAGCACGCTTTGGCGGCCGCCTTCGAGCGCCCACGTCGGAAGCAGCCCGTTTTGGAGGAAGCCACCGGAGGCGTCGTAGGGATATTGATCCATAGTGGCGTCGACGCCCCGGGCACGCGCCTCATCGATCAGCCGCAGCGTCTCGACGCTCTTTCCCCAGTTCAGCCGCCCGGCCGTCTTGTGGTGCGTTACCTGGGTCGGTAACCCGCCCTGTTCGCCGATCGCGATGGCTTCCTGCACGGCTTCCACCACGCGGTCGGCCTCGCTGCGAATGTGCGACTGGTAATGCCCGCCGAGGCGACCGGCAACTTTCGCAAGCTCGACGATTTCCGCGAACGGCGTGAAGATGCCGGGCACATACATCAGTCCGGAGCTCAGCCCGAAGGCGCCGTCGCGCATGCCGCGCTCGACGAGCGCGCGCATCTTGTCGAGTTCTTCCGCCGAGGCGGGCCGATCGACGGGACCCATGACGGCCGTGCGCACCGAGCCCTGGCCGATGAAGGTGCCGATGTTCAGCGATTTCGGCAGCGCCGCGAGCTGTCTGAGGAAAGGCGCGATCGGCACCGGGGAACGGCCGTCCGGCCCCTCGATCACCGTCGTTACGCCCTGCCGAACGTAATTGTCCGCCGTCGGGTGCTCGAAAATGCCGCGCCGCATCCGCACGTGGGTGTGGACATCGATGAAGCCGGGCGCCAGCGCCTGGCCGGCCACGTCGATGACGCGCGTGGCGCCGCTCTCGACCCGCGGCGCGATGGCCGCGATGGTATCGCCACTGATGGCGACGTCGCCGCGATAGGCCGGCTTGCCGCTGCCATCGACGATGCGGGCGTTGCGCAGAACGAGGTCGTAAGCCGGCGCCTGCGCCAGCGCGGCTGATGCCAGCACCACGCCGACGGCGATCGCGGCGGCCGTCAACGCAACGCCGCAGCGAATGCCGCGCAGGCTCATCGTGATATGGTGATGCATAAGGCCACCCCGACAAAGAGACAAAGATGATGACCCGGCCTTTACACGGTCTCCCCCTCTTTGAACGCCTCGCGGGCGAGGCGGAACGCGTCGACGCCGCACGGAACGCCGGCGTAGATTGCGACTTGAATCATCACTTCACGGATTTCCTCCTTGGTCACCCCATTGCGCAGCGCGCCTTTGACATGCAGCTTCAATTCGTGCGGTCGGTTCAGGATGCTGATCATTGCGATATTGAGCATGCTGCGAGTCTTGCGAGAAAGCCCGTCGCTGCCCCACGCGGCGCCCCAGCAATACTCGGTGACGAGTTCCTGAAAGGGGCGATTGAAATCGTCGGCATTCTTCATCGACGCGTCGACGTAATCTTTGCCGAGCACGGCGGTGCGAACCTCAAGACCCCTGTCGAACCTGGCTTTGTCCATGGCGGCTTCCTTGTGTAACGGCGCGGCGGCATGCCGAGCGCTGGTGGGATCGGAAATCTGCCTGAATAGAGCCGCGGCGTCACGTGCCGGTTGGAGCGCCGAAAACAGATCGATGCATGCGAGGCGGCCCCCGTTCCAAAGCAGTAATGCGGCCAATTCGCGGGTTGGGCTCACATGCCAATTGAATTTCGCCAGCACCCGCTATCGGGCGCGATCGCGGGCCGCACCAATCTAAATTTGAAGAAATTCCGGAAACCAAACGCGGGTCTACTGCGCCCTCTCCGCCGCCACCGCCTGCTTCCTCGCCGACCTCTTCACTGGATCAGCCGACCTCTTCACTGGATCAGGAGCCTTTCCAGCGCCCATCTTGTTGGCGTTTGCCTCCGTCGCATCTCTCACTCCAGCCGCCTCACCCGCCGCTTTCGCCGCAGCCTTCGCGGCCGCGTCGGCGGCCTCCTTGGCTTCCCGGAGAGCTTTCAGCCGGGCGGTCTTTTCGCGCTGTGCGATGAGGCCGGCCTGGTAGTCCGCCATGGCTTTGGAGGCGTCGCGAGCCTCGATTTCCTTTTTCCGGAACTTGAGTTCAGCCCGTTCCCGGGCCTCTTTGGAAAGCGTTGCCAATGCTGTTTCCTATGACTGGGGAAAATTCATGCTCGATTAACCATCTAACGTTCTATATGGGATCGATGATCCACGTTCTGCCATAACTGTGGCAAAAAAACCTGCTGCGCCGCATCACGAAAAGGCTTGACAGCCGCATTGCTAAGCGCCAAAGTGACGCAACAATGTAATCCTGCAGGGTCGCCATGAGCAATTTTGTTATCGTACTTAGAGAGCGCATCGCCGGGGGCGGGTAACCGTCCGCGAACGAGGCGATGCGCGATCAGGGCCTTCGGGGCCCTTTTTTAATGCCCGAAAACATCCTCTGCCGATCATCGTTGAATACCAAGTACCGGAGTAATCCTCATGGGAATCGAAACCAGCCGCTCCCGAAAGATCGAGCCTCAGCCGCCTGGGCCACCCGCCGCGCAACCCGCGGTGTCCCTTGTCCCGGGCGCAGGCGGGACGCCGCCCCGCCCTTCCGGGCATGCGGGGGAGGCTAAGGCGGGGGCGGCGGGCGAGACGCCCGCGCTCCCGGACGCCCAGATGACGGGCGCCGAGATGGTGATCCGGGCGCTGGCCGATCAGGGCGTCGAGCATGTGTTCGGCTATCCGGGCGGAGCAGTGCTGCCGATCTACGATGCGCTGTTCCACCAAGACAAGGTGCGCCACATTCTGGTTCGCCATGAGCAGGGTGCCGTGCATGCCGCCGAGGGCTATGCGCGATCGACCGGCAAGGTCGGCTGCGTGCTGGTCACGTCGGGGCCAGGCGCCACCAATGCGGTCACCGGCCTCACCGACGCGCTGTGCGACTCGGTCCCGCTCGTGTGCATCACCGGCCAGGTGCCGACCCACATGATCGGCAACGACGCCTTCCAGGA
>WNGJ01017343.1_pt1 | contig 12374 bp, 16 predicted proteins | sample 5400611 | NCBI WGS metagenome assembly WNGJ01 (sample SAMN13153375, study PRJNA577476) | soil metagenome | isolation source: 40 cm soil or saprolite under Garry oak tree replicate 1 | place: USA:California | collected 2016-06-15
GACGAAATCGCCGAGCCCAGGAACGTGTTGCGAAAGTTGACGCCGCTTGTGAAGTCGGCAAGTTGCGGCACCAGACCGGCGGGCCCCTTCCACCAGGCGTTGCCTGCCGCGCGGGCGAGGTCCGCCGATCGGGGATCGCCGCCGAGGAACTGCAGCAGGAACGCCTGCCCGCTGAAGTAGGCGACCGATGGCAGCACGATCGCGTCGAGCTTCACGGTGCCGTTGCTCACCGACATCCGCCTGGCCGGCGGTTGGTTGCTGACCTGCAGGTCGATGGTCCACTGGCTCCCGACCGCCGGCGCAGTCACCCGGGCGCCGCTGACGATCGGGGGCGGCGGCGCCACCACCGTCTGCGTGTAGACGCCGGTCATCTCGAAGGTCCGCCCCTGCAGCGAAGCCACCGCGCCGTTCTCGAGAGCCCGGGTCGTGGGCGACCCGATCCCAAACGGGAGATCGCACGCCGACAGCCCCAGAACCGCGCCGGCAAGAAGGAAAAGGAACACTTTCGACATCTCAGGCTCGCCTTTTGTAACGGCATGCATAACATGGCCGTTACCGAAACGTGGCGACTACCGTCGAAGCCCCTCCCTCCCCTCGGCGCGTCAAACCCAGCGTGCGCCTGTTCGGCCGGGTCTATCCGGTGCTGCTGCCCAGCCTGCGCGACCCGCGCCTGCACGTCGCCGCCGTGCTCCTCACCCTGCAGGCGCTGGGCCAGACGGTCCTCAACTTCCGGCTCTCGATCGCCCAGATCCTCGTCTGCCTCGCCGTTGGCGCCCTGATCGAGTTCGGCGTCGCCTTTTTCAAGGACAGCGTGATCCTGTGGCCGGCCAGCGGGCTGCTCACCGGCAACAGCACGGCCTTCATCCTCCGCGTGCCTGGGACGCTGCACGGCCAGTGGTGGAGCATGCACGGGATCTGGATCTTCGTCGGCGTGGTCGCCATCTCGATGGCGTCCAAGTACCTGATCCGCTGGAAGGGCCGGCACATCTTCAACCCGTCCAACCTCGGCCTGGTGCTCGCGTTCGTCGCCCTCGGCCCGCAGTACACGGAGCCGCAGGACCTGTGGTGGATCCCTCTCGGCCCTTGGATGATCGTGACCTACGCGATCCTGATCGGCGGCGGTTTGCTGATCGGCTGGGAGCTAAAACTGCTGGGCCTCGAGCTGGGCTACATGGCGGCGTTTGCGCTGTTCGTCGCACTAGCGCTGGCGCCGGTGCCCGACCACTGCATGATCGCGAGCTGGCACGCCACGCCGATGTGCGGCTCGGAGCTGTGGACGATCCTCGTCACCTCGCCGGAGGTCCTGATCTTCGCTCTGTTCATGGTTCCCGACCCTCGGACTGTGCCCGACGGCCAGGCGTCGAGGTTTGTCTTCGGCGTGATCGTGGCCCTGCTGTCGGTCCTGCTTCTCGGTCCGACCACGCTCGAGTTCTGGACCAAGACGGCGATCCTCGCCAGCCTCGTCATCGCGTGCGCGGGCCGCTTCACCCTCGTGCGTTTCATGGCGCCGTTCGACGAGGAATTCCGCTTCACGAGCGCGGTACGACAGATGAGCTGGCACCGACCCGGGGGTATGGGCTTTCACGGTAGGCGCGGTTGCGCTTCCCACCACCGGGGGCGCCGGCCCCCAGTCCGGCTCCTCGCGCGTGTGGATCCTGCCCAACATCCCGTCGGTGCAGATTCCCGACAACGTCACCAACTTCGACCCGACCCTCACCCAGCAGGTCGCGACCAAAATGGCCCACGACGCCGTGCTCGACCTGATGATCGAGTCCGAGGCGCGCCGCGCCCACGATTTCAACCTGGCAACAGATGGCGCCGTGCCCGATGCGTTGAGCGAGTTCACGGATGTGATCAGGTCCGACGGCAGCAGGATCGTCAGGAAGTCCTACAGCTTCACCTCGGTCAGCCTCGCCCTTTTCCTGCCCAAATTCAGTACCCAGGCGGCAAGGCTGGTGGGAGTCACGCTGGTTGGAACCACGACCCTGGTCACGCTGGACAGCAGCGGCCATGTGCTGTCGCAGGTCACACAGTCCTACAACAAGAGCTGGGGCCTTGGCGGCGGTGCACTGGATGGCACCACAAACGACCGCATAGCGCAGGACTACACCGACCTGGCTAAGGCTTAGTCAGGCCCTCGCGGGTAGTAGTGGCGGTCGAACTGAACCGTCGGCGGGATGGTCAGCAGCTTGCCGTCTTCGGCACGGACCACTTGCCAGCCGCCCTCATGGACCAACTTGTGATGCCGATGACAGAGGAGCACGAGCTTGTCCAGATCGGTCGGACCGTCTTCGGTCCACGGAACCAGATGATGGGAGGCGCTCCACTTCGCCGGCCGGTCGCATTCGGGCCAGCGACATCCCCCGTCGCGCGCCTCCAGGGCGCGCCGCATCGGCGCCGATGGCAGCCGCTTCGCTCTGCCGAGATCGATCACCTGCGACTCAGAGTCAAGAAGCACGCGCGTGATCGAGCAGTCGCAGGCCAGCTGCGCCAGGGCATCCGAGCTGATCGGTAGACCGTACTGAAGGTCAGCCGCCGACGACCCCGCCAACCGAGCCAGCGTCTCCACCGTCGCAGTGACCTGGATGTTGGCCTTGATCCCGCCGCCGGTCACCGCCTCCAGCATCGCGTCCGCCATCCGCTGCCCGCGGTCGCGCTCGTCGTCGGCGCCGTCCTTGCGCGCCAGCGGCTCGAGCGCGCTGCGCAGAGCTTCGCCGTTCATGGGATCCAGGAACCCGCTCAAGCTCATCCCGCCGTTGGGGCAGGTGCCGATCTTCAGGAAGCGCTGCTCGAAGAGATTGGCCTCTTCGTCAGAGTGCGCCTTCGGATTCCTGGCGTGCCGGTAGTGCCGACAGAGGAAATGCAATTTTCCTGGTGAGTTCTCGAGAGCCTTCTCCAGGAGGTCGCGCTCGTTGAACGCTTCCCCAGTGGCATCGGCCGTCCGCGCCAGCACCACCATGTGCGCGTAACCCAGCTCTCCGCTCATTGCTCCCACCGTGGATTTCTCCAGCCGGCCCAGGTTGTCGCCCACGGCGATGCTGTTGGCTGCCGCGGGGCCGGTCATATGGCAATTGATGCGAATCCAGTCGGTTGGAGTGTTGGAGCCATCGTGCTCGAACTCGTTGGTGCTGGCGAACTGAGCAGCAAGCGAGGCGAACTCGAGCTCTAGAAGATCGATCTCACGCCGCAGAGTGATGAGTTTGGGACCGAGCTCCTCGACCCACTGCGGAGCAGTTTCCTGCATGTGGAAAGTATACGAACGTCCGTTCGTTTTGTCAACCCCGAATTACACATCAACTTCAACCCCGCCCCCCAGCGACCCGCCCAGACCCCCTTCCTAGCTCGTCCCCTTAGTCACCGCCTTCGGAATTCCGTCAGGTTCGTATACGGCGGGAGGCTCGATCCCGAACGTATCCGCCAGCCGGACGAAGAGGTTGAACAGCGCGGCGTCATAGGCCGCCTCGGCGATCTGCTCGTCGCTCCACCCCACGTCCCGCAGCCCCTGTACCTGCTCGTCCGTCACCCGGTATGCCGCGGTCGTGATGGTCCCCACGAAATCGAGCAGCATCCGCTCGGGCGGCTCCAACCCCGCAGCATCCAGGTCGCCGTCGCGAAGCGCGTCAGCGACCGGCCGGAACCTCTCGTCCTGCAACTGCAGGAACCACGCGTGTGAGCTGAGTCAATAGCGGCAGCGGTTGAGCGCGGAGACGTACGACGCGATCATCTCGTGCTGGGCGCGGGTCAACGCACCGTCGGAAAAATGCATGCGCGACGCCGCATCGATCGCGGTCAAGAAATCCGGCCGCAGGCTCATCGTCCGCAGGATCTCGGGCACGACCTTCGCCACGCTCCGAGCCTTCGAGGTCGCGTAGATCTCGGCGAGCGGCCCCGTGGCCTCGGCTTCCGTGACCATCTTGATTCGAGCCATCAGCTCGATAACGCCTTCTTGGGCGTGGCGGTTACGAGCCCGTTCCAGCTCCACTTCGGCAGCGGAAGGCCGTCCGGAACCTTCGCACCGGGCGGCGCATAGGAGTCGACGATTCGCGTCGCCCACTCCATGTACGCGCGCAGCGCAGTGCGGAGCTTCTTGTCGGCGGGCAGGCCCGCGTCGTCAACGCCCTGCATGAAGCAGGCGGTGAACCGTTGCGGGAAATCAGGAGCGCTGCCGTGGCCCGCGTGGACGGTGAGCATTGCGGACTGGCCACCGAGCGATTCGCTGTAGCGAGCCGGCCCGCCGAACACCTCCGCCCAGTAAGCCGCCAGGTGCTCGAGGTGGTTGGGGTCCGAAGTCTGTGCGAACGGGTGGTTGAGCTCCGGGTCCAGCAAGCAGCGCTCATGAGTTGCTGCGGCCACCGCCAGGAATGCCTCCGAACCACCCGCGAACTCGAAAATCGACGGTCGACGTTTCGCCATGGCGCCGATGTTAGAGGGACTGATCGAAGTGTGGCCGTCGTGCAGCGGACGGGCCGCCGGGAAACTGCCATCATCGCGGTGTGCCTGCCTCTCAGCGCCCGCGCGGCGTGAGCCCCACACCCTTCGAGATCGTCGCCATGGCGGCCTCCGCGGGTGGGCTCACCGCGCTGACCTCGATCCTCAGCCACCTTTCGCCTGACTTCGGCGCGGCGGTAGTGGTGGTGCAGCACCTGGACCCGCGCCACCGCAGCCTCATGCCGCAGATCGTCGGCCGCCGCTCGAACCTGCCTGTACACGAGGCGACCAACGGAATGGAGGTCGAGCCCGGGCACGTGTACCTGGCTCCCCCGGACAGTGCTCACGGGAACTGGACACGATGGATCGATGGGTGTTAGCGCCATCAAGCAACGCGGCGGCACGGTGATCGCGCAGGACGAGTCGTCGTCGGAGTTCTTTGGCATGCCGTCCGCAGCGATCCGGACGGGGACTGTCGACTTCGTGCTTGCGCTCGATGAGATTCCGAATGCGCTGCAGACGCTCGTTGGTGGCGAGGCCCCTGATTGACGCTAACCGCAGATAGCGACTTCGAAAGCCTCCTCGAGTACATCCGCGAGAGCCGCGGCTTCGATTTCGGTGGCTACAAGCGCACCACCCTGGTAAGGCGTGTGGGCAAGCGGGCAAACGAGCTCGGCATGGACACCTTCGCCGCCTATCACGACTACCTGCAGGGCAACCCTGACGAGTTCCCAATCCTCTTCGACATGATCCTGATCAACGTCACGGAGTTCTTCCGCGACCCGCAAGCGTGGACCTACCTGCGCGAGAACATCGTGCCGCTCATCATCAGGAAGAACACCAACATCCGGGTGTGGAGCACAGGGACCGCTTCAGGCGAGGAGGCATACTCGGCGGCCATCCTTTTCTGCGAGGCCATGGGCCCGGAGAACTTCCTGCGTCGAGTGAAGATCTACGCCACCGACGTCGACGAACAGGCCCTGTCCACGGCGCGGGCGGGCTACACGGCGAAGGAGCTCGAGTCCGTCGATCCTGACCTGCGAACGCGTTATTTCGAGCCGCTCGCTGGCAGGTTTGCATTCCGCTCCTCCCTGCGCCGCGCGCTGATCTTCGGGCGCCACGACCTCATGCAGGACGCGCCCATCTCGCGCCTGGACCTGCTGATGTGCCGCAACACGCTGATGTACTTCACCGCCGAGGCGCAGGGACGCATCCTCGCGCGCTTCCAGTACGCGCTCAACGAGGACGGCTTCCTGTTCCTGGGTCGAGCCGAGATGCTGCTGACACATGCGTCGCTCTTCGCCCCGGTGGATCTGAAGCAGCGCGTCTTCACCAAGGTGCCAAAGCTGCAGCTTCGCGACCGCCTCCTGCTGCTGGCGCAGGCCGGAAACACCGACGTAGAGAACCATGTCGCCAGGCAGCTCCACCTGCGCGAGCTGGCGAACGAAGGCGGCCCCAACCCGCAGATCGTCGTCGATGCGATGGGTGTGGTGGTGATGGCCAACCACGCCGGCCGGCGGACGTTCGACCTCGGCCCGGGCGACGTGGGCCGGCCGCTGAAGGATCTGGAGATTTCGTACAAGCCGATAGACCTCCGGACGCCAATCGACCAGGCCTATCGCGAGCGGCGCACCGTGACGATGCCGTACATCGAATACCCGCTCACGGACGGGACCTTCAAACACTTCGAGATCCATGTCGTGCCCCTCCTCGATGACGATGCGTCCGCAGTCGGCGTCAGCGTCAACTTCGTCGACGTCACCACGCTGACCCAGGTGCGCGGGGAGCTGGAGAAGTCGAAGCAGGAGGTCGAGACGGCCTACGAGGAGCTGCAGTCGAGCAACGAGGAGCTCGAAACCACGAACGAGGAGCTGCAGTCCACGGTGGAGGAGCTCGAGACGACCAATGAGGAGCTCCAGTCGAGCAATGAAGAGCTGGAAACCGCCAACGAAGAGCTGGAGACCACCAACAGCGAGCTCCAGGCCATGAACACGGAGATGCGGTCGCGCACCGAGGAGGTGGACCAGCTCAACACGTTCCTGCACGCCATCACCGGCAAGATCGCCATCGGCGCCGTTGTGCTGGACTCCGACTTCATCGTTCATGTGTGGAACGAGCAAGCGGCGGAGATGTGGGGATTGCGCGCCGACGAGGTCATCGGCCAGCCGTTCTTTGCGCTCGACATCGGCCTCCCGATCAAGGACCTGCGCAACCTGCTCAGGTCAGTCGTTCGAGGCCAGCCACCGACCGATCAGGTGGTGGTCGAGGCGGTCAACCGGCGCGGGAGGAGCGTCACGTGCAGGGTCACGGCGTCCACTCTGCCTGGCGGGCGAGAAACCGGCGGCCTGGTGATGCTGATCGAAGAGCTGAGGAGAGAAAGCGCCGACTAGCCGACGGAACCGCCCATCGACGATAGCATCGATGCGCGCCAGCGGCCGATGATCTCGTCCAGCCGGACGAGGTCGGCGTCGAGCTCGATGCGGTCCTCCGTCGGCAGCTCGGTTGAGCTCGCACGCAACCTTCCGGCAAGCTCCTCGAGGCCATCGATCATCGTCGCGTAAGAGACCATCGAGAACTGCGAGGTCTCCGGTGACGCCCAGTCGAGTACTGCCCTGCGGTATGCCTCGTGGGCTTTGGCGGCGGATTCCTTGAGTCGTGCCACGTCCGACCGGTGGTGATCGGCGTCGGTGTCGAGCAGCTTCTTCTGGCTCGAAGCCAGCAGGAGGCGCCTGGTCTGAAGCACAAGCAGCCGCGACATGACGATGAGGTCCCCGGTCTGATTCAGCCCTCTGACCCGCTCGGCCATGAGATAAGCCTACGTCGCGATCCCGTCACGGCCGCCAACGAACTTCGACCGGGGCGACAAGAAACCGGCCAAGTCGAGCAGCCGCTCGCTGCACCGCCCCGGTCTCGGTGCGACTCAGCTGCGCGAGCAACTTGATGTCGACGCGAACCAGGCCTGGTGTCAAGGCACGGCTCCAGGCGCCGCGCACCCGGCCCGCGATCGTAACGACGTTGGACAGGATCCCGCCCATGGGCGAGGCGTCGCGGTAGTACGCGAACGATGCTGCGTCGAACGGGACTTCCGGGTCGAGCAGTGCGCTGCGGTCGCGATACGCGACCGTGAATTCGTCGAAGTTCGGCAGCAGATGTGCCGGCTTGCCTGCCCGGCCTGACGAGGTGTTGTCCGCGCCGCTCCAGTGATCGTTGCCGTCGATCACTTCGTGCTGAAGCTCATTGCCGGCCAGGTTGATGCCCTTGCGGATCTCCTGGGTCGTGAGGCCCGACCACCACGCGAAGTCCTTCAGCTGCGCAGGACCGTGGCTTCGAAAGTAGGTAACGGTCAGGCGTTGGAGGGCTTCCTCGCGATCAAGTGCGCGCGCCTTGCGAGCTCGTTCCGCGAGCAGCGCGTACGTGAACTGCTTGCCACGACGCGGTCCGCTCGTGATCACGTTGGCGTGCTCGGCGGACGCGATGAGGTGAGGGAGTCGCTGGCCGTCAACACCGATACGCGCAGCTTGCAGGGCGTCGCCCAGCTCGGGTCGGGTCATGAACTTGCCCCCGGCGAGGACCTCACCCATGACGTCGGTGGCACGCGCGATCGTTCGGGCGTCCAGTTCGAGCGTGCGGTGCCGGCCGGCAAGCCCCGCCATCACGCGCGCTGAGGTGAGCTCCTGGATCCACACGATATCCGCGGGCCGCACGAAGTGCCAGGTGGGCCGCATGACATGCGTGCGCAGGATCTGGCCCTTGTCGAACGCCGCGTCGAGGTCGGCGTCCGTGGCATCGCCGAGGCGCTGCCCAAGTGCCCACTTGGCAGCGGGATAGTCCTGCGACTGGACAGCGCCGAACCAGCCCACGGCCTCAGCCGGCGAGGCCAACGGTTCGCCGACCAGGTGGTGGACCCGCAGCCGGCGAGCGACGAGGTCGCTCAGTCGCGGCCCTTGGTGGTGGCGATGTCGGCCTCGTTGCCGGCCGCGTCGGCCAGCGTCCACCACTGCGGCGCGAACTCGTCGCGCACCATCCGGCCACCGGCGGCGAGCGCAGCCGCGATGCGACCCTCGGCCTGCTCGTACGGAACGAAGATCGCGACGTGGATGGCGCCTCCTTCGTCCGGGCGCGGCTCGTGCATGCGCTCGAACCAGAATCCCGTTCCTCGATCGTGGGGATCGACGAGGTCCTCATCGGGCGAGTCGATGCGCGGCACGTAGCCGAGCATGGCGCGCCAGAACGGAATCACCTCGGCCGGAGCCGTCCAGCCCGGGATGATGATCATGCTCTGGACCGCCGAGGGGTCGGCCTCAAGGCCGAGCTTCTTAGCCGCAGCGGAGATCTGGCGGGCGATCTCCAGGTCCTTGGTGGTCATCCCGCCAAATTCATTGGTAAACGTGATGAGCCGCACCGTCACGCCGTCGCGGCGCACGTCGATGTCGGGCGGGTGGTTGTCGGCATCCGGCAGCTCGCTGATCGCCTTCACAAACTCGGCAGCCGCGGCCATCGAACCGGTGCGATAGAACGCATTCGCGCCGTCGCCGAGCACGCGCCAGTTCTCCGCTCCGGGAGACTCTTCGAACTGCGACGGGGTGACCTGCTCGGACATCCAAGAGCCTCCTTGAGCGATTGAGTCGCCGCGACAACAATCATCATCGCCCCACCGTGGCGTTGCCCGCCCAGGACTAGACTGGCCTCCCACCCGCGGAGGTCGAGAGAATATGTTTAACCGGCAGCGCATGGCGCTCAATCCAGGGGCTGTCGAGATGAATCGGTCCGGGCGGATCACCGGAGACCAGCGCTTCCACTTGAGCGCCCGCGCAACTGGCGCGACGCTCGCATGGGTGAGCATGACGTTATTCGCGATGATCGCCTGGTGGTTCGTCTTCGCCGCCGAGACCCGATGGATGGCGGGCCCTGGCATCATCGCCACAGTCGGCGCTCCCGTCTCGCTCTGGGCGCTGTACCGAATCGTGGCCGACCTGCGAAGCGGCCAAGTCGTCACCGTCACGGGGACCGCGCTCATCCTGCAGGAAGGCGATACCGACAGTAAGTTTCGGGTGCAGATTGGCGACCATAAGGTCAGGTTGCCTTTCACTCTGGCGGATATGCTCCGCGAACACCAAAGGCTGACGGCGTACTTCACGCCATGGTCGTGGATGCTAGTGAACATCACGCCCGCCGACGAAGGCGCGTAAGGAGCGCCCTCGTGAGTTAGAAGGGCCCTACCCGGACGACTTTAGAACCGCTCTCTTCACGCCTTAACAACCTGGATTGACTCGTGCTTCTGATAGCGCGAACATCTGTACGATGCAGCACAAGAAGGCAACGGCGACCTGTCGACCATTACCGGCAGCATGCTCGAATACAAATGCAGGTGGTACGGCGCAACACTCACTCGTGCAGACCAGTTTTTCGCAAGCTCGAAGACATGTTCGACGTGTGGTTACCGCAAAGAGACTCTTGCGTTGACGGAACGGACATTCTCGTGCGAGAAGTGTGGAAGCGTTCTGGATAGGGACCTCAATGCAGCCATTAATCGGGCCCTTTGGCCGGAGGTCGCCGGAAGTGCGTCGGAGACTAAAAACGCCTGTCGAGAGATCGTAAGACCTGGCCGCAGCCAGGCGGGTCTCGATGAAGCACGAACCGAGCAGCCAAGTCGGGCATCAGGCTCGGAGCCCACCGCTCCAAGCGGTGGCCTTCAAAGGCGGTCTCGATGACCGCGGCAGAAGGACGGGTGGCTAGCGGGATTTGAACCCGCGACACCCAGATCCACAATCTGGTGCTCTAACCAAGCTGAGCTATAGCCACCACGCTTCGGGCCAGGAGCGCGCTGGATTCGGCCCGGGCACCAGATTTTACCCGCCTTCATTTGTCCCAGAATTGAAGCTATGCCAACCGCCGCCGAATTCGAGCAGACGATCAAATCCGGCGAGCTGATCGAGTCACGCTCTGAGATGACGCCCGAGTACCTCCGGGAGCTCAAGCACACGCTCATCGTCTCGGGCGACACCGAGCTGATCAGCGCGCCCGCCTACTACCTCGCCGCCCAGAGGGCGCCAAGCATCAATGCCTTCATGACCGGCATCGCGATCATCCAGGACGAGCTCGCGCACGCCCACATCGCCTATCACATCCTCGAAGAGCTGGGCGAGGACCAGGAGAAGCTCATCTTCAGCCGCGATCCGAAGAGCTTCCGCTACCCGTACGCGTTCGATGTGCCGCTCGACTCCTGGACCGAGCTCGTCGTTGCCAACGGCATGTACGACCAGGCGGGCTTCTGCCTTCTGGGCGACATCCACGAGAAGTGCTCGTACGGGCCGTGGAAGCGCGGACTCAACAAGGTGATGGCCGAGGAGAACTTCCACCTGCGCAACGGCCGCACGTGGATGAAGCGCATCAGCGCGGCCGGCGGCGCGGCCAAAGATGAGCTGCAGCGTGCGGTCGACTGGATGTTCCCGCTCAGCGTCGAATGGTTCGGCCTACCGGACGACCTGAAGATGCACTCGACGCAGCTCGAGTACCGCCTCAAGGGACTGACCAACGACCAGCTACGCCAGTGGTGGCTTTCCACTGTCGTGCCGTACTGCGAGCAGATCGGCATCAAGGTCCCCGCGCACAAAGAGACGGAGGACGGCAAGGACGTTTGGGCGCTCGACTACCCCTTCCCTTGCGAGTTCGACGCGGAGGAGAAGCGCTGGGACTTCAGCAAGCCCATCTCGTGGGACGACGTGCTCGTGCGGTGGCGCGCGCGGGGCCCGCGCAACGCCGAGATGGTCGCGATGTTCCAGGAGGAGTTCCACAAGTTCCGCAAAACTCACAAGAACGGCAATTGAGCGGGCCGCAGCGCCTCTGGGCCGCGCTGTCCGAGGTCCAGGATCCGGAGATGCCGGTGAACCTGGTCGACCTCGGGGTGATCTACGGCATCGCCGAGAGTGACGGCGTGGTCGACGTCGACCTCACCTTCACTGCAATGGGCTGCCCTGCGTCCGAGTTCATCCTTGACGACGTGCGCGAACGCCTGCTGCAAGAAGAAGGCGTGCGCGAGGTGCGCGTGAACGTCGTGTGGAATCCGCCCTGGACCGCGGCGCGCATGACTCAGGCAGGGCGCGACGCGCTCGAGGCCTGGGGCCTGGCGGTTTGACCGAGAAGTACAGGCGCGTCAGCGGGGACGCCGTCGAATACGAGGTGTTCGCGCGCAAGACTCGCGGCGAGCCGCTGCACCAGGTGGGTAGCGTGGTCGCGCCCGACGACGACCTCGCAGCCGCCTACGCGCGCGCGACCTATGACGAGGAGCGCTGGATCGAGATGACGATCGTGCGCAAAGACCACGTGATCGCGCTGTGGTCGCCGGGCGAAATATGAGAGGGAACCAAGGTTCCCTCTCATCTGAGCGCTCAACGGCCCTCCGACAAGGATGCCAAGCCGTGTCGAAATCGCGGGCCGGATTCGGGCCCCTGCTCTCCTTCCTTTGGCGGCCAAGCCACGCCTGGGGGTGCCTTGAAGAAGACAAAGTCGTGGCCGGGCCAAGCCCGGCCACCCCTGCGATGTCGGCATGAGCCTGATCTCGAATCTCGTGCTGAGCATCGCCGACAACAAGCAGATGCTGGGCCTGCGCTACGCCGAATGGGCCACGCGCGCACCCTCGCTCGAGGCGGACATCGCCGCCGCGGCGATGGGGCTTGACGACCTCGGCCACAGCCGCGTCCTTTATGGATGTCTGGAGCCGCTGGGCGACGACCCTCGCGGCCCGGAACGCGAGTCGGACCCTGCGAGCCTGAGCGCCCTCCCATACTTCGACGACCCGTGGTCCTCGTGGGCGCAGTTTGTGGCCGCCAACGCGATCCTCGACACCGCGTTCACTGTGATGATCGACGCCTGCGTCAACGGCAACGTCGAGGTGCTGCAGCACCGGCTTCGAAAGATGCTGAGCGAGGAGCGATACCACTTCCTGC
>WNGJ01006509.1_pt1 | contig 12373 bp, 14 predicted proteins | sample 5400611 | NCBI WGS metagenome assembly WNGJ01 (sample SAMN13153375, study PRJNA577476) | soil metagenome | isolation source: 40 cm soil or saprolite under Garry oak tree replicate 1 | place: USA:California | collected 2016-06-15
GGATTGCCGCCAGTGCAAGAACCGCTTCCGGGCGGACGATCCTCGGATCAAGGGATCGCCGGGCCAGCCCGACGCACAGTGTCCCGTGTGCGGCAGCAAAGGGACTCTGACCGCGCCCCGGATGTTCAATCTCATGTTCAAGACCTTCATGGGGCCGGTCGAAGAGGCGGCCGCGGTAGTGTATCTCCGTCCGGAGACGGCGCAGGGCATCTACGTCGATTACATGAACGTGCTCCAGTCGTCGCGCCAGAAGATCCCGTTCGGGATCGCCCAGGTCGGCAAGGCATTTCGAAACGAGATCACGCCGGGCAACTTCATATTCCGGACCCGCGAATTCGAGCAGATGGAGATGCAGTTCTTCGTGAAGCCGGGCACGGACCAGGAATGGTTCGAGTTCTGGCGCGAGGAGCGGATGAAATGGGTCGTCGGGCTCGGGATCCGGACCGAGCGCCTGCGGTTTCACCGGCACACCGCGGAGGAGCTCGCCCACTACGCGAAGGATGCGTACGACATCCAGTATGAGTTCCCGTTCGGGTGGCAGGAGTTCGAGGGGATCCATAACCGCACCAACTTCGATCTGTCACGCCACCAGGAGGCCTCGGGCAAGAAGCTGGAATATTTGGACCCGGCCACGACCGAGCGGTTCATCCCGTACGTGGTCGAGACGTCCGCGGGCGCCGACCGCACCGCGCTCGTGGTGATGGTGGACGCCTACCACGAGGAGGAGGTGGCGGGGGAGAAGCGCGTGGTGCTGCGATTTCATCCGGCGATCGCGCCGCTCAAGGCCGCCGTGTTCCCGCTCGTCAACAAGGACGGCATGCCGGAGCTGTCGCGCCGCATCTTCGACGACTTACGCACGCGTCACAACGTGTTCTACGATGACGGCGGCTCCATCGGACGTCGCTACCGTCGGCAGGACGAGGCGGGCACGCCGTTCGGCATCACGATCGACGGTCAGTCCACCCAGGACGGCACGGTCACCGTGCGGGAGCGCGACACGCTGCGGCAGGTGCGCGTGGCGGCGGACGGGTTGGTGGGATACCTGGCGGAGCGTCTGCGGAGCTGACTCAAATCAAGTGCGGAGTGCGGAATGCGGAGTGCGGAATTGATGAGCCGGGGTCGGGGCGCGAGATGCCGCTCGACGCTTACACGGACATTCCGCATTCCGCACTCCGCACTCCGCACCGGGGTGGTGCGGCTGTGCGGTTGGATGACTTCCGCGCGCTCGTCGACCATCTCTTGAAGGATGTCCCTCCCGCATACCTCGACGGGGTGATGGCGGTCGAGGTGAGCCCCAACAGCCTTCCGCACCCCGTGCGCGGCGACGTCTATACACTGGGCGAGTGCATCCCGCTCGAGTGGAGCGGCACCGGGGCCGACCTGCAATCGCGCATCGTGCTGTACCACGGCTCGTTCGCCTCCCTCGCTCGCCTCGGCGAGTTCGACTGGCGCAGCGAGGCGTGGGAGACGCTCACCCACGAGCTGCGGCACCACCTGGAGTGGCGCGCCAACGCGGCCGCGCTCGAGGCCTATGACTGGGCTGCGGAGGAGAACTTCAAGCGCCACGAGGGGGAGCCGTTCGATCCCGCGTTCTACCGGTCGGGCGAGCGGATTGACGCGCAGGTCTGGAAAGTCGATGACGACGTATTCGTCGAGGAGGCCGCGAGGCGTCCGCGGCTGGGCGTGGTCGAAATCGGGTGGCACGGGCGGCGCTATCGAGTACGCATTGCCCGACGCCCGCGGCGAGCGGCGCTGTTTGTTTCGCTGCAGGGGCTCGCGGAGCCCCCGCCGGGAGAGGCGGTGTTGGTGCTTCGGCCCCGGGCCTCGCTCCTCGATCTGTTCCGCAACAGCCCGCCGCCCGTCCCGCAGACCGTCGCAGCCGAGCCGCTCGATGGCTAAGCGCGTCCTCGTCGAGACCCCGGATCTGCTGTTCCGCTCCAAGCTCGCCGCGGCGGTGACCGCCGCCGGGGGCGAGGTCACCCGCGACCCGGCCGCGTGCGATCTGGTGGTGGTGGACCTGGGGCCGCCGGACGCGATGGAGCGGATCCGCAGCTTCGTTGCGCGCGGCGTTCCGGTTGTCGCCCATGGCTCGCATGTGCGGACCGACGCGCTGCGCGCGGCACGGCAAGCCGGCGCGACCGCCGTGCCAAACTCGCAGGTCGAGGAAAAACTGCGGGAGGTCCTCCGGGGAAGCGGGCCGCAGGTGTAGGGGCGCAACCATGCTGCGCCCCTACGGCCGCTGCTTACTTCGACGCGACCTTTACCTCGATCTGCCGCGGCTTCGCCTTCTCGACCTTGGGCAGCGTGAGCGTGAGCACGCCGTGCTCGTAGCTGGCCTTGATGTTGTTCGCGTCCACAGTCGCGGGCAGCGTGAAGCTGCGCTCGAACGCGCCGTAGGTCCGCTCGTAGCGGTGCACCCGCTCACTCCGCTCCTGCGCGACCTGCTCCTTCGTCCCGTGGATGCTGAGGACGTTGTTCTCGAGCGAGATCTTCAGGTTGTCCGGGCTTACCCCGGGGACCTCCGCCGTGATGCGGAGGGCGTCCGGCTCCTCAAAGATGTCCACTGGTGGGACCCAGGCCGCGCCGGCGTTGTCCCGGTATTGCCAGTCGAAGTTGCTCAGCGCGTCACCGAAGAGACGGTTGATCCGGCGCTCGAGATTGGACACCTCCACGGCCGGATCTCTCAAGGTACGTACGGGGAGAAACATAGGCACACCTCCGTCGAAACGAGAACGTGATCGATCCTCTTCTACCCTGCGCCGGCCCCCTGGGCAAGCAGCGTGCCGCTTTCCAGATGGCCTCGCGTGCCGTGATGACACGCGATCCGCGGACTTTGGCGGACGCCCTGCCGCTCTGGCAAGTGCCGCGATCCGGCGGGGGTTTGTGGCCCGGTCGGGCAGGTCTATCTTTCCGGCTCGCTCGATCGGTAGGCTGAGGAACGGTCCGTGAAGACCCGAATGGCGTTGCTTTGGGCGGCGGCATGGGTCGGCGTTGCCGGCGGCGGGGAAGCCCAGCAGGCCGTGCATTACCGCATCTACGTGTCAAGCGAGTCTGGAGACATCGTTTCCCAGCTCTCCTGGGACGGCACCGCGCTCAAGACGCTCAAGACAGTGCCCGTCGGCATCATGCCGACGGACATCGACGGGCCGCACAACGTGACGGTATCTCCCGACGGGAAGTTCTATTATGTGACGATCGCCCACGGCACGCCGTACGGCTCGCTGTGGAAGATGGCCGTGGACGGAGACACCCTGGTGGGGCGCGCGCCGGTCGAGATGTTCCCGACCACCATCTCCCTCACGCCGGACGGCGACCTCGCCTTCGTGGCGAACTCGGATTTCCACGGGGACCATCCCCGGATGAACGTCGTGTCGGTCGTCTACACGCCGCAGATGATTCCCGTCACCAGCCTGCCGGCGTGCGACATGCCGCACGGCGTCAAGGTCAACCACGCCGGGACTCGCGTCTACGTGAGCTGCATGAACTCGGACGAGGTGCTGGAGATCGACCGGGCGTCGCTCGCCATCACGCGGCGCCGGCGCACGGGCGTCGGCATGCTCCCGCAGGCGATGCCGATGGGCCACGGTGGCGCGAAGGGGCGCGGCGTGACGGTGCACGACGCCTGCTCGCCGACCTTCGTTTCCGTCGCGCCGGACGACCGCCGGCTGTACGTGGCCTGCAACCACAGCGACGAGCTGCTGGTGCTCGATCCCGCGACGCTCGAGGTCGTGCAACAGGTCGCGACCGGTCACGGCGCATACAATGTCGAGCCATCCCCCGACGGGAAATGGGTCATCGTGACGAACAAGAAGGACCAGAGCGTCTCGCTGATCGACGCCGCCACGCTGACGGAAGCGGCCCGGATCCCGACCACGAAGCCGTTTCCGCATGGGGTCACCTATTCGCCGGACAGCCGCTACGCGTTCGTATCGCAGGAAAGCAAAGGGGTGGACCCCGGGGCGGTGAGCGTGATCGACCTCGTGACCAAAACCAGCGTCGCGAGCATCCCCGTGCCGCTCCAGCCGACCGGCATCACAACCCTCCGCCTGCCATGATGCACACGACCACGGTGGCCCTGCCGCCCGGGGAGGTGCTCGAGCGGGCGAAGGCGTTTTTCGCCGAGCGGGTGCCGCACGCGGCGGCGTTCGTGGAGAAGGAGGGACCCCAGTTCGTCGCGCTGCGGGGTCAGGGAGGCGAAGAGGTCGTGTTCAGCGCCTGGACGGACGGCACCGGCAAGACGAGGGTGCGGGGCTCCACGTTATTCTTCGACCAGGCGGTGGATCGCTTCTTCTCGACCCTGCCGCTCGAAGCCGGTGTGGAGGTGGCATGACCGCCGTGGCGGCGGGGGGGGCGCGGTATGCGGTGCGCGTGATGGTGACCGACGTCTGGGACCAGGTGACGCTCGCGGTGGAGCCCACGACCACGGTCGCAGAGCTGAAAGACCGGGCCCTGAGCGAAGCCCTCAAGCGCCCGTCCGTGGCGCCAGACGACTACCTCGTCAAGTTTCGCGGCGGCCTGGTGCAGGACGAGTCGGTGACGCTCCGCGAGCTTGCCGCCGGTCCGAACGCACCCTTCATCGTCCTTCCCGCGCGGCGGCAACCGGTGCGATGACGGCGCGGCGTCCTCCCAGCCGGGCCCTCACCACATTCGCCGTCGGGTTCCTTGCCCTCGACGCCCTGCTGCTCGTTTATGGCGGCCTGACGCTCGGCCGTCCGCCGCTCGTCGTCGCAGGGGCGGCGTGCGCGCTCGGCGCCGGGCTCGTCGTGCTCGGCTGGCGCCGTTACCGCCGGGCGATGGCGGAGCTCGACCAGGCGCGGCAAGACCTACGGGCGGACGTCGAGTCGATCCGGGAGCTGCTGCACGGCAAGCACTTGAACAACCCGGGGTGACGACCTCCGTCGTCTGGCACCCTGCATGCCGCCTGCACGATCCGGGTGCCGGACATCCCGAGCGGCCGGCGCGCCTCACCGCCGTGCTCGACGCCCTCCACGCCCCCGCGATGGCTTCCGTGATTCGGTGGTGCGAGGCGCGTCCCGCCTCGCGAGAGGAGTTGGAGCGCGTGCACCCCGGCCCGTACCTCGATGCCCTGGAGCGCCTGGGCCGACAGGGCGGGGGCGTGCTCGATCCCGACACCGTCATGGGCAGCGAGAGCTGGGACGCCGCGCTCGCGGCGGCCGGCGCGGCGATCGGCGCCGTGGAGCAGGGGCTCGCCACGGGCACCGCCTTCGGCGTGCTCCGGCCGCCCGGGCATCACGCCCTCGCGTCCCGCGCCATGGGGTTCTGCCTGCTCAATAACGTGGTCCTCGCGGCGCGCCACGCTCAGCGGCTGGGCGGGCGCCGGGTGCTCATCGTCGACTGGGACGTGCATCATGGCAACGGCACGCAGGCGCTGGTGGAGGCCGATCCGTCCCTCCGCTACGTCTCGATCCACCAGTATCCGTGGTATCCGGGAACGGGGCGCGAGGACGAGCGCGGAGTGGGGAACGTCTTCAACGTGCCGCGCCCGCCCGGGCTGCCGCGCGAGATCTACGTGCGCGATCTGATCGGAGCCGTGGACACGGCCCTCGAGGCCTGGCGGCCGGACCTGCTCCTCGTGTCGGCGGGATACGACTCGCTCTCGGGCGACCCGCTGGGCGGGTTCACGCTCAGCCCCGAGGACATGGCCACGTGGGCCACGGCGTTCCGCGAGCGCGTCGCACCGGCGCCCGTGGTGGCCGTGCTCGAAGGGGGCTACCGGCTCGATCTCTTGGCGGCGGGCGTCTCTGCGACGGTGCGCGCGCTCGCCTGAGGGATGACATATCTTTCGGCTCCCAGACCAAGCCGCCGATGTCCCTCAAGCTCACCGCCGAAGTCGTCACCCTCCAGACCAGGCATCGCTTCGTCATCGCACGGGGCGGAGAAGAGGTCTACCGCGTGGTCTGGGTGCGTCTCACCGACGAGGACGGCGAGGAAGGCTGGGGCGAGGCCGACCCGTCGAAGTATTACGGCGAGACCGCGGAGACGGTGCTCGCGGCGCTGAAGCAGGTCGAGCCGCATCTGCCGGGCGACGTGTTCGACCTGGAGGCCGCCGAAGCGAGGTTCGCGCAAGTGGTCCCAAAGCACGCTGCCGCCCGGGCGGCGCTGTCGGCGGCGCTGCATGACCTCGTCGGCAAGCGGGTCGGCCAGCCACTGTGGCGCCTGTGGGGGCTCAACCCGTTCAAGGCCCCATGCTCTTCCTTTACTATCGGCATCGATACGCCGGAGAAGATCCGCGACAAGGTCCTCGAGGCGGCGCGGTACCCGATCCTCAAGATCAAGCTCGGCACGGACCAGGACGAGCAGATTCTCCGCGCCGTGCGCGACGCCACCGACAAGCCGATCCGCGTGGACGCGAACGCCGGCTGGACCAGGCAGCGGGCGATGCAGATGCTCGCGATGCTCAAGGACCACGGGGTCGAATTCGTGGAGCAGCCGCTGCCGCCCCAGGACCTCGACGGCCTCGCCGCGCTGCGACGCCAGGGCATCCTCCCCGTGGTCGGGGACGAAAGCTGCATCGTGAACGCGGACATTCCCCGGGTGGCGGGCGCCGTCGACGGGATCAACATCAAGCTCGCCAAGTGTGGCTCGCTCCGCGAAGCGCTGCGCATGATCGGGACCGCCCGCGCGCACGGCATGCTCGTCATGGTGGGTTGCATGATCGAGTCTTCGCTCGGCATCACGGCGGCCGCGCACTTGGCGCCGCTCGTGGATGCCGCCGACCTGGACGGCGCCGCGCTCACGGCGAACGACCCCTTCGCCGGCGCGACGATAGACGGCGGGCAGATCCGTCTTCCCACGGGGCCGGGGCTGGGCGTTCGGCGGCGATGAGCCGGGCGACCGTCGCCGGCGGCGGCTCCTCCCCCGTCCGATACGCCGAAGTCGTTCTCCCCGTTCCGGTCCCCCGCACCTACACGTACCGGCTCCCCGAGTCTCTCGCCGCACACGTCGTCCCCGGCGCACGGGTCGTCGTTCCCGTGCGTCGGCGCCGGGTCGTGGGTGTCGTGGTGGCCGTGGATGCGCCCGCGCCCGGCGTGGCCGCGAAGTCCATCGAAGCCGCGCCCGATCGGGAGCCCGCGCTGAGCCCCGCCCTGCTCGAGCTGGGACGGTGGATCAGCCGCTATTACGGCGCCCCCATCGGCCTGGCCCTGCGCGCGCTCCTTCCGGGAGCGCTGTGGAGCGTGAGCCGGCCCGCCGGCCCCGCCGAGCGAACCGAGCGCGTGCTCCTGCTCACGCAGGCGCTCCCGTCGCTGCTCGAGCGCGAGCGCGCGTTCCAGCGCGCGCCGCGGCGCCGGGTGGCATACGAGGCCCTCGAGGCGCTGGGCGGCTCGGCGCCGGTGCAGCACCTCGTGACCCGGCTCGGGCTGTCGCCCGCCGTGCTGGACGGCCTGGTGAAGCAGCAGCTCGCTCGCTACTCCGCCGTCCCGCGAGCGCGCGATCCGTTCGCCGGACTCTCGTCGCCTCCGCCGCCCGCGCTGACCGACGCGCAGCGGGAAGTCGTCGCGGCGATCGGCGCGACACCGGTCGAGATGCCGGTCCTCTTGCAGGGCGTGACCGGCTCGGGCAAGACCCTCGTGTATCTGGACGTACTGCGCCGCGTCGTCGCGTCCGGCGACGGCGCGATCCTCCTCGTGCCGGAAATCGCCCTCACGCCCCAGACGGTGGCCCGGGTGCGTGGTGTGTTCGGCGATCAAGTGGCGGTGCTGCACTCCGGCCTCTCCGACGGCGAGCGCGCCGACGCGTGGCGCGCGCTGCGGCGCGGCGAGCGCCGCGTGGCCGTCGGTCCCCGCTCGGCCGTTTTCGCCCCGGTGGAACGGCTGGCGGCGATCGTGGTGGACGAGGAGCACGAGACGAGCTACAAGCAGGGGACGGCGCCGCGCTACCATGCCCGCGACGTGGCGCTGGTGCGGGCGAAGCTCGAGGGAGCGCGGGTGCTGCTCGGCAGCGCGACGCCGTCGCTCGAGACGCTCCACCTCGCGGCGGCGGGCAGGATCCGCCGCTTCGAGCTGCCGGAGCGCATCGGCGCCCGTCCGCTCCCGCCCGTCGAAGTGATCGACCTGCGGAGCGCGCCGCGCGTGCCGGAGGCGCGGGGCGTGCCGTGGACCGAGCCCCTCGACCGCGCGGTGCGGGACGCGCTGTCCCGCGGCGACCAGGTGATCCTGCTGCTCAACCGGCGGGGGTTCGCCACGTTCCTCCAGTGTCCGGCGTGCGGCGACGTGCGCGAGTGCCCGGACTGCGCCATCTCCCTCACGGTCCACCAGACGCCCCCCGCGTTGCGCTGTCACTACTGCGGCCACGAGGAGCCGGTCCCGCTCTCCTGCCGCCAATGCGGCGCGGAGACCCAGCGAATGCGGGGGCTCGGGACCCAGCAGCTCGAGCACTTCGTCGCGCTGCGGTTCCCCGCGGCCCGCATCGCACGGATGGACCTGGATACGACGAGCACCAAGTGGGCCCATCACCGGATCCTGGAGCGCGTGGCGCAGGGCCAGGTGGACATCCTGCTCGGGACCCAGATGATCGCCAAGGGGCTGGACTTCCCGAACGTGACCGTCGTGGGGGTGGTGGACGCCGACACCGGGCTCCACCTGCCGGACTTCCGCGCGGCGGAGCGGACGTTCCAGCTCGTGGCGCAGGTGGCCGGGCGCGCCGGCCGCGGGCCCAGGGGCGGGCGTGTGTTCGTGCAGACGCGGGCCCCCGACCATCACGCGATCCGGGCCGCGGCCGTGCACTCGGTAGCGGAGTTCGCGGCCGCCGAGCTGCCGCTCCGGGCGCCGCCCCAGCCGGCGTATCCGCCGCACGTCGGGTTGGCGCGCTTCGTGGCCGCGCACGAGGACCCCGCGGTGGCCGAGGCGGCGGCGGCGCGCGTGGCGGCGTGGCTTCGGCGGGCGAGCGCCGAGCGCCTGGCCGGCGCGCTCATGGTGCTCGGACCCGCGCCCTGTCCCGTCATGCGGCTCAAGGCGCGGTGGCGCTGGCACGTGCTCGTGAAGTCGGCCGAGGCGCGTGCGATCGGGCGCGTGGTGCGCGCCTGGGGTGCGCGCCCGCACAGCGCCGTCGTGGTGGATCGCGATCCGGTGTCACTCCTCTAAAATGCGGAACGGGGAATGCGGAACGCGGAACGGACCGTGCTGCGGTCGAGACCGGGAGCCAGCCAGGCGGGTCGAACTTTCTTCTGGAGTTCCGCGTTCCGCATTCCCCGTTCCGCATTTGAAGCACATTCCACATTCCGCACTCCGCATTTAGCTTTCTCCCCCTGTGAGCCGACCTCGCTTCCAGTACCGCCCCCCTCATTTCGACGCGCCGCCGCTTGCGGGGGCGCCCGAGGCCCGCTTCGAGCCCGCGCCGGCGGGCGGGGTTCTCCCGGAGGGCTTTTTCTCTACCACCAATCTCCCCACCTACGTGAAGGCGGCGGGCGCGTGGCGGCGGCCCCGGCTGCCCCGCATGGATTGCGTGATCGTGCGCCAGGGGACGGGGGATCTCATCGTCACGGAGCCGCGCAAGGTGAAGCAGGGCCAGCTCGTGGCGGTGGGCACGGAGGAGGACGGCAGCGAGGGGATCTTCGTGCACGCCGAAGGGTTTCTGGGCGGCGGCCACAGCGCCAACGAGTTCGGCTTCATGCAGACGGCCGTGTCGCGCGAGCGCCCGGTCGACTACACGGCGCTGGCGGAGCTCCTGGGCGAGGAGAAGCAGCGCGGCGGCACCATCGTCTGGGTGGTCGGTCCGGCGCTCGTGCATGCGCGGGCCCGCGCCGACATGATCTGGTTCATCCAGAGCGGATACGTGCAGGCGCTGCTGGGCGGGAACGCGGTAGCCGTGCACGACCTCGAGGCGGCGATCTTCGGCACCACGCTGGGGATGTCCAGCTCAGGTGAGGGGGTCGAGGGCGGGCACGCCCTGCACATGCGCGCGATCAACGCGGTCCGGCGCGCCGGCGGGATTCGGCCGGCGGTGGAGCAGGGCATCGTGCGCTCGGGGATCATGCACGCGCTCGTCGGCTGCGGCGTGCCGTTCGTGCTGGCGGGCTCGATCCGCGACGACGGACCGCTCCCGGAGGTGATCGCCGACACCCTCGCCGCGCAGGATGCGATGCGGGCGGTCACCGTGCGGGCGACATTCGCCGTGTTCGTGGCGACGGCACTCCACGCCATCGCGGTCGGGAACATGCTGCCCGCGTTCGTGGACGCGCCCGAGGCGGACGAGCTGCGCCCGCTCACCACGATCTGCGTGGACCAGACCGAGTTCGTAGTCAACAAGCTGCGTGACCGCGGCACGCACCAGGCTTACGGCGTCGTGACGAACGCCCAGGACTTCATGCACGTGCTCCGATTCTACGTGGAACGATGGGAGCAGGCCCCCCCTCCCCCCGCTACCGCGCTGCGCTGAAGCGTGGCCCGGGGGAGGGGCCGGGCTGGGCGAAGCTCGCGGAGGCCGTGGCCGCCGAGGTGCCGCCGGCCGAGATCGACACGATCTACCTGTTTCGGCCGCTGCGGGTCGAAGGGCGCGAGTGGGGGACGGCGGTGATCGCGCGGCGGGCGCCGGATGCCGGCGGCCGGCTGCGCGTGTACACGGCGCGCTACATGCTGGTCGTGCGTGGTAAGGAGCGCGGGCAGTCACGGGTCGAGTTGGAGGAGACGGGGCTCTCGCCCGCCGAGGTCATCGCCCGGGTGATCCAGGCGGCAGCGGAGCGCACCGGGGACGCGGAGCCCCCCGTGGCGGTCGGCCCGGCGACGTGGTACGCGGGTTGACGGGGCAGGGAGCAGGGGGCAGGGGGCAGGCGAACCCTTTCGCGCGGATGAGGTGACGGCTTGATCGACTCCCGCATGTTTGTGCCCACCAAGGCCTTTCTCTCCAAGGGCGTCGGCCGGCACAAGGAAAAGCTCACCAGCTTCGAGATGGCGCTGCGCGATGCGCATCTCGCCAACTTCAATCTCGTGCGCGTGAGCTCGATATTTCCGCCCCATTGCGAGCTGGTGGACCGCGAGGAAGGGCTGTCCATGATGAAACCGGGGCAGGTGGTGTTCGCAGTGATCGCCGAGTCCTCGACCAACGAGCCGAGCCGGCTCGTGGCGGCGTCGATCGGCGTCGCGATGCCCGCGGACGCCTCCCATCACGGCTACATCTCCGAGCACCACAGCTATGGACAGAACGAGATCACGTCGGGCGAGTACGCCGAGGACCTCGCCGCGTCGATGCTCGCGACCGTGCTCGGCGTGCCCTTCGATCCGGACAAGGCGTGGGACGAGCGGCGGGAGGAGTGGCTCCTCTCGGGCGAGATCGTGCGCACCATGAACGTCACGTCCACCGCCGAGTGCGGCGACGACGGGCGCTGGACGACCGTGTTGTCGGCGGTCTGCTTCTGCGGTTGAGGCGGGGAAACGGGCGCGCCATCCTTCGCCATCGCCTTCGCCGCCGGACTCCTGAGCTTCCTCTCGCCCTGCGTCTTACCGCTGATTCCGAGCTACGTCGGTTTCCTCACGGGCCTCACGGTGCAAGAGCTCGAGGTGCGGCGCGGCGCGGCGCTGCTCCACGCCGTCTGGTTCGTGGCCGGCTTCTCGGCCGTCTTCGTGGCCCTCGGGGCGACGGCGTCCGCCCTCGGTGCGCTGCTGCTGCATTCCCAGGTGTGGATCGGCCGGATCGGAGGCCTGGTCGTGATCCTCTTCGGATTCTACCTGTTGGGGGTGCTGCGGCCGTCGTTTCTCATGCGCGAGCGGAGGATGCAGCTCGCCAAGAAGCCGCTCGGCTACGTCGGCTCCGCGTTTGCGGGGATCGCCTTCGGCGCCGCCTGGACGCCGTGCATTGGGCCGATCCTGGGCGCGATCCTGACCCTCGCCGCGGCTCAGGCAAGCGTCGGTCACGGCACGGCCCTGCTCGCGGCCTATGCGCTCGGGCTCGCCATCCCCTTCCTGATCACGGCGTTCGCGCTCGACCGCTTCCTCTCGTGGTTCCACCGGTTCCGGCCCTACATCGTGTGGGTGGATCGGATCGCGGGCGTGCTGCTCATCGTCCTGGGTGCGCTGCTCGTCACCGACCGGTTCACCCTGCTCGCCGGGTGGCTCCAAGGGCTGACGCCGGCCTTCCTGAAGAGCCGGTTGTAGCGCGTTACTGCCGTTCGACGTGCAAGGTGGCGTCATGCCGTCGAACTTCGGGCGCCACCTTCCTATATTAGGTGCCAGCGAAATCACGGGAGAGGGAATAAATGATCACGCTACGCGAAAGTGGGCTGCGTCTCGCCGCTGCGCTCGCCGCAGCGGCCTTGTTCGGTTGCGCCAGGGGCGAGCAGGCGAGTCAAAGGGCGGACTCGACGGCGCGGAACCTCACGCTCGCGCCGGCCGAGACGACGGCGGCGATGCGGGACGTGCCG
>WNGJ01006510.1_pt1 | contig 12373 bp, 9 predicted proteins | sample 5400611 | NCBI WGS metagenome assembly WNGJ01 (sample SAMN13153375, study PRJNA577476) | soil metagenome | isolation source: 40 cm soil or saprolite under Garry oak tree replicate 1 | place: USA:California | collected 2016-06-15
CTCGTCCGCATCGTCGTTGCGGTAGATCCCGGCCGTCACAGCTGGGGAGGACTCCAACGAAACCCGGATCATCGTCGCTGCCGCCGGCTCCGATGGACAGGGGTACGTGCTCGACGACCTCACATGTCGCCTGCCGCCGGACGGTTGGGCGCGAAGGGTCGTGCATGGCCTGGAGAGGAGTAAAGCGGACCAAGTGGTCGCCGAGGCCAACACGGGAGGTCAGCTTGTCGAAACCGTGCCGCGCGGGGGCAGGTGGTAGACAGACGACCGGTCGCCGGGTCAGGCCCCGGATGCGCGCTGACGCGCCGGATCTCTCCGGCTCTCACCGCGAGCGACGGTTGGCGCGCTGACTGACTGCTCGGGAATCTGCTCGATGTAGGCGACCTGGCCGACCGCGACCCAAACATCGACATCGGCCGCGCTCGTTTTCTTGAACCGCGCGAACCGTGCGCCCTTCCGGCTGAGACGATCCCGCACTTGTTTCGGCTGCCCGTCGACCTTCAGCTCCTCGCCGCCGGAGAAGACGATCTTGGTCTTGTCGGACACCCAGCGAAGCCTACTCCGCCCACGCCGTGCGCCTACTCGAAGAGCCTGGCGCGCGCCCTGACTGGCCCACCGACTGGCCCACAGCGGCCGAATCCCCCCTATCTGCGGGCTGTATGTGCGGTCTCCAAAATATTCACGTCGCTCGCGATCGCTGGGGTCACGTGCAACGTGGCCCGGCCAGCGCTCGGAGAACACCAGTTAGACGGCCCTCCGGTGGTCTCGACTGGTTCCTCGAGCGCACTCGAAGGACCACAAGCCCGCCCCGACACCCCCAAGGCAGGCGAAAAGCCCCGGGGCCCCGGGGCTTTTCGGCACTCGCCTGTTATGGGCGATACTGGGCTCGAACCAGTGACCTCCGCCTTGTCGAGGCGGCGCTCTCCCAGCTGAGCTAATCGCCCGAAGCTGATCGCCCTAGGCCAAAAGCGTATCAGTGTGGCCCAACGCCGCTCGCCGCAGCTTGGCGGGCGCCGCACCCAGCGCGCTAGGCTTGGGCCCGTCCCCGGCGACGTGGCGGAGTGGCTACGCAGCGGCCTGCAAAGCCGTTTACACCGGTTCGATTCCGGTCGTCGCCTTGCGCCGTGTCGCGGCCGCGTTCGCCACGCTCAGGCCGATCATTGGGTGACGAGATCGGGCATAAGACGAGCTATGCTGGGCTTTGCTGCGGGTTTCGTGTTTCCCCCCGATGTACGGAACTCCGAAGCACTGAGGAGCCCGCCCGGGCGGGCTCCTCTTCTTGCGCGCAGGATGCCGAGCGCATCGTGCACGGACGGGGGCCGGGACGAGCGCGCCGCGCCTGGCTTCGCCCGAGCTTCAGCTCAGGCCGGCCGATATGACCATATGCAGATGCATTGGGAGCGGCCGCAGGAGCGCGAGCGCGCCGCTGCGGACCAACGCCGACTGGAATGGGAGCAGCGCACGCGGCGAGAGGCGCTGGAGCTCAAGTTTGGCTACGTGGCGCTCGGGATCCTCGGGGTCATCGCGGCCGTGGCGCTGGTGCTGTACCTGCTGAGCGGTCACTAGCCGCAGCGAGGGCTAACCGCGCGGCATGCGGGCTGCTAGCACCCGCTGGGGCGCCGCGGACTGCCGGGTTCCTGGGTGGGCAACGTCTGCGGGGGCGGCGGCAGCGGGTATCCCTGTACGGTCGGGAATTCCGCGCTGCCCGTGCCTGGGGACTGGGTGGGACAGTCGCTGGTGAGCACCCGCGGGTCAGCCGCCGACGGGCTTGGAAGCGGGGGCACCGAGGTGTTTGCCGCCGATGTGAAGTTGAAGGCCGCGGTCATGTCACCCGTGTGGTTGCGCCGCCAGGTGCTCAGGTTGGCCACTTCCGGGCCGAAGCGCCGCTCGAGGAACTGCAGCAGCGAGGTGTGATCGAAGGTCTTCGAGCAGACAAACCCGCCGCGCGAATATGGTGAGATCACGAGCATCGGAACGCGGAAGCCGAGCCCGATCGGCCCGCGGATCCCGCCCGCGATGCTCGGCAGCGGTTCGACGGTCAGGTACTCCCCGGGCGTTCCCGGGTCAGCTACCGGCGGCGGCACGTGGTCGAAGAACCCCCCGTTCTCGTCATAGCTGAAGAACAGGGCGGACTTGGACCACAGTGAAAGGTTCGAGGTCAGCGCGTCGAGGGCTTCCGCAAGCGCTACCTCGCCATAGGTCACCGGCGCGGGCGGGTGCTCGCTGTCGACCAGCGAAGCCAGCACCCATGAGACCTGCGGCAGCGTGCCCGCCGCGCAGTCGGCCTTGAAGTCGGCGGGGAACTGGGGTGTGAACGCGTTCGCCGCCAGCTGGGCGTTTTCCTGGTAGGCCTTGAAGTAGGGCAGGACGTTGTCGCCGTAGTCCCCGTCGGGCGTGGAGTAGAACTTCCAGCTGATACCCGCTGCCTGCAGCTGCTCCGGGTAGGTGCGCCATGTGAACTTGCCGTACTGCTGCTCGCGGTTGGTCACGAGCGTCTGCAACGACGGCCCACCATGCTTTCCTGCTGGGTCGATCGTCGCGGTCATGGAATAGAGGCGGTTCGGGTCGGTGGGCCCGAGCACGGAGCAGAAGTAGTGGTCGCAGATCGTGAAGTTGTCCGCGAGCGCATGGAAGAACGGCAGGTCCTGGCGCGTGTAATAGCCCATCGTGTTGGGGCCGTCCCGCGTGCCGTTGGTTTCCAGATGGGTCGAGACGAACTTGTCCATCGCGCCGCCGTCCCAGCACTCGTGCAGCGCGACCCACTCGTGGGAGATGTCGTTCACACACTCGCCGCCGTTGGAGGTGTCGAAGTGAAAAGGCAGCAGGTGGCCGCCGTAGGGCGCGCCTTCCGCGCCCGGGAACGGCTGGGAGAACACTGTTTTGCCGCTCCCGTCTTTGAGCAGCAGGGCGTTGCGATCCTGGAAGCCGGTGACGCCCTTGTAGGTGCCGAAATAGCTGTCGAACGAGCGGTTCTCGTTAATGAAGATGATCACATGCTCGATGTTCGACAGCGGCCCGCACGCAGCGGGCGCCGCGAGCGCACGCTCCAGCACCTTGGCCGGCGCCGCGAGCGCCTCAAAGCCGGCGACCACTCCCGCGGCCGCCCCGACGCGTAGCAGATCCCTGCGTGTCAGTCCGGTGTCCTCCACCCGAGCGCAAGGTATCACGCGTACAACCCGCGTTCCACATAATTTCCTGGTTTACCGGATAATTTCCGGTTTATCTAAGACCGGCCCACACCGCTGTGGTATAAGCGGCCAGGCATGGGAAACCGCCTGTCAGGCGGCGAGGGGTGGGCGTGTTCGCATCTTGTTCGCACGCCAGCGATCCGATCACGTTGGCAGGCACGCGAAAAGGGAGCGTCGGTGTGCGAGACGTGGTGATTCGGCTGAAGCTGTACGGGTGCGCGCTGCTGGCGGCCGCTACGGCGATCGGCCTCGCGACGGCCCCCACCGCCGGGGCCGCGGCGCAGCCGTACGGGACCAACGACGCAGGAGGCTTTCGCAACGTTCTGCCAGCGGGCGAGAACGGGCTTGACAACGCCGCGCAGCTGGCCGAATTCCAGCTGAACGGGACCTATCCGCCCCATGCGGTCGACCAGCTGCCGCTGTACGCGAACCTGATGTACGCGTCCCCCACGCTCACCCGCGAACAGATCCCCAGCTACTACAAGGACGCCACCTTTGGGGTCAAGGAAGGCGATCTCGCCTCCAGCGAAAGCCCGCGCGCCGATGTCACGATCGAGCGCGACAGCTCTTTCGGAGTGCCCCACATCTACGGCGCCACACGCGGGGGCGTGATGTTCGGCGCGGGCTACGCCGCCGCGGCCGACCGGCTGTTTCTGATCGACGTGCTGCGCCACGCGGCGCGCGCGGAACTGTCCTCGTTCGTCGGCGGCGCGGAAGGCAACCGCGCGATGGACCGCACGCAGTTCATGATCGCGCCCTACACCGAAGCCGACCTGCAAGCGCAGCTCGACAACGCGGGCAAGCTGTACGGCGCCGACGGCGAAAAAGTCGTGGCCGACGTCAAAGAATTCGTGGCCGGCATCAACGCGTACCGGCTGGAAGCCCTGCTGAATCCCAACAAGATGCCCGCCGAGTACGCGGCGCTGGGCAAGCTTCCCGAAGAATGGAAGCCCACCGACGTGATCGCGGAGGCGTCCCTGATCGGCGGCATCTTCGGCAAGGGCGGGGGCGCCGAGGTGCGCTCCGCGCTCGCGCTCGAGGCATTCGAAAAGCAGTTCGGCAAGGAAGCCGGCAGGGCGATGTGGAAGGACTTCCGCGAGCACAACGACCCCGAAGCGCCGACCACGGTCTCGAAGTCCTTCCCGTATGAGACCGAATCGCCGTTCGCGACCACCGGGCTTGCGATGCCTGACCCGGGGTCGGTCAGCTTCGTCAACGACGGTGAAGAAGCGGCGGCCGCGACTTCGCCCAGCCCCCCTGCGGCCGGCACGCAGATGACCGACACGCCGGCGCCGCAGCCGATCCCCAACGATGGCTCGACCGGCTCGCAGCTGTTGAAAGCCACGCTCGCCGGTCCCCCCCACGCCTCCAACTGGGAGCTCGTCAACGCCAAGCACTCGACCAACGGACACGCGCTGGCCGTGATGGGCCCACAGGTCGGCTACTACGTGCCCGAGATCCTCATGGAGGAGGACCTGCACGGGCCGGGCATCGACGCCCGCGGCGCCGCCTTCCCGGGCGTCAACCTGTACGTCGAGCTGGGGCACGGCCGCGACTATGCGTGGAGCGCGACCACGGCCACGGCCGACAACGTCGACACCTTCGCCGAGGTGCTGTGCACCGACGAATTCCACTACATGTACAAGGGCCGCTGCGTGGCGATGGAAAAACTCGAACACACCAACACATGGACCCCCAACGCATCTGACCAAACGGCGCCGGGATCGGAAAAGCTGACGATCTACAGGACGGTCCACGGCCTCGTCTACGCCCGCGGCACGGTGAACGGCAAAAAAGTCGCGTTCGCGAGCGCTCGCACCACCTACTTCCACGAGGCGGACTCGGCGATCGGCTTCTCCGAGCTCAACGAACCGGGCTTCACGAAGGGTCCGACCCAGTTCCAGGAAGCCGTCTCGAGGATCAACTTCGGCTTCAACTGGGCGTACGTCGATGCCAACAACATCGCCTACTACCTGTCCGGCTGGTACCCGCAGCGGGCGCCTAAGACCTCGCCCGACTTCCCGATTCTGGGCACCGGCGAATTCGACTGGCAGGGCTTTGAACCGAAACTTCACACGCTCACCGCGCTGCCTTTCGCGGCTCACCCCAACGCGATCAACCCGAACATGCTGGTCTCCTGGAACAACAAGCAGGCGCCCGAATTCTCGGCCGCGGACGACCACTACGCGTACGGCTCGATCTATCGCATGCAGCTGATCAGGAACCACGTCGAAGCGGACATCGCCGGCGGCAAGAAGATGGGGATCGCGGAACTCGTCTCAGCGATGGACGAAGCCGCCACCGAAGACGTCCGCATGGTCGAGCTGTGGCCGATCATCAAGCAGGTGCTCGGGACCCCCTCGAGTCCGCAGCTCCAGCAGGCAGTCTCCACGCTTGAAGCCTGGGCGGCGGGCGGCGGGCACCGCCGCGACCTGACCAACAAGAGCATCTCCAGCCCCGGCAGCTACCAGCACAACGAAGCGATCACGATCATGGACGCGTGGTGGCCGAAACTGCTGGCGGCCGAGTTCGGCCCGACGCTGGGCGCCAGCGCGTTCGGGGCCGTGCAGGAAATGCTGCCGTTCGGTGGGCCATATCCGGGCGGCGAACCAGCGGCCCCCGACTTCGCGGACGGCTGGTACGGCTACGTGAGCAAGGATCTGCGCAAGCTGCTCGCCGTAAACGGTCTCGGCGCCGCGCCGAAAGCCCCCTACTCGCGCCTCTACTGCGGCGGCGGCTCGCTCGCGGCATGCCGGCAGGCGCTGCAAAGCTCCCTGCAGGAAGCGCTGTCCGTCGCGCCCGCGCAGGTCTACGGCCACGGCGCGTGCGCAGAAAACGCCCAGGCGAGCTGCTTCGACATGAACCGCTGGACGACCGCGAGCGGGTTCTCCGTGCCACCGTTCCCGTTCCAGAACCGCCCGACCTTCCAGCAGGTGGTCGAATTGACGCGAACGCTGCCGCGCTAGCCGCACACGCCCGGCCGCCGCGCTCGGGTCCACCGGCCTGTGCGCGGCGCGTGCCAACTTCGCACGACGCGAACTGCGAGCTAGAGCGCGCGACCCTGCGAGGCGGCCACGCGCCTGAACAGCTCGGTCACGCCGATACGCGGCGCCACGCGCTCGACGAGGCGCGGCGAGAGCTGCCCCAGGGCGAGAATGGGCCGCAAAGGCGTGCCGCTCTCGATCACCTCCGGTAGGTCGCGGCGAATCGCATCGATCACCTTGTCGGCCACCTTCTCGATCGTGGTCGTTCCCATCAGCCGGTTGGAGGACATCCCCTGCTCGACAATGCGCTGGTACATGCCCTCGCCCGCCACGAAGCCCGGACAGATGACCGAGAAGCCCACCGGCGCGTGAAGGTACTGGGAGCGCAGCGACTGCGTGATCCCTATCAGCCCCGCCTTGGTGGCGGCGTAAGGGGCCTGATAGGGCGGGCCGAGCTTGCCCGCCACCGAGGCGATGAAGACCACGTGGCCACGCCCGCGCTCGAGCATGCCCGGGAGCACGGCGTGGGTCAGCAGCAGCGGCGCGGTGAGGTTCAGATCGATCATCGAGGTCAGCTCATCGCGCGTGTATCGCGTGAACGCAGCCGCGTGCTCCACGCCGGCGTTGTTGACGAGCACATCGAGCGGCCCCAGCGCGGCCTCGCTGCGCTCGATCAGCGCGTCGAGGTGCGCTCGTTCATACAGATCTCCGGGCACAGCCTCCGCCGCCACGCCCAGCTGGCGCAGCTCCGCGACCACCGACGCCAGCGCTTCCTCCCGCCGTCCGGAGATGACCACGTTGCTGCCCGCCCGGGCAAGCGCCCGCGCGATGTAGGCCCCGATGCCGCCGGAACCTCCCGTCACAAGCGCGTTGCGGCCGCGCAGCTCTCTCATCGTGCCCCCTTCGTGTGTCGCCGTCGCTCGATCCTAAACGCAACCGCGCTTGCGCGTGCGGGTGCGCAAGCCGCCGGCGGCTTGCGCGCGGGCTCAGCCGACCGTCGCCAGCGCCCTTCGCAGCGAGCGCTCGTCCTGGGGCCCGCGCAGCTCCGCGCGTATGTGCCCCGAGGCGTCCAGCACGAAGCTCGTCGGCAGCCCCCGTAGGCGGTAGTCGTTGCCGACCGTCCCACTGGCGTCGCGCAGGTTGGCGAACGTCCATGCATAGCGGCGAACGAACGAGCGCGCTCCCGACAGCGTGTCGCTCCAGTCGACCCCGATCACGCGTCCGCGCGCGAGGGGGGTGAGCGAGAAGCGCTCGAGCGCCGGTGCCTCACGCGCGCACGGTTCACACCAGCTGGCCCAGAACACGACCAGCGCCGGCCTGCCGGCCGACTGGGCCGACGGGCCGGCGAGGCGTTCGCGTGGCAGCGCCGGCGCCAGCCGCCCGATCGAGGGAGAGCGAGACGAGGCCAGCCCGAGGGCGAGCAGGGCGGCTAGCGCGGCCGCGGCGAGCGTCACCAAGAGCAGTTTCGGCCGCGGACGCATCGGGCTGCGATCGCTCTCAGCGCGCGGCCAGCAGGGGAACGTCGTGGGCGATGTCGGCGGGGCGGAAGTTCGCCGCATAGATCGTCGCCTGCTTGCCCGACGCGGTGATCCCGTAGACGAGGCCCGAGTGGTTGACCAGCCCGGGCTGCTGGGAATCCCGTTCGGAGCCCACCCCCCACGCGCTCCACACGCGCGCGAGCTGACTGGCCGAGCCGATCAGGTACTGCATGCGTCCGGTCATTCCGTGGCTCGCCAGGAACGCCGCGACCGCCTTGGCGGTGTCGCCCCGCGGGTCGACCGAGACCGCGACGACCTGCGCCTTGGCGGCGACCGCCGGCGCCATCAGGTTCTGGGCGACGCGCAGGTTGGCGGTGATCAGCGGGCACACGTCCGGGCAGTGCGTGTACAGGAACGTGACGAACACCGCCTTGCCGCGGTAGGCGTCGATGTTGACCGGCTGGCCGAGGTAGTTGTGCAGCGCCAGCGGCGGCGCCGCACGTGGGGGCGAGAGCACGCCGGCTGAATGGAAGGCACTATCACGCGCCTGCTGCCTGGCGCTCGGCGACGCGGCCGAGCCCCCGAGCGCCAGCAGCGCTGCGCCGCCCCCGAGCAGAACCAGGGCAAGCAGCGCGAGCACCGCGCGCGGGTCAAGGCCGAAACGGCGCATCGAGCCGAAGTTAGCAGCGCGGCTGTTCGCGCGCCACAGGTGGCGAGCTCCGGCTGGCAGGCGCGCCCGTCGGCAAAAACGGTTGCAGTCCTGCAGGCGCGACGCAAATTGCGGAAATACCTGCTAGCTTGCCCGCGTTCGTGCCGAGTCCTTGACCCCACGGGGGAGAGGAGCGGGGGAACCAGATGTGGCCGCGAGGCCGCAGGGGCGAATCGCCGCAGGTGTGGCGTAGCGCAACAGACGCGAGCCCGACAGCTAACCCCGTAGGCGCCAAGCACAGGAGAAAGGACGTCCTTCATGCCGGGATACCAGCGTGACCTTGCGGTCCCCGACCCCTGGATCGCTTCGCTCGAGCGCTCCCGCGCGCGGCGCGCCCGCGCGGACCGGCGCGCCCGCGGTCGCGGCCAACGCAGCGGCTGTGCGCCCGCGGTGCTGCTCGCTTCGAGCGACCTTCACGCGGAGGTGCGCGACCTGGCCACCCGTGAGCTGTGGGAGCTGTCGCTGGGCCGCTCGCGCGCCCGGCGGCGCTCGGCCGAACTGCGCTTTGTGCCGGCCAGCTCGCGCGCCAAGCGAGTCTCGCTGGGCGCGCTCGCCGCGCTCACCGTCGGTCCCACGGCCAGCATTGCGGATGGACCGGCGGCGACGGCAACGGCGCCGACGCCGACGCCCGAGCCTCCGACCACGAGCGAACACGGCATCGTCCTTCAATCTGAAAGCGAAGGCCGCCAGGTGGCGCTGCTCCAGCGCGCCCTCGGGGGCATCAAAGTGGACGGCGTATTCGGCCCTGAAACCGAAGCGGCCGTGCGCCAGTTCCAGGCCAGCAGAGCAATGACCGTGGATGGCGTCGCGGGCCCGGCCACGACCGCGGCGCTGCGCAGTCGCGCGAGCACGACCGCCACGCTGGTGAGCTTTCACGGCAATCTCCCGGGCGAACCAGCGAGCCCCGGCGAATCGGTCGCCGGGGACCAAGTGGGAGCCCCCGAAGCAGCCAAGGGCGCGGCTGGCAGCTCGGAAGCATCCGAATCTGAAGCCTCCCCCAATGGGGCCGTGAGACGCCTCCAGGGCGCGCTCCACCTCCCCGTGGACGGTGAATTCGGCCCCGAAACACTGGCCGCGATCGAGCGGCTACAGGCACGCCACGGATTGGCCGTCGATGGCATCGTCGGGCCGGTCACCTGGAAGACGATCGGCGTCCGCCGCGAGACGACGCTCACCCCTCCCCCGTCTGCCCTGCCCCAGGAACCGCCCGCGGAAGCCTCATCGACGGCGACGTCCGCGGGCGGCACGAGCGCTCCCACCGGCGAACCCGTCGCGGTAAGCGCCGAGTCAGACGGCAGCCCGGCCCCTGCGGCGGGCTCCGAGGAAAGGGCCTCGAGCTCGCATGAAAGCTCCGCCGAGGGCTCTTCAGGCACCCCCTCGAGCTCGCATGAAGGATCAGACGAACACTCCTCCGGCGGCGGCTCCTCGAGCGCCGGCGGCGGCGAAGAAGGAGGCTCCGGCGCCGTCTCCCGCGTGATCTCGGCCGGCAACGAAATTGCCACCCGGCCGTACGTGTACGGGGGCGGTCACGGCTCCTTCCGGTCCGGCGGCTATGACTGCTCCGGGTCGGTCTCCTACGCGCTGCACGGAGCCGGCCTGCTGAGCTCACCGCGGGACTCCACCTCGTTGGAGTCCTATGGATCATCGGGGCCCGGCAAGCACATCACGGTCTACGCCAACTCAGAACACGCCTTCATGGTGGTCGACGGCAAACGCTTCGACACCGTGGCCCGGCAGGAACACGGATCGCGCTGGTCGAGCTCGATGACCTCGACCTCAGGCTACGTCGTGCGTCACCCAGCGGGCTACTAAGCAGCAGCTCCCCGCGCGACGACGACGGGACCTCGGCCGCCCCCCCCCGCGGCCGAGAGTCCCGTCCCAACCCGGGCCTAGCTTGCGCTGCGCGAACAGGACTTGCAGCAAGCGACAGCCGACACCATGCTGGCCCGGGCGCACACATTCACCACCGAGACGCTGCAGGCGAACCGCGTCACCGTCGAGGTCGACATCCGCCCCGGCTTGCCCGCGTTCGTGATCGTCGGCCTGGCAGACGCGGCCGTGCGCGAGGCCCGCGAGCGAGTGCGCGCGGCGATCCGCAACTGCGGCTATGAGTTCCCGTCGCGCAGGATCACCGCGAACCTTGCGCCCGCGGACGTTCCCAAGGTCGGCCCCGGCCTCGACCTCGCGCTCGCGTGCGCCGTGCTGGCGGCCAGCGGCCAGCTTCCACGCGCGCGCTTGAGCACGCACGCGCTGTTTGGTGAGCTCGCCCTCGACGGCGAGGTCAAGGCCAGTCGGGGAACGCTTGCGGTAGCGCAGGCGACCCACGACGCGGGACTCCAGACCCTGGTGGTGGCCAGCTCGGAGGCGCACGAGGCGCGGCTCGTGGAGGAGATCGACGTGGCGGCCGTCCACACGCTGGATAGCGCTGTGCGGGTTCTCCGCGGCGGTCGCGGTGACCGTCCCGCGCGCGCGCAGCGGCCGCAACCGCAAGCCCCGGACGGGGGCCCGGCCGCGATGCCGCGGCTACGGGCGCGGACCTGGGCGAGGTGCGAGGACAGCACCACGCGGTGGAAGCGCTCGTGATCGCCGCCGCCGGCGGCCACAACCTGCTGCTCAGCGGGGCGCCCGGCACGGGCAAGACGATGCTGGCGCACAGGATGCCCTCGATCCTCCCCCGCTGAGCCGCCGGGAGGCGGTTGAGGTCGCCCGCATCCATGGCCTGGCGGGCAGGCACGCCAGCGGTCTGGCCAGCGCGCGCCCTTTCCGCGCGCCGCACCACTCGATCACCGCCGCCGGTCTCGTGGGCGGCGCCCGACGTTGTTGGGTTGGCGAGGTCGTGCTCGCCCACCGCGGGGTGCTGTTCCTGGATGAGCTCTCCGAGTTCGCCCGCCCGGCGTTGGAGGCGCTGCGCCAGCCCGTCGAGGAGGGACGGCTGGCGATCGTCAGAGCCCGGCGCTCGGAGGTTTACCCGGCGCGATTCATGCTGCTCGGGGCGACCAACCCGTGCCCGTGTGGCTACGCCGGCGAGGAAGATAGGTGCGCCTGCAGCGAATCGGAGCTCACGCGCCACCGCCGGCGGCTGAGTGGCCCGCTGCTCGATCGCATCGACCTGCTCGTGCAGCTTCGGCGCGACGGTACCCGAGAGCTGACGGCGGCGCCGCTCACGAGCTCGCCGGAGGCGCGAGCGAGGGTCCTGCAGGCGCGCCAGCGCCAGGCCGCGAGATTGAGTGGCGACGGGCTGACCGTGAATGCCGAGATGGACGTGCGGCTGCTGCGCAGGCACGTGAGGCTCGATGAGAAGGGCGAGCGCATGCTGCTTGGCGCGTGCGCTCGCGGGCTGCTCAGCGCGCGTGGGCAGCACCGCGTGCTGCGTGCGGCACGCACGATCGCCGACTTGAACGCGAGCGAGCGGGTGCGGGCGAGGGATCTCGGTGCGGCGCTCGCGCTGCGCCCCGAGGTCGGCTTCCAGGGCGGGCGCTCCGCTTGAGCAGCGCCGCTCGAGACCGGCCGATGGCGGGAGCGTGCGTGAGCTGCCTGCGCCGCAGCTGGCTGCTGGCTTCCCTCGGCGGGCCCCTCGACTTTGCGTGCCGTGATCGAGAGCGCCTGATGGATGCGCTCGCGCTCGGCGATCAAGAGCTCATGCTGGCGCTGGCGGGCCGGCGGCGCTCACGGCTGCAGGCTCAGTACGCTGCGTTTGCCCCCGATCTCCTCCCTCGCGCCGGGCGCGTCGAGGTCATATGCCACCACGACGCTCGCTTTCCGCGGCAGCTTCGTTTCCCGTCGGCCCCACGAGCGCTGTACCTGGCGCATTCAGCACAGCGGCTGCACGAGCTCGCGCGCGGGCCTGTGGTGGCCGTCGTGGGCAGCCGCCGCGCGTCCGACTATGGCATGGAGACCGCGCGCGGCCTGGCGCGCGGGCTGGCGGCCGCGGGCGTGACCCTGGCGTGCGGCCTGGAGGACGGGATCGCGGTGGCGGCGCTCGCGGGCGCGGTGGAAGCCGCTGGCGCAGTGGTG
>WNGJ01006512.1_pt1 | contig 12371 bp, 11 predicted proteins | sample 5400611 | NCBI WGS metagenome assembly WNGJ01 (sample SAMN13153375, study PRJNA577476) | soil metagenome | isolation source: 40 cm soil or saprolite under Garry oak tree replicate 1 | place: USA:California | collected 2016-06-15
CGACCAGGTGATCGGGAGCTTGTCGACCCCGTAGACGCCCTCGATCCCGCCCAGCTGCGGCGGCCCGTCCAGGGCGAGTCCTGGCGTGCGCGGCGCGAGGAACGCCAGCGCCTCTTCGAGCTCGGCCCGGGCCAGGTTCGCGCCCAGGCAGTAATGGGTGCCCGCACCGAAGGTGAGCAGCCGGCTCTCGCGCGGCGCGGTGATGTCGAAGGTCTCGCCGTCCTCACCCTGGCGGTTGGCCCGCTCCGCGCAGACCGCCACGATCGTGCCCGCCGGGAAAATTACGTCGCGGTGCTCGACCTGTTCCAGGCAGATCCGCGCGGTGAACGGCGTGACGGGCTCGAACCGCAGCACCTCCTCGACCGCGCGCGGGACCAGGGCCGGCTCGGCCGCCAGCAGCGCCCACTGCCCGGGGTGGGCGGCGAACAACCGGATCGCGTGCGCGAGCTGGCCCGCGGTGGTGTCGATGCCGCCAGCCAGGAGGTTCGTCACCAGCTGGACGCACTCGGCAGCGGACAGCCGGTCACCCTGGTCCCGCGCCGCCAGCAGCTCGCTGATCAGGTCGCCGGCCGGGGCGGCCCGCCGGGCCTCGAGCAGCGCGGTGACGTAGTCCTCGACCTCGGTGACCGCCCGCTCGATGTCCTCCCGGCTGGTCTCGAGCGCCCGGATGTCGAACTGCCGCTGCACCCAGCTGGACCAGGCGTGCAGTCGCTCCGCGTCCTGGCGCGGCGCCCCGAGCACCGTCGCGATCGCCAGCGACGGGTAGGGCCGTGCGACCGTGGCGACGAAGTCGCATCCCCCGTGGAGAGCGGCCTGTGCCCACAGTTGCTCCAGGAAACCGCGCATCACCGGGCGCCAGCGATCCGCCGCGCGGGGCGTGAGCGCGGGCCCGACCAGGGCCCGCAGCCGCCGGTGCTGCTCGCCGCCGAGGTTCAGGATGTTAGCGTCGATGTGCTCGGCCAGCGGGCCGCCGGTCACGCCGAAGAACTCGGCGATCTGGCGGCCGGGAAACGCGGTTTTCCTTGACCGCAGGAAGAACTCCCCGGCGTCGCGGTCGAGGACGATATAGGCGAGCGGCGACTTGGCCAGCCAGCCGCGCTGACGGGTCTCGGCGAGCTGCTGGTGATAGCGATCGGCCGAGAAGTCAGCTGCGGAGTAATCGAACGCAGGCAGGTCAAGTTCGGACGCAAGGTTCATAACAGATATGACGGTACACCGCTGCAGCGTGTAGTCAAGTGGTTACGATTAGCATTTCCACGTCGTTTTGCCCTGCATGATCCGCGTCCGCAGTCTAGATTTGCTAGCTAGCGGGGGCGTTGTACAAGGTAACTACGTGGCAAGGGGGGAGGGGAAAGCCATGAGCCGCAGACTTCTGCAGCTGGTGATACCGGTGACTCCGGAGCGCAGGATGTTCCGGATTCATGATCCGTCTGTCGACCCGGACGCCCCGGGCGGTCCGCTGCCCCCGGTAGGCGCGCTCATCAGCACCAACCGCGAGCAGCTCTGGGTCGGCAGCCTGCAGGAGGACATCGACGTCCGGCTCGTGCTCGAGGAGTGGGACGAGTCACCGCCGCCGTGCGGCGACGCGTGGGACGAGGAAGCCAAGGGCAGCATCTACCTGCGGGGGCAGCTGAGCATCAGCATGGGCCTGGCCGGCACCGCGGTGCGCGGCCTGAGGCTCGCGGGCGGGGTCGGGGACTACTCGGTTCGCGTCTACGCCGGCAACCGTGATCAGGTGACCCGCCGTTACGCACAGCTTTTCGACCGGCACCGCAACCCGCTCAGTGACGAGTTCCAGCAGGAGAAGAAGACCCTCGAGGGCCTGGAGCGCTATCTCGTCCAGCTGTGGCGGGAATCCTTAGCGAGCAACGGCCCCCGGCCGGCGGCTCCCCGCCGCCCCGACGGCGGTCCGGCCGGCGGTTACGGCCCGGTCGCTGGCGACGCGACCTGGTCCGCTGCCTGATTTCCTGTCGGCTTGGCCTGGCCGGTACCCGCGCTCTGCCCGGCCGAGGGCGTCGCTGACCTGGCCGCGGTCGAGGCGGCACCGGTCGCGCTGGCGCCGGTGCTGGCGGACGCGGGCGACCTGCTCAGCGGCTGGCCGGCGGTCCCGGTGGCCGCGACCGACATGTTGCCCTGGGTTGCCGCGGTCGGCGGGGTGGGAGGGCGCGGGCTGTGCGTGCGAAACGGGATCATCGCGTAGACCATCAGCGAGACCATCGCGACGAGCAGGACCGTGAACAGCGAGCCGATGATGCGGGCCCGGGGCGAGCGCAGGACGCGGGCCGGCCCGGGGCGCCGGAATGCCGTCAGGCAGGTGGCCAGCCCGGGATCGTCAGTCGCGAGCCGCCGCTCGATCTCGGCGAGCGCACGCTGCTCGTCCGCCGACAGCGCCATGCAGCAACCTCCACGTGGTGTACCGGGTGGGTACCCTCTCACTATCTCTCAGGAGCCGGTCTTTATCCAATTGTTCTGGCTTCGTACTTCGGCCGTTTTCGTACTGACCGCCCGGCCGCCATGACCGGAAGGAGGTTGAATACTTCCGGCGAGCCAGAGGCCGGCAACCTTGCGATCATCGAACAATCATTCTATCATGTTCGGTATGCGCTGGGACAATCTGCGGCTCGATGAGCCACCGGAGACCGGAGAGGGCGGGGACCTTTTCACCGTGCCCCGGGACCGGGCGCTCCCGCTGATCGAGCGCGGTGCGGTCGCCCGCACGTTCGATACGCCGGGGTTCCGCGGCATGACCTTTTTCGAGGTGCAGGCCAAGTCCGTGGTGAACCGGGTGCCCGAGGCGTCCCGGATGCCGTTCAAGTGGACGATCAACCCCTACCGCGGCTGCCAGCACGCCTGCGTTTATTGTGCCTGGGGTGAAACACCCATCCTGATGGCCGACGGCCGCACGAGACGCCTCGCTGAGGTGCGCGCCGGAGACGAGATCTACGGCACGGTGCGGCAGGGCTTTTACCGGCGGTACGCGACCACCACGGTGCTGGCACACTGGTCCACCGTCAAGCCCGCCTACCGGGTCATCCTCGAGGACGGCACCCGGCTCGTCTGCAGCGGCGATCACCGCTTCCTGACCGAGCACGGGTGGAGGTACGTCACCGGGGGCGGGTTCGGCGGGCTGCGGCGTCGTCCGCACCTGTCGGCCGGCCACGCCCTCATGGGCACCGGCGGCTTCGCCGAGCCGCCCAAGCAGACCGCCGCCTACCGGCGCGGGTACCTGTGCGGCCTGATCCGCGGCGACGGGAGCGACGGCCACTACTCCTATCCCCAGCTCGACCGGCCCGCCGACCGTACCTTCCTGTTCCGGCTCCCGCTGGCGGGCCAGGAGAACAGGGAAGGGCTGGCCAGGACGGCCGACTACCTGGCCAAGGCGGGCATCGGGTGCGTCGGTTACAGCTTCACCGAGGAGACCGGCACGGCGGGGCGCGCCGGGCGCCGGGAGCTGACGGCGGTCCGCACCGGCAGCGCCGAGCAGGTGCAGACGCTCAACTGGCTGCTGGACTGGCCGGACCATCCGTCCCCGGACTGGCACAAGGGCTTCCTGGCGGGCATCTTCGATGCGCACGGAAGCTACCGCGACGGGATCCTGCGACTGGCGCCGACCGATCCGGCGATCAACGGCTGGCTGGTGTTCTCGCTGGAATCCCTGGGCTTCGGCTACGCCGTGGAACGGCCGGACGGGCGCGCGTGCGTCCGGGTGCGCGGCGGGCTCGGCGAGGCGCTGCGGTTCTTCCACACGGTGGATCCCGCCGTCACCGCGCGGCGGTCGATCGAGGCCGCGGCGGTGGAGACCGGTGCCGGCCTCCGGGTCACCGGCGTCGAGCGGCTCGGGCTGCAGGTGCCGATGTACGACATCACCACCGGGACCGGCGACTTCATCGCCAACGGCGTGGTGAGTCACAACTGCTTCGCCAGGAAGTCGCACACCTACCTGGACTTCGACGCCGGCGCGGACTTCAACACCCGGGTGGTGGTCAAGGTGAACGCGCCCGAGCTGGTCCGCAAGAAGATGGCCTCGCCGAGCCGGCCAGGCGAGCACATCTCGGTCGGCATGAACGTGGACTGCTACCAGCGGGCGGAGGGGCGCTACCAGCTGATGCCCGGCATCATCCGCGCGCTCAGGGACGCCGCTAACCCGTTCTCCATCCTGACCAAGGGCACGCTGATCCTCAGGGACATCGACCTGCTCGCCGAGGCAGCCGAGGTCACCGAGGTGGGGCTCAACGTCTCCGCGGGCTTTGTCGACAAAGACCTGTGGCGATCAATCGAGCCGGGCACGCCGGCGCCCGGGCGGCGGCTGGAGGCGTGCGCGGCGCTGAACGAGCGCGGGCTGCGCTGCGGCGTGCTCATGGGCCCGGTGGTGCCGTTCCTGTCCGACTCCCCCGCCCAGCTCGACGCGGCCGTCAGGCAGATCGCCGCGGCGGGCGCCACCCATGTCATGCCCATCGTGCTGCACCTGCGCCCGGGCACGCGCGAGTGGTTCTTCGCCTGGCTGCGCGCCCGGCACCCGGAGCTGGTCGACCGGTACCTGGACCTGTACGGTCACGGCGCCTACGCCCCGAAGGCCTACCAGAACCGGATCGCGGGCCAGGTCCGCGAACTCGCCGACAAGCACGGCGTCGGCCGCCCGCGCCGCGCCGCCGCGCCCGGCCACCCGGTCCTCAGCGCCCCCAGGCCGCCGGAGCCGCAGAAACCCCAGTGGGCCGCCCAACCCCTCACGGCGGCCGCGGAACCAGGCCTCCCCCAGCCGCCGCAGGCTACCGAGGTCCCCGCCCTCCGCAAGCACTCCCGCTCCCCCGAGCCCCCCGAGCAGCTCACCCTGCTCTGAGCCCTCCCGGCGCTCCATGCACCCCGGCTCCACTCCCCGCAGCGGTTGCGGGGAACCGCGAGGCGCGAGGCCTGGGTCAGCCCTACAGGGTGCGGGCCTGGGTCGGCCCGGCGAGACGCGGGGCCTGGGTCAGCCGGGGCCTGGGTCAGCCGAACGGTGGATGCGGCGAGGGCCAGACGGCCGGCCAAGCGCGCCGGCCGGCGGTCGGGCAAGGCTGGCCGGGCAGCCGATCCCGCGGCCTGCGCGGCCACGGAAGACTGGCACCTGACGCCCGGAATGGCCGGACAGCGAGAAAATCCCCGAAAGGGAGCGAAAAATCGAGATATAACTTGACACGCTCAAGCAATGCGATACATCGTATTCCTTGAAGATACTATCAGGATCTTTCAGGACGTGAGGAGGACGACGTGGCACGCGGGACCACGGGGGCGCCCCGTAATGCGTCGGGTCAGGACACGAGGAACGCACAGGCTCCGGGGTTCGGGGACCCCGGAGCCGACGGGGTCAAGGGGATCAGACCAGACAAGCCGCGATCAGGCGGAAGCCGCCTGATCGCGTTTGTATGCGGCCGCCGCTCGAAGTACGTGGTGGTCGCGTTCTGGGTCCTGGTGGTCGCGGCTCTCGGAGGCCTGGCCGGCAAGCTGCAGGGAGCGGAGAAGAACGACGCGTCGGCGTACCTGCCGTCGTCGGCCGAGTCCACCCAGGAACTCAACGAGCAGAACCTGTTCCAGTCCAAGAACCTCAACCCCGCCCTGGTCGTGTACGTGCGCGACAGCGGGGTGACAGCAGCCGACCTGAAGAAGGCGAACGCGGACGCGCGTTACTTCGCCTCACTCGGCCCGGTGCACGGGAGGGTCGCCCCGCCGGTGGTGTCCAAGGACCACAAGGCGATCCAGACCGCCGTCGGCGCGGATCTCGGCTTCAACAGCGACATCGGCGGTTTCGTCTCGAACGTGAAGAACGCCGCCAGCAAGGACAGCGCCGGGCTGAAGGTGTACGTCGGCGGCCCGGCGGCGAGCGCGGCCGACCAGATCAAGATCTTCAAGGGCATCGACACCACCCTGCTCTACGCCACATTGGCCGTGGTGATCGTGCTGCTGTTGCTTACCTACCGCAGCCCGGTGCTATGGCTGCTGCCGATCTTGTCCGCGGGCGTGGCGCTGACCGTGGCCCAGGCCGTGATCTACCTGCTTACCCAGCACGCCAACCTGACCGTCAACGGGCAGAGCGAGGGCATCCTGGTCGTGCTGGTGATCGGCGCGAGCACCGACTACGCGCTGTTGCTCATCGCCAGGTACCGGGAGGAACTCCGCAGGCACGCGGACCGGCACCAGGCCATGGCGGTGGCCCTGCGCCGGGCGGGCCCGGCCATCATCGCCAGCGGGCTGACCGTCGTGGCCGGCATGCTCTGCCTGCTCGCGGCCGAATCCAACGACATCTCCGGGCTCGGCCCGGTCGCCGCGGTCGGCATCGCCGTGGGCCTGATCGCGATGGTCACGCTGCTCCCCGCGATCCTGGTGATCTTCGGCCGGTGGATCTTCTGGCCGGTCAGGCCGGGTTTCGGCACGCCCGAGCCGACCAGGCGCGGGTTCTGGTCGCGGGTCGGCGGGGCCATCAGCCGCCGCCCGCGCACGGTATGGCTGGTGACCGCCATCCTGCTGGCGGCCGGCGCGGCCGGGATGATCGGGTTCAAGTTCGGCACGCTGACCACGGCCCAGTCGTTCCGCGGCACCCCGCCGTCCATCGCCGCGCAGAACGTGCTGTCCAGTTACTTCCCGGCCGGCTCCGGCGAGCCCATCAACGTGATCTCCACCGCGTCGAGCGCGGGCCAGGTCAGGACCGCGCTGGCGGGCACGCCCGGCGTCGCGTCGGTCACCCAGCCGGTGACCAGGGACGGCCGGTCTTTCCTGCAGGCGACCATAACCCCGGCGCCGGATAGCACGGCCGCCTACACGCTGGTGGACAAGGTCCGGACCGAGGTGCACGCCACCCCCGGCGCGCAGGCCAAGGTCGGCGGCGGGACGGCGATCAACAAGGACGTGGAGACCGCCGCGGCTCATGACCGGGATCTGCTCATCCCGCTGATCCTCGGCGTGGTGCTGCTCATCCTGGGCCTGCTGCTGCGGGCGATCGTGGCGCCGCTCGTGCTGATCGGCACCGTGGTGCTCTCGTTCGCCTCCGCCCTCGGCATCTCGGCGCTGTTCTTCAAGCACGTGTTCGGCTTCGCGGGCGCGGATACCGGGATGCCGCTGTTCGTCTTCGTGTTCCTGGTGGCGCTCGGCATCGATTACAACATCTTCCTGATGACCCGGGTGCGGGAGGAGTCGATCCGGTCCGGGACCCGGCGCGGCGCGCTCACCGGCCTGGCCGCGACCGGCGGCGTCATCACCTCGGCGGGCCTGGTGCTGGCGGGCACATTCGCCATGCTCGGCACGCTGCCGCTGGTGGAGTTCACCGAGATCGGGTTCGCGGTCGCGCTGGGCGTCCTGCTCGACACGATCATCGTCCGGTCGGTGCTGGTGACCGCGCTGACCTTGGATATCGGGCGGCACGTCTGGTGGCCCAGCGCGCTGGCGCGCCATGACGATGCCCGTTCGGGGGGTCTGGCGGGGTCGTCCCCCCTGGACAGCAGAGCCGACTGGCTAACCCGGAAAGCAGGGCAGTGACGGACGGCACCTAGAATGTGGGTTCGTGGCGGGTGACCAGGTGACACAGACGGCGCGCGGGACTCCCATGGCAGAGTGCGGGTGCTGAGCCGTCAGGGAATGGGCCGTCAGGAGCGCCAGGGATCGGGGCGCCTGCTCGTCCGTACCGCCGCCGTCCCCGATCCCGGGGACCTGCTCGAGCGCATCCCCCAGCCGGACGTGGTCGCCTGGGTGCATCACGGGGCCGGCCTGGCCGGCTGGGGCGAGGCGGTCAGGGTCACCCTCCCGGCCGGCGACGACAGGTTCACCGCCGGAGAGAAGTGGCTTCGCTCGGTGTTCGACGCCGCCGACGTCGACGACCGGGTCCGGGTGCGCGGCTCGGGCCCGGTCGCGTTCGGCACGTTCACGTTCGACGCCTCGTCGGACGGCTCGGTCCTGATCGTCCCGCGCACGGTGCTCGGCCGGGACGGCCGTGGCCAGGCCTGGCTCACCACGGTGACCGAACGGGGCGAGGTACCCGCCACCTGGCCGCCCCCTTCGAACCCCGGGCTGGCCGCGCCGGCCGGAATCCGCTGGCGGGACGGCAGCCTGCCCGGGCCGCGCTGGGAGCAGGCGGTAGCCGAGGCGGTCGCCGCGATCAAGGCGGGCGGCCTGCGCAAGGTCGTGCTCGCTCGCGACGTGTTCGCCACCGCCGACGAGCCCATCGACGCGCGGGTCCTGCTGCGGCGGCTGGCCGATCGCTATCCGGACTGCTTCACGTTCGCCTGCGACGGCATGATCGGCGCCACCCCCGAGCTGCTCGTCAGGCGGGCGGGCCACCAGGTCAGCGCGCTGGTGCTCGGCGGCACGCTGCCGCGCGGGGCCGATCCGGCGCACGACAAGGCCCTCGGCGAGGAACTGCTGGCCTCGGCGAAGAACAACGAGGAGCACGCCTACGCGGTCGACTCGATACGCGAGGCGCTCGGGCCGCTGTGCCGGAGGCTCGACGTCGAGGCGCGCCCGTCGCTGCTGAAGTTCCCGAACCTGCAGCACCTCGGCACCCAGGTGCGCGGCATCCTGACCGACGGCAAGACGCCGCGGTCGGCGCTGGCGCTGGCCGCGGCGGTGCACCCGCCCGCCGCCGTCTGCGGCACCCCGGCGGGGATCGCGCTCGAGCTGATCCGCGACCTCGAGCACATGGACCGGGAGCGGTACGCCGGACCGGTCGGCTGGGTCGACGCCGACGGGAACGGCGAGTGGGGCATCGCGCTGCGGTGCGGCCAGCTCTCCGAGCGCACCGCCCGGCTGTTCGCCGGGTGCGGCATCGTGGCGGGCTCCGAGCCGGCCGCCGAACTCGCTGAGACCCTGGTCAAGCTCCAGCCCATGCGGGGCGCGCTGGAAGGCTGAGGCAGCCACCAGGCCCGTTCGGCCGATAAGCCTTACCTTAATCCGCGGTCGCCTGCGCCGCGGGCAGGGCCTACAGTCGATACATGAGCGGCAACACCGAAGAAGCCCTCGAGGTGCTCCGCGAGGTGTGGAGCGCCCAGGGCCAGTCGGCCGAGGACGTCGAGGAAGCCTGCGGCACCACCAGATCCTGCAAGCGGATGACCGACGTGGGCTTCGACGGCCTGGCCGAGGAGACCGACGGCGATCTGCGGCTCGCCTGGCGGACCCAGCTCGCCCGCGAGGGCAAGCTGGATCGCGACGCGGGCAGCGTGCGGGACCTGGTCCTCGGGTCTCAGGGTTCTGAGTCCTAGCGGATGGCGAGCCCGGCCACCGTCGGCGAGCTGACCGAGACCCTGCGGCAGGGCGGCTACCTGGCGGACCGCGGGCTGGCCACGGCGCTGTTCGTGGCGCTGTCGCTGAACCGGCCGGTCCTGCTCGAGGGCGAGGTGGGGGTGGGCAAGACCGAGGTCGCCAAGGTGATGGCGTCGGTGTTCGGCCGCAAGCTGATCCGGCTGCAGTGCTACGAGGGCATCGACACCAACCAGGCTCTGTACGAGTGGGACTACGCCCGCCAGATGCTGCATATCCGGGCCCTGTCCGAGCACCAGCTGGCCGGCGAGGACGCGGTGGACAAGCTGTTCGGCCCGAAGTTCCTGCTGGAACGGCCGCTGCTCGAGGCGGTCAGGGCCGGTGACCAGGCCGTGCTGCTGATCGACGAGATCGACCGCGCCGACGACGAGTTCGAGGCCTTCCTGCTTGAGGTGCTGTCGGACTTCCAGATCAGCATCCCCGAGATCGGCACGGTCAAGGCGGAGAGCGCGCCGCTGGTGGTGCTGACCTCCAACCGGACCCGCGAGCTGCACGACGCGCTGAAACGCCGCTGCCTGTACCACTGGATCGGCTACCCGGCCGCCGAGCGAGAGGTCGAGATAGTCCTGATCCGTGAGCCGGGCGTGTCCGCGGCGCTGGCCCGCAAGGTGGTCGCGGCCGTGCACCGGCTCCGTGAGCTCGACCTGGCCAAGCCGCCCGGAGTGGCGGAGACCATCGACTGGGCCCGGACGCTGGACTTCCTGGGCGAGACCGACCTGAATCCCGGCAACGCGCGGGACACGCTCGGCGCGGTGGTCAAGGACCGCGATGACCTTGAGGTGGTGCACGCCAACCTGGAAGAGATCACCTCCGGTGCCTGACGCCTTCCCCCACCCCCCCGACCCCTTCACCGGGCTGCTGGTCCGGTTTGCCGGCGAACTGCGCGCGGCCGGGCTCGCGGTCGGCTCCGGGGACGTGCTGGTCTACTGTTCGGCGCTGGCCAGGCTGGACCCGTCCGACCTGGTCGACCTGTACTGGGCCGGGCGGACCACGCTGGTGAACCGGCACGACGACATCGCCCGGTACGACGAGGTGTTCCGCCGGTTCTTCCTCGGCGCCGAGGACCCGGATGAGGAGCTGGCGCTCATGTTGCGCGCCTCGGCGCAGGCCCAGGGCGCGCTGGCGATCCCGGCTGTGGAGCCGGGTGATTCCGGCGAGGAGGACGACGCCGTGCTCGGCTGGATGGCCTCCGACGTCGAGGCCCTCAAGCACAAGTCGTTCCCGGCCTGCACGCCCGATGAGCTCGCGGCGCTGCGCCGCATCATGGCCAGGATCCGGCTCACGCCGCCGCGCCGGCGGACCCGGCGCACCACGCCGGCCCGGTCTTCTGGTTCGCGTCCCGACCCGCGCCGGACGGTGCGGGAGTCCATGCGCATGCACGGCGAGCCCGCCCGGCTGTACTGGCGGCGGCGGAAGGTCCGGCTGCGGCCGCTGGTCCTGATCCTGGACATCTCCGGGTCGATGGCCGACTACTCGCGCAGCCTGCTGCAGTTCGCGCACTCGGCCCTGCGATCGACGGGGCGCTCCGCCGGGCGCGTCGAGGTCTTCTGCTTCGGCACCCGGCTGACCCGGGTGACCGGGGCGATGGAGTGCCGGCGCCCGGACGAGGCGCTGGAACGGGCGGCCCGGGCGGCCTTCGACTGGGACGGCGGGACCAGGATCGGGGACAGCCTGGACGCCTTCGTCCGCGGCTGGGGGCGCCGCGGGCTGTGCCGGGGCGGCATCGTGGTGATCTGCTCGGACGGGCTTGACCGCGGGGACCCCGCGGTGCTCGCCGCGGCGATGGAGCGGCTGTCCCGGCTGTGCCACCGGCTGGTCTGGCTGAACCCGCACAAGGGCGACGACCGGTCCTTCCGGCCGAGCACGCTCGGGATGATGGTGGCCGCGCCGCACATCGACCTGCTGCTGTCCGGCCACGACCTAGCCAGCCTGGAGAAACTCGCTACCCTGCTGCCAGGACTTAACTAAAGGGAGTGCGCCGGTGCGGTGGAGCGTGGGGATCGAGGCCGAGGGCGACGTCGTGCTGACCAGGGAGCAGGTGGTCGAGCTGGCCGATGCGGTCGCCGCCAGCGGCGGCATCGCCTCCGGGATCGGCACGAACCGGTACGGCGCGCAGCTGATAGTGGCGGCGGCCAGCCGCGAGGAGGCGATCACCGCGGCTACCGACGAGTTCACGCGGGCCGTCCAGAAGGCCGGCTTGCCCGCCGCCCCGGTGGTGCGGACCGAGGCGATCGGCGAGGACGAGGACGAACTCGGATGATCCGGCTCGGCTCGCTGGCCGGATACCCATTTGAGGGGCCCCGGGTGCTGGTCGGCTGGACCCCGTCGGCCACGGCGGCCGTGTACGCGATCGCCTACAAGCCCGAACCGGACACCAAGCCGGACAAGTACGCGGTCATCTACGTGGGCCACTCCGACGACCTGTCGGCCGAGCGGTTCCCGTTCCAGCACCCGCGCGCGCACTGCTGGATCAAGCGCGCCGGATCCCGGTGGAAGGTCTACATCTGCACCTACGAGGTGCCCGGCGGGGGCAGGCCGCACCGCGAGCAGATCGCCAGGGAGCTGACCGCGATCTACCAGCCCCGGTGCAACGACCAGCAGTTCGACCAGGCGTGGAAGGACGAGTGGATCGGCGGGACCACCTCGTCCTCCCCCAGCCTGGCCAGGGATCCTTCGCGACCCGAGGTTCCCGGGTCAGCCTCCGGTTAGGCCTTCGGGGCGAACCCGACCGCGTCGAGCAGGCGCGAGCGGCGTGTCCCGGAGGCGGGCCGGGCCGGCTCGGGCACCGCGGGCGCCTCGGGCCTGGGGGTGACGCCGGCCACGATGCCCTCGGCCATCCCGTACAGCAGCGGCAGCGCGCCCGCCACCACCCCGCCGGTCTCATTGATGTGCTCCACCCCGGGTCCGATGAGCTTGGCGTGGTCCACGATGGTGCGGACGATCTCGGCGCACTCCTCCAGGTTGCCGGCGATGCGGGTGAGCAGGGTGCCCACCCAGAACAGGTAGAACGCCAGGCCGGCGATCAGCAGCAGGACATCGATGACGGTGAAAACGACCAGCCCTGTCATGATCTGACCTTCCCGAGCACGCGGCCG
>WNGJ01006514.1_pt1 | contig 12370 bp, 11 predicted proteins | sample 5400611 | NCBI WGS metagenome assembly WNGJ01 (sample SAMN13153375, study PRJNA577476) | soil metagenome | isolation source: 40 cm soil or saprolite under Garry oak tree replicate 1 | place: USA:California | collected 2016-06-15
TGCAGGGCGCGCCGCCGTGGAGCGCGAGCTGCAGCGCAGCAGAAGGCACGCCGTGAGCTTCGAAGAGCTGGCGAAGCGTCTCGGGTTCGGCAAGCCCGAGAATCTCTTCGCGGCGGCGGGGCGCGAGGAAGTCAGCCCGCGGCAGCTGCGCACGGCGCTACTCGGCGAGGCGGAACGCCCGCAACCGGCCGAGGTGCAGCCCAAGAGTTCCCGTGCCGGCCGGCCGCGCGGCGGAATCCTCGTCGTCGGCGTGGAGCGCCTGCTCACGCAGCTTGCGCGCTGCTGCAAGCCGGCGCCGCCGGACCGGATCTCAGGCTTCGTCACCAAGGGGCGCGGGGTATCGGTGCACCGGCGCGACTGCCCGAGCCTCGCGCGTCTCGTCGAGCGTTTTCCGGAACGCGGCATCGGCGCGGAGTGGGGCGGCCGCGCGGGCCAGGTCTATCCGGTGGACATCGTCGTGCGTGGAAACGACCGGCAGGGGCTGCTGCGGGACGTGACCGAGACGCTGGCACGGGAGAGGACGAACGTGATCGCGGCGAAGACGCAGAACCGCCACAACATCGCCTCGATGCACTTCACGATCGAAGTCGAGGACATCGACCAGCTGCGGCGCGCGCTGTCGGCGATCGAGGACGTGCGCGGCGTCTTCGCCGCGGCGCGGCGGTGAATCGAATGTCGGCCAAGGGTCGCGTGCAGGTAGCCATCATCGGCTCCGGGCCGGCGGGGCTCCTGCTCGGGCAATTGCTTCGCCTTGCGGGCATCGACACGATCATCCTCGAGCGCCGCAGCAAGGACTACGTGCTCGACCGCGTTCGCGCGGGGTTGCTCGAGCAGGGAACGGTGGATCTCCTCGACCGCGCCGGAGTCGGCAAGCGCCTGCACGCGCAAGGCTTGGTGCACGAGGGACTCGACCTGTGCTTCGGCGGCGTGCGGCACCGCGTCGACCTGCACGCGCTCTCGGGCAGGAAAGTCACGATCTACGGACAGACCGAGGTGACGCGGGATCTCATGGATGCGCGAGAGGCTGCCGGGGCCAAGACGGTCTACGAGGCGGAGGACGCAAGCGTGCACGATTTCGGCGGCGCGCGTCCGAAGGTGCGATATCGCAAGGACGGCGCCGGGCACGAAATCGACTGCGATTTCATCGCCGGCTGCGACGGCTTTTACGGCGTGTGCCGCAGTAACGTCCCGGCGAGCTCGATCGCCTGCTACGAGCGCGTCTATCCGTTCGGCTGGATCGGCGTGCTCTCCGACACGCCGCCCGTTTCGCACGAGCTGATCTACGTGCACCACGAGCGCGGCTTCGCCCTCTGCACCATGCGCTCGAACACTCGCAGCCGCCTCTACCTTCAGTGCCCGATCGAGGACGAGGTGGAGGACTGGCCGGACGAGCGCTTCTGGGACGAGCTGCGCCGGCGCCTTGATCCGGCGACCGCAGCCGCGCTCGTCTCAGGCCCGTCCATCGAGAAGAGCATCACGCCGCTCAGGAGCTTCGTCGCCGAGCCGATGCGCTTCGGCAGGCTCTTTCTCGCCGGCGACGCCGCCCACATCGTGCCGCCCACCGGCGCGAAGGGCCTCAATCTCGCCGCGAGCGACGTCCACTATCTCTCCGGCGCCCTGATCGAGCATTACGCGTCGGGAAAGACGGCGGAGCTGGACGCCTATTCGGCGCGCGCGCTGCAGCGCATCTGGAAGGCGGAAAGGTTCTCCTGGTGGATGACCCATCTCCTGCACCGCTTTCCGGAAAACGGCGCCTTCGGCGGGAAGATGCAGCTCGCAGAGCTGGACTATCTTTTCAGCTCGCGCGCCGCGCAGATTTCGCTTGCCGAGAACTACGTCGGCCTCCCCTATTGACGGGGTCGCCCGGTGCGCTCGGGCAGTATAATCGGGCGGACATGCGCATTCTGCTCAGCAACGACGACGGGTACTTCGCGCCCGGCATCGCGATCCTTGCAGAAACGCTGGTCCCCCTCGCCGAGGTCATCGTGGTCGCCCCGGAGCGCGACCGCAGCGGCGCCTCCAATTCTCTCACCCTGGACCGGCCGCTTTCGGTGCGCAAATCCGGAAACGGCTTCCTGTTCGTCAACGGCACGCCGACCGACTGCGTCCACCTCGCGGTGACCGGGCTCCTCGACGAGTTGCCCGACATGATCATCTCGGGCATCAATCTCGGGGCCAACATGGGTGACGACACCATCTATTCGGGAACCGTCGCGGGCGCAACCGAAGGCTATTTGCTCGGCATCCCCTCGTTCGCGATCTCGCTCGCGAGCAAGGCGGGCCGGCACTACGACACCGCGGCGCGCGTTGCGCGCGAGCTGGTCGAGCGCTTCCAGAAGCGGCCTCCGCGCGAGCCGCTGCTGCTCAACGTCAACGTGCCCGACATTCCCTACGAGTCGCTCAAGGGTTTCGAGGTGACGCGGCTCGGCAAGCGCCACAAAGCCGAGCCCGTCATCAAGACCACGACTCCGCGCAACGAGACGGTGTACTGGGTGGGCGCGGCGGGAAGCGCCCAGGACGCGGGGCCCGGGACGGATTTCCACGCCGTGGCGGGGAACCGCGTTTCGATGACGCCGCTGCAGATGGACCTCACGCACCAGCAGCAGATTCCCGAACTCAAAGCGTGGCTGGCGGCATGATGCTTCCGAAGACCCGCGGCATAGGAATGACATCGCAGCGCACGCGCGACCGCATGGTCGCGCGGCTGCGCGAGCAGGGCATACGGGACGAGGCGGTGCTCGGCGCGATGGCCGCGGTTCCACGGCACATCTTCATCGAGGAAGTCCTCGCCAGCCGCGCCTACGAGGATACGGCGCTTCCGATCGGCCTCGAGCAGACCATCTCGCAGCCTTTCATAGTGGCGCGCATGCTCGAGGCGCTGCGCGGCGGGAGGCCGCTCGCGAAAGTGCTCGAAGTCGGCACCGGGTGCGGGTATCAAGCGGCGCTGCTCGCGCGGCTTGCAGCGGAAGTCTATTCGGTCGAGCGCATTGCGGAACTGCTCGAAAAGGCGCGCGGCAACCTGCGCCCCTTGCGCTTGTCGAACCTGCGCCTGGTGCACGCCGACGGCACCGAAGGCTTGGCCGAGGCGGCGCCGTTCGACGGCATCGTCGTCGCTGCGGCGACGCCCGGGATTCCGCGCGCGCTTTTGCAGCAGCTTGCGCGGGGTGGCAGAATGATAGTGCCCGTGGGAACCGACGATCAAGCGCTGTGCCTCATCGAGCGGACTCCGACCGGATTGACCGAGAAATGGCTGGACGCCGTGCGCTTCGTGCCTTTAAGAGGCGGCAAACAGTGAATCTGTCCGGCGCGCTTTCAGCGGCGCTCGCCGTCGTGCTTCTTGCAGGGTGCGCGAGCCCGTACCGCGCGCCCGGCGTCGAGCCCGAACGGGCGACCGCGCGTGCGCCCGCCGTAAAACCCGAGCCGCCGCCTGAGGAGCAGCGGCCCGAGACCTACACCGTCAAGCGCGGCGACACCCTCTACAGCATCGCGCTCGACAACGGCCTCGACTACCGGGATCTCGCCGCCTGGAACAACGTCACCGATCCCGCCGTCATCGGGACCGGGCAGGTGCTGCGGATGCGGCCGCCGGCGTCGGTGCCCGCGCAGCCCGAGACCGGCGTGCAGGTGCAGCCGGTGACCGTTCCCGGATCCCTGGAGGCCCGGCCGCTAGTCGCCGACCCGCGGGCGGGCGCGGAGGCGCCGCGGGCCGCGGGCGATCTCCTCAAGACCGGGCCCAAGGCGATGAAGCTGCCCTACTCGGAGGAAAACCTCGCCATGCTGCAGCGGCAGGCGCCGCTCAAATCGGATCTGAAATTCGAGCCCACGCCTGCGCCGCCGGGCTCAGGCGACGATCCCGACAGGGTCGACTGGATCTGGCCGGCCTCGGGCCGCATTCTCGCCGGCTTCTCCGAGGCGACCAACAAGGGCGTGGATATCCTCGGCAAGATCGGCGACCCCGTCTATGCCTCGGCGGCCGGACGCGTCGTCTACAGCGGCACGGGACTGCGCGGCTTCGGCAGGCTCGTCATCATCAAGCACAACCAGACCTACCTTTCCGCCTACGCCCACAACAGCAACATCTTCGTGAAAGAAGGGCAGAACGTGGGGAAGGGCCAGAAGATCGCCGAGATCGGCAACACCGATTCCCCCCAGGCGAAGCTCCATTTCGAGATCCGGCGCCTCGGCAAGCCGGTCGATCCGCTGAAATTCCTGCCGGAGCGGCCGTCGTGAGCCCGGGCGCTCCCGAGAGCGAGGTTCAGGCGGACTGGGCCGGGGGCGATTCTGCCGATGCAGTCGCGCCGGCGCTCGCGGTCTCCGAGGGCCCCCAGCGCGAGGTCCCGGATGAGGCGGCGCAAGCCGCTTCGCGCACGGCGGCGGGCGAAATCGCCGCGGAAGAAGCCCGCGCCCTGAGCGACGCGACCCAGCTTTATCTGCACCAGATCGGTCTCAACCGCCTGTTCACGCCCGGGGAGGAGCTGCACTTCGCGCGGCGCGCGGCGGCCGGCGATTTCGCCGCGCGCCAGAAGATGATCGAGCACAACCTGCGCCTGGTGGTGAACGTCGCCAAGGGCTATCTCAACCGCGGCATGCCGCTCCTCGATCTCGTGGAGGAAGGCAACCTCGGCCTCATGCACGCGCTCGACAAGTTCGACCCGGAGCGCGGCTTTCGCTTCTCGACTTACGCCACCTGGTGGATCCGGCAGAACATCGAGCGCTCGATCATGAACCAGTCGCGCACCATCCGGCTGCCGGTGCACGTGATCAGGGAGCTGAACACGGTGCTCCGGGCGAAGCGCCACCTCGAGGCGCACGCGGACCGCGAGCCGAGCGCCGAGGACATCGCGCACCTCGCCGGCAAGGACCCCGTGGAAGTGCGCCGGATGCTGATGCACGGCGAGCACACCTCGTCGCTCGACGCGCCCCTCGATGTCGATCCGCTGCTCTCGATCGGCGAATCGATCGCCGATGAGAGCGGCGCGAGCCCGGAGCTGCAGCTTCAATCGACCGAGATCGAGTCGCTGGTTCGCGAGTGGCTCGCTCAGCTCACCGACAAGCAGCGCACCGTCATCGAGCGGCGCTTCGGCCTGAATGGGGGAGAATTGCTGACGCTCGAGCAGCTCGCCTCGCAACTGGAGCTCACGCGGGAACGGGTGCGCCAGATCCAGCTCGAGGCCTTGGCGCATCTGCGGCGCATCCTGCGCCGGCGCGGCCTGTCGAAGGAGATCCTGCTCTAGGGGACGTTGTCCGGAATGGTATTCGGGGGGTTGCGCTTCAGCGGCGCGTCGCCTTCCCGGTTGATGGTCTGGGCGAAATCGATGTTCTTCGTGAGCTCCTCCAGGTACAGGTGCTGCCCGCCGAAATGGTCCTGGGCGTACTTGTGGGCGCCGCCGAGGTCGGCGTCGAGGCGCCGGCTCGCGCTCTGGTAGAAGTGCGGGGTCTTCCTCACGAGGTCCTCTCCCGATTCATAGAGGACCTCTTCCCTCCCGTCCGGGAGGCGCTTGCGGGTGATGCCGCCGGCGAGAAATTCCGGATAGAGCCGGTCGCGGCACTTTTCGAGGTAACACCTGTCGGACATCTGCGCAATGATGTCCGCCGAGCCGAGCAGGCTGCCGAGGAGCTTGTAGGCGAGCGAGGGCACCTTGATTTCGGAGACCGGGATCTCGTAGCCGGTGAAGTGGATCAGCGCCGCGGCGATGTCGGCCACCTCGCCCATGCCGATCTTGGGCAGGTAATCCCTCAGAAAGCGCGCGCCGCGCGAAACGTGCGTCAGCGTGAGCTCGCCCCCGTTCTTGTGCCGCGTGTCGTCGAGCGCCCGTATGTAGCCGCAATCGTGGAACAGGGCCGTGATCACGCCGAGCCGGAACATCGACGCGTCGAACGATTCCGCGCCGATCCGGCCGCGCTCGTATCCGTCGATCAGCCGCGCCATGGCGAGCGTGACGTCGAGAACGTGCTGGACATCGTGATAGGCGGTGTCGCAAGCGTGGTATCCGGGACGCTCTCCTCGATACAGCGCACTCAGGTCGCCGAAGGCCTGGTCGATCTGCGCCGTCGACGCCCTGGGATACAGCTGGAGAAAAATCTGGTTGACTTCTGAATTGACGATCGCCGAGTCGGTGGTGTTGACTCGGGCAGACACATCATACTCGTTGCCGCGACGGTTCATCTGAATTGCACCCCCAAGGTAAACGCACTCCTCCCCAGTGCAATCGCATCGTCATTCTAGCGCTGATTTTGCGGGCTGTGGGCCCGAAAATCGTCATTTCCTTGCTTTTGCGTTCACTTTCTCAAGATTGTTCTTCCGGTTTGTAGTTAGGCAGCCACATGCGACCGCCGAATCGCCACAAAAGATGAAGCTCCGACGACTTGAGCTGTCGCCGAAAAAGTCTCAAGTCCTCAGTGTAAAAGGATTGAAGTCCGTGTGCCTGTCGTAGTAGTCCTCCTGCTCGGCGCGCTTCAGCCACCCGACGACGGCGTAGGTCAACGGGGTGAACGCCACCTCTATCCCGACCTTGGAGACGAACTGGACCAGCATGATCTGAGGCAGCCTTTCGTCCGGAATCAGCCCGCTCCCCCAGAACGCGAGCGGATAGAAGATCAGCGAATCGACGCCTTCGCCGAAGATCGTCGAGCCGATGGTGCGCGTCCACAGCCACCGGCCCCGAGTGAGGATTTTCATCTTCGCGAGCACGAATGAATTGACGAACTCCCCGCACAGGAACCCGATCAGGGAAGCGGCGGCGATGCGCCAGGTCGACCCGAAGGCGATCTCGTAGGCGGCCTGGTTTTCCCAGAAAGGCGCGGGAGGCAGCCGGACCACGATCCAGGCCATCAGGGCCGCGAACGCGAGGCCGGCGAAACCGGCCCAGATCACGCGCCGTGAGCGGGCATAGCCGTACACTTCGGTGAGGATGTCGCCGAAGACATAGGAGATCGGGAAAAACAGCACGCCCGCCCCGGGCGTCACCTCGCCGATCAGGGGGAAATCGAACTGCCAGATCTTGGCCGGGCCGATCAGGTTCGAGCAGATCAGCACGGTGACGAAGGCCGCCATGACGAACTCGTAGTAGCGGTACTGGCGCGCCGGTGAATTCATGGATTTTCCTTTTTGATATTCGGCGCCGGGGGAGCGGGAGGTCCGGTCCTTGCGCGGGCAAGCTCCGCAGCCAGATCGAGGACCGCCGAGGCATAGAGGTTGGAGCGGTTGTAGCGCGTGAGGACAAAGTAATTCCGCAGCGTCACGCGGAACTCCGACGGCTGTCCCGGCGTTTCCAGCTCGATCAGCGCGCACAGCGCGTCGGAAGGCAGGGGAACGGCGGGCTTGACGCCGAACCCGGGCAGGTCGGCGGCGCGATGTGCCGGCGCGACTCCGGTATCGGCAAGCTTGCGCCAGTCCTCGCCCTTCACCTCGGCGCCGAAGGCGACCGGCTCTCCGCGGGCCCAGCCGTGCGACTTGAGAAAATTGCCGATGCTGCCGATGGCGTCGGCAGCGCTGGTGGCGAGTTTGATATGTCCGTCGCCGTCGTAATCCAGCGCGAAGCGGCGGTAGCTCCCCGGCATGAACTGCGGGATGCCGATCGCCCCGGCGTAGGAGCCCTTGACGCGCAGCGCGTCGATGCGCATCTCGCGCGTGAAGACCAGGTAGTTTTCGAGCTCGGTCCGGAAGAAGTCGGCGCGCTTCGGGTAGTCGAACGCGAGCGTGGACAGCGCGTCGATCACCCTGTAGGTCCCGACGTTGCGGCCGTAGGTGGTCTCGACGCCGATGATGCCGACGATGATCTCCGCGGGGACGCCGAACTCCGTGGCGGCGCGCCCGAGGGGCTCGGCGTGGTGATTCCAGAATTGCACGCCCGCGTCGATGCGCTCTCGATTGATGAACAGGGCGCGGTAAGCCTGCCAGGAGGCGAGCGCCGTTTCGGCGGGCTGCTCCATCGCCTTGATGATGGCCGGCTGAAACTGCGCCCGGCCGAAGACGCGGTTGAGCTCGCTGCGGGTGAAGCGGTGCTTCTGCACCATCTCGGCGATGAACTGCTTCACTTCCTTGCGCTGCGGATAACCGGGCGCCGCCACCGAGGCCGGCGGCAGCGCGAGCGCCGCGGCGAGGAGAAAGTGTTTCAGACGCCGTTTCAGATCGATCTGAAACAGCCCTGATATGGGGGAGCATGAGGGGATGTGTCCCCTCATCTCGTGTATTGGATCGGCCCTCAAGGCCTGAATTCCCGAACCAGTTGTTTCATGCGGGCGACCGAATGGGTATCGGCGCGCGGGCCGTAGCGCAGATCGACGTAAAGCGCCGCGATGGCGCGCACCGCCGCCTCGCGCGCCGGGAGCCGCCCGGCGACGCGGTCGCAATAATCGAGCGGGCCCTCGGGGAGCGCGCGCGCGAGGCCCGCGCTGGCGAGCTTGTCGCAAAAGCGCAGCCACGCGCTCTGCACCGCGTCCTCGCGCCGGATTCCGCGAAGCAGCGCGAGCGCGACGAGCAGCAGCACCCCGGCCACGCTCCAGAACAGCATCACCGTCATGGTCTGCCAGCTCGGCTGCTGCACCCCGAGCCAGGTGAGCATCTCGCGCTGCCGATCCGGGTTGTAGCCGAGCACCCATTGGTTCCACTGGTTTGTGACCGCCTCCCAGTTGTTGCGCAGGGCCTTGAGCCAGTCGCTGCCGGTGCGCATGAGCAGGGGCAGCGCCGCTCCCCTTGGCCGGGCCGCCGTGATGCCGAGCTCGATGCGCACGGGGACTGCGGCCGCGGTGGGGTCGACGCGCGTCCAGCCGTTTTCGGCGAGCCATACCTCCGCCCAGGCGTGGGCGTCGGCCTGGCGCACCACCATGTAGCCGTCCACCGGGTTGGTGTCCCCGCCCTGGTAGCCGGTCACGACGCGGGCGGGCACGCCGGCGGCGCGCATCAGGAAAACGAAGCTCGAGGCGAAATGCTCGCAGAATCCCTGCCTGGTGTTGAACAGGAACTCGTCCACCGAATTGGAGCCGAGGATCGGCGGCGAGAGCGTGTATTCGAAGCGGCTGCTGCGGAAGAATTCGACGGCCCGGCGCACGATCGCGGCGTTGTCGCCGGAGGAGTCGCGCCACTCGCGCGCGAGCCCCTGCGCCCGGGGGTTGAAGACGCGCGGAAACCTGAGCGCGAGCGCGAGGTCTGCGGGATCGGCTCCGCTGGTCGCCGCGAAATTCGGATAGGAGCGCATCTCGTAGCGCATGCGGCTGCGGACCGGCGTCAGGGAGATGACCTGGTAGTCGCTCGTCACGCGGGCGCCTGGCGGGAGGACCGTCGGCATTTCGAGCGCAAACATCCAGTTGCGGTTGTGCGGCTCGAGGGTCACTTCGTAGTCGACCGGCGCGCCGTCGACGCCGATCCTCATGTCCCGGCGCAGCTGGGGCAGACCCACCCGCCAGGTCGTGCCGTCGAAATCCGAGAGCACCGGGCCGCGCCAGTAGAGCTGGCCGCGGGGGGGAGTCTGGTCTTTGAATTTGACGCGGAACGCGATGGAATCGGAGAGCGACAAGCCGCTGATCGAGCCGGGCGACATCGTCTCGGAGAGGCCGGTCATGCCGGTGTAGGCGTCCTGCGGCATCCCCCACAGGGGACCCTGTACCCGGGGAAAAAGGAAAAAGAGCAGCAGCATCACCGGGCCTGCCTGGAGGAGCATGCGGCCGGCGGTCTTTGCGTCGTCCATGACCGGGCGCTGCGGCGCGCTGAACCCGACCAGCGTCGCGGTGGTGATAAAGACCGTGAGCAGCATCAGCGCTGCGGTCGGAATGGACTGGGAATAGAAAAAGTTGGACAGGGCGACGAAGTAGACCAGGAAGGCCACGACGAAAACGTCGCGCCGTTCGCGCGTCTCCATCAGCTTCAGGAAAAGCAGCAGCACGAGCAGGGTCACCCCGGGGTCGCGCCCCATGATCGTGCGGTAGGAAAAAAAGACTCCGGTTGCGCTGGCGAGCGTGAGCAGAAGCAGCAGCCAGCGCGCGGGCAGCGCGCGCGAGCGCAGCGCAAGCGCGGCGCGCCAGACGAGCAGGACCGCCGCGGTCGCGTCGACCCACCAGGGCAGCCACAAGGCGTGAGGAGCCACGGTGAGCGTGGCGGCGGCGACGAGCGCCACCAGCGGCGCGAGCGGCAGCGCCTCTGCGGATTTCAGCTCAGCCATGGAAAAGCGCGAGCTCCTTCAGGCAGCGCTCCCTGTGGGCGAATCCTTCGCCGAGCGGCACCTCCGCGTCCGGAAGCTTCAGGCCGTAGCGCAGCCCGCGCTCCTCGGCAAGCAGCACCCAGCGCGCGAGGCGCGACAGGCGCGCCTCGGTGTGCATGTCGGCAGGCAGCTGCGCCCAGTCGAACCACAGCTCGGAGGCGGCGCGGCCCTCGAAGAGCTTGGTGAGCAGCAGCTCGCTCCGGGCCGAGGCTTTCCAGGCGATATGGCGCGGGGAATCGCTCGCCTGGTAGGGCCGGAGGCCCGAGAAATCGTCGGTCCCCGCGCCCGAGGAGATCGCGTCGCCGGTGTGAGCGTCCGAATACGGCAGGGGCAGCGGAGCGGAATCGGGCCGCGGATAGACCAGGGCGCGCATGTCCGGCTGCACGTAGCTCCAGGCGCGCATCAGTCCGAGGGGAAACCGCGTCTCCACGGTGACGCGCTCGAGCTGCAGCCAGCCGCGCTTTTCGGCTTTCAGCGGCAGCACGACCGGCGAGTGCCGGTGGGCCGGCGCGTCGCAGCTCGCCGCGGCTCCGCGGCAGACGAGGTCGAGGGAGTGACGATCGAAGCCGCCCTTGTTCTCGAACACGAGCTGAAACTGCGCGCTGTCCCCCGCGAACACGGGTGACACGCGCCCGGCGCTCACGTAGAGGTGCGCGAGGTTGCGGAACGTGTGCAGGATCGAGACGACGCCCAGGCCCGCGAGCAGGAACGTGAGGACGTAGCCCAGACTCAAGCTGTAGTTGATCGAGCCGAGCAGCATGAGGACGAGGGATCCCCCGAAGGAGAGGCCGTGGCGCGTGGGCAGGATGAAGACGCGGCGCTGGCTCAGGAACACCACGCCCGGCTCGGGCGCGTGCCGCCCGAACACCCATTGATAGAAATTGTAGGCCTGCGAATATTGCAGTATCCGGTCGAGCTTCACGGGATCGGCACCGCCGAGATCAGGCCGTTCGCCTTGTCGATGCTCGAGGTGCGTACCCCGTCGTGCACCGGCCGCAGCCGGTGGCCCGCCACGCCGGGGAGCACGGCCTGCACGTCCTCGGGAACGGCCTTGTCTCGGCCCTCGATCAGCGCCCAGGCGCGCGAGGCGTGCAAGAGCGCGAGCGCCGCCCGGGGCGAGAGGCCCGTCGCGTATTCGGGCGAGCGCCGCGAGTGCTCGACGAGCGCCTGGATGTAATCGAGAAGCGGCGGCGCGACGTGCACTGCTTTCACCATCGATTGCAGGCGTACCAGCTCCCCCGCGGCGAGGCACGCGTCGATGCCGGCGATCATGTCGCGGCGGTCGGCGCCCTCCAGCAGCTCGCGCTCCGCGTCGCGGTCGGGATAGCCGAGCTCGATGCGCATCAGGAACCGGTCGAGCTGCGATTCGGGCAGCGGAAACGTGCCCACCAAGTGCGAGGGGTTCTGCGTCGCGACGACGAAGAAGGGCTCAGGGAGCCTGCGCGTCTCGCCTTCGGCCGTGACCTGGTGCTCTTCCATCGCCTCGAGGAGCGCCGACTGGGTCTTGGGCGTGGCGCGGTTCACCTCGTCGGCGAGGATCAGCTGCGCGAAGATCGGCCCCGCGTGGAACTTGAAGCTCGCGCTCTCGCGCTCGTACACCGAGACGCCGATGATGTCGGCGGGCAGTATGTCGCTCGTGAACTGGATGCGGTGGAAATTCAGGCCGAGCAGCTTCGCGAGAACGTGCGCGAGGGTCGTTTTTCCCACGCCCGGAAGGTCCTCGATCAAAAGGTGCCCGCGCGCGAGCAGGCAGGCGAGCGCGAGGCGGATCTGGCGCTCCTTGCCGAGGATGATCTTTCCCGCCTGCTGGACGACGCCGTGAATCAGCGCAGAGGACATTGCGGTGCGGCCGTGCCGGCAAAATCGTCGATGAAAGTCGTCAGTTTACTGGAAAGCCGCTATGATGGGATGCGGAAAACGGGCGAGCTCATGGCGACGGCCTTCATCACTCACGCCGACTGCGCAAGACACGACGTGGGCCGGACCCATCCGGAAAGCCCGAGGCGGCTCGCCGCGATCGAAGACCACCTCGTCTCTTCGGGCCTCGCCGGGTTGATAGAGCGGCACGAAGCGCCCGCGGCCAAGGTGAGCGAGCTTGCCCGTGTGCATCCGCCCCAATACATCGAAGCGATCCGCCAGGCTTCGCCGCGCTCCGGAATCGTGCACCTGGATCC